>Ga0316219_1002909_pt1 | contig 14721 bp, 13 predicted proteins | sample TBH18003PmetaG_FD_203635 | JGI IMG/M metagenome (GOLD analysis project Ga0316219, IMG submission 203635) | Freshwater microbial communities from Trout Bog Lake, Wisconsin, USA - TBH18003P | ecosystem: Environmental > Aquatic > Freshwater > Lake > Hypolimnion/Profundal zone | place: USA... | reverse complement strand
TGGTTCCTTCAGCAAAAACAAAATAAAAACGCCAGTACACAAATAAGGACAGCGACACCAATAAAATAATCAGAAAGGACCAGAGTATTTTTTTCATTATAGACCATATTTATCTACCAGGTAAATCAATGCAGCCATGTTTACGGCTCCGAGCAAAAGTTCTCTTTTGTTTACTTTTTCAAATACATCACTTCTTGCATGGTGCAGGTCAAAATATCTTTGCGGGTCGGGACTTAATTCACTTACCGGGGTACCTGATCTGGCCAGTGGACTCACATCGGCTCCGCCACCACCCTGACTGATTTCTTCCGTTCCATAAGGTTTTAATAAGGGTAGCCAAGCTTGCATTTTTGCGAGCTGTTCTTTACTGGCGGCAACCGAAAATCCACGTGGCGTAAATCCACCGGCATCGCTTTCCAGTGCAAATATGTGTTTCTCACCTTTGGCTTTGGCTTCTTCGGCATATTTAGTACCGCCTCTTAATCCATTCTCTTCATTGGCAAACAATACAAAACGCAAAGTATGTTTGGGTTTATAGCCAATGGCCTGTAAGGCACGCATGATTTCAATGGTATGCACAATACCCGTTCCGTCATCGCTGGCACCTTCATTTACATCCCAACTATCCAGGTGCCCGCCAATGATGATATACTGATCGGGAAATTCTGTTCCTTTTAATTCCCCAATCACATTATGTCCGATGGTATCCGGAAGAAAATGACCGTTGGTGGTCATGGAAACAACAAAATTTGATTTTTTACTAAGGGCCCAAACCTCATCTGCATCCCTGGGTCCGAGTGCCACGGCAGGAATTTTTGGAAAAGAGTCCATATACGCCATAGCACCGGTATGTGGGTCATTGGCTACAGATTCAGTAAGAGAGCGGATCATAACACCTACTGCGCCATATTTGGCAGCGCGACTAGGACCGGACCTCCGGTAAATACCTGCCTGTCCATAACTCATAAAAGGCATCACATTGGTAGGGTCGAAACCGTAATTATAATAAACGATCTTACCCTTTACTTCATCTTTTCTTTTCTCCAGTTCTGCAAAGTCAGCTACAGCCAATACTTCGGCAGTAACGGTGCCATTACCTAAAGAATTACCGAGAGCCAGCACATCCAGTGCACGGCTGACTTTCTTTTTATCAATCTGAATAATGATGGCTTTATCCTGACCACCCCGTACCCAATGGGGAACCATACATTCCTGTAAAAACACTTTATCGGCACCATTTTGCTCAAGGGCAGTTTTACCCCATTGAACCGCTTTGGCAAACTGAGGAGAGCCGGCCAAACGACCACCTACCTGCTTGGTGAGCTGGTAAAGAAGATCATAGGCTTTGCCGTTTCTTAAAATTTCATCAGAGATTTTTTTGATAGTGGCCGCATCATCCCCGGTTTGTGCCAGTGCCAGAATGGGCAATAAGAGCAGTAGATGGATCATTTTTTTCATAGTGCTAAAGTTAACTATTTGTGTCGTTTAACCAAGTATGATAAACGGAATCAACCGAATGAAGAAATAATTGTTACTTGCAGCAGAATTGAGTGGGTTTGTTCCGCAATATTTTTAGCCGGAGGCGATTACCCAAAATTCTAACCATAAATTAGAAACCGCATTATGAAAATAGGGATTGTTTGCTATCCTACCTTTGGAGGAAGTGGCGTTTTGGCAACAGAATTGGGGAAGGCATTGGCCGATGAGGGGCACCAGGTACATTTTATTTAATACCAATATTTTTTATCATGAAGTAAGGGTGCCCACCTATCCCTTATTTGATTACCCGCCTTATGAAGTGGCACTGGCCAGCACGATGGTTGATGTGATTATGAACCATGATCTGGACCTGCTGCATGTACATTATGCAATACCCCATGCTTCGGCTGCCTATATGGCCAAACAGATTGTTAAGCAAAAAACAGGGCGCAATGTTCCGGTAATTACCACTTTGCATGGAACGGATATCACGTTGGTAGGTAAAGACAAAACCTATGAACCTGTGGTTACATTCTCTATCAATGAAAGTGATGCCATTACTGCGGTTTCGCAGAATCTGAAGGATGAAACCTATAAATCATTCCCTATCCGTAAAGAAATTGAAGTGATCCATAATTTTGTGGATGTGGGTCGTTTCAATAAAAAACCCATTGATGCATTTCGCAAAGTAATTGCCCCCAATGGCGAAAAAATATTGATGCATGCCTCTAATTTCAGGAAAGTAAAAAGAGTGGATGATGTGATCCGGATTTTTGCCGCCGTTCGCAAAGCGATGCCCGCAAAATTATTGATGGTAGGGGATGGACCGGAAAGACCCGCCACCGAAGAACTGGTCAGGGAATTGGGTATTGATGAAGATGTTCGTTTTCTGGGAAAACAGGAGCAGATGGAAGATATCCTCGCCGTTAGTGATGTATTCCTGCTTCCCTCCGAATATGAAAGTTTTGGATTGGCTGCTCTCGAAGCCATGGCCGCACGCGCTGTCGTAATTAGTAGTAACGCAGGTGGATTAACAGAAATTAATGTTCAGGGAGTAACCGGCTTTATGGCTAATGTGGGTGATATAGAAGCAATGAGTGATTTTACCATAAACCTGCTGAAGGATGAAGACAAGCTTGCGAAAATGAAAGAAGCTGCTTACCTGCATGCCTGTCAATTCGATATTAAAAATATTATTCCCCTGTATGAAAAATTATATAGCAGGTTTTGCAGGATGGAACCTTGTAAGTAATTAATAATCTTTTCACAGATTTATTTTTGAATTACTTCATCAACACTTCTTAAGATAATACGGCAAACCTCAGTCAATTCTTCATCGGTAATGATTAGTGGAGGGGCTATGCGGAGCCTGTCGGGGGAGAAGAGGAACCAATCTGTAATTAGGCCATTTTTAATGCATTGATGTATGATCTGCTGGTTTACAGTAGCAGAAGAAAATTGTAAGGACATCCATAATCCGGCAGATCGTTTTGAAATAATGGCAGGATGCAAAAGCTGGTCATGTAAAATTTTTTCTTTTCTTTTTACCGAGTGGATATAATCACCATCCAGTAACACTTCCAGCGCAGTTTTACCAGCGGCGCAGGAAACAGGGTGACCGCCAAATGTGGTGATATGGCCCAGGACAGGATCATGGGTTAATGTGTTCATCAATTTTCGATTCGATATGAATGCTCCAAGCGGCATTCCACCGCCCAATGCTTTACCTAATAATAAAATATCCGGCACAATCCCAAATTGCTCAAATGCCCAAAGAGAACCTGTTCGGCCAAAACCGGCCTGTATCTCATCAAGAATCAATAAAACACAATGTTGATCACATTTATTACGAATGGCCAGTAACCAGTCGGGATGAGGAGATAAAATACCGCTTTCGGCCTGCACAGTTTCCATAATCACACAGGCTGTTGAAGAATCGATGGTATCGATCATTCCCCAATCATTATACTCACAATGATAGATATCGGGTAATAGCGGGCGGAATGCATTTCGCCAATACTCATCGCCCATAATACTCAAGGCTCCCTGTGTACTGCCATGGTAAGCGTTTGTAAATGCTATGATTTTTGAGCGGCCGGTAACCCTTTTGGCCAGTTTCATGGCTCCTTCCGTGGCTTCGGCTCCACTATTGGTGAAATACACTGAATCTAAAGAAGCAGGTAAATGATCTGTCAGCAATTTTGCATAAGCTGTTTGTGGCGATTCGATAAACTCACCATACACAATCAGGTGCATATAAGCAGCTGCCTGGTCCTGAACCGCTTTCACAACAGCAGGGTGACTGTGCCCGATATTACAAACACTGAATCCTGCAATCAGGTCAACATATTGCTTTTCATCCACGTCCCATAAATGAATACCCTTAGCCCTCACCATTTCAATAGCAATAGGAGCTTCTGAGGTTTGCGCCACATGATTCAAAAAAATCTGCCTGTTATTCATATCCTTACTACAAAGATGAAGTCATTTTGTGTGAAATCCACGGTTTGAGCCTGATTTGTCCCATTCAATCCTAAATACAGTTAAAAATAATCAGCCGCTCAATGCTATCAACGAAATCCGAAAACAAAGTGATATACCATGAAATTAAACCAATAAAATATCTGAAAACCCGCATCTCTTGATTTTAGTTTTCTAAAATATACTTGTTCTTCAAGCAATCCCTTTTTCGTAACTTTATAGTATCAAAAAAGCATCCTCATTATTTTTTATCTGGTAAATCACTAATCATGGCAACCATTCTTCCGGTTCTGGGAAAAGAGCCCCAATTTGGCAACAACTGTTTTATTGCACCCAATGCCACGATCGTGGGTGATGTGATTATGGGCGATGAGTGTAGTGTATGGTTTAATACGGTAATCAGGGGTGATGTCAACTATATTAAGATTGGAAACAAAGTAAACATACAGGATGGCGCCATTATACATTGCACCTATCAGAAAAATCCAACTGTAATCGGCAATAATGTTTCCATTGGTCACAATGCCCTGGTGCATGGATGTACCATTCACGACAATGTATTAGTAGGTATGGGGGCGATTGTAATGGATAAATGTGATATACATAGTAATTCAATCATTGCTGCAGGCGCTGTATTACTGGAAGGAACCGTAGTAGAAGCCGGAAGTATTTATGCCGGAGTTCCCGCAAAGAAAGTAAAAGATATTTCTAAAGAACTGATCAGTGGAGAAATCAACCGGATCGCAAACAATTATGTGAAATATGCTTCCTGGTTTGATGCATATAATGAAACACCAGTGAAATAATTGCCGGCGAGGGTAGCAGGCAACTTTACTAAATAGTATTCAATCAAATAAGATGAAATATTGTTTTTTATTTGTCTTAGCGATAGTAACCGTTTTTTCATCCTGCGGATTATTCCGTAGTTCCTATGGATGCCCTACCAACGGAAAGAATATTGGTGCAGAGCGTCTTTTATCAGGCGATGCCAAAGCCATCAAAGCGGCTAAGAAAGCAGGTCCATTCCTGGGGACAAAAAGTTTCTAATCATCTTTAATAATTTGTATCATCCATTGTATCCAAAATGGTCAGATAGCTGATATATCTTTCTTCGGATACCGTACCTGCATTCACGGCTTTTTTTACGGCACAGTCTTTTTCGTTGATATGCATACAATTATTGAACTGGCAACCATTGATCAATACACGCATTTCAGGAAAATAATGAGATAGTTCCTGTTTGCTGATATCTACCAGACCAAATTCACGAACACCGGGTGTGTCTATAATACGACCTCCATTTTCTAAATCAAACATTTCTGCAAAAGTGGTGGTATGCAAACCTTTGCCACTCCAGCCACTCACTTCCTGTGTCCGTAACTGAAATCCGGGAAATAGTGCATTGATAAAAGTAGACTTACCTACGCCACTATGTCCGCTTAACAATGTGGTTTTATTCTGCAACAGTGATTTCACTTCTGCGATCCCTTCATTTTTCTCTACACTGGCAAGCACTACTTTATACCCTATATTTTCATAGATATTTTTAAGTAAAAGAAACTTCTCCATTTCCTTTTTCCGGTAGAGATCCGATTTATTGAATACAATAATCGCAGGTATATGATACGACTCACAGGAAACCAGGAACCTGTCCATAAACCCCTGCGAAGTCTTGGGTTCTTTTAAAGTGGCAAATAAAATACTCTGGTCAAGGTTAGAGGCAATGATATGATGCTGGTGTTTATTATGCGGAGAAACCCTTGCCACATAATTTCGTCGATCATAAATATGATCGATCATGGCGGATTCTTCCTGGATATCTTCAATTTCCATTTCTACCTCATCTCCTACTGCGATGGGGTTGGTGGAACTGATCTCATCTATTTTAAAAATTCCCTTAATGCGCGCATTATACAGTTTTCCGTTTGCGGCTTTTGCCACATACCAGGATCCTGTAGATTTATAGATACTCGCTTTCATTGGTGCGAAGATAATACTGTATTGACTTTTGGGGGAGGGAAAGATAGGGGGATGAGTTGCGGGTTTGGAGTTTGGCGTTTGGGGTTTTATATGGGTTATGAAAAGGAGGTTCCATTCTAAATTCAATATCTTTGTGGCTATGGCGAAATTTGCACACGATGAGATTGTTCCCTATCAACAGAGTGAACTGGAAAAAAAGGAGCAGGTAGCAAACATGTTTAACAGTATTGCTTACCGATATGATTTTCTGAATCGGTTTTTAAGCGTTGGCATTGACATACAATGGCGTAAAAAAGCCATCCGGCAATTAGAAAATCTACAACCCAAAAAAATACTGGATGTTGCTACAGGCACGGGGGATGTAGCCATTCTTACCTATCAGATCCTCAAGCCAGAACAGATTATTGGAATTGATATCTCTGAAGGCATGCTTGATCTGGGTAAAAAGAAACTGGAGAAACTGAATCTCACTAACCATATTTCCTTACAAACCGGTGATAGCGAAGTGATTCTTTTTGAGGACAATCAATTTGATGCCATTACGGTTGCTTTTGGTGTTCGTAATTTTCAGAACCTGGTAAAAGGTCTGCAGGAAATGTATCGCGTACTGAAACCAGGCGGGAAACTGGTTGTACTAGAATTTTCAAAACCTACGCAAATCGGTTTTAAACAGATCTATAAATTCTACATGAATGTGGCAGCGCCTGCCTTCGGAAAGCTATTTTCCAAAAACAGGGAAGCCTACCAATACCTGAATGATAGTGTACAAGCCTTCCCCGAAGGCCCCGCTTTCATAAATATCATGAAGGAGGCCGGATTTGCCGAAACCTATCTGAAAAGATTGAGTTTTGGCATCTGTACCATCTATTGCGGAACCAAATCTGCCCTTGTGTGAAAATTCGTGCATCTGTGGCAAAACTGATGATTACAGGAACCACAAAGTTGTTAAAACCCTTTTCACTCCAGCCAAAACTCGCAAACCCTTATTATATTGCACCTATTCAACCCTCAAAAATCATTAAATAGTCCTTTATTGCCCTGATTTCTACCCAAAGGCTTTACATTTATTTACCTAACTGATGGATAGTAAATTGACAAATTCAGGACTTCGTATATCCGGGAAGCAGCTATTATTGCTACCCCTTGTGATTGTTTTGTTCTGCACCGGCAAAGCCCAGGCACAAAATGATGTGGAAATTTATCGCCCTTATCATGATAACCTTGTCTATTATTTTGGCTTAACTCTCGGTTATAACAGCTCCTACCTGCATCTTTCCAAATCCCAGAAATTTCTACAGAGTGATAGTATTATAGTTACAGAACCGGGCAGAAGCGGTGGCATTGCGATGGCGCTTTTGGCTACGGCGCGTATGAATGATCATTTCCAATTCAGGATCAATCCGGGACTGGTGATCGGCGGTGCAAAATATATATCCTATACACTTAATAAACCAGCCCTGGGCGAAACTACTTTTCAAACACAGGTGCTTCCTTCCACACTGGTAACATTTCCTTTTCAGATCAAGTTCAACTCCGACAGAATACAGAATTTCAGAACCTATATGATGGCTGGGTTAAAGTATGATATTGATTTATCAAGCAATTCAGCCGCCCGGAATGCAGACAATATGGTAAAACTGGGTAAATATGATTTCGGTTATGAACTGGCCCTTGGATTTAATTTTTACCTCCCCTTTGTAACCATTTCTCCGGAAATTAAGATCAGTAATGGGCTTAGCAACCTACTAAAGTCCGACCCTACCCTTAAATACTCAAATGTATTTGACCAGATACTGTCCCGGATGGTATGCTTTTCCATTCATTTCGAAGACTAAGGCCTCCAAAATTTCCGCTTCACTGTTTCATTTACTACAATAGAAAATATTAGCGCAATCCACACCAGTTCATCCGAAGATGTAATAAATTGCCTTCTATTCCCAGTTTAGCTAATATTTGAGCCTATGAAAGTGTATCTGATAAAAGACACCTGCATTATCAATGAGGGGCAAAGAATTTTTGGCGATGTATTGATCAAAAACGGGCGAATAGAGAAAATCGGATCCCGTATTCAACCGGGAGGAAATTATGTTGAAATCATTGGCAAAGACAGAATGCTGGTACCCGGCGCTATCGACGACCAGGTTCATTTTCGGGAGCCCGGGCTAACGCATAAAGCCAATATTTATACAGAAGCTAAAGCGGCAGTTGCCGGAGGGGTTACTTCTTTTATGGAGATGCCCAATACCAATCCGCCCGCGTTTACCCATGAATTGCTGGAGGAAAAATATGAGATTGCAAAGCGGTCTTCCCTGGGTAATTATTCTTTTTATATGGGCACTTCCAATACAAACCTGGAAGAGGTGCTGAAAACCAATAAACGAAAAAATGATATCTGCGGGGTAAAAATATTCATGGGATCTTCTACAGGCAATTTGCTGGTAGACAATTCGCTGACGCTTGATAAAATTTTTGCCGGCTCAGAGTTATTGATTGCTACTCATTGTGAGGAAGAAAGTATCATCAAAGCAAATCTGCAGCAACTAAAACAGGCGAAAGCTATACTTGAGCCGTCAGATCACCCGATTATCCGAAACGAAGAAGCCTGTTTTGAGTCATCCTTTAAAGCGATCCAGTTTGCTAAAAAGCATAATAGTCGTTTACATATTCTTCATATCAGCACCGCTAAAGAGTTACAGTTATTCACGAATATGATTCCTTTGGAGGAAAAACGTATCACTGCTGAAGTATGTGTACATCATTTACATTTTACAAGTGATGATTATGCAAGATTGGGCAACCAGATAAAATGTAATCCGGCCATTAAAGCGCCTGAAAACAGGAAAGCATTATGGGAAGCTTTGCTGGATGACAGGCTCGACCTGATTGCCACCGATCATGCACCGCATACCTGGCAGGAGAAACAGGAAGATTATGAACATGCGCATGCAGGCTTACCCCTGGTGCAACATTCATTATCATTGATGTTACATTATGTAAATGAAGGAAAAATCTCTCTTGAAAAAACAGTAGAAAAAATGAGTCATGCGGTTGCCCGTTGTTTTCAGATAAAAGACAGGGGTTTTATCAGGGAAGGGTATTATGCAGACCTGGTGCTGGTGAATATGAATCAGCCCAATACGGTTTCGAAGGAAAATATATTATACAAATGTGGCTGGAGCCCATTAGAGGGCTTTCGTTTCCCGGCTTCTATCACACATACTTTTGTAAATGGGCACCTGGTTTATGGAAATGGGGTATTTGATGAATCACAGATGGGTCAAAGAATGCAATTTCAGAGATAAGATCAGCGATATCGGGTAAATACCTGGAAATTTTGATCAGAAAGGACCTAAATCGAAAAAAAATAAAATGCAAGTAGACAAAACTACCCTCGCCGATCTATCCATCTTTCATAGCGAGGAAGATCAGTCAGTATTTCATCACTTGAATTTTACCCAAACCAACGGGGGCCGAGAATACCTGCGAATTTTTCTTGGCAACCCACTTAATTCCATTTCAGAAATAAGAGATACCCAAAACACCATTCAACAATTAATGGCTGTTTCCGATCAGTGGACTACTACTGTGACGAATGGAACAATCATGGTGCTGGAAAAATTCTATGAAACCCAGGTGAATAATTTTTCACCTTATCCTACCCTATTCGGAAGCTATTGGTATAAGATTTTTAATGGCCCTGATTTTTCATTGATCAGGTATACAGTAGAGCATACGATTGATTTTGTTAATGGCTTACAATATATCGTTAGCCTGCTTCAGAAACAAACCTTAAGCAGGCAGTTGACAATCTGGGTTACCCGAATGGATATGTTACTGAATAAACCCATGATCCTGGAATTATCAGCAGAAAAGAAGAAAGACCTGAGTCCGGTAAGTATTTTACGATATGGAGGATTCATCCGAAACCATTTTAAGGGTGCCGCATTTGAGCTCTTTGATATTTACTGCAAACTGGATGCCTATATAAGTATGGCCATTGCCTGCAAGAAATATGCATTCTGTTTTCCCGAGATAAAAGAATCAGAGGACCCTTATATTATTGCGAAGGATCTTTATCATCCTTTACTAGAAATACCGGTAGCGTATGATCTGGACCTATCGATTAACAATAATTTCCTTTTCCTGACGGGTGCAAATATGGCTGGCAAAAGTACTTTTATTAAAGCTGTGGGTATTGCTGCTTATCTGGCACACCTGGGTATGGGTGTTCCGGCAAAAAAGATGCAGTTAAGTTTTCTGGATGGATTATTAAGCAATATCCAGGTAGTAGATAATATTATCAAAGGGGAAAGTTTTTTCTTTAATGAAGTACAAAGAATTAAAAAAACGATCGAAAAAATAAGTGACGGAAAAAAATGGCTGATCCTGATTGATGAATTATTTAAAGGAACCAACCAACAGGACGCTGTAAAATGCAGTACAACAGTAATTGAAGGATTGCGCAAAATGAAGAATGCCTTGTTTGTACTCTCTACGCACCTTTATGAAATAGGAGATGATTTAAAAAAGTTTGACAATATTCAATTCCATTTTTTTGAAACATCTGTAGAAAACGACCAGCTGATCTTTAGTTATCAGCTAAAACCCGGTATCAGTAATGACAGATTAGGGTACCTGATTTTACGCAAGGAAGGAGTTGTTGATTTATTAGAGAAATTATAATTATCTTGAAGGCATATCTTACAAAATGCTTGCTTACTCTATATTTTAGACTACTATTAAAAAATCGATTATGAGAAAGACCTGGTTACTAATCGTTGGACTTCTCTTTTTAATTGGGATTGAAATAGCGAAAGTATATTTTATTATGCCCTTTCCGGGCAGTCAGAAATCAAACTCGATAGATATCGCTTACTTCCTCCATAACAATATCTGGTGGATGCGTATACTCGGAGTTGTTATCGTGGTAGTTCCTTTTAGAAATTTACTTGCCAATGGAAAACTTTGGCAGAAAATCATTTTGGTAGCAGTCGTATTATTATATGGGTTCATTTATTACCTGTTCAATTTTCGATTTCTTGCCGATAAGATGTTTTATCAGCCCAAACAAAAAACTTTTGTGCAGGCATCTTTAGATACCACGCAAAAAGATAAACTGGTGATTGGTGTCGTGATCAATCATGAAGCAAAAGCTTACCCTATTGAAATCATTGGGTATCATCACCAGGTGCAGGACAGTTTGCAGCAACAGCCCATCATAGTAACTTATTGTACGGTTTGCAGAACGGGTAGGGTGTATAGTCCAATGGTAAATGGAAAACACGAACAATTCCGGTTGGTGGGCATGGACCATTTTAACGCTATGTTTGAAGATGCGAGCACCAAAAGCTGGTGGCAGCAGGCAACCGGTATGGCCATTACAGGAAAAATGAAAGGGTATCAGCTTACTGAAATTCCTTCTGTTCAGATGCGCTTGGGGGACTGGCTCAATGAATATCCGAATTCAACAGTATTGCAGCCCGATAGCAATTTTAAAAAGAAATACGACAGTTTAAAAGGATATGATGAAGGCACCATAAAAGGAAGTCTGGAACATCGGGATACAGGATCCTGGAAGTTTAAATCATGGGTGGTGGGCATAAGCCTCAACGGCAAACAGAAAGCATATGACTGGAACGAATTGATAAAAGCAGGTATCATTAGTGACAGTTTATCCGAAACACCTGTATTACTTACTGTTGAGCCGGGCAATAAAACATTTTATGTTGCCAACCGATATATTCATGGACAGAAGCTTGAGTTTAAACATGCGCCTACCGGTAATTTATTAGAAGATCTTCAAACACATTCTACCTGGAAATTAAATGGTGAAGCGATTGCCGGGCCATTATCCGGAAGTCATTTGGAAAGGATCCAGGCATACCAGGAATTCTGGCACTCCTGGAAGTATTTCCATCCTGCCACTACCAGTTATAGAAAACCCTGAAAATTCTAAAATCCAAACATTATATTTATCCCGTTAAAGTTTACCATTCGTTTAAACGCTTTTTCCTAAATACTTAATATGAAACTAACTGTGCTTGCGATTGCTCTGCTGATCAGTTTATGCAATACTGCAAACGCTCAACCCCTGGTTTCAAAAGTATATTCATGGGAGACTAGTGCGGTTAAGTCTAATAAAACCGGAAGTAGTAAAAAAATATTTTCGGGTTCCGGTCTTACACTCGCCAAACATGAAATAAACGGAGTTAGCCTATTAAAGGGGAAATCCATTGTTTACAAAGCAGATGCGAACGGATATGAACGCTTTTTAATTATTAAGGATGGACCCGTAACGGTTTACCTGAATGATGAGGTTTCTGTTATTGACCGGGGTTCTATTGTATTGATTTTACCAGGAGATAAAGTAAGTGTTCAGAATGCCGGTGATGAAACAGCAGAATTTTATGAAATAAATTATCGTTCGATTGAGCCAGCCAATCACGAAAGAGGCAGGGATGCCGGCGCTTCATTTGTAATTAACTGGAATAAGCTGGTGGTAAAACCAACCACTAAAGGAAATACCCGACAAGTTACGGACCGGCAAACCACCATGCTGAATAACCTAAATATCCATGTAACACAACTAAATGCAGGTTTGAAAAGTCATGAGCCACATACCCATAAAAACGAAGAAATTATGCTCATGCTGGACGGAAATGCAGAAGTACAGATTGGAGCAGAGCATCAAAAAGCCAATGCAGGTGATCTTGTATTTCTGGGTTCAACCGTACTACATAATATTACCAATATCGGTAAAACTCCTTGTTTATATTATGCCATACAATGGAACTGATGCAATATAAGTAACGAATCATTGATAGTTAATAATCAAATTCTCGGGACAAAAATCAAGTATTAATACGCGTTTTCATTCTCTTACACTTAGTTATCTTTCTCCCCAATACAATAACCTGAAGATACTTTCTGCCGCTCTATCATTTTTGTACATAACCCAATGTTATGCTCGTAAAAACCTATGGCAGTGCTGTATATGGTGTAGAAGCCATTAATATTACCATTGAAGTAAATGTAAGTGCCGGACAAGGCTATCATATTGTTGGATTACCCGATAATGCAGTAAGGGAAAGTTTGCAAAGAACGGAGAGCGCCATTAAAACTAATGGCTTCCATATGCCCCGAACCAAAGTCATTGTGAACCTTGCTCCGGCTGATATCCGTAAAACCGGATCGGCATTTGATCTGCCTATCGCAATGGGCATCTTAGGTGCGAGTGAACAATTGTTTCAACCCGACCGCTTAAAAGATTATGTGATTATGGGTGAGTTGAGTCTGGATGGCGCTGTTCAATCCATCAAAGGTGCATTACCCATTGCCATACAAGCCCGGAAAGAAGGTTTTAAAGGATTAATCGTTCCCCTGGCAAATGCCAGAGAAGCGGGGATGGTAAATAGCCTGGAAGTATTTGGTGTGGCGCATCTTTCAGAATTGGTTTCTTTTTTTACTGATGAAAACAGTATGCAGCCTGTTATCGTAAACACAAGAGAAGAATTTTTCAATACACAATATGAATTTGATATTGATTTCAGTGAAGTGAAGGGACAGGAAAATATCAAGAGGGCCATGGAGATTTCGGCGGCAGGCGGACATAACGCTATATTAATAGGTCCGCCGGGTGCAGGGAAAACAATGCTGGCCAGGCGTTTGCCAACCATATTACCGCCACTCAGTTTGCAGGAAGCATTGGAAACAACCAAAATACATAGTGTGGCAGGTAAATTACCTGAAAACAGTGCCTTGATTAATAAACGTCCTTTCCGTTCGCCTCACCATACTATTTCTGATGTTGCCCTGGTAGGCGGTGGTGGTACGCCGCAGCCGGGAGAAATCTCCCTTGCACACAATGGCGTTTTATTTTTAGATGAATTGCCCGAGTTCAAACGAACGGTTCTTGAAGTTATGCGGCAGCCCATGGAAGAAAGAAGGGTAACGATATCTCGTGCTAAAATGGCATTGGATTTTCCTGCAAATTTTATGCTCATTGCCTCAATGAACCCCTGTGCATGCGGCTTTTATAATCACCCTGAAAAAGAATGTACTTGTCCACCGGGTGCCGTTCAGAAATATTTGAATAAAGTTTCCGGCCCTTTACTCGATAGGATTGATTTACATGTTGAAGTAACCCCTGTTGCATTTAGTGAACTGAGTAATCAAACCAATGGTGAAACTTCTGCCATCATCCGTGAAAGGGTGATTAAAGCAAGGGAAATACAGTCTATCCGTTACGAAGGGCAATCTGGCATTTATGCCAATGCCCAAATGAGCAGTAAGCAACTTCGTGAAATCTGTGTCATTGGTACCGCTGGCGAGGCTCTTTTAAAAAGAGCGATGGAGCGACTCAATCTCAGTGCCCGCGCGTATGACAGGATTTTAAAAGTCAGTCGCACCATTGCCGATCTCGCAGAAAGTGAAACCATTAAACCGGAGCATTTAGCCGAAGCCATTCATTACCGAAGTTTGGATAGAGAGGGATGGGCGGGGTAGACACTGTTGCTGGTCTCGCCGTTGTTGGTTGCCTCCTTTGCTGTTGTTGGTCGCCTGATCAACAACCACATATCACCACCATCATGATACATTTCACTCACCATCTCAAATTTATAACTCCTTACAGTTGTTGGTCGCCTCATTGTCCGTTGTTGGTCGCCTGACCACAGGTGTTCGGAAGAAATTAAGGGTTTAGCACGAATTCGGTTGTAAATTTCGTTTTAGCTGAATGAGAGCAGACGCACTAATTCGCTTACTCCCTGCAAAGAGCCTCGA
>Ga0316219_1002906_pt1 | contig 14724 bp, 9 predicted proteins | sample TBH18003PmetaG_FD_203635 | JGI IMG/M metagenome (GOLD analysis project Ga0316219, IMG submission 203635) | Freshwater microbial communities from Trout Bog Lake, Wisconsin, USA - TBH18003P | ecosystem: Environmental > Aquatic > Freshwater > Lake > Hypolimnion/Profundal zone | place: USA: Wisconsin... | reverse complement strand
CTTTTGACCGATTAACTCGTCCAGGACAGGTTCGACTGTCCCGACCATGGACTCGGTAATTGCGTGGAGGGCCTGGAGGTCGCCCTTGCATACCACCGCATTCGCCACCAGTTCTTCAGAGCTCTGTTCCAGATCATGGACCGGTGAAACCTCTTCCATCTCCCCCTTGAGGAGCATGAGGGCCATTTCTTCCTCGGGGACCTTGCTTTCCCTCGAGTAGGTCGCCCCCGGCTCAGCAAGTACCACCACCTTTCCAAGGTCATGAAAATCCGGCCGGCCGGCACGACCAGCCATCTGGTTGAACTCCCCAACAGACAACCAGCTGATACCCATGGAGAGAGCATCGAATATCACCTGCGATGCAGGGAAATCAACCCCTGCACCAAGAGCCGCAGTCGTAACAACACCGACCAGTTTCCCATCAGTAAATTTCTTCTCGACGTCCCGCCGTTCCTGCGAGGTAAGTCCGGCGTGGTACGGGGCATACCGGGGCCCAAGGGAGTCCGCAATCGTGTGGCAGCGGGCCCGGGAGTTCGAAAAGATGATCGTCTGGCCCCTGTACCCCTTCGATGATATGTGGGTGTATTCCTCCTCGGAGAGCTGCTTGATCGTCGGGATCTTCTCTTTTTTTGGCATGAACATCAGGTACCGTTCAAGCGCCACCGGTCGTTCGTCGTACCTGACCAGCGCGGCACCGAGTTTTTTAGCGAGCGTCTTCGGTGCCCCGATGGTCGCACTCAGGTACAGGAACTGTGCCCTTGGTGCGAGGTATTTCAGGCGGGCGATCATCCCGTCAAGCCGGTGTCCCCGATCGGGGTCTTCAAGCATCTGGACTTCGTCGATGACCACTGTGCCAATCTTTCCGGGGCTCCCACCACAGCGGATCATGTGGTCAAGACCTTCGTAGGTGGCGACGAGGAGGGGAGAGTTCGTGTTCCGGTCCCCAATCGGACGGTTGTCCGGAAGATTTAACCTGCTTTTCCCGATAAGGATACCAGAGCCGAGGATTTTCCCGTACCGCTCATCAAACCGTTGGTATTTCTGGACAGCAAGTGCCACAAGCGGGACGAGAAACAGGCACTGGCCTCTTCCTTCGAGATAGTTCTTCACACCTGCCATCTCACCGATGAAGGTCTTCCCGGATGCCGTGGCCGCAACCACGAGGAGGTCTTTTCCGAACAGGAGCCCGGCATCGACCGCCAGCTGCTGAGCGGGCATCAGGGTATCGACCATGGCGAGGTCCACGAATTTCCGTGGCAGTGCCAGTTCTTCGAGTGACTGGGTCCTGGTGACCGGGTGGGCTTCAAGCCTGTCAAACAGGGTCTGCCCGATTTTGACCTTTTCAGGCTGGATACTGGCAAGCACCCGGTCGATATCACGGTACTTTTTCAGGAGTTCCTCCATGTGCCCGAGTGCACCCCGGCCAACATGGCCCATATGGGCAACCTCCCGGCGGAGCTCCCGCCGTGCACAATCGTAGCAGATCTGTTCGCTGGAAGGACCATACCTGACCGAAGTGCCAGGGTCAAGCCTCGTAATTCGGTCTTCAAGGAGGCACATCCTGCAGACATCGGTATACGTAAAGCCAATCTGGAAATCGTTGAGGAACGATTCGAACAGCGGGTCTGACCGGGTCAGCTTCACGCGGGTCTGGCGGAATGAAAGGAGCAGCTCCTTCGTCGGGATGTTCCGGTACACCTTCTTTCCGCCCCACTTCAGACGGTAGTGGTCCGGACGGACTCCCTTTGGGGACTCGCTGACATCGACGATCCCAACGCCCCGTATGTGAGATTCATCATAAAACAGGATACGGTAACTCCCTTTTACAGGCTGGACGAGGACGTTCATGGCGCGATCAGGTCGTGGATCACGTAGGTCAGTTCCACACTCTCAAGCCTCTTTAAAAAGTCAGTAAATTCCTCGTCGACAATGACAATCGCAGATTCGATCCCGTGGAAGGCGGCCTCTATCACGCCCTCACGTGCACCAAAAAACATGTCAGGTGTCCGCCCTACCTGCTGGAGTGCAATATAGGCCTCAAGGCCGACTGCCGCGACCATGCCTACGCGGCCTGTTACCTGGCGCAGGAGGTCCCTTTTCACCTTTCGCGAACCACCCCGCTGGACCCGTGGGACTTTGCAGACGTGGATGAGCCCTTCTTTATGGGATATAATACCATTCAGCCGGGATATCCCCACATCCTCACCCTTGCTGGCATCCATCACCGCATCCCCCATCGCGTCCCTTGGTACCTTGCTCGCGTAGAGCCAGCCACCCTCCATGTAGACACCAACAGAATCGCCGGTTTTAAGGTCTTCTGCAGCGATTGCGGTCCATACAGAGACCTGCTGGATTATGTCCCGGCGGATATGGCGTGCATAGGACTCGAGTGCCTCTGCATTGTTGAGTACCCATTCGATGCCGTTCCGGGTGACCTCGTACCGTCCCCGCCCTTTGGCACTGACCATCCCGTCATCAATGAGTTCCCTGATGTATTCGGATACTGCCTGTGGTGTCACCCCCAGCTCACTGGCGATCTCCTGCTGCCGGACCGCTGGCTGGTGCTCTGCTATACCTACAAGTATCTGGAGACGGGTGACTTCGCGTTTGCTTCTGAGAATAATATAGAGAGGGTCTTCCTCATGGCTTTTCAAGCAACACCAGTCCCTGCCCCTTTACATCGAGACTGGGCATTCGCTTTGCAAGACCCTTGATAAACACAGGGCTGACATTGAATTTTCTTGCAATGTCAGCGATCGAGCTGTTACCGGTTTTCAGCTCGTTCTCTACCAGCTCAACGGTCTCACGGAGGGACTCATCATTTGAGATGGAGATATAGATGAGATCTGAAAGGTCTGAAAAATTGCACTGGAAATTTGCCCGGAACTTGCTGTAGGTTGCCCTGTACTCCCGTATGGGTTTCTTACCTGATGCGGGCATCCGCCACTGCTCCTCGATGAGGTTTCCCTTCTTCAGCAGTGTCAGACACTGCTCCAGTCCGTCATCTTTAACCTGCGATTGCAGTTCCTCTTCAGTCATCCACGCTTTATTAAGAAGGTCGTACACCTTCTTGTATGAAACATTATGGAACGTAATGAGAAGTGGAACCAGTTCGACTGGATCGTTTACTATCCTGATGTGGCCCGACAAATTAAAACCCTATTAGTATATTGCGGTATAAATCAATAAAATTTTTGGAAAAATAATGCAGACTGCCGGAATTATCATCGTCAGGGGAATTGTACAGGGGGTCGGGTTTCGGCCTTTTGTCTTCAGTAAGGCGATTGAATTCGGCATCAACGGGACTGTTACTAATTTTGGGAGTGAAGTCGAGATCAGGGCTTCCGGTGCACGGTTTTCTGATTTTTTGCGGGAAGTCTCACATGGCCCCCCGATGTCGCGGATCGACACGGTGGAAGTCAGACCACTCACGGGAAACATTCGCACCGGTTTTTTCATCGAACCTAGCAGGGAAGGGTTTCTCTCAGGAATGATCCCCCCTGACATTGCGACCTGTGAAGCGTGCATCCACGATATTGACCAGGAGGGCAGCCGGTACGAAGGGTACTGGGCGACTTCCTGTGTGAACTGTGGCCCACGTTACAGCATCATCAGGAAACTTCCCTATGACAGGGAACGGACCTCCATGGTAGCATTCCCGATGTGCCCGGCGTGTGAGGAGGAGTATGCTGATCCCCATTCCCGCCGGCACCATGCCCAGACCATTGCATGCAGGGAATGTGGCCCGGGGCTCAGACTCCTTGACCCGGACGGCAACGAGGTCAGGACCACAAACCCTGTAATGGAATCAGCCTCACTGCTCGACCAGGGTCACATTCTTGCGATACGGGGGATCGGAGGATTCCATCTTGTCTGCACCGAGCGCTCTTCGGGAGAACTAAAACGACGGCTGGGACGGACTGAGCAGCCTTTGGCTATCATGGTACGGCCTGATATCCTTGACCAGATCGTTCGTGTAACACAGGATGACAAAGAGATGCTCAACGGACCGGAACGGCCAATTGCGGTGATGGCAAAACGTGACCCTTCATCTCACCTCGAAATCAGCAACCTCCACACCCTCGGGTGCATGCTCCCCTATACCGGGCTCCACCACCTCCTTTTCCATTACCTGAAAAATCCGCTTCTCATCATGACAAGCGCAAATATGCCCGGGTACCCGATGGTGACAGATATCGACCAGGCGATGGCGAAAATGAACCGGGACGTGGACTATTTCCTTACCCATGACCGGCTTATTATCAACCGGTGCGATGACTCGGTTGTCCGTGACGAGCATATTATCAGGCTTTCCCGGGGAATCGCCCCGAAGAGGACGAAAATTGATCTTGGTAAACGGACTATCCTCGGGGTCGGGCCGGAGTTGAACTCAAATGCCACGATCTACAAGGACGGGTTTACCGTCACCTCCCCCCACGTGGGAAACGTAAGAAACCCGCAGACTTTCTCGTACCTGCAGGAAACGATTGAAAACCTGGGGAGGTTACTGGGTGCGGAATATGATGTAATTGCCCATGACGCCCACCCGCAGTTCCTTTCGACACGGTTTGCACACCGGCTCGCAAAAGAGACAGGCGCGGAGTTGGTCGCTGTCCAGCACCACCGGGCACATATTGCTGCGACTACGATAAAACCCTGCATAGGGATTGCGATTGACGGGGTCGGTTATGGTGATGACGGGACGGTATGGGGCGGTGAGATTTTTGCGGGACAGGTCCCGGATTACGAGCGGATCGGACACCTCGAAGTCGTCCCGATGCCAGGGGGAGACCTGGCAACACGGTTCCCTGAACGGATGCTCTACGGGATCCTTCCCGAAGACGGGGTGTTAGACCTCCTTGCCACCCGTGGCTGGACTGATATTGAACTCGGGGTACTGACAAAACAGCTGGGCCGGAAGGTAAATGTCTCGTACACGAGCAGCACCGGCCGGGTACTTGATGCTGTATCGGCACTTCTCGGGTTATGCCGGGAACGCACTTACGATGGTGAACCTGCGATGAAACTTGAATCTGCCGCCTGTCTTGGCACTCCAACACCCTGGGACCTGGAATTCATCACCACCGGGGGGGCTGAAGTCCTCTCCACCCGTGCTCTCTGTCGTGAAGCATTCCGCCAGCTGAACAGGATATCCGTGGATGATGAGAAGAGGGGGATTTATGATATCGCCGCTTCGTTCCAGTATAACCTTGCAAGAGGAATTGCGACAATTGCCACCAATGCGGCTGGTGAACGCGGACTTAGGGACATAGCTCTATCGGGGGGAGTGGCCATCAACAGCGCAATCAGGAACACGATAAAGGACGAGATCGTAAAATCCGGTTGTAATTATGTTGTAAACCGGGAGTACCCGCTTGGTGACGGTTGCATTTCGTTTGGCCAGTGTGTCAGTGCTGCAATGGTAAAACGTCCATCATAGCAAAATACCGGTAAAGACTCATTTTAAGCTGGAATCCATTTAAATGACTTTAGAACACCAGATTTCTATTTTTTAAGAGGCTTCGAGCAAAAGGTATGGATTTTTAAAAAGAGGTTGATTATCCCCAGGGGATCTTGAAAATGCTCAGGAACCTTGTTGCCCATGACGGGATCTGGAGGGCCCCGCTTCCCTGCGATGTTGGGAATGTTGTGGGTGCAACAGTCGGAACGGTTGTTACCTGGGTAACCGTTGTCGTTGGTACGGTTGTGACCACCGTGGTCCCGGGGGTTATCGGAATAACACTTGACCCCGGTGAAAGCCGTCTTGAAACCGTAGTCATCGCATTCGTTTTAACCTCAAAATTCGCCTGTAACTCGTCGTAACCTGCAAGTTTAAGGATTACTTCATGGCTGCCGACTGGCACCGTCATGATGATTGGAGTAATAGCGCCTGATGGAGTCCCGTCGAGCACAATATGAGCGCCCTGTGGCGTGGTCGAGAGGTATGCCTGTCCTGTCGGTCCCGTATAAGGGGCTGTCGTTGGTACGGCCGTTGTTACCACGGTAGTTGGGACGACCGTAGTAGCCTCAGTTGTTACAGCAGTGGTTGCCTGTGTCGTAACTGCCGTTGTAGCCTGGGTGGTAACCGCCGTCGTCGCTTGCGTGGTCACAGCAGTGGTTGCCTGTGTTGTAGCTGCCGTTGTGGCCTGGGTGGTAACCGCCGTCGTCACTTGCGTGGTCACAGCAGTGGTTGCCTGTGTTGTAGCTGCCGTTGTGGCCTGGGAGGTAACCGCCGTCGTCGGAACTGTACCAATCACCTGAATAGTACCAGGTACCACGGCATCCGCTGCCGCCTCCTGGCCATTATTACCCAGAGAGTTGCTTGTAAGCGTCAACTGGGTAGATCCCGCCTGGATACCCTGTACCGTTACCGTGGCGAGAAGGATATTTGATGAACCCGAGGGATTCGAATGACCAAGGTCAATTGCAATGAGTTTAACGGATCCGGAGGGAAGCGCCCCCGTATTATTCAGGCTCGCCCATGAAGGGTAGGTCACTGCCACAATGTTCGCAACCGAGGGGTCCGAAGAGGTTAGTGTAACCTGATAGTATGATAGCCCGGTAGGAGCACTATCCAGGATAATAGGGATTGATATCTGGCCTCCCACGGAAGGGATCTGCCCACCCCCAACAGTGATTGTCGTTGCTGATGCAATTCCTGCCAGCCCGGCGAGGAGTATGCAGATGATTCCTGCAATTTTACATGTTGTTTCAAATTTCATAGTTGTTCACCCGGATTCCTGAAAATAAATGGAATTGTATTCCCTCCATCATTAGATTGGATAGATGATATGGAAGAGGCCGATTGTGTCTCCCAGATCAAGAACTCCATTGTGGTTGAAATCGAAGAACTCCCAGTATTCAGTCGATTGAATATAGAAGAAATTCTGGAAGAAGTCTATAACATCCTGGTAATTCGCCAGACCATCCCCGTTGATATCCTCGTAGAGATTGTCCCCGTCAAGGTCTTTTGGATAGAGGGTATTGTTCGCAGGAATGGGATATAGATCCTTTACAACAATCGTTACATTTGCATATCTCGGAGTGAGATTAAAGTAATTGTACCCATAGTCCTCGAAGGAATAATTCTTGAGAATCAGTACTGATTCTCCGGATTTGTTTCCTTTGACCTGGAAACATGCGAGACTTACATTGTAGTTGCTCTTGGTCTGGTTGAAGTCAATGCCGGCAAATGTCACGTTATATGGGTCGGTGCCGAGACTCATCGGATCAAACAGGAACTGGGGTGCGGGCATCCAGTTAGGATGAGACACCCCGGTGAACGTCACATTTTGGGTGTCGTTAAAGCCCATTGTAACGTTGTAGGTGCTCAGCCCGGATTGCGTGTACCACAACAGGAGCGACAAGGTCCGGGTACTGTTCGTTGCAAGAAGAACTTTGGTAATTCCTGCGGTGCTGTTGCAGTTGGTAATCTTGGGGGCAGCGGGTGTAGTGACGGTAATCGGCCCCTTTATGGTGGAATTCGTGCCGAGCGAGTTTGAGACGGTCAGGGTTACAAAGTAAGTACCCGGGGCGGTATATGTGTGAGGCAGGGGGTTAAGGTTCGGCGGTTCTGTAACGATCGGGGTGCCATCACCGAAATACCATTGCCATAACGTCGGTGATCCTGTAGACGTGTCAGTGAAATTCACCGTAAGGTCGAAACTGCCACTACTGGGAGTAAAGGTGAAATTGGCGACCGGGGATGCAGGGGTGGGTACGTTGTTCATATGCACTACGAACCCGTCAACCCAACCGGCAAAGTGATTTCCATAAATACCACCACTGGTGATGAATGATTTCACAGCCGGATATACCAATGATTGCGTCGGGAAATCGTACGATGTTGTGTACCCTGAAATATAGATGTCCTGGGGGTCACTGACTGCAATACCAGTCCCCGTTTCGTCAAGTCCTCCACCAAGGTAGGTTGAGAAATTAAGGGATGTCAGGTTCGAGTTCACCATCGTGATGAACACATCCTGGAATGCATGTTTCGTGCCGAACGTTGGAATGGGGTTGATACTCGGGAAATCGTTCGAACTGGTATATCCCGTGATATAGATGTTGTTGTTACCATCCAATGCAATCGCGTTCCCACCATCGTTATTTATACCACCAAGATAGGTTGACCAGTTCAGCTCACCAGTTGGTTCGAGTTTCGTAACGAATGCATCACCATATGAGGTGGTACCGGAATTCCATTTTGCATATGCTGCGCCGCCCAACCGTCCGGTAAGGGGTTGTGTCGGGAAATCCGTTGAATACGTGACACCAGTGATGTATGCATATTCCTGGCCTGCAATGTTGTTAGCGGTTATGCCTCTCCCTTCATCATTCCCAGCTCCACCGAGATACTCGGAATAACCCAAGGTAGCCAAACCAGTGAATTGTGAAACAAAGGCATCTTTTCCACCACTATAAAAGGTTGGTAACAAATTTATGGGGAAATTCGTTGATTGCGTCCACCCAGTCACGTAATAGGAGGTCCCATTCGTGGCGATTCCAAGTCCCTGGTCATTATCACTGCCACCGAGATACGAACAGTATGTAGGAGATGCCACCCCGATTGGGATATGTACGACAAAGGCATCACAGTAGGACGAAGAACCACCCATATTCAATAGATTCTGATATGCTCCACCAGTGATAGGGAACCCTTCTGAAGTATTTGAATTCGTGAACCCGGTTACATATACGTTACCTGGGCTGGCCGGATCAAGAGCTATGGCGGTTCCTACATCTGTATTATTACCACCGATACAGGTTGCATAAGGGAGAGATCTACCTAGCGGGGGTATTGCCGCTACGAAGGCATCTGAATTGCCGAGGCATCCCGGGAACGGGCATGGAGAAATTAATGATACATTAGCATTTTTAGGTGTTCCATTCGGAGTCGGGAAATTGAGGGAACAAGTGTAACCGGTTATGAATGCCCAACCCGTGTCATTTACAACAATGCCATTCCCGACATCGGAAGCATTACCACCGAGATAGGTTGAATAAATTAAGGATTGTCCATCAGCACTGACTTTTGTAACGAACACATCCGAACAGCAGTTGTACGTCTGGTTAAACGAATAACGTTGTACCGGGAAATCTGCTGAATTTGTATACCCTACCACGTATGCCTGGCCAGAACTGTCAACGGCAATACCGTTGGCGGCATCATCGACCGAACCACCAATGTAACTCGAATAGAGGAGTGCGGGGTCGATAACAAGGGGGTATGCCTTATCATATGAACCGATAGTAAATCCTACCCTGCTATTATCAAGTATAGTATACTGGACCGCGACATCGACCTTATTCCCGTTGATTACCTGGTAACAAACCGGTGCCGTTTCAATTAATACACCGGCGGGTGTCTGAACCTGCAATGTGCCGTCAGGCCCGTATGTAATGCCATCAATCTTATCGTAGACGATGACAATCCCGGATGCATCTGCTCCCGGCGCCACGACGAACTCACGCTTGAGGACACCGTTAGTACCACGGTATGTCAGGTCAACGCCAGGAAGGACATCCTGGTATTCAACACCACCATAGGTTGCCAGGCCACTCTGCCAGTTTGCGGGATCATTCCCAACAAAGAAACTAGCTTTTCCTGGCAATGGGTCCACACCCACAACAGTCACATCAGGGCTGACTCCTGCAACCATTGTTGAGAACACGGCAGGTGTCCCGTCGTTGTCAGCGACCAGGACCACGTTATCCTTCGTGAAGAAAATCGTATGTCCTTCTGCCTTTACCTGGAAAAGGACTGCTGGGTCTGCCTGGCCCTGGTTCGGGATGAAACTGAGCGGCAGTTTTGAAAGTTCTGCACGGACTGCAGCCGCCCCGCCTGCACTTTGTTCACTCGCACAAGCCACGCCAGAAAAGGCGAGCAGGATAACGAGCATGAAAAGAATCACTTTTACTGAATCGTATCTCATGAAATCATCTCCACCGGCAACAGGCGTCGTCTGTGCCGGTCACATTCAAATGTTCCACATCCATGTACTGAAGACAATCCTGAACTGTCCCACGGGATCGTGGAGCCAGGGACGAAGTTGTCCCGTACGTGATAGGATGGTGCCACCATTATACACTCTACCCCGGATCAACAGGAAAGGGGTAATTTCCCTGGGGACCCTAGAATGATAAAAAGGTCATCTTTTTATACTTATATATAGTTTTCCCTCAAAACCTCATTTTCTTCATCCATTTATTGATCCATCCCTCAATTCCGTGAATAAGATAATGGAGGTACAGGATCCCCGGGTCTTTTTTTGAAGGCGCGCTAATCTATAAAAAAATACAGTACCTTTCTTTTTTCCGAAACCGTTCACAGGAGGGGGAACATGGAAGAGTAACTGCCCTGGATACGGATAAGAGTGAATGCCGGATTGATATGGTTTTCTATCGGGGTTCTCCCTGAAATGAAAGATATTTCCTGTCTTCATCTGCCATATAACGTAATCTCAAGCAGGCGTACAAGGATACCCTGGTCCTGGGGGACTATGGTATCCGTGTGAACTTTTTCTGCAGTGAAATTTACATACAGCCCGGTTCTTTTAAAGGCCCCGTCCATTTCAGCAGGTACATAAAGTATCCCATCGTCACCGGCTATACCAAAATTCCCGCCATACGGGTAAGTGGTGATCCACCTGACGTGACCTGACATGACGATAAGGGGCTGGGCGGGTTCACCAGTACTGGTAATCGTAATAAGTCTCACAGGAGTACCCCACATAGAAATCGTTGAGATATTTGCAGGGTATGCTGAGAAATTCACCCGGAGCCCATCAGCTATAAAGGTGTTATTCAGGTTGATCGGAAGATACCGTTCACCATTGTCAGCAATGATACCATAGAAACCATTTTCAAGATTTACATATTCGACGGTCCCGTTTCCATCAACCCGTTGTTCGATGACCCGTCCTACCTGTACAAGTTCCAGCAGATCAACAGGGGTGCCCCAGTTGTGGGGTTCATCACGTTTATGTCGTTCCATTGCGCGATATGTTACCCGTAATCCATCGACCTGGAAGATGGGATCTATTTTATCCGGGACGTAATGTGAACCGTCATCACTCACAATCCCAAAAAAACTACCATTCGCAGTTGCCATGCAGATTGTTCCATTGCCCCTGATCTCATGGTTAAGCTCGATGGCGGTGGTCGGTACTGTTGTCGGTGTGGTAGTACCTGTCGTTGTTGGTGAAGTTGTTGGTATTTTAGTCGGGATAGTTGTTGCTTTTGTTGTTGGCACGGTCGTAAGTACAGGGGTTGGTACCGTTGTCGCTATTGTTGCTGGTACTGTCGTAGGTACAGGGGTTGGTACCGTTGTCGCTATTGTTGCTGGTACTGTCGTAGGTACGGAGGTTGATACCGTTGTCGCTATTGTTGCTGGTACTGTCGTAGGTACAGGGGTTGGCACTGTTGTCACTATTGTTGCTGGTACTGTCGTAGGTACGGAGGTTGGTACCGTTGTCGCTATTGTTGTTGGTAGTATTGTCGGGATAACTTCGTTACCGGCTTCATCGGAAGTACTGTCAAACATTGAGTTTATAATTGACCAGAAATCATTCTGCCCGGTTTCAGGGGAATTGGCTGTTTCCTGTGTTGCAGATACCTGGGTCTGATTGGTTGTAGTTGTGGAAGTGACTGAAATCGTCAAAGCAGGGGTCGGCGTTGCTGGGGTGGGGGACACGGAAGGATAATCATTCGCGGGCAACTCCCCGTTGACCGGTATTGAGTGTTGAACAGTGTTGACCTTAATCTCAAATGATCCTTCAACACCCGCCATCGAGACCATTACTATGATCATGAGCATTACGGCCATGATCCTGGCAATGTGGTTCTTCTGTGACATATGTGACCTATTCAAGACCTATATATGGAGGATTCAAATAAAAAGCTATCCTGCCGTAAACAGGAGTACGGCTTGAAAACTTGGTACCAATTGGAGTTTGAGGGCGAATAATCAGGTATCTGATTTTGGGAATCAAAGCCAGGTTATCATCATATAACGCGCGTGGATATTATGCAGGTCATTCTCAAAAAAACCACATATTTCTTACTAATTATGATATAGAGCCATTCAGATTAATAAACCGGGAAAATATTACGATATATTTATCGCAATAACACCCCAATAATATAAAAAAATTGGAGATTAGATATGTTACTTGCAAATGTGGCAGTTGGCATTATCCAGTTGATCATAGCAATCATTCTCGCAGTGGTTGCCCTGTATATTGGGTTTTCTGTTCTGAATAAGATTACAAAGGGCATGGATGAAGAGAAAGAACTCGCAAAGGGTAATGTCGCAGTAGGTATTGTTGTTGCGGCAGTATTTTTCGCCATCGCAATCGTTGTTCAATCCGGTGTTGCCGGCGTATCTGCCGGTGTCGGATCTGCACTGGCATCGGGCCTTGGTAGCACGGATGCTTTAATCGCAATCGGGGGTGCAATTCTCCAGCTGGTACTTGGGATCATTCTCGCAGTTGCATCAATTTACCTCGCACTCAGGGTCCTTGACAAAATGACAAAGGGCGTTGAGGAGTTCGAGGAGCTCAAGAAGGGAAATGTTGCCGTTGCTCTCGAGATGGCAGGTGTGATCGTGGCGGTTGCATTGATCGTCCAGGTCGGTGTCCTCGGAATTACCCAGGCATTACTTTAAACCAAATCTTTTCTTTTCCGGAATTCGGGATTGTCTTATAAAACGATACGATTTGCTACCCTTTTGTGATTATTATTAAGATCATCACATGGAAAAACAGGGTATTGATTATTGGATACATAGTGGGGATTAACCCCTATAATTGGAGTTAGATCCCTTCTTTACTTATTTCTTCGGGCATTTCATCGGGTTTCACGGCTTCGGGTTTCATCTGCGGGAAGAGGATTACTTCTTTGATCGAGTCACGGTTGGTCAGGAGCATGACAAGCCTGTCAATTCCAAGGCCGACCCCCCCGGTTGGTGGCATACCAAAACCGAGCGCCGTGATGAAATCAGAATCGATCATCTGGGCTTCCATGTCACCGGCCCTCCGTTTTGCGTCCTGGTCCTCGAACCGGGCCAGCTGGTCAAGAGGGTCATTCAGCTCAGAGAACCCGTTTGCGATCTCCATCCCGTTAATGAAGAGCTCAAACCGCTCGGTGAACCCTTCCTTTTCCCTGTGCTTTTTTGCGAGCGGGGAATTTTCAACCGGGAAATCGTAGACGAACGTCGGCTGAATCAGTTTCTCCTCTACCATCCCTTCAAAGAAAAGGACAAGGAATTCCCTCCGGGTCTTCGGTTTCTCATAGTCCTCGATCCGGATTTTCCTTGCAATTTCGCGGAGCTCATCGGGAGTGTGGGCATTGATATCAACACCTGCAATCTCCCGGACCGCATCTTCCATCGACAGCTTTCGGAATGGTGGTTCGAACCGGAGTGTAACATCTCCATATACAATGTCATACTTTCCATGAAGGGTGTGGACAAGATGTGAGATCATCCCCTCCATCAGCTCCATCATGTCCCGGAAGTCCTTGTAGGCCTCGTAAATTTCCACCATCGAAAACTCCGGGTTATGACGCGTATCGATATCTTCGTTCCGGAAATTTCTCGCGACCTCAAAGACCTTTTCGAAGCCACCGACTACCAGCCGTTTCAGGTAGAGTTCAGGTGCAATACGGAGGAAAAACTTCTGTTCAAGGAAATTATGATAGGTTGTGAACGGCCTCGCATTCGCACCACCATAGATGGGCTGAAGGATCGGGGTCTCAAATTCAAGGAAGTCCCGCTCGTCCAGGTATCTCCTGATCAGGGAAATGACACGGCTACGGGCTCTGAATACCTCGCGGCTCTCATCGTTTACAATGAGGTCGACGTACCGTTGTCGGTACCGCTTTTCGACATCTTTAAGGCCATGGAATTTTTCAGGTAACGCGCAGACGGATTTACAGAGGAGTGTCACCTGGTCAACCCAGATGGTTATCTCCCCTACTTTCGTCCTGAATACATGCCCTGACACCCCGACAATATCCCCTCTTTCGAGGTTCTTGTTGATAAACTCGAATTGCTCTTCCCCAAGATCGTTTTTTCTGATATACAGCTGGATACGGCCACTCTCATCCCCAAGGTCTGCGAATATCGTTTTCCCGTGGTTCCGGACCGTAAATATCCGCCCGGCTGTTGTGACACCTTCCTCGCTCTTTTCGTGCTCTATTGCATGGAACCGCTTCTTGATCTCGTCAATGGTATCCTTTCGTTCAAAATTCGCCGGGTACAGCGGCACTCCTGCATCCTGTATTGTCCTGATCTTATCAAGTCTCGCCTCGTCAAAGTTGAGGGATTCTGGTGTCAAACTCATCTGGTACTCATCTCCCGTTTAGTCTGTGGAATTTCCCGGTGTTCCAGTTAAGACGGAAAACTTCCTGTTTGCCGTTATGGAGTGGGATAGCCGCGAAGACGGTTTATTTTATTCACAACAGGGCAACATCCTTCGGGTGGCATCTGGAGCGAAATGTACCTGTTAAATTCTTCCTCGGGGATAATAATACCTTCAATGCACGATCTTCTTTCAGCAAAAATAGGCAGGAGACAGTAGAATAGTATGGAAACACCATTCTTTTTACTCCTGCATCCTCATCGTTATCATGGAGATTGCCTCGGCAATCATCTCCCTGACCCCCTCAAGGTCACTGCGGTATGCTTTTTTCAAGGCAGGAATAGCCTCCGGGTCACCAAGG
>Ga0316219_1002899_pt1 | contig 14760 bp, 14 predicted proteins | sample TBH18003PmetaG_FD_203635 | JGI IMG/M metagenome (GOLD analysis project Ga0316219, IMG submission 203635) | Freshwater microbial communities from Trout Bog Lake, Wisconsin, USA - TBH18003P | ecosystem: Environmental > Aquatic > Freshwater > Lake > Hypolimnion/Profundal zone | place: USA... | reverse complement strand
TCGCGGGCTTGCAGCGGATCGATGCGCTGGTGAATTGTGCGGGGATCGCCGGGGCGAACACGCTGGATGGTGATGACGGGCTGTGGCACGCGATTATCGATTCCAACCTGCATGGCACATATCATTGTTGCAAGGCGGCGTTGCCGTTGTTGCCGGACGCGACCGGGCGGATTGTAAATATCGCCTCGGTGCTGGGATTGCGCGGCGTTCCCGACCAGACCGCCTATTGTGCGGCGAAACACGCGGTGGTGGGCTTTACCCGCGCCTTGGCTTTGGCCCTTGCGCCGCGTGGGATCACGGTCAACGCGCTGTGTCCGGGGTGGGTCGATACGGACATGGCGACGCAACGATATGCGGAGCTCGGCATTACGCCGGAACAGGCGGCGGCGGGCGTGCCGACCGGGCGTGTAGCGTCTCCGCATGAGGTCGCCGACGCGGTGGTTTGGCTGCTGCGTCCCGAGGCGCGGGGGATTACCGGCCATGCTCTGCCGATCGATGGGGGTGGTCTGGCGCTGCCGTGATGCGAACCAGCCCGTTTTCTCCCCAGCGCCACGCCCCATCGGCAATCACGCCGCCCACCCAACGTTCAGGCGGGTGTAGCGTCAGATAGTCGAGAGTGCCCGCCAGCACCTGACGTCCGGTTTCGGTGATCGAGGCCACGCGGGGAAACGGCTTTTCGCCGGGCTCGATGATAAGCACCGGAGGGTTGGACAGTGCCAGCCGTTCTACGGCGCCCAGAACTCCCAGATCTCCCAGGAATGGCAGTGGCTCGACGCTGTGCTGGAATGCGCCAAATATCCGGCCGATCCGGGTTGGCTCTTTCGCCAGAATACCCAGCACCTGACGTTGCGTTAACGAAAGACCGTCAGCGATTCCGGGCAGTTCCTGCAAATGCCGCCGCAGGGCCGGCGCGGCGATCGGTAGCGCGGGCGTTCCGGTGGCGGCGATCGCTGCGAGGCCGGACGGATCGGGCCTGCGCAGAGCGGTCCAAATTGCGCGTCCCAATGCGACCTGAGGCGGCGTGACGGTTTTTCGTTCCCGCCACAGGGCAGCCAAATCCGCGGCTTCTAACTGACCCAGGCCGATAAAGCGTGGCACCGACGGATGATGATCGATGCAAATCAGCTCTAAATGCTCCGGCCGGGGGGCATCCGCGAAATGCGACAGGCAGCGGGCGAGCAGGAGTTGGTCGTAGCTGTCATGTTCGAACCAGAACACAACCCGCTGGTATTCGTGCGCGGTTGACAGACGTTGTTCCGCCTCCGCAAGGCGAACGATTGCTTCTGCTTCGGTGAAGTCCAGCGACGACCCGAAGGATTTCGCGAGATACCGGCCACGTATCGCCACCAGATCGGGGGTATCCGGAACCGGCCCTTCGCAGATCGGGTCGGAGTATTCCAGAAAATCGCCGGTCACGCCCGCCTGTTGCAGCCGATCGCGGATGTCAGAGCCGCAACGGATGTGCAACGTCGTCAAATCGCTATCCAGAGATTCAGCACAAACAGTGGCGTTCATCTGCGTCTCCAAACCTCTCGCAGCCAACAGGCAACCACACGTCGGCGAAATGGGCGAGGGTTCAAGCAACGATCGCCTGTAATCGCGCCTCGACATCGGCCAAAATACTGGACCAGTCGCCGCGTTCGGGCTGACGTAACAGCCGCAACGACGGATACCAGGGGCTGTCATCACGCTCCAGCAACCACCGCCAGTCGGCCAAATGCGCCAACAGCAGCCACACGGGCCGGTTCAGAGCACCAGCCAGATGAATGACCGACGTATCGACGGATATCACAACATCCATCAATGACACCAAAGCGCCGGTGTCGCCGAAATCATGTAGCTCCGCCGCATGGTTCCGAACATGCGGCATACGCTGCAACGCCGCGCGGTCCGCCGCTCGCATGTCGCGCTGCACGACGTGAAACTCAACCCCGGGCCGGTCGGTCAGCAGGGTGGAGAACAGATCGAACGGGATGCTTCGGCGCGCATCGTCGCGATGGTTCGGATTACCGGACCACGCGACGCCCACTCGCAAGCCTCGTCGCGGCCCCAGCTTGTCCCGCCATTTCGCCAACCGCACGTCGGGCACGGTCAGATAGGGGATCGTGGCCGGGATACTGTCCAGATCCGTATCAAACACCATCGGCAGGCTCAGCAACGAACAATGCAGGTCGAAATGCGGCAACGGCGAGCCGGTATGCACAACCCGAATGCCGGCCGGCAGATGCAGCAGCAACGGGCTGACCTCGGCATAAACCTCGACAATGACCCGCCCGCCGCGCGCGGCCACCAACGGAGCGTACCGGACGAACTGCAACGCGTCGCCCAGGCCTTGTTCCGCATGCAGCAGAATGGTCCGTCCAAGCAACGGCTCTCCGGTCCAGACCGGCTGAGGGAAGGCGCGCCGCAGATGCTGGTTGGCCCTGGTGCGAAAGCGGGATTCGTATTTGCGCCACCCCTCGTGGAACCGGCCGTATCGCAATAGCCAGATGGCGTCGGTTTCTTGCGCTTCCGCCAGATCGGGCCGCAGGGCGAGGGATCGTTGCAGACAAGCCAAAGCCTCGGCGTCACGGCCCAGCACGAAAAGCGCGGCGGCAAGGTCGTTGAAGGCCTCCGCGCGTGATGGATCCATCCGCGTCGCCTGTGTCAGCGCGACCGCTGCTTCGGGGTAGTCTCCTGCCAGGAACTGACAGTTTCCCAGCGCGTAGAGGAAATACGGCTCGTCCGCGCCGGATTGGATGGCCCATTTCAGCAATGGCACCGCTTCGCTGATGTGCCCGGCTTCCAGCGGCTCTTGCAGCAGATGGTGAAGCGCCTGCGTGTAGGGATTCATCGGCGATCGAGCGCCCAGTGGTCGAGGTCGGCACAGATACGTTCGATGACCGAAGACCAGTCGCCCTGCCGCGTCTGGCGAAACAGCCGCATCCCGGGATACCAGGGCGAGTCGTCACGGTCCCGCATCCATCTCCAGTCCGCGCTGTGCGACAGCATCGCCCGGGCCGGGACATTCATGGCGCCGGCAAGGTGCAGCACGGCCGTATCGACCGAGACCACCAAATCCATCGATGCGAGCAGCCCGGCGGTTTGGCTAAAATCAGTCAAAGCGGCGCTATAGTTGATCAAATCTGGAAAATCCGCCATCGCCGCACGGTCGCTGTCGCGGATATCGCGTTGCACGACATGGCACGCGATATCCGTCCGGCTCAGCAATGGCGCCAGCATTGCCAGAGGGATGGACCGCCCGCGATCAGCGGCGTGCAGCGTGTTGCCGGACCATGCCAGACCGACGCGCGTTTTCCGCCATGGTCCCAGGCGGCCGGACCATTCAGCCTGTATCAGCGGATCGGCCGCCAAATACGGCACGTTGGCGGGTATGTCGCCATTGCTCTTATCGTCATGGCCGGGCCAAGCCCCATAGGCATCAGGATCAGCCGTTGGGTGGGGAGGATTTGCCCATTCGTCATGACCGGGCTTGGCCCGGTCACCCGGGACTTTGCTTGGAGCGGCACAGGAAGTCGTGGGTGGCCGGGCCAAGCCCGGCCATGACGGAGAGTGGAAAGCCTCGTCCGCGGCATAAACCCTCTTCCCCACTCGCTTATCCTGATGCCTATGGGGCCAAGCCCGGCCATGACGAATTGGAAAATCCTCCTCGCGAAACCGCCTATCCAGCTTGTCCGGGCCATGACGATGGGATTGGATTTGCTCATTATCAGGCATCGCCTCAGATGGCGGGTCTTCGTCCGCCATGATGACGGTGTGAATACCAAGAACGGCCGGCAGGCTCATCATCGGACAATGCAGGTCGAATGCGGGTAAGGTGTCTCCGACCTCGAAAACCCGCCTGAAACTGGTCGCAAGTAACGAACCAAGGCCGCGCTGCACTTCGATCAAAACCGTCGCACCAAGCGCCGCAATCAGTGGGACATAACGAATGAACTGGATGGTGTCACCCAGCCCTTGTTCGTCGTACAGCAGGATCGTTCGGCCGGTCAGATCCTGCCGGCCGGTCCAGTGTGTCGCTTCGGGATAGCGCAGGCCCTGCAACACCAGCCGTGCCTCGTGGTCGGCCCAGCCGTCCCGCATGTGTCCCAAAGTCAGCCGCATCAGTCCGCGGAAGTAACAGGCGCGCGGGTTGCCGGGAGACAGTTCCAGGGCCAGATCGTATTGCCGGATTGCCTCCTTCGTCCGGTTTAACCGGCCGAAGACACTGCCCATATCGCAATGGGCAACCGCTTTGTCGGTTGAGCGGTGCAGCGATTCCTGAGCCCAGCGCAGAGCCTCACGCGGCCGGTCAAGCGCGACCAGGGCAGCAGCCAGATTGCCATACGGGTGCGCCAGCGAGGGTTCCAGCGCAATCGCCCGTTCCAGGTGCGGGACGGCCTCCTCCAGGAAGCCCTGACCACGCAACGTTTCCCCCAGATCGTTGTGCGCCCGCGCGTGGTTCGGATCGATCGTCAGCGCGGCGGCCAGGAACCAGGCGGCGTCGTCATAGCGTCCCGCAAGATGATACAGATGGCCCAGGAAATACAAGACGTGCGCGTCGCGGTCGCCGCCGCCGACCGCCATGCGCAAAGCGATCTCGGCCTGATCCCGGCGGCCCGCCGCGAAAGCCTCGAATGCCGCCCCCAGCAGCAGCTCGGCATAGGCGTTCATGCCGACAATGCCGCGTCGATCGCGGCGACGACAAGCGGCCAATCGAACAGCGCGGGTTGCCGGAACAGACGCATGCCGGGATACCACGCCGAGGTCGTGCCCCGCGTCAGCCAGCGGTATTCCGCACCGAACGGCAGCATCGTCCAGATCGGCTTGCCCAGCGCCCCGCCAAGGTGAGCCAGCACGGTATCGACGCTGATCACCAGATCCATCAGTGCCACGATCGCGGCGGTGTCGGCGAAATCGGCCAGATCGGCGCTGTGGTCGATCAATGTGGGAAGCCGTTCCAGGGTCGAACGGTCATCCGGCTCCATCGTCGTCTGCACGATGTGGAATGTGCAGTCGGATCGTTCAAATAGCGGTTCCAGAAGCGGCAGCGGGATCGAGCGGTTCCACACCGCACTGGTACCGGTCCAGGCAATCGCGATGCGCCGCCGCCCGTCCGACGGGCCCAACCGAGCGCACCATTTGTCCAGGCTGGCGGCCGGCACGGTCAGGTAAGGAACCTCGGATGGAATCGTTTCACGCGTCGTCCGAAAGGCCAGGGGCAGGCTCATCAGCGAGCACTGGATGTCGTAGGCGGGTAGGTCCTCGCCGCGGGCGTACACGTCGGGCAGCTCAGCCAAAAGCGGCTTTAGCGCCGGCTGCACCTCCAGGATCACCCGGGCGCCCAGCGCGCGCAGCAATGGCAGGTAGCGCAGGAACATGACGGTGTCGCCGTGGCCTTGTTCCGCGTGCACCAGGATGGTGCGGCCGTTCAGGTCCTCGTCGCCCAGCCACGCCGGACCCGCCACGACATGCCGCATCGACTGACCGAGGGCGGCTTGCCAGCGAATCTCGTGCTGGCGCCAGCCGTTGTCGAAGTCTCCCAATGCCAAAAGGGCCAGCGCCTCCAGATAGCGGGCATCGTTGTCGTTCGGTTGGATCTCAACCATCCGCCGATAAACCGCCAGCGATTCGCCGTAACGGTTCATGCTGCACAGGCACACCGCGATGTCCGAATGCACCTGCGACGCACCGGGTTCCAGCGCGGCGGCGTGCTCCAGATGCGGCAATGCCAGGTCGGGGCGCTGCATCGCCAACAGCAGAGACCCCAGATTGGCGGCGATCGGGGCCGCATCCGGCGACAACGCCAGCCCGCGCCGGAACAGCGCCATGGCTTCCGCCGCGTGGCCCTGTGCCCGCCGGGTTTCGCCCAGATTGTTGTGCAGATGCACATCAAGTGGCGCATGCCGCAGCGCATCGACATAGCGGGCGGCGGCTTCCTCCAGGTCGCCGCGCGCCCGAGCGAGGTAGCCGAGATGATGATGCACCGTCGCGTCGTCGCGCCCGGCCCCGAGCGCGTCGCGGAAATGCGCCTCGGCGGCCGGATGATCGCCCCGGGTAAAGGCGGCCAGTCCGCACGCCATCGCGGTGTCAAGATTGATATCCACCGCGCGGTCTTACCAGTGTCGCATCGAATGGTTCAACAGGCTGGTCAAATTCCCGGCGCATGCCAACATGGACGCAATGCCGCACCCTGAAACATGGCTAAAGGTTCTCCCCAGCGGTTTGTACTGCGAGCCGGGCGGGTTCTATATCGACCCGTTGCGCGCCGTGGACCGCGCCGTCATCACCCACGGCCATTCCGACCATGCCCGGCCCGGCCACCGCGCGGTGCTGGCGACGGCTGAAACACTGGCGGTGATGCGAGTCCGGATGGGCGAAGCCAATGCCGGTATCAGCCAGCAGCCCCTGCGATGGCATGAACCGATCACGCTCGGCGACGTTCGCGTATGGCTGAGCCCCGCCGGCCATGTGCTGGGCAGCGCCCAGGTGGCGATGGAGTTTCAGGGCTCGCGGGCCGTCGTCAGTGGTGACTACAAGCGTGTGCCCGATCCGACCTGCGCGGCGTTCGAGCCGGTGCCGTGCGACGTGTTCGTCACCGAGGCGACCTTCGCGCTGCCGGTGTTCGTCCATCCCCCGCCGATGCATGAGATCCAGCGCCTGCTCGACAGCGTGGCGCTGTTTCCCGGCCGGACGCATGTCGTCGGATGTTACGCGCTGGGAAAATGCCAGCGGGTCATTGCGTTGTTGCGGCAAGCCGGTTGGGATCGTCCGATCTGGTTGCATGGTGCGTTAGCCTCGATGTGCGATCTGTATCAGACGCTTGGGGTGGAACTGGGCGATCTGCGTCCCGCGACGGTCGCGGCGAAGGCGGATCTGGTGGGCGCGATTGTGCTGGCTCCCCCCGGCGCCATCGCCGACCGTTGGGCGCGGCGGCTGGAGGACCCGGTGGTGGCGCTGGCCTCTGGCTGGATGCGGGTAAGGCAACGGGCCAGGTCGCGCGGCGTTGAACTGCCGCTGGTGATCTCCGATCATGCTGACTGGAACGAACTGAACACCACGCTGGATGACGTCGGCGCACCGGAGGTCTGGGTGACCCACGGGCGGGAGGAAGCGTTGATCCACGCGGCGGCCGGTCGCGGTATTCGCGGGCGGGCGCTGCGGCTGGTGGGCTACGGCGACGAGGATGAAACCGAAACGACGGAGGTGGCGTGACATGGCCGAACCCTTGACCTTCACATTCGCGGACGACGGCGCAATTCCGAACTCGCGCCTGCCGCTGCTGGTGTATCGCGATGCGGTCCCGGCCGATGCCGATGGAATAGAGGGAGTGTTTGCGGCCAACCATTGGCCTCCGGCATGGCGGGACGGGGTGCATCCGTTCCACCATTTCCACAGCACGGCGCACGAGGTTCTCGGCGTTGCGCGAGGGACCGCCTCGGTGCTGTTCGGTGGTCCGGCAGGAACGGTGCTAACGGTGCGGGCAGGCGATGTGGTGGTGGTGCCGGCCGGTGTGGCGCACCGCAACCAGGGGCAATCGCATGATCTGCTGATCGTCGGAGCCTATCCGGACAACGGGCCAGGTCCGGATTTACGGCGTGGCAAGGCGGCGGAACATGACGCCGCCAAACGGGCGATTGGTGCTGTCCCGATGCCCTCGGCCGATCCGGTGCAGGGCATCGATGGGTCGCTGACGAGGCTTTGGCGCTGACTGTCAGACAAGCTTCTGTTTCGAATGCTATAAATCCCACTATGGTAGGCGTCATCGGACCAACGGGACGCCTGCATGAAGCATATCCGGAGTATCTACAGGTCAGGGTTCTGGCAAACCGGCATCGGCATGGCCGTGCTGGCGAATGCGATCGTCCTCGGCCTCATCGCTGAGGGGCGCCCTGACACGATCACTGAATATCGCCTGGAACTGGCCGACCAGGGATTGCTGGCGCTGCTGGTCGCGGATGCCATGCTGTGCATTCTGGTCAGGGGACGTGCGGTTTGGCGCAGCGGCTGGGATATGTTTGATATCGGAGTCACGCTGATTTCGGTGGTGCCGAGCTTCGGCACGTTCTCAACGTTTCGGGTCCTGCGAACGGTTCGGGTGTTACGGCTGATCTCCTTCATTCCGAACAGCCGGGCGATGGTCGATGCGATGCTGGGGGCGCTTCGCAATATGGCGGCGGCGTTCGTGGTTTTGGGGGTCGTCTTTTACAGTTTCGTCGTAATCGTGACGAGCTTGTTCCATGTGATCGACCCGGCGCATTATGGGACGCTCGCCCGTTCCGCGGCGCATCTTTACACGGTGATGGTCACCCTCGGGTCCGGTCTCGATTCCGAGATCGTGTTCGACGACCGGCCCTGGGTGCTGCCGATCTATGGCGCGTTCATTGTCGTCGCCAGCTTCGGCCTGATGAACATGTTCATCGCGGTGTTGGTGGCTGCGCTTCGCGAGGAACTTGAGAAGGACACGATTCAGGAGGAACGCGCCCGGTTCGACCGTCTGGAGCGGCAGATCGCCGCGCTGACCGTGTTGGTCAGGACGCAGCGATCCGATGATCGGGCTCGGCTGGATCAGGCAGACATAGATCACCCGGCCCAATTGCCGCTGTAAAATCAATCTCGCCGGTTAGACCGATTTCAATTGTGGGCGGAGGCATAGGGATAGCGTAGCTCCCCGGTCTTCAGTTCGGGCGGAAACAGGACGGCTTGGGTGTCCAACGTCCGGAACTGCTCGATGTCGTGGCCTTTGATGTCGTGGAACTGCACTTCCAGCACGCGCGGTTGCACCCACTCGCCGCCAGGTCCGAACTTGATCTCGCCGACCAGCGTGTGAAATGTGTGCGAGCGCAGGTAGTCCGCCAGCTTACCCTGGTCGGTGCCGTGCGTTGCCTCAACAGCCTCTCCAATCACCTGGAGATCGGCGTAGGCGAACGGCGGCAGGTAGTAACCCAGCGCATCGACACCTGATTCGCCAACGCGGGACTGGTATTTCGCCAGGAATGCCTTGGCCTCTGGCGTCGCGTAGGCGCCAACCGGGAGCCAGAAATCATAGTTCACGATGCCGTTCAGCAACGGCCCCAGTTGTGTCTTGATCGATGTCGCCTGTAGCCCGACCATGCCGCCGCCGAACATCTTCACGTTCAGCCCGACCTCGTTGGCGGCGCGCACCATCCCGACGGTATCGGGTGGATACGATCCCACGAACACCATATCCGGATTGGTCGCCTGAATCGCTCGGATGATCGGCGAGTAATCCGCCGTCGTCGGCGGATAGGTGTTGTCATAGACGATCGTGTAGCCGTCGCGTTTCGCTTGTGCCCGAGCGCCATCGACGGCGTTCTTGGCGAACTCGGCATCGGCGCCGACCAGGGCGATCGTCTTGGGCCTGGGATTAGCCGCCGCGGCCATCGCGAAGAAGCCGGCCGAGAACGCCTCTTTCGGATGCTCGCCGCCGGCGGGAATGATCGAGAAGTAGTTCGGGTAGTGGAACTCGCTGTTCACATCCAGGCCGAACAGCCCCATCAGCGTCAGCTTGCGCTGCATGGCGAAGGGCAGGGCGGGGGCCACCATGTTGGTGCCGTTGCCCGCGATCAGCAGATCGACATGATCCACGTCCAGCAGTTTGGACAGAATCCCCGGCACCAGAGCCGGGTTTGACTGGTCGTCATAGGTCAGCAGTTTGACGGGGCGACCGAGCAGGCCGCCTTTTGCGTTGGTGTCCTCGACCCAGATTTGCATGGCGAGCAGCGCGGCTTTGCCGTTGGGGGCGAGCGCGCCGGTCTGGCCCAGGTTCAGCCCGATGGTGAAGGGTTCGGCCGCCCTGGCAGGACCGGCGATCAAAGCCGCGAGCGGTAGGACACGACAGGCGAGACGCGCGAGCCAAGACATGGATATTCCCCCTGAGACGTTTATTGGATGGCAGCCTGCACCGTATCGGTGTGCAGCGGAAGGGCTGCCCGGGACCCGAGGCATCGCACGCGAGAGCGCAATATCGGTTCCTTTGGGATGGCCTCGGGGGCCGCGGCGATTATGCTGTGTTTCAGACCGGCGGAGCGGCAGCAGGCAGCCAGAGCGGCCATGAACGCCGCGGAGTAAAAGGGCGGCGTCAAGCACCCGGACGTCGCGCGGCATCAACGAAGGCGTATCAGGCCGGTGCGATGACCGGTTGCACCGGCCTGCCCATGTCACCCAGTACTTTGATCATCGCGTCTCGCCACATCGTTTTGGTCCGCTCCGCCTGTTCCGGTGAAGCCTTTACCGGCGGCCACGGAAAATCCGGCATCGGCGGCTCCGGCGTTGGTGAGCCGGGGATAGCTGGTCCGGGAAGGTTCAACCCTGCCTCCTTCGAAGCCATCCCGTTGGAGTCCGGCTCCGCATGCACCCCCGCCGGCTGCGGCGAGCGTCCAGACAATCGATTTCGGAAACCGTCAACGGCGGCCCGCGCGTCCTGCACCGCTTCGCGTGCGGCGGCATCCGGCACATCGTTCACGGGCTCCAGCGCGCCCGGAACATCGCCCGCAAGCCGCGCCGCCAGCGCTTTCTCGTCCTGCTGGCTGGAGCGATCCAATCCGTTCGCGCAGCTCCGGTAGCGCAAGCGCATGGAGTCCGACATGTCGGGGGCCATGCCATCTTTCAACGTTGCCAGCGAGCATAGGCTGAATGCGATGATCTTCGCGGACTGGATGATCTCCGCTCGGGATCGCGTGCCGTAGGTCGCCAGTGTATTGACGATTTCCGTCCGCGCCGCCGCGAGATCGACCCCGGCGGCGACAAAGTATGGTTCCAGGAAGGCGATCATGGTGGCCAGGAACGGTGAGGTGGTGGTTGACATTGCGGCTGACATGGCGGGGCGTCCGGCATAAATGTTTATGGTTTGTTCAATATCTTAATTTAGGAAACAAATCAAGAGAAAAGGGATCGTGCCCAGAAGGTCAGAGTCGCGCTGCAAACCAGCGAAGCACTGGCGTGGAGGAAAGTCGTCATCGCCGGACTCCCGATCCGGTGCGCGACTTCCGTAATCTCGCGTTGTACGGCTTTTGATGCATGCCATAGACATAACTAAACTATCCTCAGTTAGCGCGGATTTAGCCACCCGCCTTTAATACCAGCATCAAAATCACAGCGGCTACGAGCGCGGCTGCGTCGAGCGCGAGAGCAATAGGGAACGAGAGGGCGCGCCATTTTGCCAGGTCCCACAGCCAGATAGATAGCGCCGCGAAACCCACCGCGCCGGCGACGACGAGGCTCGGTATGGCCGTAATGGCGAAGACCTCCGCTGCGCTACTTACTGGTAGCGAGGCGCCGCGGAACCATATGATGACCGCCATATAGAGCATAAACAGGCATACGGTGGGCACCACGGCTGAGGCCAGCAACACCCATAGCAGGATGGTCAGGAAGTTCCGGATCCGAGTATGCGAGGTCTGCTGATTCGGCTGGATCATCGTCCATGTTCCCACTTTTCGTTTGGCAAACTATCACGCCTGTTATTGCCGCGCCAAAGCCGATTTGCCGCAATGTTTCGGTAGGGGCCATAGGCTGGCGCGGGCCGACAGTTTCCATCTTTGCCGGATTGTCGCTGCACCAAGTCTGGTCTCGCTTACTGGTCCCGGCGGTGTGTTCGTGCTATTCTCACCAGTATCTAAAGTTGGTGAGGAACCCATGATCCATCATCTCTCCATTGCCGCGCAAAATCCAAAACACGCCGCTGGCGTGCTCGCCGAACTGATGGGCGGTACCGCGGTGCCGTTTCCCCCCAATCCCGGAAGCTTCTTCGCGCTACAGCTCGACGATCACGGTTCGGGAGTGGAAGTTTATCCGGCGGGTTCCGAGTTGCAGCCCGGCGGCATCACCGGTGGCAGCTTCGTGAAGACAGCCCCCCGCGGTTATGGCCCCACGCATTTCGCACTCAGCGTCGCCACCGATTCCGGCACCGTCAAGGCGATCGCCGAACGCGCCGGGTGGCAATGCTTTGACTGCAATCGCGGTCCGTTTCATGTGATCGAGGTATGGGTTGAGAATGAAACGATGGTCGAAATTCTGCCACCCGAGTATGCGCGCGAATACCTCAACTTCACCCGTCCCGATAAGATCCAGGCGGCCCTCGCGGCGACACAGGCGTCGTCGGCTCGGCAGCGCTAGCGGAGGATCATCGCCGGCATCCAGTTGGCCGAACGGCGCGATGATCGCGTCGCGGTCGTCTCGCCGTCAAAAGTGTGAAACACGGGGGCGGACGTGAACTGCTCACGATCGGTCAGGCAGTTCACATTAACGACGGCGCGTGCTCCCATCGCGGTCTCCGAGACGGCCGCGACAAAGACACCGCAACGGCGACAGATGAGAAAATCGCACGTGCGGGTTCCGAACCGGTAATTCTCTACCAGCGACCAGTCATCCGCCCAGACCTCGACCAGGCCTTGTGGATCGGACAGCATGCGCGGATTGTGGCTGCGGCAGAACGAGCACGTGCATGCTCGCAGCGCATTATCTTCCGGCCGCGCCGAAAGTCGCAGACGCACATGAATATTGCCGCAGTGGCACCCGCCCGGATGGTCCATGCGGTTGAGTCGTGGCGATCGGGCGCGCCGGTGTCAAGCGTGCTGAGTCTTGCTGACCCCATGCCATTCAGGCTTCGATCACCAATGGCCGGACGCGCATCAGTTGGAAGCACCCGATCGCCGCGACAATGGCGATCATTTCCAATGGAAACGTATGACCATGCCATCGCGCTATCAGGAACGACACGATCGGCGGTCCGAGCAATCCGGCAAAGGCCCGCCCGCTATAAATCAGGCCCATCACGCCGGCCGCGTTGTGCCGGCCAAAATTGTCCACGATGAATGCCGGCATCAACGCAACGAAACCACCGTAGAAGATACCAAACGAGAGGGCGAAACCATAAAAGAGGAGGCCGTTGCCTACCGCCCAGACGACAGTGGAGACACTGATCCCGATGCAGCAGACAAGGAAGACTTCGCGGCGGCCAAGACGATCCGCGATTGCCGCGATGAGGCCACGACCGATGACGGAGCCGACGCCAAGAATACTGATCAATTGCAATGCATGTTTGCCGTCGAAGCCACCAGATCGCGCGGTGGAGGCCAGATAGGCATAGGGAAGCACGACGGGCAACGAAACCAGCAAGATACCAAAATACATCCAGCCGAAGGTTTGCGATAGCATGGCATACCGCAATGAAACGCCCGGCGCTTCGGTCTTGGGCAACCTGGGATGGAGGATGTCGTCAGGTGACTCGCCCCTGTTTTCATCCGGTGAATCCGAAAGCATCAGTGCTCCTGGCAATCCGACAAGGATCACCAGGCAGGCACAAATATTGAAGGTCACTCGCCAATCCCCCAAGGGCGAGAGCATGTCGGTCATCGGGCTGATGAGAAATGTGCCCACTCCAATGCCCGACGCAGCAATGCCCGAGGCAAGACCGCGCCAGGTAACGAACCATCGTTGCACAGCGGCAAATGCGGGAACGTAAGCCAGGCCCGTTCCGACGCCGACGAGGGCACCATAGTAACAGTAGATCTCGTGAAGGTTCGTCGAGGTCGCCGCGAGCATAAGTCCAACACTGATCGTGACCATGCCCGCGATCGCCAGTGAGCGGCAACCAAAACGTTTAGTCAAAATTCCGCTGGCGGCACTGATAGCGAACGTCGTGCCGGTCGATAAAGACAAAATAATACTGGTAGAGGTCAATGAAGCATCAAACGTGGAAGCCAGGGTGGTCGAGAAGGCTCCATAAGAATAGATCGCACCGAAACCGACCATGCTGGTGATGAATGCACCCAGGACGACGCGCCAGCCGCGAAATCCAAGCCGGGGTGGTGATCCTCCTGACGAGATGGTCATAACGGCGCATAGTGCTGAAATGCGACTACCGGCCAAGTGCGCGGAACACGTTTGGCGGAGCTTGCGCTATTTTTGGCAGGACTTGAGTGTTTTATGCTCCAAACAATGGGCGACCGCGGGTGCGCGGCCGAACGCGAGAGGGAGCATGACCACAGCAATCCGGTACATGACGCCAACTCCCCCGAAGCCGCGCCGCGTCGCGATGCTGATCTATCCGGGCGTGACGCCGCTGGATGTCGCCGGGCCATTGGAGGTTTTCAGCTTTGCTAATATTTTGCGCAAGCAGACCATTTATGATGTTGTCACTGTGGGTCCAACCGCTGAACCAGTGACGACCAAGGCCGGCATCGCCTTCCTGCCCGGTTGCGCGATGACCGAACTGGCGCTGCCGGTTGACACGCTCATGGTGGCTGGCGGCGGTAAGCCGCGCACCTGGATCACCGCGGAGATGATCGACTGGCTTCGAAGCGCGGCGACGCAGGCCCGGCGCTTCGGCTCGATCTGCACCGGTGCCTTCCTGCTTGGCGCCGCTGGCCTGCTCGACGGTCGCCGTGTGACGACACATTGGGCGTCCTGCGCGGACCTCGCCCGGTTCCATCCCGCCGCCCTGGTAGAGGTCGATCCGATCTTCATCCGTGAAGGCCGTTTCTTCAGCTCGGCCGGGATCACGGCAGGGATCGACCTCGCTTTGTCGCTGGTCGAGGAAGACCACGGGAGGGATTTCGCACTGAACATCGCGCGATATCTGGTGTTGTACTTGAAACGGGCGGGCGGGCAGGCACAATTTTCGGTTCGGCTGCAGGCACAGTTTTCCGATGTGCCGGCGATCGAGCGGGTCCAGCACTGGTGTGAGGGAAACCTGGATCGCGATTTGCCGGCCGGCTTGTTGTGCCAGATCGCCGGCATGAGCGAGCGCAGTTTCAT
>Ga0316219_1002894_pt1 | contig 14782 bp, 17 predicted proteins | sample TBH18003PmetaG_FD_203635 | JGI IMG/M metagenome (GOLD analysis project Ga0316219, IMG submission 203635) | Freshwater microbial communities from Trout Bog Lake, Wisconsin, USA - TBH18003P | ecosystem: Environmental > Aquatic > Freshwater > Lake > Hypolimnion/Profundal zone | place: USA... | reverse complement strand
CTTATTTAAATTCGTAAGTTTGTTTGAGGCAATTTGTTCAACATTCGAGAGGAACCTTTGTAATAATCAATTTGGTGGAATCGATTTTATTCCCGGCTAAACTGTAAACTGAATCACTCAAGTTTCGGGGTTAAAATAATTTCATAATAATCCAATATTCATGCGGCTTTTAGAAGGTTTTTCTCATTTGTTTCTTTTACAAGAATATCAATTATCGATTCACTCAGGATATTTTCCTCCATTATAATGCGAATAAATTCTACCGGGTTTATTTCAAGACGGCATAGTATTGATGACACCAATTCAACAAAGAGTCCAAATAGCTTTTCTGCAAGGGTATCTTCAATCATTTCATTGTGGACATCCCGGAATGCCCCTCCGATGGTATCGTATGCCTGGAATCGTTTTTTCAGGCTCAGCATCATATAGGTGATCATGATGATTGAGATATCTGCAATCTGGGCATCAAAATCGTTGGATTGACATTTGCCAAGTCTCAAATACTGCTTCGCTTCCTTATAAAAAACTTCCACACCCCAGCGGATCTGGTAAATCCGGATTGCTTCATCATATGTTAACGACATATTATCGGTTAGTAATAAACTCCATGAGGATTGATTTGCGTATTGAGAAAAGAAAAGGCGTACTGCCATGTCTTTGTATCCGACATCAATGGTATAATAATGGGACTTTAGTTTTCGTGACCGTTTCACGTTCATGGTTCTCTTGCACTTAGCAAGCAGCTTGTTTGCATCATATGATTTGCCGTTATGATCATATTTGGCATTCCCAAATTTGCACATTCCAAGAATGAACATGCACGGGTTCTCGAAAACATAACGAATCAGCGCTTCGCACATGAACCAACTATCAACCAGTAAATAATCGGCCTTGATTCCTTTACTGATGGCATTTCTGATCATGTTGATAAGCGACTCGATCTTTGTTTTACGTATTTCTGCAATACGGATTGACCCGGGTGAATTGACAATCCGGTCTTTGGCATACCTTGCTTTTAATTCTTGCGCCTTCAACCCAAACGGTTTCTGGGTGTTTTTCCCAAGCTCGTTGTGTAACGAAAAATCCAAAGGGATAAAGTTCGTACTATCCCAGAACGCAAGAAAAAGACCTTTGAACCCAAGAACTGAACGATGAAAGACATGATCCCATATACGACTGATCCCTTCCAGGGTTTTACCACACTTGCCAAGGACTGTATCGTCAGCAATAAAACACGTTATCCCGTTGGCTGCGCTGGTCACTGATCGTTGTTTCAACACTTCAAACCTGAGGAACATGGCCAGGACAAGAGCCCTCCAGTCTGTCATAGGATTATTTTTAATGCCATAGTATGAGTCTTTACCGGCATCTGCCGTTTCGCCCTGACTATGTATACAACGGAATATGGTCATTTGCCCAACGGTCATAAGAACTAATTTCAGAAAAGCATCACTAAACGGTATCCCTTTTCTTTTGAAGCGTCTAAACAACTTGGAGAGGTCGTCACTTTTAAAATGCTTGAATAGTCCAATAATGGAATACTCTTTTTGCTTTTCATCCTTTAAAAATCCTTGCAGTTCATGAATACTTGTTGTACATTTGGTTTGTGGAGTCATCTCTATTGGCTTTTTTGTTTCTAACTAATTCAAATATAACCAAATACAGAGATTGCTCCACTCTTTTTAACAGAAAGTTATTAGCAAGATATTAACATATATTTATAAATTAGATTAGTTTGTTTTTTACCCCGAAACTTGAGTAGTTTATTATTCCCTTCTTTTTTCCAGTAAATCAAAAACTTTTTGATCTATATAGTAATCAATAAAATACTCCGCCACAGACCAGCGGCATATTTTCGGGAATTATTTCCTTTTCGCTGCAGAGCGGAGGGGAACTAACCCGAAAGAGATTAGAGGGTCACTGTGCATAAAGCTGTCCCATTGGTGATGTCCGCCCAATAAAAAAGTCCATTCGTATGGGAGTTTTGGCAAGTAATCGGATTAGTATTCCTATATCCAGTTACAACAACAGAATATATTTGAGCCGATGATGTATGATCGACACTGCATTTAAATGAAATCTCCTCGTCCTGTCCTGCTCTTAAACCACAGATTGGGGAACTGGTACATAATAAGGTAGTCCCTTCATAAATCGAACAGATTACACAATAATCCCCATGATAAATTCCTCCGCAATTGTCGGTTATATTTACCTTAAAATCAAAAGTCACAGGGCTTTGTGAGAATGCCGAATAACTCAGCAAGAATAATGCCAATACTAATCCTGTTAAAATAATTTTTTTCATGACTTGGTTATTAAAATTTGGAATGTATGTAAAGTTATCAAATCGTGGTAAAGTTTGAAATCCCTTCTTGAAAAAATCTGCAAACAATGTAAAGAGAATAGCATTGTTTGGGTTATTCTTCGTTTCACCCACTGATCACAATTAATTGCTCAGAGGAACCTTTTTGACCCATGGATGATTAGTATAGGAATCCATGGGCCCGGATAGCTCTCCGGTTCGCTCAATGTTATTTTTCCCTATTAATTGGAGTGTTATTTCAATATAAGGGTTGCCTGGAGGGGTTAGAGAAATACCAGGATTAATATGCCTTCTGTGGGAATCAAATAAGATGATTAAACCCAGCAAAGATTCTTCATTGAGGAAATATATTATTAACTGTCGAAGTAGAAAGAGAAATTGCATTATCTTCATCTTTGATTTGACCTGAAAAGTCCAGGATTCTCAATCCTCATTACATTTTTTAAGAGGATTTCCAAACTCGTCAATCCAAACATCAACACAAAGCTGGGAACCGGAAAAGATTATAACTCCCCATTCACGATCATCGATTTCAACGGTTAATGTTTCTCCGCATTGAACAGGAAATGGCCCAAGCCTCGTCAACCCATCCAGGCTGTATATAGTCGCCACGTAAGAGCAACTATCGGTTAATAATCCACAAACACCTCCTTTGACGTTCATAGCCCTTCTTTCCTTTGCATTATTTTGGGAACCTTGTTCAAGACGGCTCTCCTGAAAGATGGCTGTTCCGATGACTTTGACATTGAAAGAAGGAATCGGATAAATCATGTTCTGAGCATTTAGGTCACAATTACAGGTGACCATAAAGACAAGAAGAAATACTGGTAAAATTGTTTTCATAGCATAAAGAATTATAGGGTGAATAATAAAAAAAAATAGATATGCAAGAATGTACTGTAAAGATAAATAATCTCAAAGCCCTTGTCAATTGCGGTTTTCCACAAATTTTCATTGCGGTTTTCCGCAAATTTGAAAAAAATCAGATTGATTATCAGAATTATAGTCCAAGGTGACTAAACATACAGAAAACTACATGTTTGTCGGGGATTTGACCTCCAGAGCCTTCAGTTGATAAGAAAAAGGAAATTGTAAAGTAGGAAAATGCTGGTGTAAATCGGGTACTATTCTATTGAATTTATCTGGCAGAGCTTAGCTGCTGAAATGCATCTTTCTTTATTGAGATTTTTGGGCAGCTTTAAATGTATTGGATGATTACTCCGGAAAATTCTTTACTTTTGTGTTAACCCGAATCAAATTGACAAAAAGAGAAATCATACAATTTTGGCTGGAGTCTTCAGATAAAGACTATAAGACCATGTTGCATTTGTATGAATCCGGTGACTATATGTGGTCATTATTTATTGGTCATCTTGTAATAGAAAAACTGCTCAAAGCGTATTATATTCAGAAAAAAGATGAAAATTATCCTTTGATCCATAACCTCCTGAGAATTGCAGAAAAAGCGGAGCTGGTTTTGGATGATGAACAACAACTTTTCTTTTCAACTGTTACTGGTTTTAATATCAATGCCAGATATGATGACTATAAACAGTCTTTCTTTAAGAAATGCAATAAGGATTTTGCAACTGATTGGATTGGTAAGATAAAAGAGCACAGGGAATGGATCAGACAACAGCTATTGAAATAAGCAAAAAGTATCTGCGGATATTGTTACAGCGTAATTATCCGATAAGCAGAGCGATTCTGTTTGGTTCATATGCCAGAGGGAATCAGCATCCTGACAGTGATATTGATCTTGCGATCATTATGAACGAATTGCCTGATCCTTTTCAAACCCAGGTTGAATTATTAAAACTAACCTGGAATTTTAATACTCAGATTGAACCCCATCCTTTTGAGGAGAATGACTTCAATTCCACACAACCGATGATCAATGAGATACGTCAGACTGGGATTGAGATTTTTTCCCGCAAAACAAACGAAAAATCAGTGATTTCATCGTAATTTTCCGTTATGACGATCTTCAAGTCGTTTTTATAATCATACTCTCCCAATTACCTGCGAATTTAATTTTGCAGACATCTCACCGCAAATGCATTTGATCGGTTGGCGGGATAGTCCGATACGCTGAAATTGATAAGATTCATGCCGTGGGACATGGCTTTGATGGTTCCCGAGGGGGTTGAAGTCCAAAATATGGTGGCGAAACCTTTGAAGCTCCATGAGAAATTACTGTAGATCACACCGCTTTCCTTTGCACGGAATCCCATGATAATGGTATCCTGAAGGGGTTTACCTGCCAGGGCCTGCTGCTGGTAAAAAGAAAACAGGGTGTTCCATTCGGTTTGAGTGGGTACATGCCATCCCGGGGGACAAAGTCCCTGGGCGCCGGGAGTATTGGTGTATGCCATCAGTTCATCCCATTGATACAAGCCTCCGTATAGAGTACAATTTGCGGCATTATCGCTGTAACAATATTTTTCGTTGATACAATTGTCGGTCTGTTCTGCGTTACCCTGGAGAGAAGTTCCGTAATTAAGGTTCTTCTGCATCCAGCACTGGGTACCGAGTTGGACAGTGGAATAGACCTTGTTATCCCGGATATCAGTCAGGTTCTGACCGCAGTTGAACGAAGGAACTGCCTGCACGATAATTGTCTTTGTTTTTGAATTTGCACAGGAGAAAGAGTTCTGATAAAAATATGTAATTGTTTTTGTACCAATACCTGCAGCTGAAGGCGTAAATACACCGGTTCCAGAATTCACTCCCGAACCTGAATAAACCCCTCCGATAGGTACTCCGCCTTTAAGTTTGAATGCTGTCGCATTGATCGTGGTTATGCTGTCGAAACACAGGGTAAAGGAAACCAAAGGAGCAGCCAGGGCATTCATCACAATGGTGTTCGATGTGACCGGGTTATTGGTGATGCAGGACAGGCTTGAGTTCATCACGCATTGAACAATATCCCCCTGTTGCGGAACGAAAGAATAAGTGGAGGCATTGCTCCCTGCATTAGCCCCATTCACTTTCCACTGGTAAGATGGTGTAAATCCACCATTGGTGGGTGTGGCTGAGTAGTTTACTGTATTTCCTGAACAGAACGGGTTGGGAACGGCTGAAATTGAAACTCCGGCAGTAAGATTATTGAACACGGTCATTGTAACGGCATTGCTCGTGGCCGGGTTGTTCGTTGTGCATGAAGTATAGGAGGATGTAAGAACACAGCTTACCACATCAGCATTAACCGGCATATAGGAAAAGGTGGATGAATTCGCTCCTGAATTCACCCCGTTCACTTTCCACTGGTAAATGGGTGTTAAACCTTCATTGACCGGATGCGCGGTGAACAAAACAGCAGTTCCCTGGCAAACCGTATCTGATGGTGTTGTGATGCTCACTGATACCGTATAGTTCGGGTTAACGGTCATAGTCACCACATTGCTTGTGGCCGGGTTGTTGGTCACACAGGTCGTAAGGGAAGAGGTTAGAACACAACAGACCTGGTCATTATTAAGTGGGATGTAGGTGAAGGTGGATGAGTTGGTCCCGGTAATGACGCCATTCACCTTCCATTGGTATAGCGGTGTTAAACCCGAGTTAACCGGCAGTGCAGTAAACAGTACCGTATTCCCGGCGCAGACAGGGTTTAGAGAAGCGGATATCGAAAGGCTTACCGGGTGGTTCTGATCCACCTGCATGACTATTATATTGCTGGTAGCGGGATTATTCGTGACACAGACGGTAAGCGAAGAGGTCATCACGCAACTGACCTGGTCATTGTTTAAAGGAATGTAGATGAAGGTGGATGAGTTGGTGCCGGCGTTGACACCATTCACCTTCCATTGGTAAACCGGGGATGAGCCTTCATTAATGGGATGAGCAGTAAACAGGACTGTATTTCCGGCACAGACCGGATTTAAAGAAGAGGTAATGCTTACTGAGACCGGGTTCTGTGGATTTACGATCAATGTTATTCCATTGGAGGTGGCCGGGTTATTGAAAACGCAGATCGTGTTTGATGAGGTAAGGATACAGCTTACCACATCATTATTGAGCGGTGCATAGGTATATACAGCAGAATTGGTCCCGGCATTGACGCCGTTCACTTTCCATTGAAAGGAAGGGGAAGAACCTCCGTAGGTTGGGGTTGCCGTAAATATGACGGAAGTTCCTGAGCAAATATTGTTACCCGATACTGCGATGCTCACTTTTACCGAATCCCCCGGATTTACCGTGACCGGGAAATCCACCGCTGATCCGCTGCAGCTACCTATTTTCGGAGTGATGTGATAAGTGACAATGCCGGGAGTTGCAAGGGAATTAACCAATACCTGGTTAATGACTAACCCTGAATCGGCCGAAAACCCGGTGACGGTACCCAGGGTAAGGGTTGCAGTCCAATGAAACATTGCGCCGGGTGGGGCAGACGAAAGCGGGATGTCGGTTGATTCCCCGGTGCAAATCGTTTTATACTGAGGGTTGTTGGCTAAGATAGGGATCGCCGTGGTTGTAAGCTGCACCGTATCCCGGGTAACACAGGCATTGGGAGTGGTCACGGACACAGTATAAGTTCCCGCTTGGGAGGTCGTGAAAGTCTGGGTCGTGGCGACGGTAAGTCCGGTTGCCAGATCTATCCACTGGTAAGTGCATCCGCTGCAGACTCCGGCATCGAAAGTTACCGAATTACCCAGGCAAACGGTCCGGTCGGGGCCCAGGTTGACCGTAGGAGCGGGAAACACGGTGATCATCTGCCAGGCGGTATCGATACGCTTATCGATATGTCGAACGATCAGTTTCACGGTAAAAGTCCCTGCGCTGGTATAAACATGCGAGGGATTGGCCAGGGGTGAATAATTCAATGCGCCGGATGCAGGATCCCCGAAATCCCAATGAAGACTGTCGGGCGGTGGCCAGATGTCGCCGGTGAACTGAATAGGATCCCACTGGCAATTGCCGCTGGAATGGATATACACCTTGTATCGTTGAAGAAACTGAACAAGGACTCCGTTGTTACCATTCCCCAGAAGACATACAACGTTCTTTTGGTAATTGCATGCGGGACCCGCAAGGGAGGGATAGTTAATGCAGTTAAGGGAATCAATGGGGCCAATATACAAAGTTGTATAAATCTTCCAGTTCGGACCCATTTGTAACTTATTGGCCGCACCGTCTCCGATTAAAACCTTATGCTGCATAAAACTTAAAGAATCCAGGTAACTCAGGTCAAATTGATATAAATGGCATTGGTTAGGAATACCATTACCCCGGATTAATACATAAAGGTATTTCGAATCAATGGAGAACTCTGCTCCACAAATGTTCACGTCGATATAAACCTTAAACAAGGGGGTAACAACTCCTGTCGTGTCATTAAACCGGCAGATTTCGGTCAGGGAATCATTACATACCAAAAATTTTCCGTCATAGGATATTTTCATATCGCCTCCCCTCTGGGTAGCAAGATGGCCAAATTGCCACCAGTATCTTGTTTTCAGGTTGGTCGGGCTCACTACCGGGATTGTATCCAATCCGGAGGCATCCACATGGTAAGCCAGATAATGCGTTACAGGTTTATGCTTCCTCACTACAATCCAGTAATCCCTGTTGTTCTGAGCCCTGGTTCCTGTTAACTGATCCACGGCGCTGTCCCCTCCAGGAACATAAATAAACTTCTGGCTCGGAATTACATCACCCAAACCACCCTGCAACGACATATCCACTACTGAATAATGAAGTCCGATAAGCGGAGCACCACTATTGTCCGGATCTCCTACCATAAATACATAGTACTGCTGGGCAAATCCCGGAACCGGCGCAGAAAATACGGGTTGTTGGCAGAGGTTTCCACCCATAAATCCGCTTCCATTGGGCATCACTACATTGTTCCGGTTCCAGATTTTCCAGCCGTTTGCATAGAAAAGCAGATTCCCGGCCGAATCAGAAACCGTTGTTGTACAGCTTCCTCCTGAGGCCGTAAGGGCGCTTCCTGTAAGGCCAACAGGATCACCAGAGTTAAAAGTCATGGCAGCATGCCATCCGAAATACCAGTTATTCCATTCGCCCTGGGCATAGGACAAAAATGGCAAAATAACACTGCTGATAAGGAGAATAACAAGCCTGGAGGCATGGCCGGCTTTGCTAATCCCGGTTAGGCCTTTGTTCTTAAAAGAGCCAGTAGTCGAACAAGAAAGGTCATGATAATTCCCGGCTGATCGAATGTCAGAAGGAAGCATAAGAGAAACGGTGAAGAATTTAACTTTCACGATATAAAGACTTCAAGTCAAGCTTATAGTTGCACCGTTAAAATGTAAAGTTAACTATTTTATAAATTTTAATTCATATTTTGATTTTTAGATAGTTATCTGTCGTTTTTTTTCAGGTCAGTGATATGCGATCTGTGTGTTCTCATTGTATCCATTGGCCTACTCTTTTTTGTCCTTTATTTTTTTTGCCCCTGGAAGTATGTTTGAAGCATGAGAACGGGGTATATCCGACTTTCAGAAGTGTTGGATCTGATGGATCAGATCGGGGATGACGGCAAACCACGGCCTTTTCAGATGAAGTTTATAAAAGCTGACCGTACCCGTGGAACAGGAGGCGAGATCCTTGAATTACTTCAGGGCCGGAAGGTAGTAAGCAAAGACAAACAGGGAAACCCTGTCTTTGATCTTCGCCCTAAGGTTCAGCCTTCAGCTTCAACACTCAAGAAGGATCCCAGGCATTGGGTGAATGCCACACGCAACATTATTCTCGAAAACGGGGAGATCCGGAAGGTCCATATCCGGTTGATCATTGAGTTTAACCATCAGAAAGTCTGCTACTAAATGAAACAGCACATTGTCATGGAAAATGATGTTGCTTTTTTGCCTGGTGCAAAAGCAATCGTCACCAATAAGGCCAATGCAGATGCGACCGTTGTTCAGCCGGTGATCCCTGCTGATTTTGCTTCGACAGACTATTCACCCTGGGGAGATGATAACCTGTTTCCTCAGAATTTACTGAAGGATCTTGAAATGAATTCAATCGCCCTTCGTGCACTGGAAAAGAGAAAGACAGTCCACTTTGGCCGCGGGATCATCGCATACCGAGAACAACCGAATCTCTCCACAGGGATCCCTGATAGGATTCCGGTGGAAGATCCCGATATCCTTGAATTCTTTCGGGTCAACCGTCTGAATCTGCAATGGGTTGACTTGATAGGAAGCCTGGAAATCTTTGCCAACGGATGGATTGAATTCATCTGCAACAAGGGAAAGGATAAAATCAATAAGCTGTTTATCAAGGACCCCGCTTATTGCCGTATGGGAAGAATGGTTGAGCCAAAATACAGGATCGAAAACCTGTTTTATTCCGCGCAATGGGAAATGAATCCATCCAATGACAAAGGGAAAATGGATGTGATCCCGATGTATGATCCTGAGAAGTATGACGGAAAATCATACAAGGATCCAGCCTTTGCTTATCCAGTGTTTTACCGTTCATTCAACAAGTCATATTATCATGTAGCGGTATGGAATGGCATTCGTGCCGGGGGTTGGATGGATATTGCAAACAAAGTGCCCAAGCTCAAGCAGGCTATCATGGCCAATCAAATGACGATCAAGTATCATATTGAGATTCCCGATGATTACTTTGCACAGCGGTATCCCTCACCGGATTACACCAAGGCCCACAGAGAAGAACAGAAGAAAAAGCTCTTGGAAGAAATGAATTCCTTCTTGAGCAATGTAGAGAATAGCGGTAAAAGCTTCTCAACGTTCACCTTTTTCAACAAGTTCAGGAATGAGTATGTTTCCGGATGGAAGATCAACGTAATCGACAATAAGCTCAAGGATGATGCTTATTTACCGGACAGCCAGGCCGCAAACTCCGAAATCTTGTTTGCCATTGGTGTTGATCCCTGCCTGATCGGGGCCGGGATCCCTGGCGGTGCCATGGGTGCCGGAAGCGGATCAGACAAACGCGAAGCCTTTTGGATGCTTAACGCTGAAATGGGAGTGTATCGTCAGATTTCCCTCGAACCTCTGTATTTCATCCGTGATTTTAATAAATGGGATCCGCTGATCAAGTTTGACTATGTGACAGTAGATACAAGCCAGACCCAGGATCAGCATCCAAGCAAGACTACCAAACGCATCGATCAAAACCAGGCACAATGAGTTTAATACAGACTATCGATCAGGTAAAAGCCTTCAGCTCCATCCTAAATGCTTCAGCCAGTCTGGATATGCTGAAACCGTATCTTTCAGATAGTGAAGTACTGTTCGTAAGGCCGGCAGTAGGCCGGGAATTCCTTACCGATTTGGCAGCTAAACTTGATTTGGCGGATGAACCAAGGAAAACGGCGCTTTCCCTGACGCGCAAACCTTTGGTCCTCTATGCCCTTTACCAGGCCATTGACGAGATCGGTGTGAGCTTGTCCGGACAGGGTGTTCAGGTTGCTTCTTCTCCAACCAATACCCCTGCACCTCAGTTCAAGGTCATGAATTCAAAGCAGAACCTTATGTCACGGGCCAATGCTGCCCTGGATGATCTTCTGGAATTCCTTGAATTAAACAAAACAACGTTTACCACTTTCAAAGGTTCAGATACCGATTTATTCATCCGCAATGCTTCAGTATTCTCAAAATATGTGGATATCCGCGCATCCAGGCGGGTGTTCCTGGCCATGATCCCGATCATCCGCTCCATTGAAGGCAAATTCATCAGGCCCATCCTCAGTGATGGTCTGTTTGACAAGCTTAAAATCGCACTGCAGGGATCTTCTGACTTGTCCGAAGATAATAAAGCTTTGGTGGAACTGATCAAGCCGGCACTGGCTCATCTTTCAATGGCCCGAAGTCTGGATGAAATCTCGATTGATGTTCTCGATTGGGGTGTATTCTCCAATGCAGAAAGCACCTTCACCAATATCATGACCAAGCAGACGGCAAACCGTGAACGGATCCTGGCCATGCAGCAGGCAAACCAGTTGGATGGTGACAGTGAGCTCAAATCCCTGCAGATCTTCCTGGATAAGAATGCTTCAAAGGACAAGTATGCGGATTATTTTTCATCCGGCTTATATAGCGGCCCTTCCGCACCTGGAGCTAGTAACGAGTATTCAAACGATGGTAAAAACTTGTTTTTCGCATGACACAGCCGACACAAGCAAGAAGATTAAGTACAACGCAGATTGTATCATTCCTGGTCCTGTTAAGTGGTCTGATCTCCGTATGGGTAAATACACAGGTAGCCATCGCAAGGATTGATGCCAAGGTGATTGAACTTGAACTCCGCATTAAAGATAATTCCCAGGATCAGCAAAATGACCTCAATAGATTGTATATCGAAAATCGTGAGGATCATAAGGAGTTAAAGCAATCAGTCAAGGAACTCGGGGATATGATCAGTAAACGAAGGGGTACTTTATGAAAACAAGGATTTTTAAAAGCTGGAGAACGTCACTACTGGGCCTGGGCCTGATTGTCGCCTCCCTGGGCGCAGTGTATATCGGCAGGGCCACATTAACCGAAGCCGCCCTGGTTCTGCCTCTGGCATTCACCCTGATCTTTATTAAGGATCCCGCCAAATATCTTGAAAAATGAAGAAGATCCTTTTATTCTGCATCCTCTCAGCCATGATGGTTTCCTGCATGACTGAGAAGCAGTCCAGAAAACGCTTTCCATGCCCAAGCCTGACGTTTTTCAAGGTGAGGCATGATACGGTAGAAAAGCTGAAGATCATAGAAACTATCATTCCTCCAGATAGTGGCTACATCAGGGCATTGATCCATTGCGACAGCAGCGGCAAAGCGTATATTCAGCAGATCACTGACCTTAAGAACGGCAGGAAAACCACACCATTCATACGGATCAAAGAGAATGTGATTACCGCCGGTGCCGTTGTGGATTCCCTCTCGGTGTATACTGCCTTTAAGGAACGATATATCACGGAATCTTCACAGGAAACGGTTCAGCTTCCACCGGTGGAAATCAAATTTGTTCCCAAAGTTGTTCAGTTTTTTGCCTGGTCCGGTGCCCTGTTATGGGGCATTCTATTGGTAATCGTGGGTATTAAGCTTTTTAAAATTGCAAGAAAAGTATGGCCAATATAAATCTGTATTTTCCTAAAGTCATCGCCTATGAAGGTGGTTTTGTCAGTGATCCAAAAGATCACGGCCATGAAACAAACATGGGCATTACCCTCGCCAGCTGGAAAAGCATGGGATATGATAAGAACCATGATGGGGTGATTGATGGAGAGGATATTAAACTACTGACCAGGGATGATGTGCTGATGGTGCTAAGAAAAGGATACTGGGATAGATGGCAGGCTGATCTCATCATTAACCAATCCATTGCCGAACAATTGGTGGACTGGACCTGGTGCAGTGGGAAATGGGGTATTTACTGGCCGCAGAGGATCCTGGGCATCAAAGCCGATGGTATCGTAGGAAATTATACACTGGCCTCAGTCAATTCAGCTTCACCCGCAGATTTTTTTTCCAAGGTAAAAGCTGCAAGGCAGGCCTTTGCGAGGGAAATATGCCAAAGAGATCCTTCCCAGGGGAAATTTCTGATGGGATGGCTTAGTCGCATAGACAGTTTTAAATTCCATTGATGAATATCGTCTTAATAGATTCGGCAAGCTTTCAGCTTCCTTCTGCCTGGGATGAATTAACCAGGAAGCAGCTTCTGATGGTAGCCAATCTGTTTAACCGCAAATTGTCCGTCATCGACTTTAAGCTAAAAGTCTTATTGCACTGCCTTGCAATCAAGGAGAAACTCAGGCGAAGGATCGATCCTGAGGATGCATATTTCCTTTGCCAAAGTCTGGATTTTCTGCTGAAGGATGTTTCATTGACACGAAACCTGATCCCGGTAATCCGTTACCGGTTCACCAGGTACTACGGACCAAGTGATAAAATGCTTCACTGCAGCTTTGGGGAATTCACCAGGGCTCACAACCGCCTTGATCAGTATATCAAAACCAAAGATGAGAAGGCTCTTGATGAAATCGTTGCCATATTGTATAGACCAAGGAAATGCTTTTGGTTCATCCGTAAGCATTTTACCAGTTCCCGGGATCAACGCAGAAAGCTTCATGATCTCTCGCTTAAGAAAAGTACTTCCTTGTTCGCCAATCTTGATCCAACTGTCAAATATGGCATCTTCCTGTTTTTTACCGGGGTCTTAAACTCCCTGCCAGGGCAGTTTCCTGGTGTATTCCGTAAACGGGAGGATGATAACTCAGATAATAAATACGGCTGGGTGCCACTGGTGATATCCCTGGCCGATGGGAAAACCGATGACGAGAGCCTAGAAAGGGTCCTCAGTTCAAACATATATAATGTTTTCTTCGGACTCGAGCAGAAAGCCATCGAATATTTCAAATTCATAGCAGAATCAAAACGTCATGAGTAAGTTCAATGTCGCTCAGTACCTTGAGTATTTTCGCAATACAGCCGCCCTGCATCCATCCATAAAAGGCTTTTATACGATGGATATCAATGAGGTCCTGGGAGATCTTCGCCAGGGGATGCAGTACCCGGCATTGATACTGAATTCAGTGAACGGTTCCTTAAGTGAGAATATATCACAGGAAAATACCCAGAACCTTGTCAAGGCCGGTTTCATGGTCATTGATCATGCTGATACGGTAGATGATTTCGCAAGAGAGATGAAGATCCTGGGCGATACCTTCGAATATTCCATGCATATCCTCTCCAGGATCAAGCGCGATGCTGGCTGTGGCAGCTTCATCCGCAAATTCGATGTGAACAGCATCAAATTTGAAATGCTTGGTCCTGTCTTTGATAATGATTACGGTTTCATGTTCACTTTCGATCTTCGGTTCTTTGTTGACGGCCTTGCATATGATCCTTCCCAATGGCTGACGGAGCCCAAAGAAATCATGGCCGGCTTCCAGGGATAACCGCGGCTGTCCTTTATTTTCCTCTGCCTACGGATTTACTTTACATCATGGATACAATAACAGGTTCAAATCTTCCGTGCCAATCCAGTCTTTTGGTCAAGGATGAACGGCAGATTGCCGATGCCTGGGCCAAAATCACCATCAAACGCTGGCAAAAGAAGATCCAGGGACTGAAGATCGGAGAAAGCGGAGAACTTTCCAGGAGTTTCCTCTTTGATGTGGTTGCATCTGCGCAGGGTGATGTTCTGAAGATCGATTTCGCCTTCAAGTATTACGGCAAGTTTGTCGATATGGGTGTTGGCAAAGGGGTGAAGGTGGGGCAGGTGAAAGAGAACCAGGATTCACGCAAGCTGGAAGGGAAAATGCTAGGCAACCGCAGAAGACCTAAGAAATGGTATTCAAAAACCTTTGCTGCCGAAGCCATGAAACTGGGCGAGATCATGGCAAAGGAGTTCGGAAGAAGGGGCACTGTAGTCATTTCAGAGAATATTAATGACCGATCAATAAAGTAAGTATGGCAAATACAAACGAAACCGCAAGGGCAACTGTCATTCTCAATGGTCAGCAGGCCAATGCGAC
>Ga0316219_1002876_pt1 | contig 14850 bp, 17 predicted proteins | sample TBH18003PmetaG_FD_203635 | JGI IMG/M metagenome (GOLD analysis project Ga0316219, IMG submission 203635) | Freshwater microbial communities from Trout Bog Lake, Wisconsin, USA - TBH18003P | ecosystem: Environmental > Aquatic > Freshwater > Lake > Hypolimnion/Profundal zone | place: USA... | reverse complement strand
ATGGCGTGGAACATGCCCCTACTCCCTGAAGCCTTTCAGCAGACCGAGCGTCTGGCGGGCGATGGTATGCTCTTCATCCGTGGGAATCACCCATACACCAACCCGGCTGCCTGCAGCGCTGATGGACAAGGCCTGGGCCTGGTTGGCCGGTTCCTCGATCGCCACACCCAGCCAGGCGCAGCCATCGCAGATGCGGCGGCGGATGATGGCCGAATTCTCCCCGATGCCGGCGGTGAAGACCAGTCCGTCCAGGCCACCCAGCGAAGCCGCCAGGGCGCCGATCTCGCGCACGGCGCGGTACACAAAAAGCTCCACCGCTTCGGCCGCCTCGGGCCGGTCGCTGGCCAGCAACGTCCGCATGTCGCCGCTGAAGCCTGAAACTCCCAGCAGGCCGGAGCGCAGGTACAGCAGGGACTCCAGCGCTTCCGGCGTCATGCCCTGCCCCGCCAGGTACATCAGCGCCCCCGGGTCAAGCGCGCCGACGCGCGTGCTCATCACCAGGCCATCCAGGGCCGTCATGCCCATGGTGGTGTCGATGCTTTGGCCGTCGCGCAGGGCACAGAGACTGGCGCCGCTGCCCAGATGCGCCACGATGATGCGGCAGCCTGCCCTTTGCGGCGCGATCTGCCTGAGCCGCGCCGCGATATAGTCGTAGGAAAGCCCATGGAAGCCGTAGCGCTTCACCCCGGATTCTTCCAGGTTGCGCGGCAACCCAAAACGCCTGGCGGTCGGCGGCATCGTCGCATGGAAGGCCGTATCGAAGCAGCCCACCTGCGGCAGCCCCGGACGCAGCGCCAGCAGCGCCTGCACCGGGCTGAGATTGTGCGGCTGGTGCAGCGGCGCCAGCGGGTTCAGCTTTTTCAGTGCCGCCAGAACAGTCTCATCCAGGCGCACGGGGGCGGTGTAACACTGGCCGCCATGCACGATGCGGTGCCCGACAGCGGCAATGTCATGGCCTTCGCTGCGCGCCGCGATCCAGGCAAGCAGCTGCTTCAGGAAATCCTCATGGGTGCGGCCTTCCCATGGCTCCTGCACAGGCCGGTCGCCGGCCGCCACGCTTGCCTGGAATTGGGCCTGACCGCCGATTCCGGTGATGCTGCCGCGAAGCCGCGCCTGCAATTCACCATTGAACAGTGCAAATTTCAGGCTTGATGAACCGGCATTGAGGGCAAGAACGGCGTTCGCCATCTCAGGCCGCGCCGCGCCGGCGGGCGTCCACCATCAGCAGGGCGATCGCCGCGGAGGTGACGCGCGTCCGCAGGGGATCGGCGCGACTGGTCAGGATGATGGGAAGCCGGGCTCCCACCACGATCCCGGCGCCCTCGGCCTTTTCAAAGAAGGTCAGTTGCTTGGCCAGCATGTTGCCGCTTTCCAGATCCGGCACCAAAAGGATATCTGCCTGGCCGGCCACCGGCGAAGACAGGCCCTTGATCCGTGCCGCTTCCGGGCTGACCGCATTGTCGAAGGCCAGCGGTCCATCCAGCAGCCCGCCCGTGATCTGCCCGCGCTCGGCCATCTTGCAGAGTGCTGCCGCATCCAGGGTGGAGGGCAGCTTGTCCGTCACCGTTTCCACCGCCGAGAGAATGGCGACCCTGGGCAGCTGGATGCCAAGAATGTGCGCAAGATCGATGGCGTTCTGGCAGATGTCCTGCTTGTCGGCGAGGCGGGGCTGGATGTTAATCGCCGCATCCGTGATGAGAAGCGGCCTGCAATAGGCCGCGACGTCGAAAAGATAGACATGGCTGATGCGCCGGCCGGTCCGCAGGCCGGTATCGTCCTGCATCACTTCATGCATCAGCTCGTCGGTATGCAGGCTGCCTTTCATCAGGGCTTCCACCTCGCCGCGGCGTGCCAGCGCCACCGCCTGGGCGGCGGCGGCATGGCTGTGCGGCGCGGCGACCAGGCGGAATGCGGAAATGTCGCGCCCGGCGGCTGCCGCGGCCGCCCTGATCCTGGCCTCCGGCCCCACGAGGATCGGGACGATCAACCCTTCGGCTGCTGCCTGTGCCGCGCCTTCCAGGGATTCCGGATCGCAGGGATGAACAATGGCGGTGATCGCGGGCGCCATGCCTTTGCACCGGGCCACGAGCTCGGCGTGGCGAAGATGTTCATTCGTCTTGCAGGACGGGTCTGGTGCAATGACCGTGTTCATGGCTGACACACATAGGAGCCCGGCGCATCATCCAGCGCCGGAAAGCGGGCCGACCCCAGGGAAGGTGGCGCGACTTCGGCGCCAGAATGATCGGCGATCCAGGCCGCGTAGGCAGGCCACCAGGAGCAGTCCTGCTGCGGGGTCGCAGCCTGCCATTGTTCCGGCGCGACATAGGGCTGCCTGCCATCTCGCCTTGCGATACGGAAGTGCCGCCCGGCATGGCCCGGCTCGCTGACCACGCCGGCATTGTGACCGCCGGAGGTGAGAACAAATGTAATGTCGCCCTGATTGAGCAGGTGCAGCTTGTAGACGGAGCGCCAGGGCGCGACATGGTCGGTTTCGGTCCCGACGGCAAAAAGCGGCACGCCGATTTCCGACACAGCGACCGGCCTGCCATCCACGAGCAATCGACCCTCCGCCAGGTCGTTCCTCAGAAACATGCTGTGGAGATATTCCGAATGCATGCGATAGGGCATGCGGGTGGCGTCCGCGTTCCACGACATCAGGTCGCTGGCGCTTTCGCGCTCGCCCATGAGGTAGGTCTTGATCATGCGGGACCACACCAGGTCGTTGGAGCGCAACATCTGGAAGGCGCCCGCCATCTGCCGGCTATCGAGATAGCCCTGGCGCCACATCATGTCATCGAGCAGCGCCAGCTGGCTTTCGTCCGTGAAAAGCTGGAGCTCGCCGGCTTCCGTGAAATCGGTCTGGGCCGCCAGCAGCGTCACGCTCTGCAGCCGCGCATCGCCATCGCGCGCCATGGCCGCCGCTGCCACGGCAAGCAGCGTGCCGCCCAGGCAATAGCCACAGGCATGGATTCCGGCGCCGGAACAGATGTCCGTCACGGCATCGAGCGCCGCCAGGATGCCGTCGCGCCGATAATCATCGAAGCTGGTTTCGCGCAATTCTGCCCCGGGATTCTTCCAGGAAATGCAGAACACCGTGAAGCCCTGCGCGACCAGGAAGCGAATAAAGGAATTTTCCGGCGACAGGTCGAGGATATAGTATTTCATGATCCAGGCCGGCACGATCAGGATGGGTTCGGGACGGACCTTTCCCGTTGCCGGCGCATACTGGATCAATTCCATCAAGGCATTGCGCAGCACAACCTTGCCCGGCGTGATCCCGACATTCCGACCCACCACAAAACCGGCATCTTCCGCAGGCGGTTCCCCGCGCATCCAGCGCTGCATGTCCTCGAGGTAGTTGAGCCAGCCGCGGACAAGGTTGGCACCGCCTTGAGCCCGGGTGGCATTGAGAACTTCCGGATTGGTGCCGACAAAGTTGCCCGGCGAAAATACGTCGAGCAATTGCCGCGCCGTGAACGCCACGACATCGCCATGGGCGCGGGTGACGCCGGGCAGCGGCCCTGTCGCCAGCCGCCACCAGTCCTCGGTCAGCAGAAAGGCCTGCGCAAACAAGTTGAAGGGGGGTTGGCTCCATGCCGGGTCGCGAAACCGACGGTCGTGGGCCGTGGGCGCGATCCAGCGCTGCGGACATGGCAGGTCGGCGGCACTGCGCACCGCGGCGGTGGCAAGTTGCAGCCGCCTTCCAGGCGCGTTTGCCAGGTGCAGGCTCCAATCCATCCATGCCAGGAGCAGAGATGCCGGCGAAAGGGAACCGGAAAGTTGCGCCTGCATCGCGTGGAGCATGCGGTCCATGCGGTCGCCCGGCCGCTCCTGCGTCCGCGTGCCCCCCACGGGCGGGACGCTCTCACCACCTTGTTCCAGTTTTTCCCGTGCCCGTTTCAGCATTGATCCTCGCTCTCTCGAACAATGGCACGCGGGCCGATCGCCCGCCTTGAGGGCGATCAATTCTTGAAGGCACTGCAGCATCTAGCGAGACGAAGCGCCTTGATTTGTCGTAAATCCGCCGGCCGCGTCCGGATGCTGCGACAAGAAATGGCGCAGCGCCGACATCAGCAGACTGGCATGGGGGGCATTGCCGGCAGCCAGGCTCGCCCGGATATCATCGACCAGCATCTGGCGAATGCGCTCGCCCCCCTTGGCCTGATGCAGCAGATACGATCCCAGCGTCGCCGCGACCACGTCCGGGACATGTTCATGCTCGGCGATTGCGGCGACCTCATCCTCGGTCAGACCGCACAGGGCGATGCAATCTTCAAATGCGATCATGAATCGCTCGGAAAAAAGGGCGCAGAGCCGATGCTCCGCGCCGTGCAGCCTCATGCGATCGTCATGCGATCCTCGACAGCGGTCACCCCGGGCACAGACCAGACCGCATTTTCGACGGTGCGGCGCTCCTGCCAGTCATGGACATGACCATCCAGGACAACGCGACCACCCAGGGCGGACACCTTGATGCGCCCCGCCTCGACCTCGGCATTGCGACGCAACGCGTCTTCGATTTTGCCTTTGACGTCTCCGGGCTGCACCTGGGGCCTGACGGTAATGCCGTTGACGACGCCAGCGACAGCGCTTAACCGGCGAATTGCGTTTTCGGCGGCGGTGCGCTGGTAATGCCACTGCACCTCGCCGGCAAGGCTGACCCAGCCATGCTGCACTTTCACCAGCAGGCCCTGCGGCACCACGGCGCTCCATTTCAGGATGTTCAAGGCCCGCTGCGCGATTTCGTCATCGGCCGTCTTGCTGCCCTCGGGGAAGCGCACCTCGATATTCTCGGCGAGCGCCTGCACGCCCTTCACGCGCCGTGCGGCGCGCTCGACCGCAAGCTTCTGGACATAGCTTTCGACATGGCCGCTGAGAGTCACCACCCCGTTTTCCACCGCCACGCCGATATGCGCGGCATTGACGCTGGGCTCAAAGTCCAGTTCTTCCAGCACATTCTGACGGATGCTTGAATCACTCATCTGCCTCTCCCTTGGGTGGATAGAGCCGCCCACCGCCAGCGGCTTTGCGCGACATGCGCAATCACATGGGAACCCATGCCGCCGAAGCCGCATGTTTCCAATCGCGTCCCAGGGACCTGTGCCTGGACGGCCCGGCTTCCAGAACTGCGCGCAAGGCGGCGCGGCTGCGGCTAATCCGACTTTTCGCTGTGCCGAGCGGGCACTGCAAGTGCTCCGCAACTTCAGCGCAGCTATGGCCTTGGCCTGTGAAAACCAGCAGGTCGCGCTGATCGGGCGAGAGCCTGGTCATGGCCCGCGCGACAGACCTGAGTTCAGCCGCGGCCAGAATCGCCTCGTCTCCGGGCATCGACATGTCGTGATCGTCCAGCGGAAACTCACGGCGGCGCTTGCGGAACTGGGAGAAATAGCGGTTCCGCAGGATCGTCAGCAGCCAGGACTTGAGGTTCGTACCCGGTTCGAACGACGCCCGCGCCTGCCACCCGCGGGTCACGGCTTCCTGGGCCAGGTCTTCTGCCTCGATGCCATTGCCGCACAGCTTCGTCGCATAATTGCGCAGCATGGGCAGCATTTCGACAAGCTGCCTGCCGAAGTGCTCGCCTTCGCGGTCGCTGCCTTTGGACAATTCACTGGTGGCGATCATGCCGCGCTCCTTGCGAACAAGCTGATCCTAGGCGGGTTGGGCTCGCCGGCCTTGCGGCAGATCAATTGCCGCAGGTTTGATTCACCGCAAAGCGTGTCCGGCGCTGCCGTGCCGATATGCGCTTCTCGTGAAAGGAGAACCCGATGGCACAGGCATCCGAAGCAGCGACAGCAAAGTCCCGGCGCAAGACGGAAGCGCCTGAGCCCGGCAGTGGCGCGAACGGTTTTGACACCGTTTTCCCGTTCAGCTTTTCCCATTTCCATACCGGAAACGCCGCCACCGTCACGCAGGCGAACGAAATCCTGGTGCAGGCCGCCCGTTCAATCTGGGAAAGCCAGGCCGAACTCTTCCGTCTGGATGTGGACAGTGCCCGCAACGCCTTCGAGTCCTTCAAGGTTGGCGTCCCGCCGCAGCAGGCCCTTTCGCAAGCCTTGGAACAGTGGCATCGCCGCTCGGAAACGGCACTGACTCACATGCGCGCCATCGGCGATGCGCTGCGCGAATGCGAGTGGCAGCTCATGGGCCTGGCGGCCAAAGGCAATGCACCGCAAGACAAAGCGGACGAGTAGCAGATGGGGCGCACCGTTCTTGTCACGGGCGGCGTCAGCGGCATTGGCGCCGCAACTGCCCGTCTTTTCAAGTCGCTCGGTTATCTGGTGGTTGCCGGCTACGCCAGCGACCACGACCTGGCGCTGGAATTCGGCCGGAAGAACGACATCGCGGTACAGGCCTGGGATATCGCTGACTTCGCTGCCACCCAGCAGGCCGTCGCCCATATTGCCGCGGCCCATGGTCCTGTGGAAATCCTGGTCAACAATGCCGGCATCGTACGCGACTGCATGCTGCACAAGATGACATTGGAGCAATGGCGCGCCGTGATGGACGTCGATCTTGGCGGCATCTTCAATACCACGCGCGCGGTGATAGAGAGCATGCGGACGCGCAAATTCGGGCGCATCGTCAATGTCAGCTCTGTCAACGGCCAGTCGGGACAGTTCGGCCAGACCAACTATGCCGCCGCCAAGGCGGGCGTGATCGGCTTCACCAAGGCGCTGGCGCTGGAAAGCGCCTCGCACGGCATTACGGTGAATGCCGTGGCGCCGGGCTATGTCAATACGCCCATGGTGGCGGGCGTGTCGACCGACATGCTGGTAAAACTGCTCGCCTCCGTGCCGGTGGGACGCCTCGGCGAGCCCGAGGAAATCGCCCGTGTCGTTGCCTTCCTCGCCGGCGAGGATGCGGGCTTCATCACTGGCGCCACATTTTCGGTCAATGGCGGGAAATACATGGCGTGACCGGCGGCTGCACCGGCCGCGATTGGGTTGTCTGGCAAAGGAATTGCGCATGCGATTGATCGGCTTCGCTTTCGCCCTGTTTTTATCCGCCATTGCGCCGGCCCTGGCCCAGGACGCCCAGGCCGGCCACCAACTGGCCAAGATGTGGTGTTCCGCCTGCCATCAGGTGGAAAGTTCCCCCTCGGGGATCAGCCGCGATACGCCGCCCTCTTTCGCCGCCATTGCAGGAATGCCGTCAACCACCAGCATGTCGCTCACGGTATTTCTCAGTACGCCGCATCCCGCCATGCCGAATTTCTCCTTGTCACGAAAGGAGATCGCCGATGTCTCCGCCTACATACTGAGCCTGCGGCCGGCGCGCCAGGGCGTTTGATCCAGATCATGCCGTGTCCTGCCGCCTTGTGCTGTCGTGTCACGGAAACTGCGAGGATGCCCGCATGCGCAATCTAGATCACAGCCCGACTATATTGCATTACGCCCTGAGCGAGGTGGGCGGCAGCTGGGTGCTTAGCTGCGAGAACATGCCGGTTGCCTGTTTCGAAACATTGGTTGCCGCCCGGCGCGCCGCTGCGACGTATGTTGCGGCCGCCAAGCTGCGCGGAGATTGCGCCCTGTTGGAGACGGATGACGCGGCCTGAAGGGCTCTCGCGAGGAAAGCAGAAGCGCGGCAGTCTGCTTACCGCCGCTCCGATCGGCCAGATTGAAGGAACGCTGTTTCAGTTCGACAGCAATACGCAGCACTTCGCATCCAGCAGGACATTCCGTGTCACGCCGCCGAAAACCCACTCATTCAACCGGCTGTGGCCATAGGCGCCCGCCACGATGAGATCCGGAGCCCGGCGCGCCAGCTCCTCGCCCAGAATGTCGCTTTCAACCGTGTTGGCGACCACGGCCGCCGCCACGGCGTGGACGCCATGGCGCGCCAGCCAGCGCGCGACATCGTCCAGGCGTGCCTGGATCGGCTTGAGGTCGTCCAAACCGCCGACGGCCAGAATGCCGACATGCTCGGCCTCCAGCAGGAACGGCAGGCCGTCGGTGAACGCCCGGCGTGCTGAGCGCCCATCCTTCCAAGCGGCAACGACATTTCGCAGGGCCAGTTCCTGCACCTGCGGAGGCACCAGCAGAACCGGGCGCCCGGCATTGATGGCCAGAGCGCCGATGTCCAGCCGGGCCCCGCCGTTGCCGACGGAAAATGGCAGGGTTGGCCCGGTGATGATCAGGTCGGCGGCCCGCGCCTGCTCCGTGATGTAGTCCAGCGGCAGGGTAATGTTCACAAATGGAGAGAGCCTGTTCAACCGGCGCATCGTCCGGGGCGATGAGGACCGGAACGAGGCCACCATAGCCGGGATCGGCAAAGGGCTCTTGCGGCCGCGCTGCCGCAATGCCGATCACGCCCGTCCCGAAACGGCGTGCCAGATCCGCCGTCACTGCCAGAACGGCGCGATTGTCGGCGCCGATATCCAGGTGAACCATCAGTGTCCGATAGGTCATGGTGTCCTCTTGCAGGTGAAAGGGGAGGCCTCCGGGATAATTGTCGAAGCGCAGTACAGCCGCCTGCTATTCCGCCTCGATGATGACCTTCAGCGCGTGCGTCGCTGCCGCCTTGGAAAAGGTTTCATAGGCTTCCAGAATCCGGCTGAAGGGAAAACGGTGCGTGATCAGCAGCCTGGGATCGATCTTGCCGGACTGTACCGTCTTCAGGAGCATCGGCGTGGTCACGGTATCCACCAGCCTGGTGGTGATGGAGATATTCTGGGACCACAGGCGCTCCAGGTGCAGATCGGCCTTCACGCCATGGACGCCGACATTGGCGATGGTTCCGCCCGGGGCGATGATGTCTTCGCAGAGCACGAAGGTCGAAGGCGTTCCCACGGCCTCGATGGCGGTATCGACGCCCCGCCCGTTCGTCAGTTGCATCACCGTTTCGGCCGCCTTGCCGTCTGCGGCATTGATCGTATGGGTGGCGCCGAATTGCCGCGACACCGCAAGCCGGTTGTCATCCAGGTCGATGGCGATGATCTCGGCCGGCGAGTAGAACTTCGCCGTCAGCAGCGCCGCCAGCCCGATGGGGCCGGCACCGACAATGGCGACGCTGGTGCCCGGCTGGACCTTGCCGTTGAGGACGCCGCACTCGAAGCCCGTAGGCAGGATGTCGCTGAGCATGACCAGGGCTTCCTCGTCCAGGCCGTCGGGAATGCGATAGAGACTGGTGTCGGCGTGCGGAATGCGCACATATTCCGCCTGCGTGCCATCGATCTGGTTGCCGAGAATCCAGCCCCCCGTGGTGCAATGCGAATACATGCCGCGCCGGCAATAGTCGCATTTGCTGCAGGACGTGATGCAGGAGATCAGCACATGGTCACCGGGAGCGAAATTGCTGACGGCCGATCCAATCTGTTCCACGACCCCCACGCCCTCATGACCCAGAATGCGCCCCGGCGCGCAGCTCGGCACGTCGCCCTTGAGGATATGCAGATCGGTGCCGCAGATCGTGGTCTTGAGGATTCTTACGACGGCATCCGCGGGCGCTTTGATCCCGGGCTTGGGCCGCTCTTCCAGCGCCTTGTTCCCGGGACCGCGATAGACAAATGCCTTCATGACTTTCATTCCTGGCGAGACGCGGCTCCTTCATAGGCTGGTGCCCTGATGACGCCTTGCGCAAAATCAATTGTGTTGTGAGCTGGCGGTGGCGAATTATGGCCGTTAGCCGACAGGATCGCGCACCAGGCCGGCAGGCGGACGCCGCGCCTGACCGAGCCGAAGGCCGCCTTATCGAGGCGTTCAAGCCGGTTGCTGGTCGGCGTGGCGGAAGGCGGTTTCCCGGGCATCGGCAGCCCCCCGCCTATCGGGGTCCCGGCAATCCTGGATTTCCGCCATTTGCGGCGTTTGCGCCGACATATCGGACATGCCACCTGATGTGTTAGAGGCTTGATCCAGGTCAAGGACGATTGTGACTTGACCAAACCAAGGTCTTACCTGGCTTATCCCGAACATGCATCATGCCCGACGGTTCTAGCACTGCCCATCTCTACCGGCCCAAGCTGCTCGCCGTCTTGCAGGAAGGCTACAGCGTGGCCGCCCTGAAGGCAGATGCGCTGGCGGCACTCACCGTTGCCGTTGTCGCCCTGCCTCTTTCCATGGCCTTCGCCATCGCGTCCGGCGTCTCCCCCGAGCGAGGCCTGGTCACTACGGTGGTGGGCGGCTTTTTGGTCTCGGCCGTTGGCGGCAGCCGCTACCAGATCGGCGGCCCAGCCGGCGCCTTCATCGTGCTGGTCGCGGCAACAGTGACAAAATATGGCATTGATGGCCTATTGTTGACGGTGCTGCTATCGGGCTTCCTGTTGGTGCTGGTGGGCCTGACACGGCTGGGCTCGTTGATCCGGCACATTCCTCATGCGGTGACGGTGGGCTTTACCTTCGGAATCGCCATTATCATCCTGGCCAGCCAGCTCAAGGATCTGGGCGGCCTGACTCTCGCCGGGCCGGAGCCCGGCCTGCTGCTGCCCAAGCTGCTCGTGCTGGCGGCGGGGCTACCCACGCTCAACTCCGCGGCCCTAGGTCTGGGCCTGGGCGTAACGGCACTGATCTTCGCCCAGCGGCGCTGGCGGCCCAATTGGCCGGGAATGCTGCTGGCGGTAATTCTGGCTTCGCTTGTAGCGGCGCTGACGCACCTGCCAGTCGAAACCATCGCCAGCCGCTTCGGCGCACTGCCGCATGGCCTGCCCCGGCCCGCGCTACCGCCCATGAACGGGGCCCTGATCGTCACTTTACTGCCAGTGGCGCTGTCCTTCACGCTGCTGGGCGGGGTGGAAAGCCTGCTCTCGGCAAAGGTCGCCGATGGCATGACCGGCAGGAAGCACCGCTCCAACATGGAACTGGTGGCGCAGGGTATTGCCAATATCGGCTCGGCTTTGTTCGGCGGCATTGCCGTCACCGGCACCATCGCCCGCACCGCCACGAATGTCCGTGCCGGCGCCAGGAGTCCCCTTTCGGGCATGATGCATGCCCTCTTCGTGCTGCTGTTCATGCTGATAGCAGCACCGCTCGCCGGCTTCATCCCGCTCTCGGCCCTGGCCGGGGTGCTGGTAGTGGTGTGCTGGAACATGGCGGAGAAGGCTGAGTTCGCAAGGCTGCTGCGAAGCGGACCCAGCGCCGTCATATTGCTGGCGACCTTCGGCCTTACCCTGCTGCGCGACCTAACCACCGGCATCATTGCCGGCTGTGCGCTGGCGGCGCTGCTCTGGCTGCTACGGCCGAAGGCTGCAACGCCATGATCATTTATCGGGATCGCCCATGATATTGGTGGCAAAATGGGCACCGATGATCGTCACGCTAGCCGCATGGGCGCTATCTATGAATCCAGGAAGAACACGCTAGGCACCTGGCGCAGCACACGGCGCTGCTGGAGCGCATTGCCCTGGCGCTGGAACAGTCCATCAACAGCGAGGGTTTCGCTTCGATGGGCAGCCTTGTTCGCCGCTTCCGCACCAGGCGCGATTGCCATGCGGGTTGCCTACCGTGTTGGGGCTGAAGGTTCGCGCAGCCGTTCGCCAATGGCGGCCCCTAGCAGGACCGAAATATCTATCTTGTTGCTGGAATGAGGAATGCTATTCGTCGTAACGAGCGCGCTACCCGTGGCTTCGATACGGGCAGCGGAATCGGACGCGAAGATTCCATGGACGCCAATCGCCACCGGAGCGACCTTGGCGAAGGTTTTGACAACTTGTATCGCCTCAAGCATCGTTTCGCCGCTGGAAATGATATCGTCCACCAGAACCGGGGTGGCCCCGCCAATGCTATCGAGGCCATCGGGCGCGATCCGGACGTCCCTGTCTCCCAACCTCTGCTTGCGCAAGACGGCAAACGGAGCGCCGCAATCTTTTGCGATTTCGGAAACCCATTGCGCACTTTCCTGATCGGGACCGATTATGTATGGATTGCCGATACCACGCTTGATCCATTCAGCGATAACTGGGCCGGCATGCAACGCACGGGCTGAAATACTGTAGATGTCGCTGAGGTCCCTGTAGCGGTGCAGGTGCGGATCGACAGTAATCAGCCAATCGCAAACCTGCGAGATGAGCGCTGCAAAATGGCGGGATGTTGTCCCCTCCCCAGGATTGAACCGGCGATCCTGCCGCATGTAACTGAGGTATGGGGCCACCAGCCCGACCCGACGGGCGCCAAGTTCTCGTGCCGTCCCGGCAGCGAATGCGAGGGGGAGAAACGCTTCATTGGGATGCAAAAGCGTACTGATCAGAACGATGTCCCGGCCCGCCGGATCGGCGTGAAAGCGAAGATAAGTCTCGCCGTCCGGGAATTGACGGGTCTCCACGAGGCCATTTTCCCCGCCGCAAAGCGACGCGAGCCTTTTGGTCATCAAGTCATTGCCCGGCAAAGCGACAAAAAGAGCCGGCTTCATGTCTGCGTCACTTGAATAATATCCGTATTCATGTCGGCGTAGTTGGAAGCGTAGGCGAGTTCGCCGTCGGCCTCGGCATGCAACGTGAACAGTCTGCCGCCTCGCGTGACCTTGCCGCCCAACCGAACATGAAGCTCCAGCCCCGCGGCCTTGTCTTCCGGGGCTCCTGCCAGTTTGGCCAACCGAGCGAGACGACGATTATCGATCTGGCTGACCGCTCCATCGGTCGATGCGAAGAATTCCTTCCGGTATCGGGAAACCGGCGGGGTCCGCATTCCTCCCTGCGCCGCGCAAATACGCTCGAACTTGGTCTTTGCCTGGCCGTTATCCAAAACGGCAGCGGCCTGCGCCTTCCCATTGCCGGTTGTAGCGTGGCCGCACAGCTCCAACAGGGCTCCGGCAAGAACCAGGGCGCGGTCGCGAAGATCCTGCGGAGCATCCTTGTCGCAATTTAAAACCGCAAGGACATCCCGCGCCTCCAGCGCCGGGCCGATGCCCCGTCCGATAGGCTGACGGCCATCGCCCAGGACGACCTGCGCGTGAAGTCCGAACCGGCCCGCTACGAACATCAGATTGGCGGAGAGAATGGCGGCCGTCTCGGCATCCCGCACCTTGGCCGTGGGACCAACTGGCATATCAATCACCAAATGCGTGGCGCCTGCGGCGATTTTTTTGGAAAGGACCGAAGCGATCATCTGGCCAGGGCTGTCTATATCGAGCGCGCGCTCAACCCGGATAAGAATATCGTCCGCGGGGCTCAATCGAAGCGCACCGCCCCAGGCAATGCAGCCCCCTTCCTTATCAACGACATCGCATATCTTTTTTTCCTCAAGCGCGACAGGCGCCATGGTTTCCATAGCGTCTGCTGTACCGGCTGGCGACGTGATTGCGCGGGAGGAGGTCTTGGGCATGGTAAGTCCAAGCGCCGCGACAATGGCGACGATGATGGGCGTGGTGCGATTACCCGGCAGGCCGCCGACCGAATGCTTGTCCGCGACAATTGGCTTGCCCCAGGTGAGGCGCTCCCCCACGTCAACCATCGCGCCGGTCAGACCGCAGATCTCATCCAGGGATAGAGGCTTGGCAGCGCAGGCCGTGATAAATGACGATATCTCAATGGCCGAATAGCGTCCTGCCACAATGTCGGCAATGATTTCTCGCAGCGCGGCATCATCAAGCAAGTGGCCAAAAACGCGCCCGCGCACCAGGCTCAGCGAGCTGACCGGCGGCGCATGCCGTACAGTAATGTGGCTGCCATCGTGAAGGCCGAGGCTGAGCCACGCCGCATCAGAAAGTCCCGCCTCGTCGCGGTCCAATAGATCGGATTCAACTTGATAAAGCGTAGCGACGGCATGATGGCCTTCAGCCGCGAGCGCAACCCGGTTGTGTGAACTAAAGCCCTCGGACCGGCAGACAGGGCAATCCTTGCGCAGGAACACGACACTTTCGGAATGCGTGTCAATGCCCAGGCGGCGCGCACGCAAGCGATGGCTTGCATGCTCCATCATACAAGCTCCACGCTCTGACGGTGGTCGGGAACCAGGCAATTCCAGCCGCGATGCTGTTCCAAGCTATGCCGCAGGGCATCTGAGCCACCCGGTTCGCCATGCACGACGAAAGTCGTTTTCGGCGCCTGCTTGAAGCCAGAAGCCCAGCGTAGCAGTTCATCCTTATCGGCGTGCGCGGAAAGCATCGACAGATTGTGTATACTGGCGCGAACTGGAACGTAGCTGCCATGCATTTTGATTGCGTCCGCCCCCGCCACCATTGCAGCCCCACGGGTGCCGCCAGCTTGGAACCCGGTGAAGATAATGGAATTCTTGGGATCGGGAGCATAGTGCGCCAAATGATGGAGAACCCTACCGCCCGTCGCCATGCCGCTAGCGGAGATTATAACCTTGGCCATCGGATTGGCGGTGAGTTCCCGGGATTCCTCCCCGGTCTGCACATAGTGAGCGCTCTTTCCCATAGCCGCAAGTTCGCTTGACGACAGTTTCTGGTCTGCGGCATGGCGGCGGAAAATCTCGGTCGCGTCGACCGCCATTGGACTGTCCAGAAAAACAGGCAGGAGCTCGGGGAGACGTCCGGCCGCCTTAAGACGCGCAATGTGAAACAGAAGTAATTGCGCCCTTCCAACCGCGAAAGACGGAACGACCACGGTGCCGCCGCGGTGGATGGCTTTTCCGATAATCGTCGCCAAAACACCCTGTGGATCGCTTCGATCATGAAGACGGTCGCCATAGGTCGATTCCATGAGCAGATAATCCGTCCGCTCAGGCGTCTGGGGATCCGGCATCAAGGGGTCGTTATATCGTCCAATATCGCCCGAAAAGGTCGTGGTGACGCCTGACCATTCGATCGTAGCCGTCGCCGCGCCAAGAATATGGCCGGCATGCCGGAACTTAAGGTTGGCGCCGCCTGCCACCTCTTGCACCTCTTCGAACCGGATAGGCCGCAGGAAATCCAGTGCACCGCGCGCATCCTCTTCCGTGTAGAGGGGCAGCGCTGGAT
>Ga0316219_1002874_pt1 | contig 14866 bp, 10 predicted proteins | sample TBH18003PmetaG_FD_203635 | JGI IMG/M metagenome (GOLD analysis project Ga0316219, IMG submission 203635) | Freshwater microbial communities from Trout Bog Lake, Wisconsin, USA - TBH18003P | ecosystem: Environmental > Aquatic > Freshwater > Lake > Hypolimnion/Profundal zone | place: USA... | reverse complement strand
CCTGCATGTTTGCTGGCAGTCCCTGCCAGTGAAACCCCCAGGACGCGAATAAAGTTGGCGATAAACCATCGGATAGGGGTTCTCTCACGAACCCAGGGAAACGGCAAGTTGATTCGCCATCCCGGGGGCGGCTCAACGAGCTACTCTGGTTTCCGGTTGTAAGTCACCAGATAGAGCTTGGTGCCCGCCAGGCTCTTGAACTCCGTAGGCAGTTTCGCACCGGAAAGGTCGTAGCAGATGCTCAGCGTGTCACCCTTAAGTTCGTAAATCGCGGGGAAGGTCTTGCCGTGGTTCGGACCTTCGGTGCCGGTGATGGTCATGCTCCTGGGCTTGGTCGTGGAATTGAGCGCATAGGTTCCGTGGTCGGGGGTCGCGCCCACCAACACCTCGTATTGGCCATGGTCGAGCTTGAGGCTGATGCTCTTCAAGACCGCGTCAGGCATGGGCTGCCCGCCCAATTCAGCCTTCGCGGGCGTCCAATGGCCTTGAATGGCCTTGGCGTCGTCGGGTGGCTCGGCGGCGAACCCGGTCAATGAGGCGGCCACCATCAGGCAAAGGTAAAGAACCTGCTCGAGATGCTTCAGCGGGTGGAACCGGCTCAAGAGCGGTAAACCACGGGACCCGCATAAATACGCGCTAATAGACATCATATTGAAATAATATAATGCGTCACGGTGCCGGGTCAATCCCCAGCAGGAAGCCGCGACGATGAGGGACGGGATCAGCCGCTGCTTTCAACCTCCTTGGTCGCGCCTTCACGGGATCTTAATGGAGGATGCGCTACACTCCTCGCACATGAAAGTTCGGAACCTAGATTTTAGTTCAGGGTGGCACGTCGCCCTCCCGAGATGGCTCGACCTCCCATACCGGTAACTAGCCTCTCACTATGTCATTTTCAGGTCCCACCCAACCAACGAGCAGCGGTCTCGGGGCCAAACCCTGGATACGGACGCGTTCATCCACCGGTCCGCCTCGGCGCGCTCGGTTTCTCGCGGCGGTGTTGAGCGGTTTACTGTTGGTGGCTCTCGCCGGCCTGGCGCTGGGCTTGCGGCAGGGTTTCCCGGCCGCGGCTACCGTGGCGCAATTGGACGGGCAGGGTCTGTTCAACCTGACCAATGTGTGGAACCTGCGCCTGAGGTTCGCGCCGGAGGAATGGAAGGCTCTCGAACCCAAAGGCGGGCGCGGGCCGTTCGGCATGGGCGGCCCGGGCGGCCCCGGCGGTCCGGGTGGCTTCGGCCCCGGCGCCGAACTGGCGCCGCTCCTCCTGCAGCAGGGGGACCTCAACCACGACCACCAGCTCTCCCGGGAGGAGTTCCTCGCCCTCGGGCGCCAGTGGTTCACCGCCTGGGACACCAACCATTCGGGATCGCTCAACGTCGCGAAAGTTCGGGCCGGCCTGAGTGCGATGCTGGGGAGCGTTCGCCGGACCGAGCCGCCCTTGGCGGCAACCAACGTCAGCGCCGCCGCCACCCGCGCCAAGACCGGTAACCTCAACGGCTACCCCGTGGTCCGCGCCGACCTGGATTTTGAAGGCTGGGTCTTCCCGGACGTCTCCGTGCGCTACAAAGGCAACAATACCTACATGACCTCCCGCAACTCGATCAAACGTCCGCTCAAGCTGGATCTCAATCACGGCTTCAAGGGCCGACGGTTGGGCGGCGTTACGGCTCTCAACCTCCATAACAACGTTAACGATCCCAGCGGGATGAACGAACCACTCTCCTACTGGTTGTTCCGCGACGCCGGCGTGCCCGCGGGTCGGACGGCTTACGCCCGCGTCTTCCTTTCTGTGCCCGGCCAATACACCAACCGCTACCTCGGCCTCTATTCCATCGTGGAGAATGTCGACAAGAACTTCGCCTTTTCCCGCTTCGGCACCAAACGCGGTTCCCTCTTTAAGCCCGTCACCCGCCAGGTGTTCGAGGACCTGGGGGACAATTGGTCCGCCTACCAGCAGGCCTACTTGCCCAAGACCCCCATTTTGGACCACGAGGCCAAGCGGGTCATCTTGTTCAGCAAACTCGTGTCCCATGCCGACGACCGGGAGTTTGCGGCCCGCTTGGAGGAGTTCCTCGACCTGGATGAGTTCGCCCGCTTCATGGCCGTCACCGTTTGGCTCAGCAACATGGACAGCATCCTCTCCATGGGACAGAACTTCTACGTCTATTTGCACCCGAAAACCCAACAGTTCCAATTCCTGCCCTGGGACTTCGATCACTCCTTCGGGCAGTTTCCCATGGCCGGCAGCGCCGACGAGCTCGAGCATCTGCGTCTGTCGCAGCCCTGGGGCGGGCGGGTCTTGTTCCTGGAACGCGTCTTCAAGGTCGAAAAATTCCGCCGGCTCTACCTCGCTCGGCTCAAGGAATTCAGCCAGACTATCTTTGAGCCGGGGCGCATCCAACATAAAGTCGATGAGCTCGCCCCCATCCTCCGACCGGCGGTCCAGGAGGAATCAGCGCCCTTACTCGCCCGCTTCGACCGGGTGGTGTCGGGAGAGGCGGACCTCCAGGGCGGCTTCGGTGGTCCAGGGGGCGGGGGCTCGCCCTTTGGCGGCCCTCCGGCTGGGTTCGGGCAGGCGATGAAGCCCATCAAAACCTTCGTCGCCGCCCGATCCAAATCGGTCAACGACCAACTCGCGGGAAAATCCCCGGGGACCACACTGTCGCGCTCCGGTCCCGGCGGCCCTCCCGGCGGCGGACGCGGCGGCCCCGGCGGTCCGGGGGGTGGTCCTGGTAGGGGCGACCCCGGCGGCCCTCCCGGCCGTGGTGGTCCGGGCGGTTTCGGACCCGAGATGTTCCTGGCACAGGCTTTCATGACCGCCCTCGACGAGGACCATGACGGCACGGTTACCCCCGTTGAATTCGATCGGGGCTTCCTGAAGTGGTTTGATTCTTGGGACCGGCTCCACCAAGGGGTTTTGAGCGAGGCGCAACTCCAGGCCGGAATCAACCAGGATCTCTCCCCGTTTCGCGGCGGTCCTCCTGGCGGAGATGGCTTTGGGCCCCCGCCCGACGGGTTCGGCCCGCCCGATGCTGACCTTGATTTTTAAGAAACACCCCCAATGGACTGAACTATGCAAATCGACCAAACCCTGCACGAACTCTTCTGGAACCCTACCGAACTGGCCTCGCTGCCGAGCCTCATCCTGAGGCTGGTAGCAGCCGCGGTGCTTGGGCTGCTGCTGGCCCAGGCTTATGTCCGCTTCGGCCAATCCCTCTCCAACCGGGTCATCTTCGCCCGGAACTTCATTGTCCTGACCGTGACCACCACCCTGATCATCAGCATCGTCCGGTCCTCGGTGGCCTTGTCCTTGGGCTTGGTGGGGGCGCTCTCGATCGTGCGGTTTCGCGCCGCCATCAAAGAACCCGAAGAACTAGCCTTCCTATTCCTGGCCATTAGTATCGGCCTGGGCTTGGGGGCCGGCGCCGCCATGGTGACGATCGTCGCCCTGGTGCTGATCCTCGGGCTCCTCGCGATCCGCAACTTGGTGGGCCGCAAGCCCGGCCCCCCGAACCTCTATCTGACCGTGGCCAGTCCGGCGTCCGCCAACCTCAGCCCCACCCAAATCCTCGAAGCCCTCGCCGCCGCTAACGCCGGGGCGACCTTGAAGCGGTTCGACCAGACGCCCGACTTGTTCGAGGCGGCGTTCGTGGTCGACTTCAAAGATGTGGGCAGTTTGGAGCGGTTCACCCGGCGTGTCCGCGAGTTGTGTCCACTGGCGCGCATTAGCTGCCTGGATGACCGCGGACTCGGCGCGTGAAACCCGGAGGAAAACGGGCATGAATTCGACGCTCCCCAATCCGCGTTACGAGCGAAAGTTCACCACCCAGACGCTCCACGTTCCCGAGGTCCTGGCGCTCGTTGGCCGCCATCCCGCACTGTTTCGGGAGATCTACCCTCCCCGGATGGTCCATAACCTCTACCTGGATTCCCCGGATCTCCGGGATTACCAGGACCATGTCAGCGGCGTGGCCCATCGCATGAAGACCCGCATCCGTTGGTATGGTTCCTGGTCCGGAGCCGCCCTCGCGGCCACCGTCGAATGGAAGCTCAAATCTGGTCTGGTCAGCGGGAAGGCCACCCAGCCGCTACCGCCCCTGTCGATGAACGGGAGCGTCTCCCTGCCTGGCCTCAAGGCGGCCTTGGCGGCCGCCACCCTCCCGCCCCGGCGGCGCTTCGCCCTGGACCAACAGCAACCCTCCCTCCTCAACCGTTACCATCGCCACTATTTTCTGAGCGCCGATCGCCGCTTCCGCCTGACCGTGGACTCGGGTCTCCAATTTGCCGCCGCGCCTCCGGCCGCGACCCTGGGCGCGCCCTTCCACCCACCGACTTCCTTGGTGGTGATCGAATTGAAATATGACCTCGACGCCGCCGATCGTGCCGAGGCCATTACCAACCGTCTCCCCCTCCGCCTGGCGCGGTGCTCGAAATACCTGCTCGGGATAGACAGCCTCAAAGCCTAAGCGGGGCGGTCGGACTGCGAGGGGTGCGGGTGCGGGTTCGACTCGGTGGCCTGGCCCGATTTTCCTATTTTCCGGGGGCATTTTCTGGGGTATGGTGACGCCATGGAAGAACACAATTCCCCCAAAGGGATATCCTTCATGGGGCGGCTTGGCTTGGCCTGCCGGTTGATTTTCAACGGAGAGCTCGCGCGGCGGGCCGCCGCCGGGCTCGAGGTCCGGGCTGCCAAACCGGCGGCCCCAACGACGCCCAAGGCGATCCCGCCAGAGCGGCTTCACGCCTCGGCCTTGCTTTTGTTGAGCGCCCTCCAGCGCGAAGGGCGCCTGGTGGATTTCCTCCAACAGGAGGTGGCCGGCTTTTCTGACGAAGAAATCGGCGCCGCGGCCCGGGTTGTCCACGGCGGCTGTCTCAAGGTCCTGCGCCAGTATTTTGAACTCGATCCCGCCAGCCCGCAGACCGAAGGCGAGGCCGTGACCCTTCCTGCCGGTTTTGACGCGCAACGCTTTCGGCTCACCGGCAACGTGGCGGGACAGCCTCCCTTCCGGGGCACACTCAAGCACCACGGTTGGGTCGCCCGGCAAATCCGCATGCCCGTGTTGAATGACGCGCTCGACCCTCGGGTGCTCGCGGCGGCGGAAGTGGAATTGGCCTAGGCCTCCCTTATGTCTCGCTACGCTATTGGCATCGACTTGGGCACCACGCACTGCGAGTTGTCGCACGTTGATTTGACGGCCGAAACTCCCCGCGACTGGCGGGAGAGCCTGCTGGGGATTCCCCAGTTGACGGCCCTGGGCACAATCGAGGAGAAGTTCCTCCTCCCCTCCTTCCTTTATTTGCCGAACGCCGGCGAGTTCCCGGAGGGCGCCATCGCACTCCCCTGGGATAACCAGGCCGTCGAATTCGTCGGCGAGTTCGCCCGCAGCCAAGGGGTCAAAACCCCCGCCCGGCTGGTGGCCTCCGCCAAGAGCTGGCTTAGCCACGCGGGCGTGGATCGCAATAGCCCGCTGCTGCCGTGGCAGGCCCCGCCCGAGGTGCGGCGCCTCTCGCCAGTCGAAGCCTCGGCTCGTTACCTCCGCCACTTGGCCGCCGCCTGGAATTACCGTTTCGCCCGCGGCCAAGCGGGGGAGGGTCATGCCATCGCCGGACAGGAGGTCATCCTGACCGTTCCCGCCTCCTTCGATGCCGCGGCGCGCGAGTTGACGCTCGCGGCGGCCACGCACGCCGGCCTCGAAAACGTCACCCTGCTCGAAGAGCCCCAGGCCGCGCTTTATGCCTGGATCGAGGCTATGGGCGAGGGGTTCCGTCACCACGTCCGCAAAGGCGACATCATCCTGGTCGTCGATGTCGGCGGCGGCACCACCGATTTTTCCCTCATCGCCGTTACCGAGCAGGGGGGCGAGGTGCAGTTTACCCGCCTGGCGGTCGGCGATCACATCCTGCTGGGCGGCGACAATATGGACCTCACGTTGGCCCACCATCTGAACTCGAGCCTGGCCGCCGCCGGCAAAAAGCTCGATGCCTGGCAGTTCACCTCACTCACCTACGGCTGCCGCCAGGCCAAGGAACTCCTCTTCAACGACCCGAAGCTGCAGCGAGCCCCGATCTCGATTCCCAGCCGCGGCTCCGGCCTCATCGGCGGGACACTCAAGACCGAGCTCACGCGCGAGGCCCTGGCGAGCATCCTGACCGATGGGTTCATCCCACAGGTCGCGGTGTCGGAACGGCCGCAGACCGCCCGCCGCACCGGGTTGGCGCAGATGGCCCTTCCGTACGCTCAGGATGCCGGCATCACGCGGCACCTGGCCGCCTTCCTGAGCCGCCAGGCCCGCGCCCTCGAAACCACCGAGGGAGCCCCGGGCCTGGCCCACGGCCAGGCCTTTGTCCATCCCACCGCCATCCTGTTTAACGGCGGCGTCTTCAAGGCCGGGGCGCTCAAGGAACGCGTCCTCGAGGTGCTCAATCAGTGGCTGGCCGCCGATGGGGGCGCCCCGATCAAAGAACTGGCGGGGGCCGACCTCGACCTCGCCGTCGCGCGCGGCGCGGCCTATTATGGCTGGGTCCGCCACGGCCACGGCGTCCGCATCCGCGGCGGCACCGCCCGTTCCTACTATGTCGGGGTCGAATCCGCCATGCCGGCCGTGCCCGGCTTTGAGCCTCCCGTGAAGGCCCTCTGCGTCGCGCCCTTCGGCATGGAGGAAGGGACCCAAGCGGATGTCCCGCCGCAGGAGTTCGGCCTGGTGGTGGGTGAGCCGACCCGATTTCGGTTTTTTGCTTCGTCGCTCCGCCGCAACGACAAAGTGGGCGAGCTGTTCGAGGACGCCGTCGGGACCGAGGAACTCGAGGAACTGGCCCCGATCGAAACGGTCCTTCCCGCCAATCATCGCGATCCCGGCAAGCTCGTTCCGGTCAACCTCCAGGCCGCCGTGACCGAGATCGGCACCCTCGAAGTCCGCTGCCTGGAAAAAGGCGGCGAAGGCTCTTGGAAGCTCGAATTGAACGTGCGGATGAAGGGCGAAGAGGCGCGGCCGCAATGACCACCGTCGGGCACGCCGATTACCTGGTCGGCATCGATCTGGGCACCTCGAACTGCGCGGTGGCCTTCGTCGAGCCGTCCGGGGGGGCGGAGGCGCCGGTCAACGATTTCGCCATTCCTCAACTCCTGCGCGCCGGGGAGACCGCCCCTCGGCCCTTGCTCCCCTCCTGTCTCTACCTGCCCAGTCCGCACGAGATCACGCCCGAGGCCGCACGCCTTCCCTGGGGCGGCGAACCCGGCTGCATTGTCGGGGAATTCGCTCGCTGGCAGGGCGCGCGCGTGCCGGGCCGCCTGGTCGCCTCCGCCAAAAGCTGGCTCTGCCATCCTGCCGTGGACCGCTCCGCCCCCATCCTCCCCTGGGGCGCGGCGCCCGAGGTCAAAAAACTCTCCCCGGTCGAGGCTTCGACCCGGCTGCTCGCCCATATCGCCCACGCCTGGGATTTTGCCCATCCCGACGCCTTGCTGGCCGCCCAGGAGGTGATCGTGACCGTGCCCGCTTCCTTCGACGAAGCCGCCCGGGCGCTCACCGCCAGCGCCGCGCGCCTGGCGGGCCTCGAAAAATTTACCCTGGTGGAAGAACCCCAAGCCGCCTTCTACGACTTCACCGCCCGCCATCGCCACGACCTGGCGACCGTGCTCGAAGGCCTTCGCCTGGTCCTGGTGGTGGACGTCGGCGGCGGCACGTCGGATTTCACGCTCGTCCAGGTCGGCTGCGGCCCCGAGGGCCCGGTCCTCCGCCGGATCGCCGTCGGCGATCACCTCATGCTCGGCGGTGACAACATGGACGCGGCCCTGAGCCGAAAAGCCGAGGAACGCATGCTGGCCGGCGGACGCAAGCTCAATGCCACGCAGTGGACCCAACTGACCCAGGTGGCCCGCACGGCCAAGGAAGCCCTCCTCAGCGCCAACGCCCCCGACCGGCACAACCTCTCGGTCGTCGCCGAGGGCAGCCGGTTGATGGGCGGTACCCTCTCCACTTTCCTCACGCGCGCAGAAACCGGGGAGATCATCCTGGACGGCTTCTTCCCCGCTTGCGGACCCGGCGAGGCTCCGCAGCGCGGTGGGCGGGTCGCCCTCCAGGAACTCGGGCTGCCCTACGCCCAGGACCCCGCCATCACCAGGCACTTGGCCGCCTTTCTCCGTGCCCATGCCGCAGCAGGCTTAGCGGCCTTGGGGGCGCACCCCGGCCAAACGGGCGCGCTGCCCCGGCCGGACGCGATCCTCCTCAACGGCGGGGTCTTCAACTCCCCCAAGATTGCCGAACGCCTGGTTCAAGCGGTTTCCCGCTGGTGGCCGGAGGCCGCACCCATCCCCTTGCTGGGGCACGATTCCCTCGAATTGGCGGTGGCCCGTGGCGCCGCTTTTTACGGCCTGGTGCGGCGGGGTTTCGGACGTCGCATCACCGGCGGGGCTGCCCACGCCCTCTATGTCGGCATCGACCCGGCGGGGGCCACGGCCCCGGCGGCCCTCTGCGTCATCCCGCGCGGCCAGGAGGAAGGGCAGGTGGTCGAGTTGGGCGACCGTGTCTTCCACCTCACCCTGGGTCGCCCCGTGCGCTTCCCCCTGTTTTCCTCCGCGGCGGACCGCCTCGAACGCTCCGGCGAGATCGTCCCCGTATCCGAGGACATGCGGGCCTTGCCCCCCATCCACACCCTGCTCAAGGGCAGCGCCGGCAAAACCGGAAAGGTCCCCGTGCATCTGCGGTCCTCCCTCACCGAGATCGGCACCCTCGAGTTGTGGTGCGTCGCCAACACCTCCACCGAACGCTGGCGGCTCGAATTCGAGCTGCGCGAGGGGCAATCCCAGCCCGAACCCACCGTCACCGAATCCATGCCCGCCTCGTTCGCCGAAGCCCGACGCTGGGCGACCCTGATTTTCGGCGCCAAGCCCCCCCCGCCCGCCGTCCTCAAGGGACTCCCCCCGAAAGATGTCCGCCAGCTTTGGAGCTCGCTCGAACGCACCCTCGGCCCCCGCTCCGAATGGCGCCTGCCGGTCTTGCGCGAATTATGGGGCGAACTCTTCGCCGGCGCCGCCCGCCGCCGCCGCTCCGCCGAGCACGAGCGCATCTTCTTCCAACTCCTGGGCTTTTCCCTCCGCCCCGGTTTCGGCTATCCGCTCGACGATTGGCGCGCCGAGCAATCCGCCCGCCTCTTCGCCGAAGGCGTGACCTTTCACAAAGAAAAGGTCGTCTGGAACGAATTCTGGGTCTTCTGGCGGCGCATCGCCGGCGGTCTTACCGAGGCCCGTCACCGGGAAATCTGGGCCTTCCTCCGCCCGCAACTCCTGCTCCACCTCCCCGGGTCGGCGCCCAAACACGCCCTCAAGTCCAAAGGCGTCCAGCCTCAGGGTCTGGACGAAATGGTCCGCCTCGCGGCCGCGCTCGAACACCTCGATCCCGCCGATAAGTCCGCCCTGGGCGATGGGCTGGCCGGCCGCCTGCGCGCACCCGAGGCCGGGGGCGGCCCCGGGGCCTGGTCCCTCGGCCGGCTCGGCGCCCGGGCGCCTCTCTATGGCAGCTTGCACAAGACCGTCCCGCCTGAGCTTGCCACCCGCTGGATCCAGTGGCTGCTCGACCCCGCCGCCCTCCGCCGCGAGGGGGTCCTATTCGCCCTCGCCCAAATGGCCCGCCTGACCGGCGACCGCTCCCGCGACGTGGATGACGCGACCCGATCCGGCGTCCTCGAGGCGCTGCGCGCCGCCGCCGCGCCGCCTTCCTGGCAACAGATGGTCCGCGAGGTCGTCGTCCTCGAGGCCGCCGACAAAGCCCGCGCGCTCGGGGATTCGCTGCCGGTCGGGCTTTCCTTTGCGGAGCAACAGGAGTGATCGGCCGCGGACCTTGGACCGGCCCCGCTGTTCCCAGGCTTTACCTGGGAGGATCCCCCAGGCATCCTGCCGCTCTTAATCGCATGATGACCCCAGTGCCACTGACCGAGTTGAACGAGCGGATGTGCCGTTTTCGCGCCCGCATGGACGCCGACTATCCCAGTTGGGAAATGGCCGCGTTGCTCGGCCGCGTGAACCAATATTATTTCACCGGCACGCTTCAGGATGGCTTGCTCCTCGTGTTGCGCGAGCGTGAGCCGGTGTTTTGGGTGCGTCGCAGCTTCGCCCGCGCTCGCGCCGAATCACTATTCCCCGACATCCGGCCCATGAGCAGTTTTCGCGAGGTGGCGGCGGCCGCGCCGGACACCCGCGCCGTCGTCCATATCGAGACTGAGATCGTGCCGGTCGCCTTGCTGCACCGGTTTCGCAAGCACTTTGTCTGTCGCGAGGTGGCCTCACTCGATACCCAGGTGGCCAGGGTTCGCTCGGTCAAGAGCCCTTACGAACTGGACATCCTTACCCGCACGGGCGCCGTCCACCGCGAGATCCTCGAAGACGACCTGCCGGCGCTCTTGCGCGAGGGCATCAGCGAGGCCGAGTTCGGCTGCCAACTTTTTACCTTGATGGTCCGCAAGGGCCATCAGGGCATCGCCCGCTTTGGCATGTTCGGCGTCGAAGTCGCCGTGGGCCAGATCGGGTTCGGGGAAAACTCCATCTATCCCACCAACTTCGACGGGCCCGGCGGGTGCCTCGGGCTCGAACCGGCCGCGCCCGTGCTCGGCAGCCGCGAGCGAACCCTGCGGCACGGCGACCTGGTGTTTGTCGACATCGGTTTCGGCCGCCAGGGGTACCACACCGACAAAACCATGACCTACATGTTCGGCCGGCCGTTGCCCGACGACGTGATCGCCGTCCATCGCCGTTGTGTGGAACTGGAACGGCAACTGGCCTCGTCACTCCGGCCGGGGGCTATCCCCTCGGGCATCTACGCCGATGTGATGGATCGTCTCGATCCGGAGTTCCGCCAGAACTTTATGGGCTATGGCGAGCGTCGGGCGGCCTTTCTGGGCCACGGCGTCGGCTTGCAGGTGGACGAACCCCCGGTTATTGCCAAGGGTTTCGATGAACCCCTCGCGGCGGGCATGGTCCTCGCGCTCGAGCCGAAAAAGGGAGTGCCCGGCGTGGGCATGGTCGGCACCGAGAACACCTTCCTCGTGACTCGCGACGGGGGCAAGAGCCTGACCGGATCCAATCCGGGCCTGATCCTGGTCTGACCTCCGCCACCTCAGCGCCCTAATGGGAGAAAGCGGTTGCCCATCCCCAAGGGCAAGGTCCGCGTCGCCCAGCCGTTGCAAACCGCGGGCGCATTGGTCACGGTCATCCAAGTGACCGGGGGCATGCGGTTGGTGACCAGGCCGATCGCTGAAACCCTGGCCGTGAACAGCGTGCCCGCCGCGACCTGCTTCTCGATCTCCGCCCTTACCGCGCTCGCCAACTGGGCCGCAGACGCCTCCGCGCTCTTGCCCGAGAGGCTGGCCATGGCTGAACCCAGCATCACCGACAGCGAGGTGGCGCTGGACAGGGCCGCGTGCAGGCAGCTCAGTTGGCTGTTCGCCTCCAACGCCGCCGGCTCGTCGGGCCGTAGCTTCCCAGCGGAGGCCGACACTTGGTCCGTAGGCGGCAGGCCCGAGAGCATCTTGTCGTAGTCGCCCTTCAGGGTCAGGAATTGGCCCTTCCACGGCTCGCCCAACGTGTCGGCCGCGCCGCAAATCTGGGTTCGGAAACTGGTCAGGACTTCCTTGATCGTGTTCAGGTCCTTCGGGTCAATCGGAGCGTTTTTCATATCGCGTCTTAAAAATGTTTTCTTACAACGGTCCCGTTATACACCCGACTGCTTGTGGGTTAGAGGGGGGGTGAAACCTCCCTCGTCATATTTTCCTGGCTGCCCGCTTGACAGAAAAGCCGGATTGGCCATCCTCCCATCAGACATGAACGCGCTCAGCTATTTCGTGGGGGTCTCTTCGCTCTCGGAACGGGGACCGGCACCCGTGCGGGCGGCACAAGAGCTCCGCCGTCTAGGCCGGGGTCACAAACGTGGCGGCACACAGGTTGGAGGGAATCCGGCTTCTTCGAATCGCTTGACGCAAGCTGCAATTGCTCCGAAGTGCGCTGAAGGCGTATGAAAATTGCGCTCCTTATATGCCTGTTGGGCGTGTTAGCAGTACTCACGCTAGCCGCTCTCCAAAGGGTCCGTTTTCCATATGGGAAACGTCCTGCCGCCATGCTTGTGATGTACTACGCGTTGAGGTGCTATGCTAACGATCACGATGGCACGCTTCCTGACAGCCCACGAGGGCCTTTCGCCGCGTTAACAAGTCTCTACCCGCACTACTGCCCCACCGGGTTTGAACTGGCGGGACTCTCAGGGGCAATCGAGCGGGCTCAAGCGGCACTGCGCGCAGGATCGATTCTCGATGAGTCAACATGTAGTTGGGCCTATTTTCCCGGGCTTAGAGTTAACGACAATCCTTCACTGGCCGTTCTGTACGAGCGCCGTGAAGGAATACGATCGGGTGGCCGTCGCAGTGATGATGTCGGCCATGCGGCACTTTTGCTCGACGGCACGATCACGAACGTGCCCAGAGCTGCATGGACATCCTTCCTTCAAAAACAGGAGTCACTGCGTCGGGCCGCCCTGTCGCAGTAACAGTTTAGCTGTTGTCTTGGCGAATAATTATCAAACATGTCGCCGCTCCTCAAACGTCGTCTTGCGATTGGCTTCGGATTGGTCGCCGTAGTTTATGTCGGGTTTTTCGTTGGCACGACGACCGTTCAGCCGCAAGGGACAGGCGGTTTGTCTGGCCCCCTCCATGTGAGAATGTTCAAGAGCGAGAAGCACCTGATGGCGTTTTATCCGCTCTACCTCGTTGAGCGTTGGATTCGCAATCGTTCGTTTTGCTATGCATCGTCTTACTTCAACGTGGATTTCGAGGATGGACATTACGAGCGGGACTGGCTCTATGGGGATGGCAAGTATAGCCGTATTTGGTATGACCCTGATTTTGGCCTCTTCGGTTTGCTGGCAAACTTTGTTGGCCGTTCTGAAGCGGAGCGCAAGTTGCCGGCGCATTCAGACGTGGAGGTTTCTCCGGGGCTACCCGCATCGGTTAGCAACGCCGTCCTACGTATAATTCAAGTTACCCCCACTAACGCGACGCCAACGACGTATCGTGAAAAAACATCTGGCCATCGCAGCTTGGGTTCCCCAGTTGGTTCGGGTGGCGATTCTGTTGGCCATTATCATGAGAACCGGCTGCTCGCCATCCGAGCGGAGGGCTTCCTGATGTTGTTCACGAGCCGTGATGGTGGAGTGGTGCAGACAAATGTTGTCCTGTTTCGTTACGGAGAGGTCACCGAGACGAATACGCTGGGTTGGAAGATTGTCGGCCAATTCAAGTCACCTACACCAAATACCGACGGTGGGGGACCAAAACCGCATCAACTAACCGTACCTGGCATGAGAACCGGTCGAGGCTAATCGGGGCCGAATCCGGGTCGGATCGTATTTGCTACTCCACTGGCGCCCTGGCTACGGCGGTGGCTGGGAGTTGCCGTTGATCGCCGGCGGCCGTGCTGATTGGGCGATTGGATCAATTCGAGGTATGGGGTCCGGCCCCACCTCGGTTTGGGCCAGGAAAATGGTTCCGTTCCTGTCCTCGTCGCTGGCCATGCTCAGGGCCAGCTTCTTGTAACGGCGGCCACGGAACTCGAAATGGCCGCCGATGGGGATTTCCTGGAACTGAAGGCTTGAGGGCATGGGTTGGCGGTCGTCTGGGGCGTTTCCGCTTCATTCCGCACGGGCCTGGCCGCTCATCTCCCGCAGGGCTTTGACGGCTGCGTCACGAACCCTTACAGCCCACGGGTGCTCCCAAGCCTTCCGGGGCAGCTTCTCCAATCCCCTCAACGCCTCATCCGGCTGCCCATGCTCCAGCCAGTATTCGGCACTCTTGACCCGGAGCGCCTGTCGCAACGTGAGGGGGTGGCGAAGAGGCACGAGCTTTCCAGCCATGCTCTCGCCAGCGGTTTTGACCAAGATCCTGCTTCGGTTCGATGTGGTTCCCGCTGCCGTTTGGACCCGGCCTCTGTAGGCTTCTCGCCAGTCCATGCGTGAAGCGATGGGTGAGGCGTTGCGCGTTCCACGGATAATTGCATTTTCATCATGGGCCGATTGTCGCAGGGAGGGGTGGTCAAAAGCTGTCCAATGGTCGAAAAACATTCTGGCCGTTATTCCGGCCAGGTTTTCCGCAGCAATTCCACGACCGCCGATACTTCCACCAACCCCGGTAATCCCTCCAGAGCGGGTCTGGTGGACGCCAACACCTGGCCTATGGCCGCTTCCTTCTCCCGGCCTGCCGGCGTCATGCCCACGCCGTAATACCTCACCGTTCCGTCCAACCCGCCAAATAGAATAATGGTCTCCCGCCCCAAGTAGGGCTTCGTGATCTTCGATTTCTCAGGGTCGAAGCAATCCAGCAACTCCATCGGCGCCAGCGTCGCCGGCACATACACCCAGCCCAGTTCCCGCAAATCCTCCGGCGTCTTCACCGCCCAAGCTTCCCCTTCTTCCCAGCTTGCCGCGCCGTAGTCGCGCTCTGAGCGGGACGAAGTCGGGCTTTCGTGTGTTTCGTGGGCTACCAGAAACCCGCTGTTCCCCACGTAGTATTCCTGCTCCATGCTCACCGTCCACGGCTTGCCCTCGGCGTGTTGCGCGATGAGTTGGGGCACGAGCTCCGCTTGCTTGTGCATCACCGCCACCGCGCGGATGCCCGGCGCCGCGCTCCGCTCCCCCTGGACCTTCCATCCGCCTTCGCCACGGCTACGGTGGACAGGTCCGCCCGCCGTCTTGTCCGCCGTAGCCTCGGCGAAGGCGGAAGCGCCCGGCGCGTAGGCGGGGAATTCCACCCCCACGATGGTCCCCAAGATCCGATCCCGCGGATTGTTCTCCGGGTCGTATCCTTTCATCAGGTGGTTCAGATCGAAGACCTT
>Ga0316219_1002868_pt1 | contig 14891 bp, 9 predicted proteins | sample TBH18003PmetaG_FD_203635 | JGI IMG/M metagenome (GOLD analysis project Ga0316219, IMG submission 203635) | Freshwater microbial communities from Trout Bog Lake, Wisconsin, USA - TBH18003P | ecosystem: Environmental > Aquatic > Freshwater > Lake > Hypolimnion/Profundal zone | place: USA: Wisconsin... | reverse complement strand
TTCCCAACGATGCGATGCAGAAGCGCGTTCCTAACGTGCAGGCCCTCGCCACTTTCATCAAAGCCGTTCAGCAAATCTGCACCGAGCATTTTGCTTCTTCGGAGATAGCCGATTCGCTTGCCATCGTTGTCGCCATCAAACCCGGCAACCAGGCGCGGTACTGGTTCGTTTCTTCGCGATACACCCCGGATGGGGATTTTGACACCCTCCGCGCGAAGCTCGCAAAGATACCCGCGCCAACGGTTGTTGGGGGGCCCGTCACGTTTGCCATTCAGTCGAGCATTGCAGGCGGCGCACCTAAAACTCTGTCCAAGGAACTACCCATCCCGAAGGAGTGGAAGGTAGCCGCTCAAGCTACCAATTCCAAGGAACCGCTCCGCGTTCCAGACGGCTTCCTCAAGCTTGTTTGGCCTGGCTCAGAATTCGATGAGACGATTCCAGCGGAGTTCGTGACGCAAGTCCTCGAACCACTCGGCGGCAAGATTCTCCGCCCGAAGGACTGGTTCTACAGCGAGGGCCATCATGGACCGGTCTATATATGGACGCTCTCCCGCGAGGACACTTCCGGAAACCGGCCTTACACGACGGGCGTTCGCATCCAGACGTTCACCGACATCAAGGCCGGTGCGGGGAAGACAGCCAAGCAATTCATCCTCGATTTCGTGGCCTCGAAAAAGAAAGAAGCGACGAAGGTAATCACTACAAGAGCGGAGAAGGAAGAATACCTATTCACCCGCATCGGCCTTGAGACAGAGGAGGGGCCTTACCACATTCTCTATTCGCTTTTTTGGGGCTCGAACGACCTCGACATCGCCGTCGTCTCAATCGCTGGCACCACCAAGGAGCACTGGGCGACGTATGCTCCAATCTTCGACAAGATGAGTGTTTTTGAACTCATAGACATAAAGCGCTTCAAGAAATGATGTTGTTAGCCTCTCTAGCGCGAACCCCCACACCCTAAGCTCCAATGCAAGGAAACGCAGCAATTCACAACGGCAACCCATCACCGCCAGACATCCCAATGCAGGCAGAGGCGACACAAGCGTTGGTGCAAATTGAGAACGTCACAAAATCGTTTGGAGATAAGAAAGCCCTCCAAAATATCTCCTTTTCGGTTCCAGCGGGGCAAATCTGTGGGCTGCTTGGCCCAAACGGCGCGGGAAAAACAACCCTGTTTAGACTCCTTATGGGAATCTTGAAGGCGACGAAGGGGGAACTGCTGGTTGACGGGCAGGATGTTTTTGAGAAACGGGTCGAAGCCAAGCGGCTGATTGGATTTCTTCCGGATGAACCGGTTTTCTATTCGTACTTATCCGGTCGAGAAGTCCTTGAACTCAGTGCCGCGATGCATGGATTGGACGTGGCCGCCACAATGGAGCACATCGGCCCCCTGATCGCCAGGCTACGCCTCGCTGAGGATATCAGTAACTACGCGGAGGATTATTCGCGGGGCATGAAGAAGAAATTGGGACTGCTTCTGGCCATGCTGCACGACCCGAAGCTGCTAATCTTGGATGAGCCAACGAATGGACTGGATGTGGAATCGACTCACCTCTTTTATGATCTTATTCTTGATGAGGCACGGAAGGGGAAGACGATTCTTTTTTCCACGCATCTGATGGACCATGTGGCGAGGCTTTGCTCGCATGCGATCATCATTAACGAAGGCGCGATCGTTGCCAAAGGATCGCTGGATGAACTCCGGTCCGCTTTTGGCGAGACTACGACCTTGGAGGATATTTTTCTCAAACTTACCGCCCGGCCGAGCCAATCATGACAACGGAAACGAGTCAGGCGACGCCGCCCAGTTTTTGGCGCGCTGTCGGAATGCTTCTCGGCGCTGCTCGAAAGCGGGCTGCCGGGCGACAGAAACGGCAGCAAGAATTGCTGCACCATCGGGCCCGCAAGAGTGTATTTAGCTGGTCGTGGCTGGGCTTGGTTATGGCCATTGTTCTGACGGCGGCGATCAATGGGGGAGCTGCGTTTGTTGTCCACTTTGCGGTGCAGGCTGGCGAGCGGGTGGATGCTGAACAGTGTGGAAAAATCGTTGTAAGCAAGTGGTTCCTACGCGATGCACGAGGGGCAACTGCCCAGGTTTCCTCCGCGACGGATCCTCTCGAAGCCGAATATATGCGCGAAGCCCGCCGTGCGGCAGGGGACTATGGTAACGCCGAGAGAGTAATTGAAAAAAAACTTCGGGAATCGGTGCGCAGGCACGGAATCCAGGATCTTGTGGGAGAAGATGCCGCCGCGCCCGGCTTGGTTGCACTGCCCAAAGCCGGTCACATTCCTGCCCTGCTAGGTTCGATCGTCCTTCTTTGGTGGTGCGTGATGGTGGTGTTCCAGGGTGAGGGGCTGGAACTGGATCTTCAACGGCGCAGACATCCGATGTGGGAGTGGTTATTCAGTCACCCCGTTGCACCGGGCGCGATTTTCATGGCCGAAATGTTGTCCCCAATTGCGGCCAATCCCATCTACTGCACGGCGCCATTGTTCGTCGGCTTCTTGTACGGCCTGGTTCATGGCTTGGAGTCGGGAGTTGCTGCAACATTCCTAATCGGCATTCCTGTTGCAATCGCGGCAGCCTGTTTGGGAAAGGCGCTTGAGATCGGGGTTATTCTTCGGTTTCCATCACGCTCGCGGGGCGCGCTGATCGGGCTGATGAGCTGGATCGGCTACGCTTCGATGATGCTTTTCTTCATAGGGCTTGTTTCAATCCCGAAATTGGCTGTTGTTTTGGGGGTAGCAATCAAGCCTCTCAAATGCCTCGCTATCGTTCCTTGGCCGTGGCTGGGATTGTTTCTCGGCCAGTGGAACGGTTCCTTTTCGTTTTTGTTGGGCATGCTCACATGCTGGTGTGTGTCGGGAATCACAATAGCCGGCGCGGTGGGATTCAGCGTCTGGGGTGCGCAACAAGGGCTTGGGGGCAATTTTGGCAGGGCGGATTCAGCACCGTCGACGGCTAAAAACCAAGGAACAACCTTTGGGAGAGAACCGCTCTATCGCAAGGAGTTCCTCTGGTTCATTCGCGACCGGAGCGCGATTGTTCAGACGATCCTCATCCCGTTGACGGTGGCAAGTGTTCAGCTCTTCAACATGCGTGGCCTGTTAAACCATGCTCAAGACGCATGGAATTATCTTTGTGGCGCGGCGATTTTATTCGGAACCTACTTCCTTTGGATCCTAGGGCCGAAATCACTCGCTTCTGAGGGAACTGCGCTGTGGATTGCCCTGACATGGCCCCAAGGCATGGAGAGTCTGCTCAAGGCAAAGGCTTGGCTTTGGTCGCTGATTTCAACCGGCATTGTGGCGCTGATTCTTCTCTATGCCGCTTTTCTCTTCCCGGGTGACGCATGGAAGATCTCGCTGGTGGGGATAGGCTGGTTCTTCTTCGGCCGGAGCATGGCTGAAAAAACCGTGACGCTGGTGAGGGTGCCATCGTCCTCCGGCGAGCCCGAGAAGATTCCCAGAACACGCCAATGGGCGGCTTCGCTGGGTATGCTTACGTTCGCCATCGGCGTGTCAACCCAGCAATGGCATGTCGCGATCATGGGAATCGTTTACTCCTATATTACCGCCGCCGCGATGTGGGAAAATTTTCGGGCACGTCTGCCTTTTTTATACGACCCGTGGTCGGAAGAGTTGCCTCCGCCTCCCACCTTGATGCACGCGATGATCGCGATCAGCATCCTCGTGGAGGGAGGCGCCATCCTGTCCGGTGCGGCTATGGCTTTTGCTGGGCGCGCGGATATGGCGACGGTTCAGATTGTGATTTATGGCTTTTGCGCCGTCATCGTTTCCGCTGGTCTATCAAAATTTCTAGGCGATCGTGGCGTTTCCCTCAAAGATGTCTGCTGCTGGCCTGAGACTGGAGCTTCGCCTGGCATCTTAAAGCAATACTGGTGCGGAGATGGAACTCGATCGGGCCGGTTTTTCCTATCTTTGGCCGTGGGAGCAATCGGCGGTTTGATGCTGGGCCTGTTCGCGATCGGTTACCTTGCATTATTACGCTATTTTCCAGCGACCGCCGAAATCATTCATAAGTCGCAGGATCAAATGGCCAAAATCCCGGGCTTACGAATATCGTATGCCGTCATGGCGGTGGCTTTTGCACCATTTGCGGAGGAGTATCTCTTCCGTGGACTGCTCTTCAGGGCTCTTGATCGCCAGTGGGGCGGTTGGCACGCGGTCTTAGGCAGCGCGGCGTTCTTCGCGATCTATCATCCCGTCCTGTCCTGGGTGCCGGTTGGCCTGCTGGGCATTACCAATGCCCTCTTGTTCAAGAAAACGGGGCGGGTTGCGCCGGCAATCATCCTGCACATGGTCTATAACTTTGTGGTCTGTGCAGGGACAGTGTATTGATGCAGACAAGCGTCATTGCAACGCCCCTGAGTTTCTCAATAAATTTCTAAGCATGACCATCACCGAGTTGCCTTCCTCTCTCGTCGCTCGTCCTCCGGTAATGGAGGTCCGAGGTTTGAAGCGTCACTTCGGCAAAGTTCCCGCCGTAGACGGCGTGGACCTTAACGTGCATGAGGGCGAAATCTACGGCTTCCTCGGCATCAACGGCGCAGGAAAGACGACAACGATCCGTTTGCTCATGGGCATCATTGCGGCGGAGGCGGGCACGATCTCAATTCTGGGAGAGACCACCCGGCGCACGTCAGTGGCACAGAAGCAGCGCATTGGCTATGTGTCGCAGGAGCAGAATTTCTACCCTTGGATGACATGCCACGCGTTGGGGCGGTTTGTCGGATCGTTCTACCCGACGTGGGATAAGGCTGAGTTCTCACGCCTGCTCGAAGTGTTCGAAATTCCGGAGGACCGCCGTACCACGGAGTTGTCGGGCGGCATGAGGGCAAAGCTCGCCCTGTCACTGGCTCTCGCACCGCGTCCGGCGGTGCTCCTGCTCGACGAACCGACTGCGGGCCTCGATCCCGTCGCGCGGCGCGAGTTTATGGAGATCATCGTGGCGCAGTCTCGGCAGCATGGGCGCACCACACTTTTTTCTTCACACCTCATTGGCGAAGTAGAGCGCTGTGCGGACCGCGTGGGCATCATTCACCAGGGCAAGATGCGTTTCGAGGGCAGGCTCGGTGACTTGCGCGACCGCGTGCGCCGCGTGCAGATGCCAGTCGGCACGGCCTTCGCGGCAAGTGGTTATTTCGAGACTTGGCGCGACGACGAATATGATGGAGTACGCTCGCTGGCGCTGAAAGGCGAACCGTCCGCGTGGACGGCGCTCGAACTGCCGGAAGGCGCGGAGATCACGCCGATGAGTCTGGAGGACATCTTCATCGGGTGCGTCGGCTCGCGGAGGGTGCGTGTATGATCCGCGGGTTAATCGAAAAGGAGTTGCGTCAGCACGGTCTGGCGCTGTTGTTTGTGCTGCTGCTTGTGTGGGCGGGCGTCGTGGTGATTTTGCAAAACAGATTTCTCCATACCGCGTTCGGCACGCCGTTTGCCGCTCTGCGTTTTCTGCTGCTGACGTTCGTGCCGCTTGCGTGCCTCGTGCTCGGTCAAGCGCTTATCGACAGCGAGTATCAGCACAAGACGCAGCTTTTCCTTGAGGGCCTCCCTCTGCCGCGCTGGCGGATGATCGCGATCAAGTATGGGCTGGGCCTGTCGCTAATGCTCGCCGCCGTCGCTGTCGTGCTCGCCTTCGCATGGCGACGGAGCCTGGTTGCGGACGCGGTCACGCCGCGTTTCCTGTTGCTCCTTGCGCTCCGCTCCGTGTGCTACGTCTGGTTCATGTGGAGCCTGTGTTTCGCGCACGGGTTCATGGGCCGTTATCGTTTCCTCTTTGGCGTCATCGCGTTCGTCATCATCAAGTCGAGCATCATCATCCAGTACCTCAACTTTGGAGTGATCGGCCCCTTCGAACTCATCGGGGACCGCTTCGCCTATGAGCGATATTTGGTTCCAGTGACGCAACTCGCGGTGACTGCGGCCTATGCGCTATTTTGGACTGTAACCGGCCTTATGCTTGGCTTGGCGCGCGACGCAACCATCAGCACGGCGCTCGCGCAGCGGATGTCGTCGCGTGAGAAGATGTTGCTCACCTTTGGTGTGGTTGCCGGAGTATTGGTCCTGGGCGGTTACGCCGAGCGAAGCAAGACGCCTTCACCGGTGCTCCTTCCGGGTGCCGTGGAAACGACACGCGGGGGGGTGCAAGTAGCCGCCTCGGCTGCGGTCGATCAGCCCACCGAGGAGGAGAACGCCGCGCTAGACCGCGTGGCACGGCGTGTTGCGGACGAACTAAGCGTTGTCGCGGTCTTCCTGCGTTGCGAGAAGATGCCGCCGGTCTTCATCATTCATCGCCGCGATTTGAAGCCTGGCACCCTTGAAGATGGCGGCATCAAGAAGGAACAGGGCGTCATGGTTCGTGCCAATCTGACAGCGAAAGAGTTCAAGATGGACACGTTGCTGCGCTGGATCGTGTACGAGGCGCTCGCTCGGAAAAGTCTTGGACGATTGAATCTGGAACGAAACGCATGGGTGCTCGACGGCTTTACCAATTGGTGGCTGACGCATCGCGTCTCGCTCGGCGAGGATTCCGATGAATTGCGGGCCGCGATCAAAGCTATGCCTCAAGACTTTTCGGCGCACGATCTCGACCGCTGGCTTACGCTGCGCCAGAACGCGGGCAAAGAAGAAGGACGCGAGCTTGCTGCAACCGGTCTGCGCGTTCTCGCATCCAGACACGGCGATGAGGCGTGCCGAGATTTTCTCGTGTCCGTCCTCGGTGCCGAGGTAAAGAAGGACCCACGAGCGTGGCTGTGCGACGTGTTCAACCCCGTCGCCAACCGATTCCGCAAAACGACCGGAACGAGTCTCGAAGCCTTTGTCGCCGAGTGGCGCGACGTGTTGCGCAAAAGCAGTGCGCGACTTCCGGAGGAGACTAAGCCATGAGCGAGTTGCTGAAAAAGGAACTTCGCGCGCTGCGCCCGATGATGATGCTCATGGTGGCTGTCACTGCCGCCACCTTTATCTACAGCATGGCCGACGAATTCCCTGACATAAGCAGCCCATCGTCGCAGGAATCGTCAGCCATAGGCGGTTTGATAGTCCTTGGTCTCTTTAGCGCGATGACCGGCGCCGGCTTGCTTGTCAGCGAGAGTGGCGATGGCACGCTACTCTTTCTCGACGCCCTGCCGGTGTCGCGAACGCGCATCTTCCGCACGAAGATCGCCGCCGGCATCGCGGTGTTGATCGCGGCACTGCTGCTGGATTTTAGCTTGGATGTCGTCTCTTCGGTGATGGAGCATCAGTCTACAAGTCGACCCTTTCCGTGGGGCGCTGAAAGTCTGTGTCTTGCGCAGCAGAGCATCGCGGCGATTTACCTACTGTCCGTGGCGGTGCTGCTGTCCTTTACCCGGCAATGGTTCACGCTTGTCGTTGGATTTGTGGTGTGGGGCTTCCTCTTGTTGCGGGTGAACAACGTTGCATGGACGGCCCTTTTTGATCCCTATGAGTTGCTGGTTTGCTCGTGCGACAACCTGCACGCGCGTTTCGCGTGGCGTCATGCCGCGGCGGAGTTGAGCGCGAGCGCTGTTTTGCTCGCAATCGCGTGGTTCTGTTTCCAATCGCTTGGTGACCGCATTCAACACGCCACCGAACGGGTGAGCCGCTTACGCATCGCCGATGTGTTGCGCTGTATCGGCATCGTTCTTGTGCCTGTCGTGTGGATCGCCGTTCTCTACAGCGTTGTCCGACTCGCAAAGCGCGATAAACCGAGGATCGGTAACAGAGCTATCGAAGAAAAATTCTTTGCGACCTCGCAGACAAAGCGGTTCGACTTTGTGTTTCGCGAGAGCCAGAGAAAGCAGGCGGAAAGCCTCATTGCGAAAGCCGACGAGATTCATGACCAAGTGACCGCGTACCTCGGTGCCTCGCCCGTCCCTGGACGTATTGTCGTCGATCTCGGAAGCTCGGTGGTTCGGCACGCCGCAGGGCAAACAACGTGGACGAAGATTCGTATTCCGCTCGGTCTGGGGCTGTCATTGCATGAATTGCAAGCCGTGCTCGGACACGAAACGACGCATGTTTACATCGAGCAAGTCAGCGAAGGAGCCATGCTTCGCAACTTCGGCAGCGCGCGCTTCTTCCACGAGGGCCTCGCAACGTTTATCGAACACAAGTTCTTTTCCACGCCCGAGGAGAGGCTTAGAATGCGCCGTCTCGCCGCAGCCGCATCCTCACGTGGAAAGGTGCCCTTCGAGACGCTGGCTAGCAACACTGCTCTCGGCAAAGAACGCGATGGCAATCTTGTATATCCGCTCGGTGAAATCTTCTGCCAAGCGCTCGTCGTCACGTACGGTGATGACGCTCCAGGCAAGTTGCTTCGTGCCTTCGCGCGCCCGGATGCTCCCTCCGGACTCGACGGCGCCGCGCTGTGGCGCGATGCAATGCAGTCCTGCGGCTTCGATCTCGAACGCGTAATCGCTGCCTACGACACCGATGTTGATCGCGCGATAAAAGAAGAAGCCGCGTTTATCACAAAATTCCCAAAGCTCACCGCTCGCGTCGAAGTGGCCGACGGCGAGATCATCATCCGACCCGAGTTCAAGGGCGCAGTACCCGGCAAGATCGTCTGCATGTTGGAGCCGTCATTCGACATTAAGATTCTCACCGCCAACGACGACAGGACCATCCGCATCCTGCGCAGTCATTCAAGGCATCAATGCAGATCAGCGCTGGCAATGAATTTTCCGCTGCCATTGCAGACAGTGTCTCGATTAGGTCACGTGCGCTGTGAGCATGAAAACCAGCCCAGCGCATGAATTGCGTCCAGGGCGGTTCGTTGGTCGAGAACTTCGATCCTTCCACGAAAAGCACAACGCCGCCCTGTTCTCCGTAGCGGCTACAAACTTCCGCCAACACGTGCGTCTTGCCTGTGCCGGGATCGCCTGTGAGAAGCAAGCACGGTTGATCCGCCAGCGCATTTTCGCGAAGATACCGAGCGAGAGAGCGTAAATTGAATTCCCAAGTGTCAAACCGCTTTAGCATTTCCCCGTGCGGACCGCGCGGACCAAGAGAGGAGTAGTCGTTATCTAAGCTCGGCTCGCGCGGTGGAACTAGCGCCGCAAGGCATTGCATCAGTGGCACCAGAGTCTCAGCCGCCTCGTCTAACGCGGCAGACAAAGCTGTGAAGGAAGCAGGAAGTGAAACGCCATCCCCGAAAAGCGAGAGTGCATGCTGCCAAGCAGCATCAGTATTGGCGAAGTCATCATGCAGCGACTCTGGCAATTTATGCTTTTCTTTCGGAAGCCACGCGTGCGAACGCAGATTCTCTCGGGCCCGATCAAGGAATTGTTGGCGGCAACGTTCGCTGCGGAGGAATACGTGTAGTTTATCTTCAGCGGCGGTGGTGGTGTGAAGGTCCGGCAAGTAGCGGTCCGCCAGACCAACGACCGTCGCAGAACACCTCTGCCGACAACGCGTTCGGTCAAAATCTGGAACCTCAAAATAGTGGAGGAGAAGACCGCGATTTCCAGGTTCCAACAACGATCCCCGCAGGTGCGACTCATCCCAGAGGGTAAAAACAACATCTCTCGGATACTTCAACCGCGCCGCTTCCGCCGCCCAGCTTTTGCACAAAGCAGTCCATTTTCCGAGCTGTGTCTGCGTCAAATTGCGGGGAAGGGTAACGAAGATTTCCGCCACGGTAGCCTCCGTCGCATTGTCGGCGAGCGCGGTGCGGATGGACTCATCCAAATCCTTCCACTGGGTCGCTCCAAGTTTCTCATTAAAGAACTTTGCCTGGAGACCGGCCCTGACATGCCCCTCTATGTTGATCACGACGCCCTCCAAACCGGCATCGCCACCGGCACCATGGCGGCGAATCACGGCACCCCGAGAGGCGCAATGGTGAGCAAAAAGCTGGAACGAAAGCTCCTCAAAAGCGCCACGCCGGTCGCCGCCTTGCGGATGAATGTCCTTTAGTTCTATCGTGGTTTTCACAGAGACGAAATTGGACTTATCGGTATCCAAGAGCAAGGATTCCATCTTCCCAACTGCGATAGAACAAGAAAAATCAAATCCAATACTTCCTGGAGATATTCGCTTTAGCCCAACCGGCGGTCATAATTGGAAAGCTAATTGATGGCTCTTAATGGTTTCCGAGATGGATAACTTCCCACCCAGCATTTCCGACATTGCTCAAATACTGATCGAAGTGAGAATTATGGACGGCAACGCACAAGAGATGGGTTGGCCTTGAAACGCCGACGTAGACCATCTTTGCGGAATGCAAAACACGCTTTCCCTCACGACCGCTTATCGCTTCTCCAAGGAACTGTGCCGCCAAACGCTGTGATTCATAAGACTTTGCGGATGCACCTTTCCCGTCAGTGTTAAACGCGGTTTCAAGGTAAAGGGTTGCGGTATGTGTTTGGCCCTTAACTTTGTGAACACTCGCTACTTCGATGTCGAAACCATGGTGATTGACCCAATTCCCAGTCCTAATTGCCTGAACGGGCCCTTTAATAGGGGTGGTATTAGTCCCGATAACGAAGTCAGTCGCGAGCTGCAGTTTTTTTCCAAACACCCCAAGAATCCTGGGAATGGCATCTTTCATCTCGGTCGCGACTTTGTCGCGAAGTCCCTTCATTAACGCGACAGACCATGAATACACATAAGTCCTCCAGAGGCTATACTCTTCAGGCTGATTCTCCCTGAGGTAGGCCCATAATGTCGTGCGCGTGAAGGCCGTATCTGAATTTGGATTGATTACTTTTTCCAGCCGCAGCGTTTTGAGAATGGCTTTTATGATCCCATCTATTGCAGGCCGCAGCGAAGTTGCATCGTCAGGAACACTTTGCAGATAGGTGGTCCGCAGATAATCGCGCGCTTCGGCGTTTAGTTGATGACCATCGGCGTCAGCACCGGCCTTGACGTCGGAAGGCAGAATCCGTTCGGCTCTTCGCGCTACTTCGTAGAATACGTTTAGGCAAGGAACCGATTCAGCGCCAATGTCCACCCAATCCAGCCACTCTGTAAAGTTTTTCCCTTCGGCCGCGGATATCTGAACTGGCCGGTTCTTGGTTCCTCCAGCGTTCGTGGAACCGTAGGAATGGCTGGCGATGAAGCGTTAAATCCGTTTTGGTATGTGAACGTGCCGCTTGCTGTAACTGTTGGTGCTGGTGGCGTGAAATCCGTCAACCGCACCTCGTTGCATATCGACGAATACGACGACCTCATGAGCGCGACGCTTGATCCCTACGCAGCGGTTCGTTCGGCCTATTTTGAGAGCCACGGCAATGCATTAGGAAAGTGAGCTGCCGGGTTAACAGACACTTGGAAAATGCTCATTGACCCAAGAGGGTTCGAGCCCGACACTCAGATGTTTCGTTCAGGACTTCTTGCCCGTTGTAGGCGAGTCACTGGTCACAGCCATCGCGCGGCGCTCGAAATCACTCGATCTCGACGACTATGGAAAAGACCCTTAATACCAAACACATTGCATTTCTGGGTGATTACGTGCCCCGGCGGTGCGGCATCGCCACCTTCACGGCAGACATTTGCGAAGCGATCGCGGCAGAGTTTCCACAGGCCCAGTGCATCGTTGGGGCAGTGAACGATCGACCCGAGGGCTATGATTATTCACAGCGCGTGCGTTTCGAGATTGATGAGAAGGAACTTGATTCCTATCGGCGCGCTGCGGAATTTCTGAACATTAACAATGTGGAGGTCATTTCCCTGCAACATGAGTTTGGAATTTACGGCGGTAATGCGGGCAGCCACATCCTGGAGTTTTTGCGTGAGGTCCGCATGCCTGTGGTGACGACGTTGCACACCGTGCTGCGCGACCCAAACGATGACCAGCGCGCCGTGATGAAGCAACTCGACGCTCTCTCCCAACGCTTCATCGTGATGGCAGAGCGTGGGAAGCAAATGCTGGAGTCGGTCTACGGCGTGGATCCCGCAAAGATCGACCTGATCCCGCATGGGGTAATCGACATGCCGTTTATCGATTCGAATTTCTTCAAGGATCTTTTTCATGTCGAGGGCAAGACGGTCCTGCTCACCTTTGGCCTGCTTTCACCGAACAAAGGCATCGAAAATGTCATCAATGCGATGCCGACAATTCTGAAACAGCATCCTGACGTTGTTTATATTGTGCTTGGAGCAACCCACCCAAACCTCATTGCGGCAGAGGGCGAGGTATATCGGGAAAAGCTTCAGCATCTGACGTGTGAACTCGGGGTAGAGGACAGCGTTATTTTTCACAATGATTTCGTGCCACTTGAGCAACTAAAGGAGTTCATCGGAGCCGCGGATATCTACGTCACTCCTTACCTAAACGAAGCGCAGATCACTTCGGGGACGCTGGCATACGCCTTCGGGGGAGGAAAAGCACTTATCTCGACGCCCTATTGGCACGCCCAGGAGTTACTCGCTGAGGAACGCGGCATTTTGGTGCCGTTTGCCGACTCACAGGCCATTGCCGACGGCGTAAACTATTTTCTCTCCAACCCGACCCTGATGACCGCGATGCGCAAGCGCGCATGGAAGGCTGGCCGCGAAATGATCTGGCCAGTGGTGGCGCGACGCTACATGGAGAGCTTCGAGCGCGCCCGGGCGAGCTTGAGCGTGCCTACTATTGAGATGGCTGCAGCCCGAAAGGTCGAGAACGCAAATTACCCGATCCCGCCGCTGAAACTCGATCATCTCTTCAAGATGAGCGACCACACGGGCATTTTTCAGCACGCGATTTATAACGTGCCGAACTACCATGAAGCCTATTGCACAGACGACAACGCCCGCGCCTTCATCTTCACGGTGCTCATGCAGGAAATGAATTTGCCCGAGCCGAAACTGGATCGGCTGGCCAGCAGCTACCTCGCCTTTTTGTGGTACGCCTTTGACGCGAACACGTGCCGCTTTCGCAACTTCATGAGCCATGAACGCAAATGGCTGGAACTCCACGGCTCGGAGGACAGCCACGCGCGGGCCTTGTGGGCAGTGGGAACGGCATTGGGACGTTCGCAAAACGAAGGCCATCGCAATCTCTGCGGTCTGCTGTTTCAAAGGGGGCTGCCGCCAGTCGTCCGCTTCAGTTCGCCCCGCGCATGGGCCTTTGCCCTCATTGCTATTCATGAATATCTACGCACGTTTTCCGGGGATCGAGTGGTCAGCCAGACGCGCGACGTTTTGACGAACATGCTGGTCGATTTATTCCGCGCAAACTCTTCGCCGGACTGGCAGTGGTTCGAGCGTACGGTCACCTACGATAACGCAAAGCTCTCTCACGCGATGATCTTGAGCGGCCATTGGAAAGGGCAGACGGAAATCCTCGACATAGGCCTCACCTCGCTACGCTGGCTGCTCGAAGCGCAAACTGCCGAAGGCGGCCACTTTGCCCCGATCGGTTGTAACGGCTTTTGGGTGCGCGGCGGCGAAAAGGCTCGTTTCGATCAACAACCCCTTGAAGCCCACGCAATGGTTTCCGCCTGCCTCGAAGCCTTTGCGGTGACGCGTGACGAATTTTGGCGCAAAGCGGCGCGCCGTTGTTTCGAGTGGTTTCTCGGTCGAAACGACCTGGGGCAACCGCTTTATGACTCCACAACTGGCGGCTGCCGAGACGCGCTCCTCCAAGATCACCTCAATCAAAACCAAGGTGCGGAATCTAGTCTCGCCTTCTATCTTTCCTACGCGGAACTCACTCGTTCCGAAGGAACTCAGATCATTATTTCCCAGCCATGAGCAACCTGAATCTGCAGCCAACCGGCGTTCTCCTTCGGCCCGACAGTTCCCGCGTGCTCGTCCGACCTTTCATTCCAGGCGACCCCGCACGTATCGTAAATGTCATCGGGCGTGCGCTGGCCCTCAGCGAGGCCGAAACCGAGGAACAACTTGTCGCTGTCGCCGAGAACTTTGGCGGACGGCACTTGGATATCCGTGCCATTTGGAGGAAACATTTCGAGAAGGTGAAGGCGCACGTTTTCAGCAGCCGTCCACTCTCCGAGGCCCGGCAACTCTACATCGGCGCGCTGTTCTCCGGAGAATACTCGCTCGAAGCAGCCGCCCTCTTCAATCCTTCCCTGGTCGCGCATCCGGACCAATCCGGCCTCGCCGATGACGAACTGCGCTTTATCATGAGCTTACGGGCAACCGGTGAGGGCCACATCTCATCGATCGAGTTCCGAACCGGCATTATTCACGCCGACCATTCGATTTCCGTGGAAAAGCCGTCAAGATTTGTCACCGCGCCTCGCGTCAATCCGAATCCGACGTACCTCAAAACTGTCTTTCTCGACAAGCTCATGGAGATGGGGTTTGAGAACGACTGGTCCAGCCTCGTCATGGAGTCGCTTGGAACCACCTTCGCACTTAGCGACCTGGAGAAATCCATTCAGCGGGCCAACCAAGAAAAAGGGCATTTGCCGCGGGATGTAGAGCGAACGATGGAGTGTGTGCGCTGGCTGGCGCAGTCCAACTACGAAATCGACTTTGACCCCTCGGTGGCCGTCTCCGAGCGCATTATCTTTCCCGTGTCATCGAATGAAAGCAACGGTATGGAAGACGCGCGATTCGTCCGTTTTGTCGAAGACGACGGCAGCGTAATGTACTACGCGACCTATACTGCCTACAATGGTCACGCCATTCTGCCACAACTCCTTGAGACTGCCGATTTCCTCCACTTCCGCGCCCTCACCTTAAACGGACGTGCTGTGCAAAACAAAGGCATGGCCCTCTTTCCCCGCCGCATAGACGGGCGCTACGCCATGATCTCCCGCCAGGACGACGAGAACCTGTTCCTCATGTTCTCCGACAACCCCCACTTTTGGAGTGATCCCAAGTTACTACAAAAGCCAGGGGAGGCTTGGGAATCCGTGAAAATCGGTAATTGCGGCTCACCCATCGAAACAGAGGCCCGGATGGCTGGT
>Ga0316219_1002866_pt1 | contig 14894 bp, 11 predicted proteins | sample TBH18003PmetaG_FD_203635 | JGI IMG/M metagenome (GOLD analysis project Ga0316219, IMG submission 203635) | Freshwater microbial communities from Trout Bog Lake, Wisconsin, USA - TBH18003P | ecosystem: Environmental > Aquatic > Freshwater > Lake > Hypolimnion/Profundal zone | place: USA... | reverse complement strand
AACTGGCGAACGCCGCGATCATGCACCGGCGGTGAGCGAGGCGATCCCCACGCCGGATGAAGTAAAAGCCCCAGGCGAGGCAGATGGCGCTCGTGGCGTTGAGGAAGGCATTGACTGCGGGCAGGGAGGAAAAACTCATCACTCGCGCTCCAATTGCCGGATAGCGGCCAGAATTCGCTGCTTGACCCGCGCCGGGTCGATACCCTCGCCGTCAGTCTCGAAGCAGGCCCGCAGCCGGGCTTGTTTGTCCACCAGCACGAAAATCGTGCTGTGGATGAAAAGGTCCTCCGGTGTTTGCCGATCGGAGGGAGCCTGCTCGAGGGCGGTCAACTTGAGCGAATCGCGCGCCAAGGCCGCCATCTCCTTTTTCGAACCGGTGAGAAACTGCCAGCGCGATCGATCAGCCCCGAACTTAGCGGCGTACGCCTTGAGAATCACCGGCGTGTCATAGCCGGGGTCGGTGGTGAGGGTCACTAACCGGGTCCGGCTGCCATTGGGGAGTGATTGTTGAAAATCCTTCATCTGGCGGGTCATCCTCGGACACGGCCCCGCGCAGCGTGTGAACACGATGTCCGCCAACCAGACCTGGCCGTGAAGGTCGGCGAGAGTCACCGCCGCCCCATCTTGGTTAGTGAGAGTAAAATCGGCGACCGGACTAATCACAGGGAGCGGTTCGGCGAAGGAACCCCGCAACCTGGCAACAGTGGAAATTACGCCCAACCCCAGGATCATCGCGCCCAGTGCCAGCCACAGCCAAAACCAGCCCTTTTTGACGGTGGTGTCTGACTTCATGCCTGGCTGGAGCTCCCCATGCAAGTGAGCGGCCACCCGCAGCCCTGCGTTCTTTCAAATCCCAAGTCGAATATCACGGATGTAGATACGCCACAACGGTCCGCTTGGCAAGGATCGCCGACAGGCTGCCGACAGGCGAGGCTGCCCCGCAACTCATCCACCTGCGCACGGGAGAAATCCAGTCCCCGCCCGCTAAATCTGCGAGTAAGCAGCCGGGGCGAGGAACCACTTGTCGATCTTGGAGACGGTATCCGCGTATTGGGGGTCATCTTTGAGTCTGACCCAAGTGGGATGTTTCCCGAACGCGTCCCAATGCCCCTGGTGAGCCTTCTGGTCCGGACCCGACGTCATGTAAGTCAGGTGCGGGAGGTTGGGGCCGATGAGAGCCTGGCCGTAGAAGATCGGGGCCAACCCGACCTCGTGCATGGTCTCGATTTCGCCCGAGTTGAACATTTCGACCTTCTTGAGGGCCTTGGACTCGCTGTGGCTCTGGTACGTGCGGAGTTCAAAGAGGCGCGATTGCTTCGCGACGGAGTAAGGCGGCAAGGCGATCCGGGGCTGGCCGGCGAAGGCGCGCATCAGCCAGCTATCGATCCGCTCGTAAGCGGCCTTGGACTTGGGCGTTTGCAGGTACGCGGCACCAGCCTGCTGGTACTCAGGGTCGGCGTTGACTCGCACCGAGGCGTGCGCATAGACCTCGAGGGAAGCGTAGGGAATCAACACAAAAACCGACTGGACCTCCTTGCTGGGCTCGATTTCCTTGAAGACGCCGACCGGCCGGATGCCCAAGCGGTTGAGCGCCGGGATGGCGGCTTTTTCGAGAAAACCATCAATCAGCTCCGTGCTGGCTCCGACCTTAAGTCGATAGGCGCGCAACTCATAATACTCCTGTTTCTTGCCGGATTTATCCTCGTGATGAACCTCCTCCTTTCCGGTCGAGCAACTCAACCCAACCAAAGTGGAAGCCGCCAGTGAGGTCGTTAGAAATTCGCGTCGTTTCATGGTCTATCGTTTGCGCTCGGCGGCAGGTGGTCCGGCCGCGTTGTTTTCTGTACTGAGCCATTGAAGCCGTTTCTGGCCAGAGTGGAAACAAAAAAAGACTCCCGCAAAGCGACATGGCGCGTCTTGCCGCTAGTGGTTTTGGGCAATTCAGCCATGAACTCGACCTCGCGGGGATATTTGTAGGCGGCCACGAGGCTCTTGCAGTGCCGCTGCAACTCAACCACCAGGGCATCATCCCCTTGCACACCGGGCCTCAGGACAATGCAGGCTTTGACCACCTGTCCGCGCAACGGGTCGGGTTTGCCGATCACAGCCGCTTCGAGCACGGCCGGATGCTCGAGCAGGGCACTTTCGACCTCGAAGGGACCAATGCGATAGCCAGAGCTCTTGATCACGTCGTCTTTGCGGCCCACGAACCAGAAGTACCCGTCCTGGTCTCGAACCGCCCTATCTCCCGTCAGGTACCACTCCCCCTGGAATTTGCGCGCGGTCTCCTCCGGGTTGAGCCAGTAGCCATGAAAGAGCCCGATGGGGCGGCGGGGGCGGACCCGCACCGCGATCTCCCCCTCGACACCGGCGGCTGTTTCGTGGTGTTCCTCATCCAAGACACCGAGCTCGAAACCGGGCGTCGCGCGGCCCATGGACCCGGGGAGAACGGGATAACCGAGGGAACGGCAGTGGCCCACCAGGAGGACGGTTTCCGTCTGGCCGTAGCCCTCGTGAAGCGTCAGACCGGTGGCAGATTGCCAGAGGTTAAACACCTCCGGGTTGAGGGGTTCGCCGGCGGTGACACAATGGCGCAGACAGGGGAAGCGGCGGCGAGAGACTTCCTGCCGGACGATCAGCCGCAGGGCGGTCGGCGGCGCGCACCAGGTAGTAATGGGGAAATGCTCGAGGGTATCCAAAGTCCGCCCGGGGTCGAACTTGCCGCGGGCATCGAGGGCGAAGACGCAAGCGCCCATTTGCCAGGGGCCGAAGAAACTGGACCACGCCGCCTTGCCCCAGCCGAGGTCGGACACGTTCCAATGAACGTCGCCGGGGTGAAGGTCCAACCACAACTGCCCGGTTAGGCGGTGGCCCAGGCCGTAGCTGGCCTGGGTATGCAGGACCATCTTGGGATCGCCGGTCGTCGCGCTGGTAAAGTAGAGCGAACCGGGATCCCCGGCCAGGGTCCGCACGCCCGACCACTCCTCGGCGGTCTCCCGCAATCCTCGGTCCAGCCCCATCCAGCCGTCTTGGTCGCCACCCACCAGGAGGCGGACCCCATCGAAACCGGCGGTTTTTTCGACGCCTTCCGGCGTGGTGATCACGGCCTTGATGCGAGCGTTGGCCAGCCGGTAGGCGACCTCGCGAGTGGTGAGGAGCAAAGTGGCGGGGACGGGTACCGCGCCGAGCCGAATCAAGCCCAGCATGGAGATCCACCATTGCGGAAGGCGCGGGAGCATGAGCAAGACACGATCCCCCTGCCCCACCCCGCACGCGCTCAGGAAGCTGGCCGCCCGAGAGCTTAATGAGGCCAACTCACGAAAAGTGAACTTCCGCTCCGTTCCGGCAGCGGCATCGACCCACCACAACCCTATACCGTCCGGGTGTTGTTGCGCCCAGTAGTCCAGGACATCGGTGGCAAAATTGAAATAAAGAGGCGTTTCGGGCGCTTCAGCTTTCGCCATGTGCATGACAGGGCAAGGAATACACCGCCCGGCCCGGAAAGTAAAGAACCCGGGGCTAGAGGGCGTTTTCTCCCCGCTCCTCAGTACGGATGCGAACCGCGTCCTCGACTGGGTAAACGAACACCTTGCCATCGCCGATCTTGCCGGTATGGGCAGCCTTGACAATGGCCTCGACCGCAGCCGTAACCACGGCGTCGGGGAGGATCATCTCGATCTTGATCTTCGGCAGGAAATCAACGGTGTATTCACTGCCGCGGTAGATCTCAGTATGGCCCTTCTGGCGGCCGAAGCCTTTGACCTCGGTCACTGTCATGCCCTGGAGGCCCACCTCATGCAAGGCGTCTTTGACATCATTGAGTTTGAACGGTTTGATGATGGCTTCGATCTTTTTCATGATTCCTATTCATTGTAGGCGCTCTCGCCATGCTGAGACAAGTCCAGACCAAGGGTTTCCTCTTCTTCGCTCACCCGGAGACCGACCAGGGCATCCACCAGTTTCAACAGGGCCAGGGTGGCCACGGCCGCAAACGCCATGGTGAACAAGACCCCTTTGAGCTGGTTGAGGAACTGCGCGCCACTGCCCGCCAGCGAGACGACCACCTCACCGCGCTTCCAGGTGGACGCGATGCCGTCGTTCACCTGGGCGCTGGCCATGAAACCCAGCATGAGCATCCCCAGCGTGCTGCCCAATCCGTGGACGCCGAAAACATCCAACGAGTCGTCGTAACCAAACCGGGTCTTGAGCTTGCTGACGGCGAAATAACAGACTACCCCGGCGCTCAAACCGATGATCATCGCCGACGGCACGGACACGAAACCGGAAGCCGGGGTGATCGTCGCCAAGCCGGCCACCATGCCGGAGGCGACCCCCAGGACGCTCGGTTTGCCCTTGGTCAGCCACTCACACAGGGCCCAACTTAAGGCCGCCGCGGAGGCCGAAAAATGAGTGGCGGCAAAGGCGCTGGTGGCCAACCCACCGGCGTTGACGGCGCTGCCCGCGTTGAATCCGAACCAACCGACCCAGAGCAGGCCGGTGCCGATGAGGCTCAGCACCACGTTGTGAGGGGGCATGGGCTCGCGCGGGAAGCCCAAACGCCGGCCCAGGACCAAAGCGCACACCAAAGCCGACACGCCCGAACTGATATGCACCACCGTGCCGCCGGCAAAATCCAGGACGGGCACCTGTCCGCCGAGCGCCCAGTTGAAAAAGCCGCCCTTGCCCCAAACCATGTGCGCCAAGGGAAAATAAACGATGGTCACCCACAACAAGGTGAACAGGAGGTAGGCGCTGAATTTCATCCGCTCCGCCACGGCACCGCTGATCAGGGCGGGAGTGATGATAGCAAACATCATTTGGAAGAGCATGAAGGTCTGCGCCGGAACCGTCGGCGCATAGGCGGGGTCGGGCGTCGCGCCCACTCCTCGCAAGAGAAAATGCTGCGTCGGGTTGCCGAAAAACGCGTTACCCTCGCCAAAAGCCATACTATATCCGTAAACGACCCACACCACTGAAATCAACCCCATGAGAATCAAGCTGTGCATCATGGTGCCCAGCACGTTTTTGGGCCGCACCAAGCCGCCATAGAACAGGATGAGGCCCGGCGCCGTCATCATCAACACCAGCGCCGAACTGACCAGCATCCAGGCATTATCGCCCGAGATGATCGGAGAAACCGCCGCCACTTTGGCTTCCAACCGGGCCACGCGCGTCTCCAACCCGGCTCCCGGAGCCAAGGCCCCCCGGGCCTCGACCAGGGAAAACCAGAGAAAGGCCATCAAAAAGCACCTAATCACGGAACGGGTGGATCGGTCGCGCCAGAATTTCATCGGCGGATCTCACCTGAAGCGCACCCCCGAGTCAAGACCGACCGTTCAATAAAACCATCCGCGACAGGAAGGATCCGAAGCTCCCACGCTGGCTCAAACCCAGCGAATCCTCACCAACATTTCAGCGATCGGGGGTTGACGTTCCAAGTGAGGTGTCATTTGCCGGTTTTTTCAGTGCCCTCAGGACCGCCGCGGAAGGCCGGGTTGGCCGCCGCCGCGGAAGCGAGCGCGGCGCGAAGCGTGTCGAGGTTCTGCTCCATGGCCTGGAGGTAGTCACCATGGACAGGGCGGTTGCCACAGGTCCAAAAGACGACGGGCAGAACATGGCGCGCTCGCAGTCCGGCGCCGACGGCGGGAAGCGGCTGTTCTTCCCAGAGCATCAAGGTCCCGGAATGCCGGGCGCGCAAGGCATCGAAGGCGACCCATTGGGCATCCGTGACCGGTTCGTCCGGTTCCCAATGGACACTGGCCAGATTCCAACCGTAGCGGTGCGCCAGGTAGCCGTAAACCGGGTGCGAGGCCAGGAGGGGCTGGCTGGCCAGGCGCGTCGAAAGACCGCGGAGTTCCTGGTCCAGGGCGAGGAGGTCGCGGCGTAATTGCTGGCGGCGCTGTTCGAGTTCCGCGCCGGCTCCCGGGAGGAGCCGCCGGAGGGCGTCCGCCACGGCGTCAGCCTGCCGGAGGGCCAGCAATGGGTCGAGCCAGGTGTTGAAATCGATAGCGCCGTGGCTATGGGCGCCATGGGGGCCGTGGCTATGGGTGATGACCTCGGGGAACATCAGCCAGTCCTGTTTAAACCCGGCGGCAGTGTCCACCTGTGGAGCGAGCGGCAAGGAGGTGGTATTGACCCATTTCTCGAAATCCGCGCCGTTGAGCAGGATGAGGTCGGCGCGTTGGTATTGCCGAACGATGTCCCGGCTGGGCCGCCAAAAGGCCGGGTCTTGGTTGGCGGGCGCGGGAAACCGGACCGTGGCACGATCACCGGCCAGACGTTGGGCGAAGTAGAAAAGAGGATAACTGGTGGTACAAACCACCGGACGACGCGCGGGAACCGTGGACGATGAGGCGGCGGGGGGACGGCAGGCGGTGAAGACCAGGGACAGGAAAGAGGCCAGACCGAGACGGGCGATGAGGGGGAGTTTCACCATAACGAAACCAGGGCCCAGGTGATTCGCGCGGCCGTCAACGCGACGACGGCGCTCACCAAGGCGAGCCCAGTGAGTTCGACGGCCACGAGCCGCGTGGTCAGGCCGCGGGCGCAACCGAGGCGGAACAGGGTTTCCAGCTCGGGTCGTCGCAGGCGCAAAGATAACAACACCACCAACAGCAGGAAGGCGGCGGTAGCGGCGCCCACGAGGGCTGCATTGGCATCAAAGAATCGCTTGATGCGAAAGACCAGGCCCAGCAGTTCCTCGACCACGCCCCGCGGGACGAGGATTTGCACGGTGGCATCGGGGACCTGGTAGCGGCCCCGCAGGAGAGTGGCAGATTTTTCGTCGCGGGGGATGGGGAGGATGGCCGAGACCGGGAAGTCCCCGGGGTCACCGTGGAAATGGAAACTCGCCAGGTTCTCCGCGGTGACTTCAGTGAATTCAACCAGGGCCGCGTTGGCCGTCACATTGGTCGCCGTGCGGTCCAGGACGACGTCCGCATCGGTGTTGGTGCCGGTGACGTCGGAATGGCCGTGAGCCAGGCCCTCGATGAGCCAGGTGGTCTTCAGGTCGACGAAGACCGCGCGATCATCCGGGGTGTGGCCTGGGGCGAGGACCCCCATGACACGCAGGCTAACCGGATAGGAGCCCGCCAGATCGAAGACGTTCTCGGGGTCGGTCAGGAGGCGATCCCCGGGGCCCAGGTTGAGGGTGGCGGCCACCTCCGCCCCCAGCACGCAGTCACCCAACTGAAGGAGTGGTTCGCCGCGGGCGAGCGGGAGTTGCCGGAACGCGAAATAGTCCAAGGTGGTGCCGACGAGGGGCGCATGCCGGGCGGTGAAACGGACGTATAAGGGGATGGGCTCGGCGTAGCCCGTATCACGGAGGGCCTGGACATCCGCCATTTTGAGGAGGCGCGGCACGTGGCCCCGAAAGTAGAGCGCATGGAGGACGAGGTCGAACCGGCTGCCGAGGCCGCCGGCCACCAGCGGAGTGGCGCCGGCGCGTTGCAGCAGTGATGCCTGGTAACGAGCGACCAGTCCATTGACGGCCAAGGGCAGGTAGAGCGTGACGGCGAGGCCAAAGATGAGGATGGCCGATTGCAGCCGGTGGAACCGAAGCGACTGCCAGGCAAGGAAGACAACCTGCCTCATCGGGAGACCTCCGCGAGATGGATGGCCCGGTCGAATCGGCCGAGCAGGCCGGTGTCATGAGTGACCATCAGCAAAGTGGCGCGCGCCCGGGTGCATTGCTCGAAGAGTATTTCGAGAACGCGCGTCTTGGCGGCCGGATCCAGGCTGCCGGTCGGTTCGTCCGCGAGCAGGCAAAGCGGCTGCGGCAGCAAGGCACGGCAGAGAGCCGTACGCTGCTTTTCGCCTTGCGAGAGGCGCCCGGGCCGGTGGGACAGGCGGTGGTCAATGCCGGTCTCGCGCGCCAGTTGCCGGGCGCGCTCGCGCACGGCCGCCGTGAGCGTCAGCGCAGGATGGATGCGGTAGGGCAGCAGGATATTCTCGAACACGTCGAGGTATTCGAGGAGTTGGAAGTCCTGGAAGACGAGTCCCAACTGGCCGATGCGGAAGGCGCGCCGGGCAGCGTCGCCCAGCCGCGGTGGTTGGACCCCGCCGACCACAATCCTGCCCTCGTCCGGCAGCAGGATGCCGGCGAGCAAGTGAAGGAGGGTGGTCTTGCCAGAACCGCTGGGGCCGGCCAGGGCGACCTTCTCGCCCTCCGCCACCGACAACTCAGGCACACGCAGCGTGAACGTCGAATGCGGATAACGAAAAACGAGCTTCTCGACCTCGATCATCATCAGAATTTTCGCACCTTGAGATAATAGCCGACGCGCTCCTGTCGGGCCACGTCCAGCGCGGTGATGCTCCATTGGCCGGCGTCGCGACGGATGCCGAGTGCGGCCTCATAGGCGTTGATGCGCGTGTGGATGTGCCCCCAGTGTTCGACGGTACCGGTGACCCGCCACTTGACCTGGGCGGTGTAAGCCCCCGCTTTCGGGTTGGTGACGCGAGTCTCCAGCGGTTCGACCAACTGGACGCGGGCGACCGCGCCGCCTTGTTCCTGCATCAGCAGACCTTCGTGGATCTTAAGATAGGTTTCCGCCAACAACTCGCCGCGGACACTGCGGGCGAGCGCATCGTAGATCACCTTTTCGTCGCGGTAATCAAACGCGCGGTAGATGTTCTTCAAAAGCGTCTCCGCGATGGTGGCGCGGGTGCGATCGTCCGGATCGGTGGCCCGTACGGGCGCAATCTCGGGCAGGCCAGGGGTGCCGGGGTTCTTCCAGGTCATGGTCGGCTCATAACCAGTGAAACGGAGGCGCTTCCCCTCCTCACCCGCGAAGACCGCGGCGCGCGCCGTGCGCACACGATCGTTGAACAAATCCCAAGTGACATCGACCTGCCGAGGCAGGCCCTTGGTGCTGTAGGTCAGGATGGCGCCCACGCGCGCGGTCCAGGCGCTGAGACGGCGCGGTTCCGCCGCCACGGCGAAGTCCTTGAAATCCACACCGTAAAACTCGAGCCGGGCCACGACCGGCGCCACCTCGAGGCCATCCACCACGACTTTGTTATGGCCGCCGAAGAACTCTTTCATCATCGGCAGTGCGGCCTGTTGTTCCGCGACCTCGAGGAAGTTGCGGTCTTTGCGCGGCAGTCCGGTCCAGGTCTCCAGCGTCAACAAGGGCATCAGAATCTCGACGCGCACTTCGGCCGGCTCAATGTAGAGGAAGGCATAGACGGCGCCGTAGCTTTCGATGCCCATGTTGCTCGGGGCCGGGTTGGCGGAAGCGGGCGCCTGAGCCGGCGGCGACGCGCCTGACCAGTCGAATTCATAAGTCTGAACCTCCCCCTCACCGGTCAAGGCCACCGTGGGCCGCGCTTCCCCCCTGGCCTGGTTCACGGTCAATTGGACTACCGAGGGGAGGAATGAACCGCCGGCGGTGCCAATTTTCTGTTGGAAGGTAAGGTATTCGGGCGGCTTGGCTGCCGGGTAGACCAGGTGGAACCTCACCTTGGTCTGCATCAGGTCCTCGACCAGGACGCCCCGCTCGGGGATCGGGGCTGACTCGACGCGCTCCACTTTGCCCGACAGCAACTGTCCCTCGCGGTCTCGGATCATGAAGTCGCGCAGCAACAACTCGCCGTGCTTGCTCATGCCCTCCTGGAGGTTGGCGCGGGAGATGTAATTGTCCTGGTCCGGGGTATACCCATAGAGCATCACGAAATCCTCGCACATCACTTCAATGCGAGCCGAGATCAGGTTGCTGCTCACCTCGACGGAGGCGCTGCTGAGGGAGATGGGATGGGCGATAGCCGCGCCGGATCCCAGGAGGAACAGGCCGAGAACCAAGAGAATAGCGGCTTTCGGCCCCAAAACGGCCCCGAGGGGTTGGTGGACCCCTCGACGGCTTTTGGCAATGCCCGCTGCCGGCCAGTCGTTCACAGCCGATCGGCGCGCAAGGTGACCAGGCTCCAACCCGCAACGGGGATGGTCTCGGGCGCTTTTTTGCCCGGCTGCTCGCCGACGTCGCTGTAGCTGACAGAGACGGGTTTGCTCCAGACAAGCCGGGCGGATTGGTCTTGGCCGGAAGCGCCGAACAGGCGGATGATCCAGGCCTTTCCGTCCTCGCTGGGCTTGAGGGCGGTGACGATCACGCCGGCAGGCTCGATCTGGACCAACGGGACCGGCGGAGCGCTGCCGGCAGCGGGCGCGACGATGAGGGGTTCGCTGGCCTCGAGGCCGAAACGGGCGGCGGCAACCGGGTCGTAGCCATGGTGCGGCCGAATGGCGTAGCGGAAGGTGGTGTTACCTTCCTGATCGGCCCGGTAATTGGTGTGCCAGTGATTGTTCATCACCCAGGAATAGAGCTTCGAGGAAGCCTTGATGGTCTTGAGGTAGGCGGCGGGATTGGGCTGCGAGCGCAACAGGTTCGCGGTCAGGCCGCCCATCTCGACCAGCGGCGCGTCCACCGTCGCCCAGGTCACGCCGTATTGGGCGTTGGCCACGTCCATCCAGCGTTCGATGGAAAACCAGTTCTTACACGCCCCCGGAAGCTGGTCTTTTTCCGGCTCGAACACCGCCATCGGGCTGTTCATATGGACGACCGGGCTGGGCACGTTGAACTCGAAACCAAAGTGGAGCCCATCGATGGTGCGCAGGGGCAGCTTGTCCACCTGGTCGATGATCTCGATGCGGTCGAGTCCCTCGACCACCCGCACCTCGCGCAACAGTTGGCGACAACCGGGCGCGTCCGAGGTCACCAACAACGAGGCCACCAGCGGGCCGGCTTCCTTAACGGTGATCTGGACCGGGCCATTGGGTTTGACGTCCTTGAGATCGGAGCCGGGGAGATAGAGGTAGCGATTGAGTTGGCCGTCCACCAATTCGGCCTCGAGCCCCTGCTGGCGCAAGGAGCCAATGGCGCCGCTGGTCTGGTCGAGCTTCACCGTGAATCGCGGCGTGGTGAGAGTAACGCCCTCGGCGCGGGCGCTCAGGGCGACGGGAGACGCTCCGGCTTCAACGAGGTAACGTTTCGCGCCCAACGCCGGCACGTCCGACGCCAGGAAGACCAACTCGCCGCTACCGAGCCGTTGCGAGGGGACGGGCCGCCCCGCCGCATCCTTCACCCGCCCACCCGGCGTTTCCTTGGGGAGAGTGACCAGGTCCGTGCGCGGCCAGGAGGCGGTGTTGAAGACGTCGAACTGCGTCGGGGAAGCCCCGGCGGCGGCAGTGCCAGTGATCTTCTCAAGCACCGCGCGCGAGATGGCATCCGCCCCGAGGGCGTACGCCTGTTTGTATTTCCACTGCGTCTTGACGAAATCGAGGTCCGGCTGGCTCACACTGTTATGGGCGCCCCAGGTATGTTCGCTGTAGAGGGCGGCGTCTTTCCACGCTTCGGCGAAATCGGCGGCGGGGAAGGCGGTCGGGTTGAGCAAGGCCCAGAGGGTCTCGGCTTGCGAGAGCCGGTCCGCCGAGTGACGGTTCAAGGCGGTCTCGCGGGCGGATGACGGTGCGCCGTCTTCCCAGTAGGGGGTGAAATCGCCGCGGAAGGTGGGAATCTTGGCGGCGTAACGCTGCTCGAAGTCGTGGAACATGCGGCTGGTCGTAGCCACCACCAAGTGCGGCCAGGCATATTTGGCATTCCAGTCGCGCACCTGGGTAGTGACGCGTTCATCGGCGCTGCCGTTATCTCCCTTGGACCAGCGCACCTGAACGAGATCGTAGGGGTAACCGTTCTCCTCGAGTTGTTTCAAGTCGGTTTGGATGGCGTCCGTCACTTTGTCCACCGTGTGGCCGAAGGCGTAGCCGAAATAAGGGGCCCAATAAAGGACCTTGTCTTTGCCGTTGGGTGCCAGCCAATAAAACGGTTTGTCCTCCCAAGTCACGCGCGTCCAGCCAATCCGATCCACAAAATTGGGCCCGTCGGAGATGTACTTCACGCCGGCTTGGGTCAACGCCGGGATCAGACCCCAGGTCAGGCCGGGCACGTCGCTGATCATCATCGAATCGACGGTCACGCCGCAACGGCGCCCGAGTTCCTGGGAAAAGGCGAGTTGGTGGACCAGTTCCTCACCGCGGGAAATGCCCGTGAGCAGGTTCCCGTACATCCCATCCAGCCCGATATAGCCGTCATGCACCGCCTGTTCGAACCCGCGCTTTTGCTCGGGGGTCGCGTTGGTCCAGAACTGCTCGTAGGTCCAATGTACCTCGAGGTTCCAGCGGAAGCGGGCGTCGGCGGGATAGTCCTTGGTTTCGGGAATCAGTTCGAGGGCACGCGCGACGTTGTGGGCCTGCTTGGCGGCGATTTTCGGCTGGATGTCGGTGTAGCCGATGTCCACATGCGAGTGCATCAAGATGTAAACCGTCCAGTGGCGCACCGGTTTGAGGGTAACCGCATGGCTCGCCAAAGGCTTGCCGCCGGCCATCAACTCGATGGTCACTTCCTTGTCTTCGTCCACAGCGGGCGCGAGCGTCTCGAAGGTCTGGCCACCGCCGCGCAATGGAACCCGGCTGAGTTCCGTGCCGCCGACGCGCACCGAAGCCTCGGTCGGTTCGCCCAGGTAGACCACCGACACGGTCACGGGCTCGAAGAGCTTACCGTCGCGCTCGATCAGCGCCGGTTGCGCCTGGACCGAACGCAGCACGATACCGCCTTCGACGGCGGCGGATTCGACCGCCGCGGGGGCTTCCAGGGCCACGCGATCATAGAGCATCCAACTCCCGGCGACGTTGGCGATGTCGATATTGTTGTTGCCGGTCTTCAGCAGAGAGGTGGGAAACTCGATGGCAAAGTGGTGCGGTTTGCCTTTGGCGGGCTCGCCCCGAACCGAGGCGTCCCCTGCCCCGGCGGGCATCTGCCGGTCAAAGGCCTGCCCATTCACCGTGATCTGCAGCTTCGGCGGCGACGAGTTTTGAGTGTCGAGCAGGTCAACCAGAAGTTTGCACGTCCCCGCCGACGCCGTTCCCTTCACACCAAAAAGGATGGTGAAGACGTGCTCGCGACTGCCCGCCCAGCCGTCCGCCGGACCGGGATGCACGTAGGGCCAAGCCTCCTTGGCGTCCGAGCGGCCAACGACGTAGAAGGCGTCCGCGCTATACTTGGAGTATCCTCCCGGGGCCAGGGCAAATTCCGCATTATTGGTGTCGGCCTGGCCGATCTCCCAAAGAAACCGGTGGTCGGCGGCCCGAACGGCAGCAGTTTGGACGAGTCCCACGGCCAGGCAAACCGCCAGGCGGGCGATGAATCGAGATCTAGTTTTCATTTTTTCAGTTTGATCGGCTTTTACCAGAAGAAGTAGTTAGGATCGGGCGCAGCGCCGTTGGCATCGAGGGCATCGGACGGGAATTGGAAGAACTCGACGTGACTATCGCCAAAAAGCATCGCCTCACGGCGGTCACCGGAATAATTGTGCCAAATCGCCGAGGCGCCGGTGGTAACCCGGTTGTAATGCCAGTTCCAGTCGCCCTGGATAATTTTGTTGGTCGGTCGAACGGCAATGTCGGACGACTTGATGGGCGCATCGGCCGGCGAGGAAAAGCTGTAATTCCCGGCGGCGCCAGTGACGTATTTGACCCGGTCGAAATCGCCGGACCACTCCGGCAAATAGCTGGTCCCCCACCCGTCCCAGCAAGTTTTCGCGAGGGGATTGAGCGGGTCGCCCGCATCCGCCGGACAGTGAAACGTATTGATGTTACCCACGTAAACGTTGAGCGGCCGATTGGTTTGCGGAACCTGGCCACCGTAATCGGCGGCATTGCCCGCGAGATCCGGCGTGGGCGGTAACTGTCCGCCCGTGGCACCCCAGCCATCGGTAACCGGGAACCAGTCCCGGGAGTCGTTGGCATACATGTGGAAGGCCAGTCCAATCTGATGTTGGTTGTTGATACACTGGATGCGCCTGGCCTTGCCTTTGGCCTTGGCCAGCGCGGGCAACAACATCGCAGCCAGGATCGCGATGATGGCGATCACCACCAACAACTCGATCAAGGTGAAAGCCCGCCGGAGCACGCCGGCCCGGCGCATTTCCACCGTGAGCGTGAAGCGGGAGCTGACGTAGTGGACCTCGCATAACTCGATAGCGCGGTCGCCGGCGTCGAACACGACGTGCCGGCGCAACAGGAGCGGTTCGTCCTTCTTCAGATCCAGCAGCCGGGCCATGTCCGCCGCGGCCGCCACGGCTTTGAACGACTCGTGGGCGTGGTCCGCCACCACGCCCGTCTGCGTGCGCAGCACTTCGTAAAGCGGTTTCTTGAAGCTCTCCTGCCCGGTCAGCCCGAGCCGGGGATGAAACCAGGAACGGCTGTGCAACACGGGCAATCCGTCCCAACCGCGCACGCGATCCAGTCGGGGCACTTTGCCCCCCGGTTCGATGCGGAGCCCGTCGGCCACCTCTCGGGTGGCTTCGACCAAGGCGTACCCCTGACGCAGGTTCTCCACCTTGATGCCCTTCTTGGCCATCTCGCGGGAGAAGCTGCGCCACTCGCCGATGCCCGATTCAATCTGGCGCTGCACGACGCGCGTGCCCACCCCGGCCCGCCGCTCCAGCAGGCCTTCCTGCACCAGGCGCGTGAGGGCCGTGCGCACCGTGCCACGGCTGACGCCGAGGTGGTTGGCCAGCATGACTTCGTCCGGCAGGAGCCCGCCACTCCAGCTATCGGGACGCCGGGCCAGGTCGCGAACGATCTGCTCCACTTGCACATGCAGCGGCACCGCGCTGTCCGGGTCGACTCGCACAGAAGCATCCATACCCGAGAAGATTTATCACGCCGCCGAGGCGCCCCACAAGACGAATATGTACATTTGTATGCACAATACCCGAGTCAGCGGTTGACAATCCCGGCCGGCGCGATACTATTCCTTCTAGCGCGGGTGTAGCTCAATGGTAGAGCTCCAGCCTTCCAAGCTGGTCACGTGGGTTCGATTCCCATCACCCGCTCCATT
>Ga0316219_1002856_pt1 | contig 14934 bp, 24 predicted proteins | sample TBH18003PmetaG_FD_203635 | JGI IMG/M metagenome (GOLD analysis project Ga0316219, IMG submission 203635) | Freshwater microbial communities from Trout Bog Lake, Wisconsin, USA - TBH18003P | ecosystem: Environmental > Aquatic > Freshwater > Lake > Hypolimnion/Profundal zone | place: USA... | reverse complement strand
TATTCATCTTCTCGATGATCGCCTTCCGGTCTATCGAATGAAACGACCAGAACCACTTCCCCAAAACATGATGCGCCGCCGGCCCGGTTCGATGGTGCTCTGAGCATAACGGAATAGCTTCCAGATCAGAGCACTTCTGCCCCAGACCACGCCGACCGACGTGCGCGGCCTCTATACCGGAGATCCGTCCACAAACGCAACACGGCTGCGTATGGAGCCAAGCGATATACTCTTTGTCCACCACCCGGCCCCGCCGTGGCTTTGTCCTTCGGCGTATCATTCCACCGCACCAGGATCGGGGATCACGCAACCATATTCAGCCGCCAACCGACGCACCTTCTCGATGTACTCGGTGAACTGCCCTGTATCCAAATCGGCGGTGCTTCCCACCGTTGGAAGCTCCGTATCGGTATGCTTCTGGAGGAACTTGAATTTCAGAGCCTCGTGCATTTCCTCGTTTTCATATCCCTGCGCTTCCGCGAATAACGGGATAACGACGCCCCAATAATAAGCGTTTTGGGATAGTGACCGCTGCTGGCTTTTCTTCACCACCTTGACGGCTACCAGCTTACCGTTCAAGCGATTAAGAAATTGCTGGAACGCATCGCGCTCGTGAAGTTTCAGTCGACCATCTTCGACGCGCCCGAAGAACACCGGAGTAGGTTGCCGATCAATAGCCATCACGCACCCCGCATAAACTGATGTACCGTTTCCTTGGTCCAGACTTCAAATACCAAATCTGGATACCGCTCCAGCAACATGGCCTTTTTGATCCTGAAAACTGGCGTCTCGAATCCCTTGTAATCCACCACCACGAGCTTGCCGTCCCGAATGAAGCTGAAATCCGCTACATAGACAACTTCACGCCGCTGTACTGCGCTCTTGGTGATCAGAACGAAACGAGGCTGTAATTTCAGATCGGAAATCGCACCGGAACACGCCATCAGCTTCAGGCAGTTATAGCAGGAAGCCTCACCGGATGAAGCAAATACATGGCCGTCCACTTCCTTCCGCTTGGCCCCGTACTTTGATCGCCGCTCTCGCGGATCGGCAATGTCGGACGGCGGAACCAATCCAAGATTACGATACAATCCCGCTACGTCGGACGCCTTCATTGGTCCTTTTCACGCTCGACCATCATTGCATCTGCAATACCATAAGCCAATTTAGCAATCTTGTCAGGCATGGGGAACGGGATATCGCCAAGGCCGGTCAATGCCGCCATTGCAAAACCGTCCCGAAGTCCATGCTTGCGATTCATCGAGGCAATATCTCGAATCGTTTCGTCTGCCGAAGCCCGCCATGCCGCCTTAGCGACGGCCTTGCCTGGATTGGCGAAAAACTCTTCCTTCGCCTGCCCATTGGCATACATGATTTCAGGGTGAAGAGTACTCCACCATTTTTCAAATCCGCCTTGATTATCCGGCATATTCTATTTCTCCCGTGCGACCAATTCCCACACAACTGCCTTCCGCCCACTTTTCGTCGCCCGCTTGCGACCCGAATCCTGGATTAGCCCCATGCGCTGAAGCTCAATTCGCCGAGGCCGCTGCGTTGAGGGATTCATCATCGTCGCGCTCTGCATCTCTTCGTCGGTAAGCCCCGGATCATACTCCCCGTTGATGTCCATTGGGTTGTAGGATTTAACGGTGAGCAGGTCCAGAATTTCCCGCCGCAGTGTACCTGTGTTAGGCATAATCGCTTCCGCCGCGTCATGCGACGTTTCGCTGTGCGCCTGAAACGCCGGGAAATTGCTATCGTACATTTCCGTTTGCGTCATTAAATCACCTCGCCGCTAGACTCCGTAACGCCGCCTTCCCGATCTCTGATGACTTCGCATATCGGCACTGACTAACCAATTCCAACGCGTGGCGAACCGTCCCCTGAAGCATTTCTTTTTCCTGCCGCTCATTCGCCAGTTGATCACATTTCTCGCGCACCACACCGAGGATTGTGCCGCGCACCTCCGCCGGCCCGGTAAGTAAACGCTCCAGATCGCGGAACCCGGATTGAACCACTTCGATTTTGATATTGACCCGGCGCAATTCCACTTCCAGCATTTCGGAATCGGCCTCAAGTCTCCGCTCCACTCGCAATAGAATGTTTTCCGCGCTTGGACATTCCATGATCTCCATTGCAACCTTACGGATCAGGACTACAGCGGCCAATGCCCTATCATCCTTATCGTCCAGTCCGGTTTCATCATAGACTCGTCGGGATTCTGGATTCATCAGTAAATCGTGCGCCCGCTTGGCCTCAATGAACACCGGTCCAGCTTCATCCTCGCCTTTCAGGTCTGGATGATGCTCCTTGGCAATGCGAAGGAAAGCAGAATGAATCTGCTCTGGCGTCGAATCCACGGCAATACCAAGAATCTCGTACAGTGTCATTATTGGCGGAACCATGTTTTCAGGAAGTCAATTCCCGTCTGTATGAATACAACTATCGCCCCCACTTCAAGCCCAAACACAATAGAGTCAACAATATCATTCAGGCTCATTCCGGCAACTCAACGCTTTCATCTAAATCACAGACAATCACATCTCCACCGTCGATAGCTGGCTTCAATGTTCGATCTACTATCTCGCGAATAATGACGCGAATAGGGTGGCAATTCCCGACATACCACGGTTGCATCACATGGGTTCCATCATAATTTCTAATGCCGTGACACTTCCCAATCGGTCCTTCGATTTCAAACAGATCACTACAGTCCGGCACTTCCTCTACACTCTTAGTCCAGAACGGGAAAATAAAGCAATCTACATTGTTGATGCTAAAATTCCTAATCCATTCCGGCGTCCGATCACACACAATCGCATAATGCACAGTGTGAACATACGACTTAAAAACTAGTTCAGAGATAAGCATTTCAATTCACCTGATGCAACTTCCGGCCCTTTGCTTTTGCCGTCGTGCCGCCCGCCATCGCCCGAACGCTCGGGAGTGTATTCCCCGGCTCAACCGAACCTTCCGATTCAGGATCGTATTCCGGCTCGGCCTCGTATTCGTTTTCGCCCAATTCCATCTGAGTCGATACTTCATCTTCCTGTGATTCAGCAAATAGCGATTGCTGTAACGATACGATCCTGATTTGGAATTCGGAGATATTAAGCGCGTCCACAATCTGAATCAGCGTTTCCCGCCATGTTCGATCAAAGTCCAGTCGGAACATCACCGAGGGAATATCGTTATCCAGTCCAATACTGAACCGAGATACCATATCCGGCAGTAAAGCAGCCGAAAGCGCCAACTCCTCATCGCCCCCGATCATTACCTTGCACGCTACAATGAAATGCTTCAGCGTGATTCGGCCCCTATAATCCCGGTACGCCGTCTCGTTTAGATTAAAGAATCGCTCCTCGCATTTCAGAACTTTTGACGCCTCGACGGAAAGCGGAGCCTTGACGATCAGGCTCAACGTGATCCCGTTTTCGCCGGTACTGACAATCAACTTTTCGATGGTGGCACGTTGCAATTCCAGCGTTTCTCGTATGGTCGGAAAGTCTTTGGTGTTCATCTGCTGGTTAATCTCTCCTGTCGAATCTTAATACTTCCGCACCAACAGCACCGGCCATCCTTGCGGCATGGGCAGTGATTATGATTCTGTGATTCAGGGCAGGGGGTACCGGACACCGGAACTGTATACTCTTGATTCCCTGCGTACTGGCAATCGTTCATTTCTTGACCCTTCTTTTTGCCATTCGGCGTCGATAAGCTTCGCGCCGCATATCACGCCCCCGCTGCTCACTGCAAACAAACCCGCCGCAAGTGATCTGGTTCTCGCTGGTTGGATCGACGCGCTTATTGCAGTACGGGCAGTCGAATGGCGGATAGTACCCGCGCGGGAATGGTAGTCCTGTTTTAGCTCCTGGCTTCATTGGTTCATCTGCCCCGATACGGCTCTGCTGATAGCCGTCATTTGTTCTTCATCCAGCCCAGACCAAACGATGACCCGATCCGTCTTCAAGCGATAAATCAAACACAATCCTTTTTTCGGACGCGGAGACATTTGGTCAAACTCTGCGCTCGTGATTGTCTTACCTTGAAAATTATTGCGAATGAATCCATCTAGCCACTTGCAGACAGAATACAAATTCTCTTGGGCGTCCCATCCCCGGCCAACCGAATGAAGCATGGAACAGGCCGAAAACCGAATATAAATGAAAGGGGAATTATATACTTGACTCCCGTTAACCTTTCTTTTCATCGCGTTGCCTCGTTCGCTTCGCCCGCCGTTTTGACGCTTTTGTCTTCGGGCGCGGTTTATAGCGAAGCACCACATCAGCTATCGTGTCTAACTCTTTGGGGGTATTGGTCATTCGGTTATGCTCCTGTACGCTTCAATGAAGCCTTTGGCCGCTTGGACGACGATGCCATCGCCGTAACCCCGCAGTCGTCCCACGCGGGCGGGAGTCCCATGAGCCAGCGGGAATGAGCTGCGTTCAACTGGCCTGAGGCCGGGACGATCTCCCACCCGTTGGGGCCGAGTAAGAACCCAATCGGCCCGTCGCCAAAAGCCGTTAACTGGGCATCTATCGCCATGTTTTCGTCCGTTGGCCGAGGCGTCGTCCAACCACTCAGTTTTGCTTTGTTCTCCAACCCGATCTGCGCTTTCGTCCCGTCCCGATGCTTCCCGAGATCCTCCGTGTTTCCGCTGATCCGGCCACCGTTCGGCACGCAGGGCGTCTTCCACCCCGCGAGTTGCGCAATACTCGGCAGTTCGTCCAAGTGACCCTTCCGTGCTATCTCTGCCGCTAAACCGGCTTCCGTCCGTTGCCCCTTTTCTCCGTCTATTGCTCTGGTTATCGGCCAAGATGCCAGTGTCGCCCATCCCGCGAGAGTCGCCGCGCCGTCCAGGTCCATTCCCCCCGTATGTGTTGCCGTGCTCTTGCTGTTCGGGCCACCGCTCGGCGTGTTCGGCGTCGGCCACCCAATAAAGACGCTGCCTTCGGTGAGGGGCTCCGACGCCCGCAGCGCAGAGATCGACCGCCCCGCAGGTGTAATCCGCGTCATCCAGGTCAGACTGAACAAGGTCGAGCCAAGCGAGTCCGTCAATGGACGCAACTTGTTCCCCAAAGCAAACGACAGGTCTTCGTGCTTCGATGAGTGGAAACCACTTTGGCCAAAGATGCCTTTCGTCGTCGAACGCTTCGCCTTTGCCGGCCGCGCTGAATGGCTGGCAGGGGCACGAGCCGGTCCAGACTTCTCTTTCATCTGGCCATCCGGCGAGTCGCAGGGCGTGGCTCCAGATGCCGATTCCGGCGAAGAAATGGCATTGGGTAAATCCTCTGAGGTCATCGGGCCGAACATCGACAATTGACCGCTCATCGACTTCCCCCGGCGCTATCAGGCCACGCGATATGAGCTCCCGTAGCCATGCCGCTTTCTTGGCGTCGAATTCGTTGTAGTAGGCTGGCATTCACGCCTGTACCTCTGGCGCGATGAGTCTGGCATATGTCAACCGCTTGCCGACAATGGCGTCGATGAACGATTCCAGCCGCCGCATGGTATGGCGCTTCACGTCGCCCTCGTTCAACCGGAACGTAAATTCGTCAATGTATCGGTGCAGATGCTTCGGTGACACCTGATGGTAAACGCCGTGAATCCCGCGCTTCAGAACCGCCCAGACCGATTCAATCGAGTTCGTGTTGGCAGCACCGCGCGAATACTCCCCGGCGCTGTGGTTGACGCTCTCATGCGAATAGAACAGGCCGTCCAGATCGTTGAATACCATGTGGTCATCGGTGTAGAGTTGGCTTCCCACTTCCACGTTGGCGTGAATCTCGCCGTGGATCGCGTCCAGCGTGCGGACCTCGGTTACACTGGCCCGCGTCCGACCGCCACGCTCCCGCATTCCGAGGACGGCGACCTTGCCGACCGCTCCGCGTCCAGCCTTCAGTTTCTTCGATTCGTGCTTGTTCTTTTCCTTGCCACCAAAGAACGCTTCGTCGATCTCGATGACGCCTTTCAACTTGTCGATATTGTCAGGCGACGAGCACGCTTCCCGCAACCGGCCAAGGATGAACCACGCGGTTTTCTGTGTAACGCCGATTTCCTTCGCCAACTGCATCGAAGAGATTCCCTTGCGGGCCGTGACAACCAAGTACATGGCGTACAGCCACTTATTCAGCGGGACTTTCGACCGCTCAAAGATTGTGTTCGTCCGAATCGTGAAATCGAAGTCGCCGCAAGCGTTGCAGCGATAGAACCCATCCTTGCGGGTTGTGATGCGATCCATCCCGCCGCAGTCGGGGCAGGTGACTCCAGTTGGCCACAACCGGGCTTCGAGATAGACCCGCGCCGATTCGTTATCGGGGAACCGCGCGAACAACTGAAAAGTGGATATCGTGGACTTGCTCATACTTCAATTGTAGATGACTCCCACGCGGGAGTCAAGTATATAATTCCCAATGAAAGGTGCCTTAGTTGGTAATCTCATGTAAGTCTTAACCGGCTTCGGACGGTGCTGAGTCTTCCAAATTGCTTTATCATCTATACCGCAACTGGCAGCACCGCCCGTTTTGAATTAGCCGGAACCTGTTCTGCAAACTTTTTTTTACTTCTCCTTGACTTGCCACGCCATGCCAAAAACAGCTAAGACCAATCCTTTTACTTCACTTGCAAACTTTCCCCGCGCTCCCCGTAATGCGCTCCCGGCACATCGCCGCCCGCATCAAGGCAACGCCTGATTTCTCCGTTATCAGCCACGACGCCATTCTGCCGGAAATGTATATCCCACGATGTATCGTCTAGGATGTGATTCCATTCCGATTGGGGTAACGTGATCGTGACCAACTTGTACTCAGAAGGAAGAATTTCCTCCTGCACAATCAACGGCTGCGGCCCACCATTCGCCCTGACTGACAACGTGCCGGCGGTGCGCCCTTCAATCCTTCGGACGCCCCATTCCTGCATGACCGCCAAGGCGTGCTGCTTGAGCCAATCGACACTGGACTGAATGCGCTTTGCCGCGAGTCCATGCCGATCCCGCTCGGCCTTGCGATACTCCACCGCCGCCTCCATCGCCTTGATGGTATTGATGTAACCATCGGCCTTTTTCAACTCCTGATCGGCGTACACCGATAATGCCAATTCCGCCGCCGACAATTCTTCCGGCGTCTTGGCTTCATCGCGGGCCGCTAATGCTTCAGCGAGCCCGCGCTCAATATCGTAAAGGGTAAGCGAATTAGACACTTTCAATCTCCAGTGTGATCTCGCCAAAGGCATACGAGTGGCCAGCAAGCAGAACCGGAGCTTCCCTGCTCTGCCAAAACCAGAACGTAGTCCCGGCTGGACCCGGTTCCGCCTCAACCGCCTTCACATCGCGCATGATTTCCTCCCGATAAATACGTCCATCGGGGAACCGGTGAATCACCCTCAGATCGTGCGGGCATGTTTCGATTAACTGCATTTGTCAACCCTCCCCTATCCAGAATCGCGTTCGCCCAACGGAATCGGCACCGCGCCGTCTGGACGATTTTCGTCACATGGCCTTGTCAACCGCATCGTGCGCCGAATCAGCGAGCAATCTTCCAGTACACGGTCCTGATCTTCAGGAGTCAGGGCCGTGTACTGGTCCAGAATTATTTCCCGCATGGTCGCCTTCGGAACCCTCGGCACGCCCTTGTCAATCCTCGTCTTTCGCGTGCTCATCGTGGTTAAAACGGAACAGAGTCATCGTCGGCCTGCCATTCACCCAAATCCGGACCCGGTTGCGCTTCCGCATCAGTCGGGCGGTCCTGAACCCGCACATACGACATATCGCGTTCCGGCAGCGGCATCCCCTTCGGCGGCTTCATGATCGCGGCGACATTGGCGTAAATATTACCATTGCTGGCGTTCTGGACCACGGAAAGCATCGCCCCCGCGCCAAGAACAGATTCAACGTCCCACCCTTCCAACTCGCCATCGGTGAACGGACGCCCGCGCCACGATTCGAGGTCTTTACGCAACGTCGATTTCTCGTGCAGACTCAGAGTGTACCGCTTGCTAACCTGAAAAGGCTTCCCATCATCCCGCAGTTCACCCGTCTGCCAGATGATGCGAATCTTATGCTGTGTCTTGGTCTTGTCGCCATACGTGGACTTGACCATACCAAGATCCACAACATCAATACAGATTCCCATGTGCGAACCATTCGGGCAGACCGGATAATTCGCGCCTTTAGTTGCTACGATTGCCATACCTTTACCTTTTTATCCCTTCCCTGCCGTGCCTTTGCGCGGCGTGCTTTGAAATCCTTGATTGCCTGTTGTACTTGGTCGATGCAGAATTCGTACAAGTCTCGGCTCACCTCATCGACCTGTTCTGGCGAGCATTGAGCCTTTTGCGAACAGAAGAAATCCGCCGATTCGTAATTGCCCAGATTCAGCTTGAAACTGAATGACCGAGTCACTTCGACCATCTTACGAGGTTCAGGCTCAACGATTGTCACCGGCTGAATCGAACGCGATACCATTCGCGTCCTGCGGCTTGCCGCCTTTTTCATGCCACCCAACTCCTGCTATTATTTTACTCTGGTTGCGGCACAAACGCAACAAAAAACGACCTACCGAACGGGTTTCTTTTTTGCCGGAAGCAGTAGATCACGCAGTAACGATTGGGCCTTTTGCGTCATGGACATGGCATCCGTAGCTGCCGCCATCCGTAAAGCATGATGCACGTCCGGGGAAAGGAACAGGGAGAATTTTACGGCCTCTGCGGCCTCTTTTGATTTCGCCATACCGCAAGCGTAGCACATTGCGGATAAAATGCAACCGAAAAATACTCACCGGACGAACACCGGACGCCGGATACTTCCTAACCATACGCCAGCCAACAATTATCAATATCTGGACGGACGATCACCGGACGCTAATTTTCCGCTTGCATCGTGCCGCAATTGGAGCAATAATAGTGGACATGGGAACAGCAATCAGAGTCGATAAGATCGACAACCGATTTGTCGCCCGATGCAGCTACGATCAGAGGGAAATACCGAAAGGTGCCGGATTCCGTTGGGATGCGGCGCGGAAACATTGGTATACCACGGACGCAGCCATCGCCGCCAAACTCAGCGACACCGACACAATCATCGCAGAAGTCGCCGCCAAAACCGCAGCCAAGGCCGAACGCATCGAAGCATCACGAGCCGCAACGGCCAACGTTGACTTACCGTGCCCTGAAGGGTTGACGTATCTCCCGTACCAGCGGGCGGGGATAGCAGCTGCGCTTGGCCGTAATAATGTTTTGTTTGGTGATGAAATGGGCCTCGGGAAGACAATTCAGGCCATCGGCATCGTCAACGCCGATACCAGCATCAAGAGAATTTTGGTGGTTTGCCCTGCCAGTCTCCGGCTGAACTGGAAGCGGGAAATGGATCGCTGGCTAATCACGCCCCGCACTATCGGAATCGTGAACGGAACCGATTGGCCGGAAAACACTGACATTACCATCATCAATTACGACGTACTCCACAAACACGTCGAGAAATTATACGGCACCACGTGGGATTTAGTTATCACGGACGAAGCGCACTACCTGAAATCGAAAGACGCCCGCCGTTCCAAAGTGGTTTTCGGAATTGATGACTACGCCGCGAAAAAGGCCAAGTGCGAACCGACGCCAGGCATACAGGCCCGCCGCAAGGTTGCACTTACCGGCACGCCAATCCCCAACCGACCGATAGAAGGCTACGGACTTTTCCACTGGCTTGCGCCGGATAAATTCAAGAACTTTTTCCAGTACGCCATCCGGTTCTGCGCGGGACACCAGACGCGATTTGGATGGGATTTTACCGGGTCCAGTCATCTCGATCAATTACAAGACTCGCTACGAGAAAACATCATGATCCGGCGTCTGAAAGCCGACGTACTGACGGAGCTTCCCGCGAAACGCCGTTGCATCATCGAAATCCCGGCGAACGGAGCAAGCGAATATGTCGCCCGCGAAATGGAAGCCTGGGAACGGCAGGAAAGCGAAATCGAAAACTTACGTGTCCAGGCAGAACTTGCCAAAGCCGGGAGTAAGGAAGAATACGAAGCCGCCGTTTTAATGCTTAGGACCGCCGCCACTGCAGCATTTACGGAAATGAGCAAACTTCGACACGATACCGCGATGGCAACCGTGCCTTACGCCTGCCAGCACATCATACAGGCACTCAATGACGGCGGCGGCAAGATTGTTGTAATGGCGCACCACAAAGATGTAGTTAAAGCGATTATGGACGCCATGAAAGCCGAGGACATCGACGCGGTGCAACTGACCGGGGATACACCGATGCAGACACGGCAAGACAATGTGGATCGGTTTCAATCCGATCCGAAATGCCGGGTTTTCGTCGGGAACATTCAAGCCGCCGGCGTCGGGATCACCCTAACCGCAGCCGCCCATGTAATTTTTGCGGAACTGGATTGGGTGCCGGGGAACATGACGCAGGCTGAGGACCGCTGCCACAGAATCGGCCAAACCGATAGCGTTCTGGTGCAGCACTTGGTACTGGAAGGCTCACTCAGCGCACGCATGGCAAAGGTGCTGATTGAGAAACAGGAAATCATAGACCGCGCCCTAGATAGGATGAAGGAGGAACCGGAAACCCCGGTTATCCCCACGCGCCACCGGGCCGCTACGGAAGGAACAACGCAGGATAAACTTCAGGCTATAGCCGAAACACTCAAGCCCGAACAGATTACAGCAATCCATAAGGGGCTTCGTCTTCTGGCCGACATGGACGAGGACTTGGCCAGAGCGTTAAACGGGGTCGGCTACTCCAAGATGGATGTCGCTATTGGACACTCATTGGCCGAACGAGCGCATCTTAACCCACGGCAGGCCGCGCTTGGCCTGAAACTGGTCAACAAATACCGTCGGCAACTCGGCCCGGAATTGATAGCCACGGCAAAGGGCGAATCGAAAGAAACAGCCGTTGCAAAAGACTAGTTTTTCGGTATAGTAAATTTGTCGGGTAGCTCCGACGCGGGACTGGCATTACAGGGATCGTCCTTTTCAACCCCGAGGACGGTCCCGGCCACCTTCCGAAGAATCGGGGTGTGAGGTTGATCTGAAGACAAAAACATCGCATTGCCATGTTCCGGGGTGCCGGAAAGCATCAGGTGGATTCATGTGCAAGGACCATAGTTCCATGATTCCGTTTGCTTTAAAAAAGGCGTTACGGAAAGCATGGAAATCCAGCGGCTTCCTACCCGACGAACAGCGACCACAAGAGGCCAAATTCCTGTTCGCCACGGCCTTGCAACTGATCTATGAAGCGGGCCTGCCCAAGTACAAAATTCAGGGCTTAGACCACGGTACAGAGGACCAGCAATGAGCAAATCGCCATCTTTCCAGTGGTACCCGAAAGACTGGGAAACGGACGAAACCGTACTATTGATGACGTTCGCGGAACGGGGATTTTACGTCACGTGCCTGAACTACGCATGGCTGAATGATGGACTACCGGAGCACCTGGAACAGCTTCACAAGGTACTTGGTGGAGGCCGTTCTGAGACGAAAAAACTCTGGAATTCTGTAAAAAAATCGTTTTTTTTTGACGGAAAACGGTGGAGAAATGAAAAACAAGAAAGGCAAAGACAAGCGAGTATCGAATTCTCAACTAAACAAAAATTGTCGGCTAAGTCCCGTTGGCTCAACAAAACACCTATGCCACTGCATATGCCAGACTCATGCGATGGCAATGCGACCGCAGATGCACTGGCAATGCAATCGCAATGCTCTCCTTCTGCTTCTGCTTCTGCTACTCCAAAACAACAACAACAACGCGCGGCTACCGCCGCTTGGTTTGCGGAGGTTTTTTGGAAGGCTTGGCCGGTGAAGGAAAACAAACCCGCTGCCGAGAAAGCCGCACGCAAGATCAAACCCGAGGAACGCGATGCAGTGGTTCGCGGAGTGGAAAACTGGACGGCTCGGATTTTGGCGATGGACCATCCGATCCACGCAAGCACCTGGCTGAATAACAGGCGATGGGAAGACGAACCGCGCCCGGTAATTCAATCGCATCGGTTCTTCGATGAACCGGATACCAGCCAGCCGGAAGCATGGCCGGGGCAACATCGCGGGCAACCGAATCCCGGCCTGATCGGAGATGACTTTTGATCCAAATCGAAAAGCCAGAAATCGAAACGTACTACCGCACTCGCGTGCCGGGATTGCGGCGGATTCAGGGATCGGTTCGTGGTCCCTGCCCTGTGCATGGCGGCAAAGACATGAATTTTGCCGTGGATGTGGAAACCGGGCAAAGTTTCTGCCATTCGCAATGCAATCGGGGATGGGATGTTTTTTCGCTGGAAATGGAACTTGCCGCGTGTGATTTCATTCGGGCCAAGGCTGAAGTCTTCCGACTTGTGGGCAGGCCCGCGCCGATTTGGCAGGAACGCGATTACGTGGCGACTTACAATTACACGGACGCAGAGGGTAATTTGCTGTACCAGGTAGTGCGGAAGACGCCGGGGCCGGATGGCAAGAAGCGGTTTTTGCAACGCCGCCCGACTCGGAACCATCCAGGGAAATGGGATTTCGGCCTCGGAAACGTGCCACTCGTCCCGTACCGGCTCCCGAAATTTGCCACCAGCGACCTGATTTTCGTCGTCGAGGGCGAGAAAGACGTGCATTCGCTCGAGCGGGTCGGTTTGGTGGCAACTTGCAACAACGGCGGAGCCGGAAATTTCAAACCAGAGCTTGTTCCGTATTTCGCCGCTAAACGCGTTGCAATCCTCGCGGACAACGACGAGGTAGGGAGGAAGCACGCGGAGGCCGTGGCGAGGCTCCTGGCGCCAACAGCGGCCAATTTAAAACTGGTCGAGATACCGGATTTACCGCTCAAGGGCGATGTTTCCGATTTTTTGGCCTCTGGAAGGACCGGAAATGACCTTTTGGCCCTGTATGAATCCGCACCGGATTGGAACCCGGAATTCCAGTTTGAAGCTCCCATCCCGCACGAGAACGACAAATGGCTGCGGTCATTCGGGCAGGCGGTACACGAGGCCGGCGGATATGACGGATTTTGGAAAAGTCTGGAGAATGAGGGAATTCCGACGCCATTCCCCGGTCTGACGAAAAAACTAGGCGGATTACGGAACGGGGAAGTGTATGTAATCGGCGCACGATCAGGGCAGGGAAAAACATCGCTGGCCCTCCAATTTGCCGGGACGGCCCTATCGCAGCGGACCTCGGTTCTGATGTTTTCGATGGAGATGGGATATCGGGATTGTTTTCAAAGGATGGCGGCGATTCAGGCGCGGGTCGATTTATCGGCATATCGCAGGCTCAAGCGCATGGATCAGGGATCTGCATTGCTGGCTGAATACGAGGAAGCATTACGCGAATCCACCTCACGATTGGCCCGCGCCCCCATGTACTGCACAACCAAAACTGGCGTGACACCTGAATTTTTGATTGAAGAATCCAAACGGATGAAAGCACAGGCGGGCATTGGACTGGTGATTATCGACCACATGCAACTGATGGGGTCCACCGGAAAACAGAAATCAGAATACGAGAAATTCACAGCTATCAGCAGGGCAACGAAGGAAATCGCGGTGGAACTGGACGTACCGTTGATTCTGGTATCTCAGGTGAGCAGGACCAACGCCACGGAACGCCGTACGGAACTGGAAATGAACGATCTTCGGGGAACCGGGGCTATCGAGGAAGACGCCGCCGGCGTGCTGATGCTGTATTACGATTCCGATGATTTGAAAGCGGTTAAGAACGATCCATCGAGCGAACGTATGAAACGCGGACCAATCAAAAGCTGGCTCAAAATCGCCAAAAACCGATATGGGGTTAGCGGGACTTACGAAGCCCTGTGGCACATGAAAGCATTAACCCGATTCGATGAATGCGAAAGATCGGAGCAGCACGATGGGATGCACTAAATGTAAAGCACCGGCGGAAGGATGGCCTGATGGGAATGGCGGCGAATTGTGCCAGAACTGTTGGGAACGAGAATCCGATGCTCAATGGTGGGAATTTATCACAGAAATTTCGCTTGCGGTACATGCGGCGGTAGAGTAGTATTGAATCCATGAGCCAACTCTGGACGCCTGACGATATTGCGCTGGCGCGGCGCGAATGGCGCGTCATCATCCCGGCTGATCCGCCACACGATCCGCTGGAGTATCGCTTATGGGTGATGCACCGTCGCTGCGCACTGCTCAGGACTACGCTGGCGTGCGCCTCGCTGGCGGCGGGAGTGCTCGGCGGCGCGGTGGTTTACTTTCTGGTGAAATGAAAAAAGTTATCAAATGGAGAATGGTTTGCTGGTCGCAACACCATTCTTGCTGGCTTATGGGAGAAACATCAACAAAGATGACCCGAATTATTGTGTCAGGGAAAAGCCGAAAAAATGACACGGAAGATTATAGAATTCTCCGCTGTCTGAAACACCCCATGGCAAACCCTATCAATAACGACAGGTCTTGGTTTGAATCGCGCGGGATATGAATAGTGTTGGCGAAAGGATAACGAAAATGAACACAGGAACTTATAGGATCTGCGCATCGAGTGATGATGCTCTATCTCGGTCAATCACTCGCAGGGGTGAAAACATGGTTCGGCTTTTGAATCAGAAAGCTGAAGCAAGAGCCGCAGCAAGAAGGGCAAGATTTACCAGAATCGCACTGACGATGTTGATTGCATTTGTTGCTGCAATAGTCGCATGGCTGGTGAAAGGATAACGAAAATGAACAACGAAAAGACTCAGGCAGAACTCGTAATCGACGGCATGGCCGACGTATTCGCTCTTGCGACTACAGGATTTGAAGAGTTTTACAAAAACGCTGAAAAAAAGAAATCCGGCGACCGCAGCACGTCCGCATCATCCGGCGACCGCAGCACGTCCGCATCCTCCGGCGACTACAGCAAGTCCGCATCCTCCGGCGACTCCAGCACGTCCGCATCCTCCGGCTACGGCAGCAAGTCCGCATCCTCCGGCGA
>Ga0316219_1002850_pt1 | contig 14972 bp, 11 predicted proteins | sample TBH18003PmetaG_FD_203635 | JGI IMG/M metagenome (GOLD analysis project Ga0316219, IMG submission 203635) | Freshwater microbial communities from Trout Bog Lake, Wisconsin, USA - TBH18003P | ecosystem: Environmental > Aquatic > Freshwater > Lake > Hypolimnion/Profundal zone | place: USA... | reverse complement strand
CCTGCTAAACCCAACGAAACAAACGGCCGGATCTGCCCGATCCGGCCGTGTCAAAAGGTATGGGTTTTCGGACAGACCCTCTCGACTCACGGAGCTGGCAATGTTCCCGAATGCAGCGGCTCTTCCGCATGGGCAAAGATCCACTGGCAAAGCTTCCAACTCCTGTCTGAAACCCACATCTGACTTGTTCGGCTGCCTCTGTGCGCTACATGTATGGGTGCAAATTCGCACAGATACACATTCAACTTACGGGATAGATTTGAAGCCGTAAGGGTAGGGGAAGCGGTTTGGTTACGGGTCCGAGAATTAAAGAAAAGACACCCGATCAGTCGCCAGCTCGATTGCGTACCCGATTGCGCTGTAGCCCCTCAATCTGCGCTCGTACATTCTTGCCAGCATCGGGACACCGTTGTCTACGTAATCATAGACTTGCACGACACGCTTGTTGTCGTGGAGACGATGAAGGCGGCCAGCATATTGCTGCAAAGTTCCCTTCCAGGAAATCGGCATGGCAAGGAACAGTGTGTCCAAACGCGCATCGTCGAACCCTTCCCCAATGTAACTTCCCGTGGCCAGAATCACTCGCGATTCGTTGTCTGGCACAGCCGCCATTGCCTCCGCGGTCAGCCGGCGCTGCTTCTTACCCATGCCGCCCTTCAATACAAAAACGTGTTGGGCGGCGCCACTGAGTCTAGTTGCGAAATACTGCAGATGCTCTGTCCTGCCAGTCAGGAGCAGAGGCGAACGCCCCGACTCGATGGCACATACGATATCGTCGGCGATCATTGCACTGCGCAACGCATCATTTGACAGCGCGCCGTAGACATCCTGAATCGTCATTTCGGTGAGATCGAGCGGCATCTGGAAATCCGTGTGACGGGGAACCACCCTATGTTCGAAAGGGTTCATTTCCGCCATTGCCTTGGCGCTCATGCTGAACCGGACAGGGCCACACTGCATATAGATAATTGGATGGTGTCCATCCTTTCTCGTCGGGGTAGCGGTCAGGCCGACGACATATTTTGCCTTCACCTGCTTCATCACCTGCTCAAACGTAAACGCAGAGATGTGGTGGCATTCATCGACGATGACTTGCCCGTATTCAGCAACAAAGTCCTTTACTGTTTCTTTCTGATAGAGGCTCTGAATGACCGCGACATCGATACGCGCTGTCCGATTCATCTTCCCGCCACCGATATGCCCAATCGAGACTGCGGGCATATTCAGGAACATCGCCAGCCGTTCCTGCCATTGATCGAGTAGTTGTTGCCGATGAACCAGAATCAAAGTATTGACCTTGCGCTTTGCGATCAGCCATGCCGCCACAGCCGTTTTCCCAAACGCCGTTGGTGCGCAGAGAATTCCTTCGTCGTGGCTGCCGATCCCTGCAACAGCCTCCTCTTGAACAGGCCGAAGCTGACCATCGAATTCCGCTGCGATCGGCGTGCCTGCGAACCGTTCGTCCTGAACTTCCGGACGGATCCCGTGTGTCTGCAGAAGGGCCAATACATCCGTCAGACATCCGCGCGGCAAAGCGATGTGCTGGGGAAAATCCTGGCCGCATGCGATCACTCGCGGCTTGGCGTATGTTGGAAGCCGCATCGACTGCGCTTTGTAGAATTCAGGGTTCTGGAACGCGGCCAGCCTAAGCAGACGATTCAGCATTGCCGGCGGCAGGCCTTGCTTTTCTATGTAAAGGAGATTCGCCCGGACGATCTGCGCGCTTTCAGGCAGTGGCCCCTCAATCGGCCGGTCCATCCGCTTTCGCGAAGGTGGCAGTGTCCACGGATCTGGTGCATCTTCGTCATCGGCCATACTGATGCGAACCCCGATCAGATCGCCACTGCGTTGGGCATCCGCGATGACATATTCCGCGGCTGTGGTAGACATCCGTCGAATCGTAGAAAGAAACCCCCACTGGTCCGGATACGGACGGAGGCTGGCATCGATGAAAACACTGTTGTCCGACCTGCGCGGTGCAAACTGCAAGGGAAGTGCAATCAGGTTTCCGAACCCGCCTTTGGGCATCGTGTCCTGGTTTGGGAAGAAGCGGTCATAGGAGTCGAGGCCTAGTTGATGCCGGCGTTCCATAGTCCGTGTCAGAACCACGCATCCGAGTTTGCGTGCGGTTTTTGCCGGAATTGCATGTTCAAAGAAGATCCAAATATGGCCGCCATTTCCAGACCGCGAGCGTTCCAAGGCCGCTGGCACGTTCAACTCCTGGCATGTATCGAGAAATGCGCGGGAGTCATCAGTCCATGTTTTCTTATCGAAATCCACGGCGAGAAACCAACAGGTCTCGTCCGGAAGTAGAGGGTAAATGCCAATAGTCTCTTTTCCGAGGAGATGATTCTCAATAACCACGTCGCTCAATGGGAGGGCTTTCCGCGTATTCCGATCGACCTTCTTCCGATCCTCCAGCCTGCTTGAATTGATTGCTTTCCAATCCTTCAGCGCCGCTGGCGAGTATCCTGACCGGCCGTCGGAATTCTCCCAGCGCCGCGCATAGACATCTTCTCTCCCGCGAAACAGGCTCCGGAAGAGCGCGATCCGTTTGCGAGCGCGTTCCTCCTTGTTCTCCACTGCCGCGGGCGTATTCGTTTGAACCGGATGTGAATCATCTGGTGTGAGCGCTGGAACAGGGATGCCGTGAGCGGCAAGAACACGACGCAGCATAGCATTCTCTTCCAGCAGCAGCTGGTTCTCCTCGTAACGCCGCTCGAATGGAACCGATTCTAGATTTCTGCTGGCCATCTCCGGTTCACTGCTCCATGCCGCTATGCAGGACTCTTTCGAGGAATTCTCGCACGCTCTCGAAGCACGCAGCCATGTCTGCCTGCATCCCACATTCTTCAGCGAGCGCCCGAAACGGCATCTGCCATTCCTTTGGCGGCGCACTCAAGCTCGTCGGCAAACTGTGCGTCCGCCTCCGCTCAAAGGTAAGATGCAATGCGTTGAACACCTTCCGCCTGTCCAGTTGGGCATCTCCGATGAGGAGCGCCAAATCCACCAAGTCCTTCACCCGGCTATTCGGAGAGCTTCGCGGAAGCGAATATGCGTGAATCTTCTCGGCAAATTGCTGTTCCCGAGAAATCATCCTTACATGCGGACTCTCGAGTCCTGCAAACCCGAGCCAGTCACGGCACTCGATGGTTTCGAGAGGCTGAATCACCACATCACCGACACCGGCGTCGAGATGAAACCTGGCGAATACCCTTCCATCCATGCGTGTTTCCACCGAATAGCGAGCACCGCCGTAAGGGGCAGCGGCCAGATCCATCATTGGTGGTCCAATCGAGTACTCGAACCAGTCACCGAGGGAGACATCGGCCTTTGCCTGCAACATCTCCCGTATTGCTCGGGCTGCATCTCCCCCTTGCGCTGTGCCAATGACCCGCTGCACCGTCAGGTCGATATCGATCGTGGAACGAGCGGACTTGAAACGAAGCTCCAACGCATAGCCACCCTTCAATACCCACGGTTCGGCATCACCTCGAAATAGCCTCGCCAGCAGTCGGTCGAAGGAGACCTGGCGCCTTAGGCGATTGAGGTCGAACTGTTCCGCTTGCGAGACAGTTTTCAGGCGTCCTTCCAGGGCTCTGCGGAAGGCTCCCGCTGTCGCATAAGCTCTCGGAATCGCCATTATGCAGCCCGCCGCAGTGCATCTTCGACCATCTTGCGCGCCGTCTCACTCAGTTGTGCGTTCCGAAGTTGGTGGCGCGTGATCAGACCGCGGTCAACGGCCTGTCGCAGCGCCTGACGTATAAACGTCCGCTCGACCGTGCCGGCCTCTATCAGGTCAAGAATCGTTCGCAGCGGCCGGGTGTATTTGTAGCCAGTTCCGGCTTGTATTTCGCTCTTGAGAAGGTCGCGATAATGGAGCACGACAATGCCAGGGATTTCGCAGTTACGCCGAAAGTTCGTCGGAACGGTCATATGGAGCTTGGCCGGGTTCAGGTCTGACAGTTCATAGAGGCTCAGCGCTGTTTGATGACTATAGACACCATTGATCTCTTCCTTCCGGTTTCGCGACCAGAGCGACCAAAGTACAAGATCGGGCCGATCCGGCGCCGGGAACAGCGCCAGACGGTAGATGCCGCGGTGTTCCCGGATCCAGTTCCCGGCCTGAACGTGGTAGGGATGCGTATTTTCGGCAAATCCGGCCGCCTTGGCCTGCTTCGCGGTGAAGAAGCCTTGCTGTTGCTCGGCGAGATCGAAGAGCCGCCGCGACGCCTCTCTGTGAGACTGAGCCATTGCACAATACTACAACTTTATTGCTGCTTTGTCCCCCATGAAAACTGCCCCCCCCTAGCTACCCCCGCAAACAGCGCTCCCCGGAAGGTTATGGTTTCCGAGCGGGAAAGTTATGTTCTAAAGCAGACAATGCATCCAAGGATCAATGGATACCTTTTGACACGGCCGGATCGGGCAGATCCGGCCGTGTCAAAAGGTATGGGATCTCAGACAAAGAGAACTTGTAGGTGAACCAGAGGCAAGCGACGACTCCCCCTGTGCTTGCCTTGACTTCTTACTGGCACAGTCGAATAATTAATCGAGTATGCCGGAACTTGAGAATAGCTACAAATACTGCCGCCAAGTATTGATGGAACGGCTCCATGAAGCTGCTCCCGGGAGGATTCAGATCCTGACCGGACCGCGGCAAGTTGGCAAGACCACACTGCTTCTGGATCTTGCCGCACAGTTTGGCGATCAGGCGGTCTATGCCGCAGGCGATGATCCGAGTGCCGCGCTCCCCGGCTTTTGGGAAAGGTGCTGGGCTGATGCAGAGGCGCGGGCAAAGCACGGCAATGCCGTCTTGTTTCTGGATGAGATCCATCGCTATGCAGATTGGGCCGCGAAGCTCAAAGGAAACTGGGATCGCCTGCGTCGCAAGCGAACTCCTCTTCAGGTTGTCGCGACAGGTTCCTCCGCACTGCATGTGGCGACTGGATCGCGTGAGAGCCTAGCCGGGCGATTTGAGCGGCTCACGTTGTGTCATTGGCCCGCTGCTTCTCTAGTCGAGACCTTTCACCTCTCTCCCGAAGAGGCAGCGCTGAGCACTGTCCGCTTTGGTTCGTATCCTGGCGCAGTGGAATTTGAGAAGAATCCCGCCCGGTGGCGCGCATATCTGCGTGACGCGATCATTGAACCTGCAATTGGCCGCGACGTGCTTGCGCTTGGCGCCGTTCGTCGCCCGGCCTTACTGCGGCAGGTCTTTGCAGTTGCTGTTGGCTCTCCGGCAAGGATTGTGTCGCTTCAGAAAATCCAGGGTCAGTTGCAGGACAAGGGTGCTCTTGAAACGGTAGCGCACTATCTGGCACTTCTCGAGGACGCCTATCTCATCGCGCCGCTAGAAAAGTACTCCGCTGAGGTTTCGAGACGCCGCGCATCTCCGCCAAAGCTCGTGACGCTCAACAATGGCCTTCTTTCAGCTATGCATCCCGATGGTGCACCCGATCCCACGCAGGAACCGGGACGTTTTGGGAACTGGGTGGAAAACGCGTGTCTGGCATTCGGAATCAACCAAGGCCAGCGCGTCACCTATTGGCGCGAAGAACCGCTGGAGGTCGACGCCGTGCTTGAAGGGAGTTGGGGGAATTGGGCCATTGAAGTCAAGACCGGAAGGTTCAGCGGCCAGGATCTTCGCGGACTCGCCGAGTTCTGCCGCCGGTATCCGGCGTTTACACCGCTGGTAATCACTGCTCCTGGCGATGAAGAGAATGCTCGTCGCCATGGAATCCGAAGCATTAGCTGGGAAGAATTTCTTATAGCTGGCCCAATTGCGGATTGAAGTCAAGGCAAGCACAGGGTGAGTTTCGCTTGCCTCTGGTTAACCTACAAGTTCTCTCTGTCTGAGAACCCATACCTTTTGACACGGCCGGATCGGGCAGATCCGGCCGTTTGTTTCGTTGGGTTTAGCAGGTGGGTTTTCTGACCCCTTATGTCACAGGGCGATTTGACCAGGTTCAGGCTGCCTTTGCCGGATTCTTTCGCAGGACTCGTTGCACGGTGGCCGTGGAGATGCGGTGCCCTTTGGCGATCTGGCGCAGGCTTTGCCCCTGGTTGCGGTCGCGCTGGATGGCGGCATTGTCCAGTACCAGCGGATTGCGGCCGATATGCTGGCCTTCCAGGCGGGCACGCCGCATGCCGGCCCGCACTCTTTCGATAATAAGGTTGCGTTCGAGTTCGGCGACGGCGCCGATGATGACCACGATGGCCCTGCCCAGCGGACCGCCGGTGTCGATGTTTTCCCTGAACGAGATGTATTCGATGTTCAGCCGACTCAACTCGTCGAGGACCTCGAGGAAGTGCTTCACTGACCGGGCGATCCGGTCCGACGCCCAGACCAGGACGATGTCGAACTGGCCGCGGCGGGCGCCGACCATCATGGCATCGAGCCCGGGCCGCTTGGCCTTGGCGCCGGAGATCCTGTCAGTGTACTCGTGGACGATCTCGTAGCCGCGCTGGCCAGCCATTTGCCTGAGATCGATCAGCTGTGTCTCCGGATGCTGATCGACAGTGGAGACTCTCATGTAGAGCGCAGCGCGCTTCATGCGCGCCTGCTCTTCGGCTTCGGTGTAGCGTATCCATACTTGGTGACGTAGTTCTGGATGTACTCCATCAGTACGGTTGTCATATCGACGCCCTGCGCCGCGGTGGCGGCCTTGAAGGCGTTGTGCAAGTCAACTTCGACGTTGATGTTCACGCGTTTTATCCCTGTTCCTTCCTTCTTCTTGATCTGACTCACCTCCTCTCTCTAGAGATGAGTCTATGCGGCTATGAGTACTGACCGCCAGTGCCGCGGCAGATTCTAAGCCGTGCTAGAGCTGGTTTGGATCAGGCCTGCCAGGCTTCCCGGCAGAGCTGAAGCGCCGCTTCCAGCTGTAAATTGCTGAGCCCAAGGGCGCCGGCCATCGAACGCAGCTGCACTGAAGTCGCTGGAACCCAACCGGCCTCGGCCGCCAGCCATGCAGAGGTCATCATTCCGGCCATGCTGGCAACTTTCTCTGGCGAGTGGCCAGACTGCTTACGGCACTTCTGGATAAATAGGCCGAACCGCCGGACCCATACCTGACGGTAGACCTGGAAGAAGCCTTCCTGGTTTCTAATAGTAATACTCATATACACATTACTCCCGATGAACACGTCCTGTCAAACAAATGCCGGGCCGCGCTGATTTGAACTCCACGATGATCATGCGCGCAGACAGGTCCGCCACCAAAGCTCCAGCACCAATACCCTTGGTAAAGAAGTCGACTACCAGGGATCACGCCAACTGGACAACTTCTCCCGCCGCTACTACGAAAAGGAACTCGGCGCCGGAGTGGGCCCCTCTCCCGGATTCAACGAGATGTTCGGATATACAGAACCATTCCGAAGATTCGTACAACACGAAACCTTCTCCCCACAGGCCAACGAGATCCCCAACCAGGCTGCTTCATGGCTACCAGGTGACGACTACTACACCAACTTCCATGAAGGCGATCCCTTCATCAAGATCGACGAAGGATATGCCCGACTCCCCGGCAAAGGATACGAAGCTCTCCATCCCGAGTTGAAGGATGTAAATCCAGAAGACTACCCAGACATCCACAAGATGTCCATCCTGGCCGACGTCGCTCCCTACTCACGTGAGTACCATACCTTCCGTCAGAAAGTCGGAAGCCAGGCCCAGGGAAATACAGAACTCGAAATCGAATACGAGAAGATCCTGACCAGGGTCAAGAAGACACGCGAATCCGTCATCAAGATGAATGACCAGGGTTCTCCCTCCTGCCCAACCCAAAACCCTTCGCGCGCGCGCCAGGCTAAAGCTCACTCCATGGGCAGCATGATCCCTCCCTGCGATCTCTCCGTGTGCAGAGAAGACAGACTCGCATGGTTTCTCCCTCCTGCCGAACCCAAAACCCCTCGCGCGCGCCGGAGAAAAGCCCACTCCAGGAAGCGCCGCATGATCCTGCTCTGCTCTCTCACGCCCTGCGGAGAGAGGACAGGAGCGAATCCGTTCCCCAGATGGCAAGAGTATGAAGTTGTTGCCGGGTGCATGACCGGAAGCGCTGTCAGCCTGGTCTACTCTCAAGGATCTGGGTTGATCTTCTCTTCTGCCTGATATGGGGATTGAATAGATTATGAGTTGATTAATTGGTTCTGGTTCATGCCGCCGGGCTTCCCGCGGCCCGCAAGGCCGCTCGGCCCGCCATGAATCGCCGCGCAGTTGACCTGGACCGACTGCGAAACTGCTGCTGAATCATGCCGGGCCATAGGAAAATGATCGCTTTCGACGTGCAGCTCTATGTTCAATAGAAATGGGGGAAGACACTTGCGTCCGGCTCCCCGCCCTCGCCCTCGAAAGACTATGCAAACGGTAAAATCATTGGCTCTCCTCTCCCGGCCTGGCTCGATGCCCGGTTCCGGCCGGCCCGAATCTGGCCGTTTTCACGCCTGGAAAATACTTCATTCCGGCTCCGTCTCCGAACTCAACTTGTGGTTGAGGTTTTTGCAGCGCAGACGTAGCGGGATAGGGATTTCCCTACCTCCACTGTCGAGTTATCCCACAAGGAATGCCTTTGAGAGGGTGTTTTCCTCGAGTTAGTATAGGTTGACATCGCTAAATAGACGAAAAGATGTTGGCTAACTCGACAACAGGCTGACGATGACTGTGTACTATAGCGTATCCGCTTGTTCCACGGGGCCGCCCGTTAAATGCTGCTTCGATCACCTTAGCTTGGTGCCAACGGGGCGCCGTCGGGCTGCGATCTCACAACCAGTTTTTGTGGTAACATCTTCCAGCAGGTACGACCATGGCAAGATTTTGCGGTAACTGTGGAACGCCTCTTCAGGATGGATGCGGGTTTTGCGGCCAGTGCGGGACAGGAGTGGTTCCGCAGCAAGCTGAAATCTTCACATCACCAGTACCCCAGTCGAGTGATGGGCCTGGCTCATCCGCAGCGCCTCCCGACCCTGTTCCTGCTGCTGCCACCGCACCATTCACTCCCCCTCCTGTTTCATCGCCAGCCCCCCCTGCTCTATCAGCTTCTGAACCCGCGAGCAATCCTGACGCGGCTGGTCCACCGGACGGGGTGCCCCCGTCGTCGCCGCGGTTGGACTTTCAGCAAGGCCTGGCGCCCCGGGGCAAATCCACAACAGCAGTGCAGAAAAGCAATTTCCTGCTAGCTGCTTTTGTCATTGCTACAGTTGTAATTACAGTAGTGATTGTAGCTGTAATCAGCAATCATAAAGTGGATAGGTTGATATCTGAAGGCGTAACGCAGCTGAACACACCAAACGCAGATAATGTAGCAGCATCGTACTTAAATGCTTTGACCAATGATACGATCGGAGAGTCCTTTTGGCAATACGATAAGCAGTACAATTCAGAATTAGACTCGATTGAATTGAATGTTCCTAAGGATATGTGGACCAGTAAAATCGCTCAATTGCGCCAGCAATGGCAAAGCAATATCGAGGCTATGCGCAGGAACATTCAGTCGATTAATAGCGAACAGGCGTGCTGGTACGTTGTGAAGCCTGGTGCGACTGTCGCAATAACCGAAACTAGACCCAATAGTGTTGATGCAAGCGGTTCGCCTAACGGATGGCGTGTCTTTGCCAATGTTAGCTATTCAAGTGAAACAAGCGCGCCACTCTATCAATCAGGTCCTGGGCAAAGGCCCATCAAGAATGCAACTTTCATTATAAATAAGCTACAGGCTGATGATGGTGTAGAAAAGCGAGCCTTTATGTCAAACAATTGCACCCTGGTCACTGAAGGTATTTCCTTTTGGCCCGTGCCGCCAATTACTAATGAAATGGCACTAGCCTTTGTTCGTAACTTATCTCTTAATAGAGCCGTGACATTAGTGACAAAACCAGAGTTGGGTCAGGAAGAGGGAACTACCTCGGAAGACTGGATCAGACTTACTGATAGAGTGAAGTCACTGGAGTTATTCTACCAATCACACGGATTTCAGGTAGAAGGATTCCAGATATCCTATGGGTACTGGTACATATACGGCTTTGTGCATCCTCCAGCAAACTGGGAACAATATAGGGTTGGTGATAGCATGTACCGCCTCAATGAATCAGCGGATGTCCAACTTGTAAGCCTTGAAAATCACGACAATAGCGCTATTGCACAGGTGAAATTGTTATTTAGCGGTTGTACGATAGCTTGCTCACTGTTGAATGACCTCAATAAACAAAGCTATCTAGGACATTACGTGATTCAGAACTACTCCTCTGATGAGTGGCCACGTGAGGTAGTGCTCACGGTCTCATATTTGTGGGATCCAATACGTGGATGGACCCTTGGTGAAGCAAAATAGGAGCGGTCGGGTGCCTCAGGTTCCATTGGGACTAAAAGCCCGTGTTGTAAGTTGTGTTTCTTCGACATGATCTTAGGCGAGCCATGAGCGAATACGCTGCGGGGCGAAGCGCCCATCGTCTTTCGTAAGCGTACGCCCTTCCCCTCTTGACCTTGGAATCGGGACTGTGACCTGCATGTGGGGCAGTCCTTTGGGACCGTGCAGGAAGGAAAGATGAGAACGACATCCAATGACCGAGCAGTTGGACAGCCCATCCTTCGCAGACTGCGCGAAGGATGAGCCTGCCTCAGTGTTGACAGTGGGTAGAATGCAAAAGCTGAATGGGCGGGCCCCGCCGATTCCTCATTTCCTTTTGAACTTCTCTGCCTCTGTTCTGCACTTTATGAGTTGAGCCGCCGCCGTCTTGTCGCCAAGTCCTGCCGCCTGATCCCTATTTGCGACCATCTGCCCGAGCACAGCGACAAGGTCCTGCAGCGCGGGTTTCTCCTTGGACGTGCCGAATGCGCGAGAGTATGTGTCCAGCATCTGTGCACGCTTCTTTGTCAATTGGCCGTACTGGGAAGTCAAATCAGCAAGTTCGAGTTGCTGATGGCCTTGTTCAAGGGCCTTCTGGCAGGTGTCGATCTCGACTTTGCTCTCGTTCATCAATTTGACGTCTTCGGTTGATGGCGCTTCGTTTTCGCTTTGTAGCTCGTCAAGTAGCTTTTGGCGGTCGCCGAGAAGGGTTGAGTACTGGGTCAGGCTGTCAGACCTCTTCTGCCATTCAGCCATGGACGACGGAGGTTCCTGTCGGACCTGACGTTGAATCTCAGAAAGCTGCTGAAGTTGCGCTTTGAGTTGGTTGCGAAGGTGTGCAACCCGCTCTTGACGAGCTTGCTCGGTAAGTTTGGCGATCTCAGGTAACAGCGCGCTCAGCTCTTTCGTGTAGACTCCGGACTCGGGATCGCTCTTCCCCAGCGCCATGAACATAGCACGGTTATTTTTAAGCTTCTCCAAAACCTGCCTCAAGGTCATGGCGTCGGCGAGTTTCGCGGCAGTGTCAACTCCGGGAGAGTTGTATTTGCGTTCTGCTTCCTGAAGGTTGGCGCGGAGCACCTCGAACTCCATCTTCACCTGGGATAGCTTTTCGTAGGCGGGTATCGCAATGCCCCGTGCGATCACTTCCATCAACTGATCTGTGGACCAGGTAAGGTAGCTCGACCCCACCATGTACTTAATCTTGCCGGAGCCCACTGCGCCATTGCTCGCGTTCGCGCTTAGACGAACTTCAACTCTGTCCTCCTTGAAGTCCACGCCCTGTACCCACACAGTCGTTCCGGGCGGAATCTCGCTGGAAAAACCTCCATTCACGTATCCCCTGGTGGCATCAAAGAAGACGCCAAGGTCGATAACACCTGGGGTAGGCTGATAAAAGCAATTTGCGCGGGCGTAGTACCTAATCGAACCGTCAGTTGAAAGCTCTGTGTCGATAGGCTTGATAGCGTCGTTCCGACCAGATTGTGGGCATGGAATATAGCTGCCGAGTAGGATCTTTGTGGTGAACGCCTTTTTCAGCAGTTCGGCCTTGACTGCTTGTTCGACTTCGGGGTTTTTCTTGGAGGACGCAGCTGCTGTGGAAGCAGCAGCCACGCATAAGTAGAGCAGAACCTTCAACATCCGTGACATATTTTCACCTCAGGCACCGGCCGATTCCGATGTTTCAGCAGACGGGGTCATCTGCCCAGCGACAGCCCCGGCAAGCAACGAGAATGCAGCGGCCGACGCAATAGCGATGAAGCAAGTCGCGTAAGTGCGCATCTCACCCAGCGAACCGTGCTGCATGATTGCAATGGGCAGCAACCACAAGAGGGGGGCGAGGAAGGCCGCCATCGGATGCAGGCACGAGAGGCCATAGGCTGCGTAGGCGATGACTGCCGCGGCCACCACCAGCACAACATACTGCCATAGATTCGGGGATCCCCCATCCGCTCCGGAGGCAAGGAATACCAGGCCAATGGAGCCGGGGACCTTGACCGCAACTAGTGCGGATGCACCAAGGATTCCGGACCAGACACCGCTGCGAAGGCTCTGCAGAGCAGCTGCGACCGGAAGTCCGAGCAGGAGACCACCCCAGAACCCCTCCAATGTCACGTGGGAGCCAAAAGTGCGCTCGCCAAGTGCGATTGCCAGCCACACGGCAACAAAGACCCAGACTGGAAGACCCCAGGAGAAATCCTTGTCTTCCTCCGGAATGAAGCTGACGTTGCGCGGCACAGGGATCTGCTTCTGGACACGCACCTGCGCGAGGTAGAGTTGCGCTTTTTTATAGAAGGTCGCGAGTTCGTTGAATTGCCGCCGCCGAAATGAAGTGACCGAAGCGCGCGCACGGGGGAACGGCATCTGAGCCAAAGGAGTATTGAATCCGATGGAGAGGATCTTGCTCTCCAAACCCCACATCAAGACAAGCAAGGCAACCGGGTTGGAGCGGCCAAACAGCCAGATTCCAAGGAGAATCAGGAACCAGTTTGTGTAGCGGCGCCAGGTGACGGAATGAATATCGTCCAAGGCGATGCCGAAGACTTTACGGCGGGAGAAGAGCCAGCTGAGCCGCACCTGAACGATACGCTTGTTTGTCAGCCTGAGCCAAACGCGCGACCACCAGTGCGAAACCTCGATTTCCTCCAACTGGACTTCCCCCTCGAGCCATTCGGGAAGGAATGTCTCATGGCGAAGGCGCCGAAAATTGATGGTCATTATGACGCAGAAGAGTACGATCGCCAGGAATACGAACAGCCCAGTGAGCAAGTACTCCAGTTTTCCAGGGAACAGCTTGGAAAGTCCGATCAGGATAGCGTCCCGCCCTAATACGGCGGTGGACGGATCGGTAATTTCCTTCCATGAAGCATGCGGTATCCGAGCCCTTTGCACGGAAACTTCCGCGGGCGTGACCGGCTCCTGGGCTGCCTCTTGCGGACTAGTAGAAGGCTCGGCGCCGGATTCGCGATGAGCAGGCTTGGGTGGATACGCCTCCGCAATCGCCGACAGCATGGGCGACAACCAGGCGACCTTCCAAAGGCCATCCTGCTTCAGCACCACAGCTGCGACTTCATGCCGCGCGCCCCGCACAGTGATGCTCAAGTCGCACTGAGCAACTAAACCCTTGAACAGGCCGCCGAACTCGTCTTCGGCGCTGTATTCACACTTACCCATGGAGATATTTCGGTCCAGGGCGGCATTCTTGAGGAAATCGCGCGCTGGGTCGTGGCCATAGCGCTGCATGAAATCCTGCGGATTGCTCAGTTCGGAAGACGAGACCCCAGCGATGGCCTGGCGCTTTTCAGCCGTGAGAAGCGGAAGCCCGATGCTTTCAAGAAAAGCCATCCGTTCCGGAGTCAAAGCCGCGGACAGCGCCGCCGGCGATTTCAAGGCATTGCGGTCTTCATCCGGCAAAAGGGCGAAGCCCTCTCGGTCAGTGAACTCATTGAGATCTCTGTTCTCGCGGAAGGCCGGGGGTTCAGCGATCTTCGCGCGATCGTTGGCCGACAGAGCCTTCAAGCCCTCCTCAAAGACAAAGTCGTTGAAGCGCGGCCGGTCGTCCATCATCTTAAGCCGCTCATCCGTCGGGAGGGCGCTAAATGCATCATGTCCTTTTTTGCTGATCTCTTCGATGAGGCCCTGATGCTCTTTCCCGGCGGCGGCCCGGGCTTTTTCGCGATACTGATCCCACTTCGGCTCGGCCAGGTCGTAGGCTTCCTGGTAGATGTTGCGAACCTCCCGGTACTTCGCTTCTCCGAAGCGGCCGATGAAGTTCTGATAGAGCGCTTTGCTCGCCGGCTTCTCCATGGCTGAGAGATCAGCGTGTGACTCCGCGTCAACGAATGCGGCAATGGACTTTTCAGGGCTGGAGTAAGGCGCCGAATTACTGGTGAAATGAAGGCTGAAGGCAACAACAATGGCCAGGATGGCGACAACGATGGCAGGAAGCAGCTTTGCTTTGGACACAGAAATACCTCGATACCAATTAGGATTTCGATGGCGGAAATACACGACTGGCCCAAGTTGTCTCTTGAGAGAGAGCGAAGCTTACTGCTGAAGTTAGTCTCTCGATGTGCGCGATGTCACATGTCAGTGTGATAACGTGAATCCGTTAGAGCACAGAACCTCACTTAAGCCCCTGTCCGAATCTGCTGAACCGGCTCTCACCTCAGACAAGTGGATCAATTCACGGTAAAGGGGTAGCTGTTGGAGGGCTGTGTGCCAGGGTTGGTGACGACGACGTGCCATGTGCCGGGATCACTGGCGTCGTTGAACGCGGTGTCCACAATCGTGCCCGAGTTGAGGACGCTGGCGGCGTGAGCGGACCAAGGAGTGTTGTTGGTGTCGTAGTAAGTCACCGTGGCCCCGCTGACGAAGTTGATGCCACTGATAGTCAGTTGCAGCGAGTTGCCGGAACTCGGCACCGGAATGGGCGATACGCCGGTGACCGTCGCGGTGATGGCCGCGGCAGCCACGGTAAAGGGGTAGCTGTTGGAGGGCTGTGCGCCAGGGTTGGTGACGACGACGTGCCATGTGCCGGGATCACTGGCGTCGTTGAACGCGGTGTCCACAATCGTGCCCGAGTTGAGGACGCTGGCGGCGTGAGCGGACCAAGGAGTGTTGTTGGTGTCG
>Ga0316219_1002849_pt1 | contig 14980 bp, 5 predicted proteins | sample TBH18003PmetaG_FD_203635 | JGI IMG/M metagenome (GOLD analysis project Ga0316219, IMG submission 203635) | Freshwater microbial communities from Trout Bog Lake, Wisconsin, USA - TBH18003P | ecosystem: Environmental > Aquatic > Freshwater > Lake > Hypolimnion/Profundal zone | place: USA: Wisconsin... | reverse complement strand
CTTCCGCGCTCTCCAGGCATTCGTCACCCGACCCGTTCCCATCGTGCCTCCAGACCAGGAGGTTACGACAGGACCCCGGCCGCAGAGCGCGACCAGGGATACGGTAGGAACTCGGCAACCGTTATGTTTCTCGGCGGGACTGCCCTTCTGGCCGCACGGTCAGCACGAAGTCCGAAGCCAACTGCGTCGTAACCCCGCAGCGGCACTCGTCGACGCGCGGTTCTACTTCCGTCTCAGCCTGGTTTGGGTGATCTCTACGACGGGAATTCGGCTCATTACGACGTCAGAAAAGTTCGTAACAGGTACTGGCCGATGCCGTCCTGCATCTGATCACCTGGGAGAACTCAATTTCCGCGTTTTTCTGTCCAGACAATGGGATCACCTCAGTTCCGCCAGTGAGTTAGCATCTTGGGCGCGTGGTATTCGTGCTCGGTATCCGTGACATGACATACGTCACGGCTGGCGTGTCGAGTTCGTCTCGATGCCTGTTCCAATCACTTCTAAAACTTTTCCAATCGGGACGTATTGGACATGAAAATCGGAAAAAAGCACCGCAAGCTTGCCAGCCTGTGCCGTTGTTGATTTCCAGAGATTCGTCTTCTCAAACGCAATGATACCCTGGCCACTATTTGTTCCCAGGTAAACATAAGCAGAATACCTGTCGATTTGTTTTGGGTTGATATTCCAGTCAGAAGGGAGAAATTGATCACGCGTTCCTCTGCCGTTCACGTAAAACAGTGCCAACTGGTTCGAGAGGATATTATGGGGAACGAGGTCCGACAATTGCAGCGGCAATTGGCCATGCTCATTCTTATAGTCTCTTACAGCTATGCCAATGTGATACAGATGATCATAACTGGTAATCCTCGGACCCGTGACGGCCCGAGACGGTGATTCCTTGCATCCAGATACGACCGCGAATATAGCAAACACCACTAGAGCATGTGATGTCCAACAGAAGAGGGATCTCTTAGCTTTCATGATTTACTGGCCGTCGCCAACATCTCCCACAAGGGACGTTCACCAATAAGGGTTGCAGTGGGCACATCCGCCGCTCGCAAAGGTGGGATAATTGCTCTGAAGACCGACTTGCCACGTTTGAGGTGGGCCACTTACTGTCGTAAACGTGCTATCACTAAGATCGCCTTTATCGCCCTTTTTCCAGTAAACACAGGGGCCGATACTCACGATTTTTTCGCCAACATTATGGCCGACAATCAGGTGCCCGTTATGGTGAAAGTTGCGCGTCCAGCAACAGGGCGTGACGCAAACGCGACACACTATAAATTGCACTGGACCGGTGAGAGCCCCGTGTGTTCCGGAAGGTGAATCTTGAAATACTCCAGGAGCCATGCCAGGCGGGTTATAATCCGGACACCCTTTTCTGCCGCCTCCACCAGAAAACCCAGCAGTTCCATCGTCCGTTCTGGGACCGCTATATGGCCCCCAACCGCCATAAAACACTTGAACGAAAATCGTTTTTTGGCCTTGAGGACATGGTGCAGGAGCCCACATGACGTCCGGCTCGCTCGCAAGTCCGAACTTGTCAATGCAATCGTTGGCATCATTACGCACAGAAACATACGAAGGCGCCAGTGATTCGGAGAGAAGGTCTCCCCCTTTTTCTTGAGGGTTTCGCTTGGTGTAGGCAGCTAAGAAGGCCCAGTCCACAAGGGGATCCCTACTGGTCCATCTACCAGTGCTCGGATTGTAGTACCGATAGCCGTAGTAAAGGAGATCGGTCTCATCGTCCTGGTATTTGGTTGAGAACCGGAAGGGATTGGCTTTGGCCATGGGGCCGGTGGCGCGGAGGAGTTCGGCGAAGGGGCCGTACTCGAATTGGGCGGCGTTGGTTCCGGCGGCGGCGCTGACGAGCGCGGCGACGTTGCCGTTGCCGTCGCAGGCGGCGAGGCTGCAATTAGTCACCTGGGCGTTGGACACCTGCTCCACGGCCAGGAGGCCGCCGACGCCGCCGGCGCCTTGGGGGGACCCCGAGAGGTCGAGGCCCCAGAGGAAGGAGGTTTGGAGGGTGAGGGCGGCGTTAAGCGTTCCGACGAGATTCCAGCCGTCGTAGAGGAACCGCACGTCGTTGGTGGGGTTGCCGTTCCAGGCCGCATTGGGCCAGACTTGTTTGCGGATGCGGCGGCCGCGCCAATCGTAGTCGAACTGGAGTGAAATCACCGGGCCGACCGCGGTATTGGCCGCCATCTGGAGCAGGCGGTTTTCGGCGTCCCAGGTGTAGTTCCAGCGGCCGTCGGTCAGGAGGTTGCCGTCCGGGTCATAGGTGAACGGCTCCGGGGTCTGGGGCACGAACACGCCGCCGGTGACGGTCGTCTCGTTGGCGGCGGAGACGGTGACGGACTGCCAAACGGGGTTTGCGCCATTGGCCACGTTCAACTGCTGGCGAAAATACTCGACTTTTTTGTAGGGGGTCTGGCCGTTGACGGTGAGGGTGGTGTTGGTGGCCAGGGCCAGGCCCATCACATCGACGGCCCCGGGCACGTCGCGGCTGGCGTACTGGTTGAGATTATTGGCCTGGTAGCTGGCGGTGCGGAGGGCGGCGCTGCTGCCGGTGCTGTCCCCGCCCGCGCCGGTGCTCGTGCGGTTGCCGATGTCGTCGAAGGCGTATTGGAACTGTTGGCCGGCGACCGGAGTGGCATCGGCCCAATATTTCTTGCCGGAAGTGACCTGGCCGAGGGAGTCATAACCGTAGATCCAGGCGGACCCGTCGGCGTTGGTGCGGGCGGTGCGCTGGTTGGCGGAGTTGTAGAGGTAATTGAACGTGACCGCGGATGCGGCGGAGGGGGCGGATGAAATCTGGTTCAGCCGGTTCAGGAAGTCGTATTGCTTGGTGGTGGTCATGCGCAACGCGCCGCTGTTGGTGAAGGTAATTTGGCCCACCAGGGGCGAGTTGGCAAGGTAAGTGTAAGTGGCGCCGACGGTGCCGGCAGACACGGTTTGGAGGCGGGAAGCCGGATCGTAGGCGAAGGCGTTCTGGAGCAGCGGGGTGGTTCCGCTCAGGGCCGCCAGGGCGGTGCGGCGGAGGTACTGGTCGTAACCGTTGGTGACGGCGAGGCCGGCGAGGTCGCCGCCGGTGTAGGACTCGCTGAGCACGTGGTTGGCGTTGTTGTAGGTGAAGGCGGTGGTGGCAGCACCGCCCACGACGACCTGCGTCTGGCGTCCGCGGCGGTCGTAGGTGTAGGCGATCGCGGGGGTGACGCCGTCATTGTAGGTCACGGTCGACAGGGCGCCCGCGTTGTCGTAGCTGTAGGTGGTGGTGATGCCGCGCGCCCAGGTGCGGGTGTTAAGCCGGCCCCCGGGGGTGTAGGCGTAGGTTGGCCCGGTGCTGTCGGCATAAGACTTGTTGTTAAGCCAGCCGCGGTAGGGGTCGTAGTTCCAGGTGGTGGTCGCCGCGCCCTGGTTATTGGCGAAGTTGGTCCAGGTGGTTATGGTGGCCATGCGACCGGCGTAGTCGTAGGTGTAGGCAACCGGGTAGGTGCGAGCACCCGCCGTCTGTTGCAGTTCGCCGGTAAGGAAATACGTGTTGGTGACTCCGTGGCCATCGGGCAGCAGGACATTGGTGGCCTGAAGCCTCTGGTTGTAGAAGGTGGCGGTCACCTGGGGCGAGGCCCCCGGGGTGCCCGGGTTGGGGGTGATGTTCGTCGCCACCAAGTCGGCGTTGTTGTACATCAAGGTGGTGGTGCCGTTGCGGGCGTCGGTGACGGCGCCGAGACGGCCCTGCGGATCGTAGCCGTTGGTTGTGCCGGAGAGGGGGTTGTTGAGGGCGTCAAATTGCTTCGTCCAGGCGAGGCGGCCGTTCTGATACGCGCTGACGCTGTAGGAGTTGTCGGGAGCGGCGTTGGTGGTGTAGCGGGCGCCGTTGGCCGCATAGATGGTGCGGGACCGGCTCAGACCGGCGGGGCTGCGGCTCCAGGAGCGGAGGCTGTCGGCGGAGACCTCGTTGGTGGACAGGCACAGCGGTGTGCTCGATCCGTCCACCCAAACGTACGAGTAGGTTCGCCGGACATTCCCGCTGCCGCCAAGGAGGGAGACGAAATCGTTCGTTGCGACCAGCCGGGTTATGCGGTCGGGGCCGCCGAGGTCGATTTGGCCGTTCTGGTTCATGTCCACCACGGTGTATTCGCGCTCGCCCTTGGGGTTGTATTGGTAGAGGGTGGCGACGTGATCCGGATCGGTCTGGCCCGAAAGCTGACCTTGGGCGTTGTAGAAGAACTGGCTGGAGGCGCCGTCGGGATAGTAGGTTTCGACGGTGCGGCCGGCCACGTCGGTATAAGTTTGAGTCCACTCGCCGGTGGCATTGCCGTTGCCGTCGAGCTTGGTCTCCTGGCTCCAGCCGGCGCCATACTGGTAAGCGACCGGATGCACCGCCGTGCCGGTGACCTGTTTGAGGGAGCCGTCAACGTAATACGCCTCGATCCGCGTGCCGCCGTCCGGATAGACGGTGGTGAGGACCAGCCCGCCCGTGCTTGCGTAGCTGCGGCTGTGGGACGTGACACCACCCAAAGGATTGGTTTCGTAGAGCAGTTCTCCGGCCTGGTCGTACTGGGCCTGGTAATTGGTGACCATCGAACCGTTGGTGCCGATGCGGATGGCCTGCAGGATCTGGCCGGCGGCATCCAGCACGTTGGTGAAGGTGATCAGGCTGTTGTCGCTGAAGATCTTCTGGTAGCCCGTTGGGCGGTTAGCCGCATCGTGGAGGTACTGGGTGGTGACCCCATCGCGGTCGAGCGTGCTGCTGACGCCGCAACAATCGTAAAAGGTTTGCTCGGTGGTGCCGTCCAGATGCGTGACCTGCCCCGGGCGCAAGAAGTTGTCGAAGTTGGTGTACACGTCCTGGGCCAGCGGGATGCCGGTGAGCGCGTCGTAGCTGGCCGAGAGGACGGCGTAACCGGCGAGATTGAGCACGACGACATTGGAAACGCCGTCAATGATATGGGTATAAGCCGTGTCGGGTTGGCCCGTAGCGGTGATGTTGGTCTTGTAGTTGCCATCTGCGCTGTTGGTGTAGTTGTAGAACGTCGCGGTGTGGTCGGGGTGGATGACGGCCCGGAGGGCATTGAGGTTGCCGCCGCCGGTAAAGAAGAGGTTGGTGGTGAAGAGATTGCCGGCGTTGGTCCAACCGGCGCCGGCGCCGGTGCATTGAATGTCGAGGCGCACGCCCGTCGCCGGGAACACGGTATAGGCCCGGGAAACCTCGGCGCCGTCGATTACCTGGCTGACGAGCCGCGGGAGCTCGGGGCTGAGGCTGCCGTCGTCCCCGGAGGCGGAAACCCCGGCCGCGACCGGATCGTAGGTGGAAAGGGTCTGCCGTTCATCCCAGTCGCCGAAAGAGGCGGCAACACTGGTGGGGTTGCCATTGGGGTCGCGCGAATCGCAGGTGGTCCAGGAGCCATCCGGGTAAGCGGCGGTGGCCAGGGGCGGGGGCGCCCACGGGGCGGCGCCCGGCACCGGGTCATTATAGGCGTAGGTCGTGGTCTCGGGAGCGGTGTCCGAACCGTCCGAGATTTGCGTCACCGCCCACCCCCAGCCGAAGAGTTGGTAGGTTTTTTTCACCCGTTTCGCGGCCTGGCCGGCGGGGGCCTGCAGGGTTTCGATGACTTGGAACAGGCCTGGACCCAGGGGCGTCATGGCAACGGTCCGCTGGACGGCGTTGCCTAGGGGCTGGACGGTCCAGGCGCCGGCGGAAAAGGAGCAACCCCACTGATTGATCACCTGGGGCGGCGGGCTGCTCTGGCTGACCTGGTAGGTCGAGCCGTCCACCGAAAGGTTGGTAATGGTCCAGGTCGTGAACGGGGTGCCGGAGACGACATAGACGCCATTGACCGGCTGGCTGGAAACCTGTGACGGGTAATAAAAGTTGATGACGTAGCCGTTGGTGGTCGGCGGCGGCGGCACGTCCGCCAGCGCCAGCGGCGCATATACCTGCCGAATGGTCCCGTCGCTGTTGCGCTGAACCGCCACGTCCTGGCGGGAAGAATCAAATTGCAGACCCGCCGGCTTGAACAGGCCTGAGTCGGGCAAGGTTTTGCCGAAGAAAAGGTTGCCGGCGGGCTGGCCGAACTGCGCGGTGCCCAGCGAGACCTGGAAGAAGGGGCCGAGGTCGCTGGCGCGAGCGCCGCCGCCTCCGCAGGTGGAACAGCCGCGGGTGGGCGGACTGCCTCCGGGGCCCCCGCTGCCCGGGGTCCCGCCCGATCCCCCCGGGTCGCTCGGATCGAGGATGGTTACTTCGGGAACGCTCGTCATGATGATGCAGTTGGTGGACGGCACGCCCACCGTATTGGTCCCGCTCCAAAGGGGGCCTGGGACGCCGGTCCCCTGAAGCTTCACTTGCATCGGAATGTTGGTGATCACGTTATTGCTCAAGTCCGTCACCACTTCGTACCAGTTGAGTTGATAGGTGAGGTTCGTCACGGAGGAGCAGATGCCAACCCGGTATTGCATGCAGCCGCCGGAGGCGCAGAACTCGCACGGGTCCAGGCGCCATTGGGCCACCCCGCTGCCAAAGCTCCAGTTGGTGGAGGGATAGGGCACCGACGGCGGCAGGCCGCCGATGATATCGCCGCGCAAGTCGTCGGTCTTGAAAACGTTGCTGTAGGAGATGCAGTTGGTCAAATAGGCGTAACCCGTGCTTTCGCAGGGCTGGTAGCCGTTATCCCAGGCATTATACGCCCAGGGTTCGAGGCACACGTTGCTGCTCAAGCAACGGGTCGAACCGCTCCCCGTAGAGTTGTTCACCAGGTTTTGGAGGGTGTAATAGCAGTACCCCTGGTCGCTCCAGTCGCCGTTGGCTTGATTGGTGATGGACGAACCGCAGGAATTGCCTGAGTTTATGTGGTCGGTGATGCCGGAGGAACCGGACCACATCGTGTTTACCGGGCCGCTCCAGAGGACGCAGCCTCCCTGGGAGGAGGTTCGCGGGTACTTTCCCATGGTCTCGGTGAAGGTGGTGCTCGCGCTGCCGCTTTCCGATACCACCAGGTTGGTGTAGTTGCTGAACTGGGTTTCACTGTAGCCAATACTGTTCACGGTGACCCGTTGCAGGTAGCACGTTTGCGGGTAGTTGGTGTCGCAATCGCTCAGGTACCCGCATTTGTTGCTGGAACAGGAAGCGGACATGCTCTCGATCAGGCCCTGCATGCACTGCGCTCCGGCGCGCATGGGGGCCGCGGCCGGCGCCGCCAAGAGGAGCGCCGCGAGGAAGCCGCCCAGGCTGCGAGAAACCAGCCCTGTGGACCCGGGCGAAAACAGGCGTTGCGAGCCGGAGCGCAGGAGCGGGCTTTCGGCGGCGTTGCTTGGCGCTGGAATGACCGCCACCCAGGCGGTGCGCGGGCTAACGACAGTGGCTACCGGAAGAGTCAGTCGTGAGGGTTTCATAAATCATCATCGGAGGAGGTTGGTGCGGCGGGCGGGTTCGTGTCCTTTCACTTGAGCGGGGTAAACACCTGGAGGCCCTTGCCGGCGCTCAGCCCGTTTTGCGAGTTATAGACCGTGGGGCTGGTCCCGTTTTGGTACTCCTGCAAATTGGTGTAACCGTCCCCGTCCGGGTCGGCCTGGGGGTCCACGCCGAGGTGGCCAAAGTATTGGATCTGCCACCCGTCGGGCAGGCCGCTGTCGTCCACGTTGGTAATGAGTTTGCCCGCCCGGTCCCAGGCGGCACGCCCGCCATACAGCGTGAATCTCACCCCTTGGATAACCCGGCCTTCGAGGCCCACCGCGCTGGCCGGAACCTGCAGGCAAACCCACTGGCCGGCAGCCGGCAGGGCACCCGCGTTGGTGCGGCTCACCGTCCCATCGGTGCCCCAGCTTGTGATGCTGTTGGCACCCCAGTAGGCGCGATGCTCCCAGGAAGCGCTCCCGTTCGTTTCCATGGCATACCACTGGAGCATCACCTCGCCGGGCACGTTGGCGGCATCCAGGTTGATATAGCAGATCATCGCGTCGTTGGTGTTGATCCGCAGGTTCGAGTCCGGATAATAGAAGTAGTGCTCGTGCGTGCCGCTGTTGAGGGACGAGACGTGCATGAGCGACCCGGAATACGGCGTCACCGCCACCCCGTTGTTGGCCCAGGAGTTCGTCCAGGTCCAGGAGTCGCCTGAGGAGGCGAGCGTGGCACCCACTGGGACGCTGTCCTCGACCCACACGATTTCGCCGGCATTCCAGTTGGTATTGGGCACGGTGGGATCGAAGCCCAGTTGGTATTCGCGGGCGTTGGAGATGAAGTCGCCGTCGGGATCGCCCGAGGCGGTGTTGGTAAGGTTGCCGAAATGGAGCATCTCCCAGGCGTCGGCCAGGCCGTTGCCGTTGGTGTCGGCCGAGCCCTTGAAGACCACCTGCAAACCGTTGATGGTCGCGTAGTTTATCGAGGAATGCGCAATCTCAATGAGCACCGGTTCATTGGTTTTCACTTCAATGTCGCGAAAGACGATGTACTGCTGCCCTTCATCCCAGTTGGTCGAGTTCCAGCCCGAGCCGAGCATCGTGGTCGGGCGCACGTCCGCGGCGCGCTCCCCGGCCCACAACTGGAAGTAGGTGTTGTCGGCATCCGAAGCGCTGTGGCCGTAGCAGTAAAAGTCGTAGCTGCCGGCCGGCAGGTTGGTGAGCGTGACCGAGGCGTTGTTGCCCCCGCTGGCGTAACAGTAGTTCGCATACATGTTGTCGGGTATGCTGTTGTTCCATACCCCCGGAGTGCCGAGCAAGAGGAGCCCCACCCCAGTAGCTGTGCCGCTGGAATTGGTGAGCCCGATAATGGTGCCGACGTTGGCGCGGGGCATGGTCCCATTCCAGAAGTCGGTGGCGCTGAGGCCGGTTGCCGCAAATCCCGACTTGTAACCGGCATCAGCGCCAAAGTTGATATTGATCAGATTGCTGATGCTCAACGAGGGCGGTGGCACGCCCGAGGAGGCGACGATCTGCAGGCCGTTGAGGTAGGCGGTGCCGTCCCCGCCCGGTGACACCGTCACCTGGAGGCTTTGGTTGGTCACGCTCACGCTCTTGAACACCACGTACTGGATGCCCGGCTCCCAGTTGGTGGAACGCCAGTTCGGGCTCCATTGCGTGGTGTATTTGGTGGCGAGTGAAGTCCCGGCCCGCGACAGGTAAAGGAGGCTGCTCGACAGCGGGTTGGTGCCGTGGCCGTAGAGGTAGAGGTGGTAGGTGTTCGCGGGCAGATTGGTGATGGTGAGGCTGATCGATCCCCCGTTGGTGGGCATCACATACGAGCTGTACATGGGGTCCGTCGTCAGGCTGTTGCTCGCCACGCCGGGCGCATTGCTCACGATGATGCCCACCGTCGAGGCGTTGGTGTCCGACCAGGCCAGATTGGTGAGCACCGCCGTCGAGGCCCCCGCAAAGCTGCCCAGGTTCCAGTAATCCGAGTTGGTCTGCCCGACCGCCGCGTAACCCGTCTTGGTTCCGCTGCCAAAGTTCACATTGAGCAGCCGGGTCGTGACGATGGTGTAATCAATGGCCACGCCCGGCCCAGGCTCCGCGCCTGCCTTGGCTAAGAGCATGCCTGGTCCGGGGAGCGTCCCCGCCTTGGGCGGGCGTGTTCCCGCCAGCATCGCTCGCAAGCTCTTGTGCGTCTGAAAACGCGCCTGCAGCGCCCCTTCCGGCAATGCGTCGATCTGCGCCTGAAGCAAACGATACGGGACGAAATCAATGACGAACGAGCGCATAACCTGCCCATTCTCCCCCGCCTGCGTGTACCAGGCCGTGGCCGTCGGCACCTCGGGGCCGTTGCTGCCCAGCACGAACGCCTTGCCTTCGCCCAAAATGTGCATGGCCCCAAAGTAAATCTCCTCCCCGGGCAGCAAGTCCGCCGAGGAGGGCGGCAGGAGCCCGCTCATGTCCACCGGATGCGCCACCCGCCGCGGCTCCGGCGGGTCCACCAACTCGCTGATCACCCCGACCCACACCTGGATGCGATCCGCTCCTTGCAGAACATCCTCCGGTTTGGGCAACCGCTTGTGCAGCACCACGAACTGCTCGACGGAGTCCTCGCCGTAGGCATACAACAGGTCGTGATCCCCGCCCAGGGCGCCCCGGTAAAGCACGCGCCCGGGTGGCAGGATTTGCCCGGTCGAATCCTGGATCTGCGAAAGCATCACGCTCTGGCCCGTGGGCAGAGACCAGTAGCAAAGACCGATGGCATGGGCGCGCAACGGTGGAACACCGCCGGCCCTCGGCTGAACGCTCAAGGCGCCCACCGTGTTGGCGTTGAGGGCGAAGTGGGCCACACTGGCGCCGTGGTCGGCAACCGCCCCGCCGGCCTCGCTCCTGATTTGACCAACGCCGGCGGCGGGATCAGCGCTCGAAGCATTGAGGACCAGCACCGGACCGTAGTTGGGAGCGGCGTAGCCCGGCGTCGCCAAGCAGAAGGCGGGAACCTGTCCCTGCCCGGAGGGCACCGCGCCCCCCGCGGCATTGGTCGCGGCCAGCGGGCCGGTCAAAGGCGGGTTGGTCTGGGCAAAACCGGGGCAGGCCAGAAAGAGCGCGGCAAGAACAATGGTTCTCATAACATCGTGAGTGGATCAGTGAATGGCGAACGAGAGAAACGGGCGGTCCGCGGCGATGGCGAATCGAAAGAAACGACCGGGAGGAGGAGGGAGTGCCCCGGGGGAGGCTGCCGAGCCGAAAGCCGGCCATCCCGGAGGACGAAGACGAGCGCTGGCCTGCAAACGGGTCAGAGACTCAACGTGATTGCTTGCGAGCGCACTCATCGCCAACAGCCAGCCGGTCGCGAGAGTCCCGACCGCCCGCTACCTTGCAGCATAATATATCAACATGCCGCTGGCGTGTAAAGCCTTTTCTTTAGAATCACTAAAAACCCTCCAAACCAACCAACCAGCCAACGAAAAGAAGAAAGCGACAGGACTCCTTGAGGAAATCACTCGTCTGTTCCCGCGGGGAGTTTTTCGCGGAGGCGGCGTTGCTCGCAGATCTTACAGATATGCGCCTATCGCGCCTCGCGTGCGCGAAACACGTCTCACCCCTAACGGAAGCGTGTCTATGAAATGGACTACTTACGTCTATTTGCCCGGCAGCGCAGTGGATCCAGAAATGAGCACGCGGCAGGTCGGCTGCCGCGCAGGAAGATGTTTTGGCATGTCCACGTCGCCGCCGACTGGTCGCGTCTTGACCGCAACAGTGGCTGGACGAAGCCCCTCAGCCTCCGCGATAATGGTCATCTCGCCGGGCACGAACGCCGATTGCGCCAGAATTATCATCTTCCCGGCGCGGAGCTTCACCGGATTCTCCCCGATCAATTGACCCAGCCCCTTGATGGAGAAGCTGACCCGTGCGTCCGACGTGTCCACACTCGTTCCGTCAGCGTCGACGGCGGTGACGATGATCCGGCTTAAATCGGCCCCATCCGCAGCGATGACACGACGGTCAGCCTCCAGAACCAGGGCTGCCGGTTTGCCAGGCTGCTTCCATTCATTGGTCGCCGCAACCGCCGAGCCGATGATCCCCTCAGCCTTCAGCCGCTTGGCGTCGGACGAGACCGTGAAATGAAAAGGTGGATGGCGTAGGGCGTAACTCACCCAGGAAGGGGTTGTGGACGCCACGCCGGGGGGGATGGCGCGCTGGGGCAGCCCGGTCAGGGAGAGAGGGGCGTCCAGCGTGGCGAAAGAGGTATCCGGTTTGTGAACCGCCAGTTCGCGGTAATCTCCAGCTTCCTCCTGCCAGAGCCGCACCTGCTCGCAATTGCTGAAAACCACGGCGTTAGTCGGGTCGACCCGCACCAGATAGGCCATGGGCGGCGCGGTTAGTTCCGAGACGTGCCACCAGTAGCTGAACTTAGGCAGCCGGAACAAATCACAGACCCCATGCCACACCATACCGGGTTCGTTGACATTGTAGAAGGTGTTGTAGTCGTACATGCACCATACCGCCAGACCGGCGTTGTCCGGCTTGAGATAGGCCGCATTGAGCTGCTCCCAGTGCCGCCGAGCCTGCTCGTACTCCCGGTTAGCCGGTTCGTACGCCTTCTCTAGGCCGTAGGTGCGGAGGTGGAAGGGCACGGCGCGCGAACCGCGGGCAGCGGGATAAGTGTGGCCGGTGTGCTCAATCGCCAAGGCTCCTCCACCAGACACACGCTGAGGCCGGAAATCCATCGTCACCCGCACCGTGTCGTTGCCCCGGTCGCGCGAGGGGTCCTCTTCCACAGCCGCTCGGATCAGATCCGGGTCGCCGGGACCGTGGTTGAGGCACGCATTCCAGACAATGATGCTCGGATGGTTGCGGTCGCGCCGGATCATGCTCCGGTAGGAGGCGACCAGGTTCTCCTTCCATTTGGCCGGCCCGGGCTGGTTCCAGGTGGGGGGCTCCTCCAGGGCCATCAGGCCCAACTCATCAAGGGCGTCGAGGAAGGCAGGATCTTGCGGGTAATGGGAAAGCCGCACCCAATTAACGCCCATAGCCTTGAGTTGCTCCGCATCGCGGCGGTGCAACCCGGCGGGCACGGCGTAACCGATGAACGGCCAACTTTGGTGGCAGTTTGCGCCAATGAGCTTCACCTGCTTGCCGTTCAGGAAAAAGCCCCGTTGCTGGTCGAACTTGACCCATCGGATTCCGACGGGGGTCTCCCAGCGATCCAGCTCTTTTGCTCCATCGCGAACGACGGTGGTGGCCTTATAGAGATATGGATCCTCTGGCGACCAAAGGTGCGGGTTGGATATTGGGTCACTCCGTTGGGTGAAAGTAGTCTCGCCGCCGGCGGGGACCTCGCGCTCCTCCGTCATCACCTTGACCACTTGGCCTTCGCCGTCTTGGATTTCTGTCGCCACGACGCACGCACGCGTGTGAGCTGAGTCATTGCGCACGGTCGCCTCGGACTGGACCACGGCCATTCCGTCCGAGACCTCCGGAAGGGTTATTCGCACCCCAGCGTGTCGCGCCTCCCAGGGAAACGTGAGGTGCAGCGAATCTATCACATGGAGGAATACGTCGCGATAGAGGCCGCCGAAAAGGACGTAGTCCATCGTCTGTCCGTCCGGCGGGATGTCTGGGTTGAACCGATTGTCCACCCGTACCGCCAGGACGTTCGCTCCAGGCTTCAGGTAACGCGTGATATCGAAGCTGAAGGAGTCGTATCCGCTGACGGCATATTCGCCGACCGTCTGGCCATTGACCCAAAGCGTGGTGGTCTGCATCGCCCCGCGAAATTCTAAATACAACCGCTTACCCGCCCATCCCTTTTGCACAACCACTTCACGGCGATACCACCCGGTTCCTCTGCCGCGCTCGGAAAAACCGTCGAGGTTGGCCGGGAAGAGTTGGAGGGAGTGCGGGAGCGAAACGATGTCCCATTTCGAATCATCATGTTTGACTGTGAATGGGTTCCCAGGAATCTCGCCGGCATGGAACCGCCAGGCGGGACCGAGGTTGATCTGGATCCGGCTCTGTGTCCCTGCGATGACGGGGCTGGCCAGCAGCATTGAAGTGCCGAGTGCCAGCATGAGGCTTTTCAGTTGGTATGTCTTCATCGTAAACTTAAAGTGAGTCTTTTCTGGAGAACCGGAACTGATTCGCCTCCATCATAGGTCTCGTGGCCCGTATGACCTCATGGAAGTGGCCTTACCATTAAAACGCTGTCACATTATTCAATTGTGGGATGGTCGTTTTCATGAGTCATCACTTCTTAGTTGCGGGGGGCCGTAGCATCTGCTTCATCGGGCCGCTCTCGTCAATTAGACGATATGCCTTGGGTTGCCCAGACGAGCACAAGCTAAGGATTTGGCGCAACTCGATCGATTCCTGAAACATGCGCGTAAGCCGTGACAGTCCTCCCTCCAGGGAAGTTGCTTCTTGATCACCGTTGTTGGAAAGTCGCATTGTTAGCCGATATTGCATCTCGGGAACGTTCGATGCGACAATTGCTTGTCTATTACGTTCCATCTCCTCGAAGGCTTTCTTAGCCAAACGGATTAGCGACCCCTGATCACTCGTGAGTCTCGCGGTACGCGAGCTAATAGTTGTTTGGCCCACGATCAGAACCACCTCGATATGGTTGCTTTCAACAGGGCGAAGCTCATAGGAAAACAAGATGTTTGTTGGGTTAGTCCATTCAATCCGCACAGCGGACGATGCGTGGTTTGTTTGCGAGAATGTCTTAGTCATAAGGCATGAATACAAAGTTAGAACGAAAACAAAGTTAAACCTCAGGTTCATAGTAGTGCGTGGGTAGATTCCGGTCAAACTAATAGGGCGAAGTCCTAACGGGGTTCGTTAAGGGAAAGGCCACGGGGGATTCGTATCCTTATAGGAAGAGCCAGCGGATGGGAAGGCACCCGAGTGAGCTGAATTTTGCCCATCGAAAAAACCATCGTCAAAGGAGACTCTATAGGCATCGGAGACTCTCTTGCAAGCGTACACCTTTAGATAATAGTGGACTGGAACTTTCCCATGGGCATCCGGAGGGACATCTTTCACAGCCATTCCGTAGGTGAAAGAGATGCAGTTAAACTTGCGGGCCGCGGCGGCGTCCTGGAAAATGCGTGCCCAATCCCAGCAGAAATAGCCCCCAACGGTGTCGCTGTCCTTAGCGTTGTCATTACCAGGCCCCTTGCCCCAGTTGCTCTTCCACGCCGCCACAAGCAAATCGACCAGGGTTTGGGCTTCTTTCTTACATCCCTTGGGGCCACAGCAACTTTTCACACATGCGCTGTCGCAAGCGCTACCCAGCATGGCCAGGCCTTTCCTTATGGCCGCGTCACCCTCTTCCTTGTTCAACTTCTTGAGTCCCAATATATCGATGAAGTCGATGGGGTCGTTCCTCAGCATTCCGTAAAGATTGTTCCCTCCGTTCTCCTCAACAGGGTCTCTGGATAGCCATCTACCAGTGCTCGGATTGTAGTACCGATAGCCGTAGTAAAGGAGATCGGTCTCATCGTCCTGGTATTTGGTTGAGAACCGGAAGGGATTGGCTTTGGCCATGGGGCCGGTGGCGCGGAGGAGT
>Ga0316219_1002838_pt1 | contig 15018 bp, 14 predicted proteins | sample TBH18003PmetaG_FD_203635 | JGI IMG/M metagenome (GOLD analysis project Ga0316219, IMG submission 203635) | Freshwater microbial communities from Trout Bog Lake, Wisconsin, USA - TBH18003P | ecosystem: Environmental > Aquatic > Freshwater > Lake > Hypolimnion/Profundal zone | place: USA... | reverse complement strand
ACAGGCGGTTGCGGGTTCGAATCCCATCGCCGGCTCCATTCCGGAATCTCCCGTCCGTTGCGCCGGAGCGCCGCCCAGGTCTTCACTGCCCGATGGTGTAATGGTAGCACAAACGACTCTGACTCGTTTTGTCTAGGTTCGAGTCCTAGTCGGGCAGCCACTTTCACCGCAGCGAAAACGCAAGATCTGCGCCGACAAAGAAAGTTGACAGCAAAGTTTCGATAACCCCTAGTTCGCTCTCTGCCTGGTTTTTTCTCCCTTAATTAACCTCAGCCCCATGCTGAATATCCCTGCACCCCAAATGGATTTTCCGATTGCGTGCGGGCATTACACCAAAAGGTCAGGTCCCGCGTTCGTTGGCCTGTCTCTTGCTTTACGCCGGCAGCGAAAATAAGCAGGATCCACCTAGTGGAAGGACCACGCTGACCCGTCTTTCCTGGGCAATTCCCCCCTCTCTATTCCAACCCTCCATCCCATCCACCCACCCTCAGTCCCGCCTTTCTTCCTCCTATGATCACTCAGCTCCTCCCCCTCGCGTTCCTCCTCAAGAACCCCGACGGCTCCGACATGTCGGCGATGGATCTTTTTGCCGCGGGCCACGAAATCATGTGGCCGATCCTGCTGCTCTCGTTCGTCGCGATCACCGTGATCGTCGAGCGCCTGCTCTTCATTTTCCGCGAAAATAGCAGCCGCGAGCCGGAAGTCGTCCAGAAGATGCTCGAGTCCGTCGAGCACCGCGACATCGAGGGCGCCGTGGCGCTGGGCAAGAAGAGCAACGACTTCGTCGCCCGCATCCTCGTCTACAGCCTGACGAACAAGGAATTCTCCCTCTCCAACGCCTTCGTCCGCGCCTCCTCCCAGGAGCTGGCCCGGTTCAGCCAGGGCATGGCGACGCTCGACACCTGCATCACGGCCGCCCCGCTTCTCGGCCTCCTCGGCACCGTGACCGGCATGATGCGCACCTTCGGCGCCCTCGGCGGCGGCGACATCGGCGCGGCGGCCAGCACGATCACCGGCGGTGTCGCCGAGGCCCTTATCGCCACGATGTGCGGTCTGTTCATCGCCGTCACGTCCCTCCTCCCCTACAATTATCTCAATGCCCGCACGGAAGAGGCGAAGCATGAGATCGCCGACGCCTCCAACGCGTTGGAGCTGATCATCAAGAAGTCCGAGACGACCGCCCCCTTCGCCCGCTGATTTTCCCTAAGAAAATCACGCCCGGCTCGTTTCCCTTCTAGCCCAATCCTATCATGGCAGGCTCATCCGGTGGCAACAAAGGCGGCAAAAAGACCGCCCGCATCGAGATCATTCCCCTGATCGACGTCATCTTCTTCCTGCTCGCGACCTTCGTCTTGTTCACGCTTTCGCTGAACAAATCGAACGGCCTGGCCGGGATAACGGTGCCGTTGTCGGAGACGGGCGTGCCGCGCGATGCTGCCGGCACGGCAACGATCAGCATCACGCAGGAGGGCACGATCGCCTGGGACAAGGATCCCATCGCGGCGGACGAATTCATCCACCGCCTGCAGATTTTTCACGTCAACAATCCGGAAGGTCGCTTCCTGATCAATGGTGACGAAAACGCCTCCTTCAGCGTCGCCTTCGGCTACGTGATCGACGAGATCCGCAAGTCGGGCGCGAGCAAGGTTTTCATCGAGACTCACGTCAAACCCCCGGGCAAATAACAACTTAGCCCCACGGCGTCCTTTCACCTTTTCGTTCGCCAATTTCGACCAACATGGCCGGTTCCATCCCCAAAGCAGTAGAAGTAGCCAAGAAGAAGGCGCGCATCGAGATCATCCCGCTGATCGATGTCATCTTCTTCCTGCTCGCCACCTTCGTGCTCTTCACGCTTTCGCTGAACAAGATTGCCTCGGTTGAGGTCAACCTGCCCATCCCGGCGCCCCCGAGCCCGACTCCGCCGGACCCCGACATGGTGACCCTGCAGATTTCCGACCAGAACAGCTGCTTTTGGAACACGGAGCCCATCCAAGTCAGCGAAATCGCCCCCCGCCTCGAGAACCTGAAGAGCCGTGTCGCGCAGCCCCGCATTCTCATCACGGGCGATGACCGCGCGCGTTTCGGCGTCACGGTCCTGGCCTTGGACGAGATTCGCAAAGCGGGCATCAAGCAGGTCTCCGTCGAGACCGGTCGCACCCGGACCACGGGCAAATAACCCACGACCCGCCCCCTTTTCATGCGCCGCGATCTTATCATCGGTCTCATCATCTCCCTCGCCATCCACGGCGGCGTTGCCTGGGTGAGCGAAGCCTTCAAAACCGGGCCCAAGAAGGCCAAGGTCGAGGAGGTCGAGAAAGTCATCCAGATTGAAATGCCCAAGATCGAGCCGGACGAGCCCGAGAAGGTGGAATCCGACGAGGCGCCCACCCCGCTCGATATCGCGCCCCCGATGCAGCAGGACGTCCCGCAGCTCGTGCAGGTCGACTCCTTCGTGCAGCCCATCCAGCCGCCGCCGCCCGAGGGCCTGAAGCCCATGACCGGCATGCTCGTCATCCCCGTCGGCAACCACGGCCTCGGCAAGGGCATCGAGGTGTTTGATATTTCCAAGCTCGACCAGATCCCCGTCGCCAAGTTCCAGGCCGCACCGCAGTATCCCTTCGAGATGCGCCGCGCCGGCATCACCGGCGAAGTCATGGTGGACTTCATCGTGACCTCCGAGGGTGAAGTGCGGAACGCCTACGCCGCGCATTCGACCCAACGCGAATTCGAGGCCTCGGCCGTCCTTGCGGTGAGCAAGTGGAAATTCCGCCCGGGCAAGCGCGGTGGACGCGCGGTCAACACCCACATGCAGGTACCGGTCGGCTTCACCCTGACTGACAACTAATCTCTCCGTGACCGACCAGCCCTTCTCCCCCTTTTCCCGCCCGTGCCGCCTGCTTCTGGCCGGCCTCGCCGTCGCCGTCGCCGGGCTCATCGCGCAGCCGCTTCGCGCCGCCGATGACCACCAGATGGATCCCGCCACCTCGGAAGCGCTGACCAAGGTGAAGGATATGACCGACGCCAAGGATTGGGACGGCGCGATTGGCCTCCTTCGCGCCCAGGAGCCCAACGTCAGTCCGACAAGCTACGACACCGACATCATCGAGGAGGTCTTGTCCAAGATCTACATGCAGAAGGGCGACTACACGAAGGCCCTGCCCACGATGGAGGACTCCGTCCGCCTGTCCGACAGCTACAATTACCTCGAGGACAAGGAAGTCCAGGAGCTGGTCTACTACCTCGCCCTGATGTACAATCAGGAGGCCGCCAACCTGAAGTCGCTCGCGCTGCAGCAGCAGTATCTCAACAAGTCGACCGACTACGCGAAGCGCTGGCTGGATCACGACACCAATTCCGGGCAGGACCCGAAGCGCCAGGAAGTGATGCTGTTCTACGTGAACGTGCTCTACAACCGGGCGGTGCTGAACCCGGCGACGGTGGATCTCAAGCTGATGAAGGAGTGCGAAGCGGCGATCGAGGCCTGCCTCCTGACCATCAATCACCCGAAGGAGACGTTCTACGTGCTCCTGCTCGCCGCCTACCAGCAGGAAGGCAATTTCGCCCGCTCGGCCGAAGTGCTGGAGCAACTGGTCAGGAAGTATCCCGCCAAGAAGGACTACTGGTCCCAGCTGGTGCCGATTTACCTGAATCTGGCGTTCGACAAGGACGAGCAGAAGAGCCGCGAGAACAACATCCGCGCAATTTTGACCATCGAACGGGCGCAGCATCTCGGCTTCATGCGCACGGCGAAGGACAACTACACGCTCGTCGGCCTCTATTTCAACGTGGGCCAGTTCGGCAAGGCCACGGAGCTGCTCCATGAAGGCCTGAAGCGCGGCACCATTGAGTCGAGCCAGGCCAACTGGGAACTCCTCGCCTACTCCTACCAGCAGGTCGACAAGCCCTTCCAAGCCATCGAGGTCCTGAAGGAAGCCTCCCAGCATTTCACGAAGTCCGGCCAGCTCGATTTCCAGGTCGCGCAAATCTACTACTCCCTGGAGAAGCCCCAGGAGGCCTACGACAGCCTCACGACGGCGGTCGCCAAGGACCACCTGGACAAGGCCTACGCCGTCTATTACTTCCAAGCCTTCGTCGCCTATGAGTTGACGAAGTTCGACGAAGCCCTGGTCGCCGTCGACAAGGCAATCGCCTCCCCTAACTCGGAAAAGGAACCCCAGCTGCCCCGCTTGAAGCAGGCCGTCGAGGACGCCCTGAGGGAGCGCGCGTTGCTCAAGTCCGGCGCTCGCACCCAATAATCACGCCCCCTTATCATCATGAAGAAGAACTACATTTACTTCCTCGCTCCCCTTGTCGGTCTGCTCATTTTCGGCGCCGTCTATTGGAACTTCAGCAAGGGCCTCGCCGCGCGCGAAGCCGCCCGGATCGCCGCCGAGAAGCAGAAAAAGGAAGACAAGCTGCGCAAGCAGGCCCGCGACAACGAGCAGGCAATCAAGGAAGCCCTGGCCGCCCAAGCGAAGCGCAAGGCCGAGCGCGAGGCCAAGGAAGCCAAGGACAAGGCGGACAAGGAAGCCCGCGCGCTGGCCGTTGAGGCCCGCGACAAGGCCGACCGCGATGCCCGCAAGCTCACCCAGCAGGTCGAGCGCCTGGAGAAGGATCTGCAGACCGAAAAGGACGCCATCGCGAAGCTGGAAGTCGAAAAGAAGAAATCCACGGACGAGCAGGTCTTCCTGCACGAGTACGTCCGGAAGGCGGAGGACAACGTCAAGAACCTGATGCAGGTCCTCGACAAGATCACCGCTGCCGATGCCGCCCGCGCCGCCGCGGATGCCGCCGCCGCTGCTGCCGCCAAGAAGAATTCCTAACCCCCGCCACCCTCTCTCCCATGAAAAAATGGATGTACGTCATTTCCGTCGGCAGCATGTTGGCCATCTTTTTGGCGCTCTATTTCTCCGAAACGAAGAAACACGAGGAAAAGGAACACCAGCGCACCCTCAAGGTCGCCGCCCAGAAGGCCGCCGATGACGCCCACAAGGCGCAGATCGAGGCCGCCGCCCGGGCCGACGCTGAAAAGCGCGCCGCCGAGCGCGCCGCCGACACGGCGAAGAAGGAAGCCGACCGCTTGGAAAAATGGCTGGCCATTGGCCGCGAGATCCAGGCTGACACGGACAAATTCAATGCCGACGCCGACCGCAGCGCCAAACGCGCCGCCCAACTGGAACTCCAGCTGAGTGCCCTGCGGGCCGAGAAGGAAAAGCTCAACCGCGAGGCCTTCGAACTCGCGAAGCAGGTCGAGCAGGGCAAGATCGCCCGGCGCACTGCCGAGCTCGAGATCCAGCGGGCCACGGCCATGATTGCCGCCAAAGCCGCCCAAAGCTCCCTGGCTCACGCCCCCTGATCCCGCCCGGCCTTCCCGCCTCTTTTACGCGGCCCGCGGTCAACCTGACCCGGGCCGTTTTTTGCGCCCATATTTTGTTTGCACTGACCGCGCGCACGGCGTTTCCTCCGCCTTCCTCACGGCGACAAGCGCCGGGAAATGTAATCGGGGCGTAGCTTAGCCTGGTAGAGCGCTACGTTCGGGACGTAGAGGTCGCGAGTTCGAATCTCGCCGCCCCGACCATTTCAAGGACGCCCGGACAAGCGGCGTCACACGACGAACGGATTGTAGCGCAGCTCGTTTTCCGCCGTCGTCAGCGGCCCGTGACCGGGCGCAATCACCGTGCTGGGCGGCACCGCCGCCAATACCCGCCGCAACTGCGTCACGAGCTGCTTGGGGCAGAAATAGCCCCCACCCACCGACCCCGCGAAGATAAGGTCGCCTGAGACCAGCAAGGCCCCGCCCGGCTGGGCCGTGGGCGCAGTGATCAGATAGCAGTTGTGCGCGGCGGCATGCCCCGGGGTGCTCATGGCCGTCACTTCCAGGCGCCCAAATCGCTGCCGTTCCCCTTCACCCATGGGCCGGCCGCATGGCACCAAGGCGCCCGTCGGGCAAGACGCCGCCTCCAGCCCGAAACGCGCCACGACCTCGCACAACCCGCCCGTATGCTCGCCTTCAGCGTGGGTGAGAAACACCGCGTCAATCGACTTGATAGCCGCCGGCCATTGCGCCGTCAGCGCCTCGAGGCCGGGTCCCGTATCGAAAAGCAGGCCGTGCGAGGCACCGCATTCCGCCACGAGATAGGCGTTCGCGAAGCCGACGCCGTGCTTCATGCGCAGCGGGTGCACGCAAAAGGGCAGCGCCACCGACTCCGGGAGCGGATACTTTCCGCAACCCAGCGCGCACAGGCCGACTTCATTGAGATCCAAGGCCGCCGCCAGCCGCCTCAGCTCGGCGGTGGTGAAATCCGGGCGATAGTCGATGGCGTCATGCACGCGTGCCGGCGGCACCCCGGCGCGCTCAGCGAGGGCCTCTTCGGAGAGGTCCGCACGGCGCATCGCCTTCTCGAGCACATCGCCGAGTTCGTCTTCCAATGGCAGGCTTAGGTTCGACACGGCACGCGCAGCCTAGGCGGATGCCCCGGCAGGTGCAAAATGTTTTTGTTTTCCTGCGCCGGTCCCCCAACTCTCGGCCCATGGCTTCTGACCAGTCGGAAATCCTCGGCATCTTCACCCGCACGCGTGCGCTGCTCGAAGGGCACTTCGTCCTCCGTTCGGGCCTCCACAGCGGCCACTACTTCCAATGCGCCCAAGTCTGCCAGCGGATGGACGCCGTTGAGCGCCTGGCGGAACTGCTGCTGGCCAAGTTGAAGGGTCACACGTTCACCACGGTGCTGGCCCCGGCGATGGGCGGCCTCGTGATCGGCCAGGAGGTCGCGCGCCAGGCCAAGGCCCGCTACATTTTCGCGGAGAAGGAGAACAACGTGCTGGTGCTGCGGCGAGGCTTCACCCTGTCGCCGGGCGAGCCGGTGCTGATCGTCGAGGACGTGGTCACGCGCGGCGGCCGCGTCTTGGAATGCCTCGAAATCGTCCGCCAGGCCGGCGGGACGCCCGTGGCGATCGGCATGCTCGTGGACCGCAGCTCAGGCACCGCCCGCTTCGACGTGCCGGCCATTTCGCTCCTGGAGCTGAGTTTCCCCACCTACCCGGCCGACGCCGTGCCAGACTGGCTCGCGAAGATCCCGGTGCAGAAGCCCGGCAGTTGACGCCGCCGGCCGGCACGGCGTGGGCCGTCCGGCCTGAACAGCGGTCAGAGAATCTCGATGCGCAACACGCGCAGCGCGCCGCGGAAGAACACATACATCATGTGCCGCCCCGGCGTGAGCGCCGCCTTCGCGGAGGCCAGGTCCGTGACATCCTCCCGGTCAATCTGCACAATGAGGAGGTTGGGGATGAGCTGTTCGCGATAGGGCGAGTTCTCGTCCACGGACGTGATCAGCAGCCCGCTGAACCGCGTCGGAATTACCAGGCGGCGGCGCAAGTCGGGCGTGAGGACCGTGGCATTGACGCCGGGAATGAGCTCGTCGGGCTTTTCGTCAAACTTGTCCAACGACGCCTCGAGCGAAAGCGGCTTGCCGTCGCGGGATACCGCCAGTTTCACCTTCGTCCCGGGCATGGTCTCCGCGATCATCAGGCGAAGTTCCTCCCATGTGGTCGCGGTCCGGCCGTTGTAGGACAGCACGACGTCACCGCGTTTGAGACCGGCCTTCTCGGCGGGGGACCCGGGCGTGACATCGGTGATCATCGTTCCGTGCGTGCCCTTCGCCAGGTGGAGTGCCTCCGCGTCTTCCGCCGGGACGGTTTGGGCGGAAACCCCGAGGAAGCCTCGGGTAACCGTGCCGGTCTCGATCAGGCTCTGCAGGACGGACGACGCCAAGTTGATGGGGATGGCGAAACCAAGGCCGATGCTGCCGCGGGACGTGGAAATGATCGCGCTGTTGATGCCGACCAAGCGGCCCTTGGCGTCCACCAGTGCACCGCCGGAGTTGCCCATGTTGATCGCGGCATCGGTCTGGATGAAGCTCTCGTAGCCGTTTTCCAGCAGGCCGAGCTGGTTGCGGCCCTTGGCCGAAACGATGCCCGACGTGACGGTCTGGCCCACGCCCAAGGGGTTGCCGACCGCGAAGACGATGTCACCCACGCGGAGCTTGTCGCTGTCCGCCAGCGTGATGGTCGGAAGATTCTCGGCCTCGATCTTGATCACCGCCACGTCAGTCTTCGGATCGGTGCCGATGACCTTGGCGATGAATTCGCGGTCATCGGAGAGGCCGACCTTGAGCTCGTCCGCGCCTTCCACGACGTGGTTATTGGTGAGAATGTAGCCGTCCGGGGAAATGATCACGCCCGAGCCCAGGCCCTCCTCCTTGCGTTCCTGCTCCTGGTCCGGGATGTCGCCAAAAAACTGCCGCATCATCGGATTGGCCGAGACGCGCTCCCGGACGGTCTTCTTGGAATATACGGAGACAACGGCCTTCTGCACCGGCTCGACCACGTCAGCGTAGCTCGTCACCACCATTGAGTGGCCATCATTCACCGGGCTGTTGTCGATGTGCAGGACCGGCTTCTTGGCAGGTGCGGCGGTCGTGGCGAAGAGCGAAAAACTGCCCGCGGTGAACGCGGCGGCGAGGACCAACACACGGGGAAACGAATGGGATTTCATGGAGAGAACAGGCGGACAAGAGGTTAGAGCGAAAAGTTCCCGCCCGCAACCCCCCGTTGCGCGCGCAGACGGGCCAGCGCACCGTCCCTGTCGGCCGAAGCCCCTCCCCGGCTCAAAACCCCTTGATGCGGAACAGGCCGGTGACGCTCTCGTTGCCGTTGATGCGGACAATCGCCTGGCCGAGCAGTTTCGCGATGCTCAGCACTGTGATGGGCAGGCCTTGCGTGTCGATGGGCGTGGAATTCGTCGTGATCAGCTCGTCGATGATCCCGGACCGCAGGCGCTCGAGGGCGACGTCGTTGAGGATGCAGTGGCTGACGGCCGCGGTGATGCGCGCCGCGCCGTGTTCCCGGAGAATCTTGGCGGCCGCCGTCAGGGTGCCCGCGGTTTCAGTGATGTCGTCCACCATCAGCACATCGCAGCCCTCGACCTCGCCCACGAGGTTCATGGCCTCGACGGTCGTGGCGCTCTTGCGCTTCTTGGCCACCAGCGCGAGGGCCGCGCCCATGGTGTCGGCGTAGGCGGACGCCATCTTCATGCCGCCGACGTCGGGCGAGCAGACAACCAGCGGTCGGTCGCGCTTCTGCTTGCTGAGATACTCGAAAAACACGGGCGACGCGAAGAGGTGGTCGACCGGGATGTCGAAGAAGCCCTGAATCTGCTGGCTGTGCAGGTCCATCGTGAGGATGCGCGTGGCCCCCGCCGCCACGAGGAGATTGGCCACAAGCTTGGCCGTGATCGGCACGCGGGGCTGGTCCTTGCGGTCCTGGCGCGCATAGCCGTAGAACGGCAGCACGGCCGTGATGCGCTGCGCCGACGCCCGGCGGGCGGCGTCGATCATGATGAGCAGCTCCATCAGGTGATGATTCGTCGGCGGGCAGGTCGACTGGATGATGTAGACGTCGTGGCCGCGGACGTTCTCGTTGATCTTCACGAAGGACTCGCCGTCGGGAAAGCTGGTGACGGTGGCCTCGCCCAGGGGCACGCCAATCGACGCGCACATTTCCTCAGCAAGAGGACGGTTGGAGTTGCCGGAGAAGATTTTCAGCCGCGATTCGCCCATGCCGGCAAGCTGGTGACGAACCGCCCGAGGCGGAAGTCTTTTCTAACGCTGCGCCAGTAATTTCTCCAACCCATCCACGCGTTTGAACAGCTCGGGCAGCTTGCGGTGGAGGACTTCGAGGCGCTGGCTCAGCATATACGGCATGGCCGGCGTGCCGTTCAGGTACGTGCCGGGCTCGACATCGAAGGAAACCCCCGCCTGACCACCGATCTTGGCCTTGGCTCCGATCGTGATATGCCCGCCGATGCCGGCTTGGCCGCCCACCACTGCGTAGTCGCCGATCGTGGCGCTGCCGGAAATGCCGACCTGCGCGCAGAGAATGACGTGCTTGCCGATGACGACGTTGTGGGCCACTTGGACGAGGTTATCGATCTTGGTGCCCTCGCCGATCACCGTGCGGCTGAAACGCGCGCGATCCAGCGTGGTGTTGGCCCCGATTTCGACGTCGTCCTCGATCAAGACCGAGCCGACCTGCGGCACTTTCTCGTGCCGGCCCTTGACGAATTCATAGCCAAAGCCGTCCGAGCCCACGATCACGCCCGGTTGCAGGCGGACCCGGTTTTGCAGGCTGCAGTCGGCGGCGAGGATCACGCCCGGCATCAGCCAGCAATCCTGCCCGATCGTGGCCCCGCGGCCCACAAACACCTGCGCCTGCAGGTGCGAGCGGTCGCCCACGACAGCGCCTTCCTCGACCACGCACAGGGGCCCAACTGTGGCCGATGCTGCGATTTTCGCGCCCGGGGCGACCGATGCCGAGGGGTGGATGCCCGGCGCGGGTTTCGGCCATAGCAGCTGCTCCAAGCGCGAGCAGAACCTGGCCAGGGCGGCGGACGGATTATCGACCAGCAGGAAGAGCTGGTTGGGCTGGGGCTGGCCGTCGTAGTCGAGGGGCAGCAGCACCACCGATGCGCGGGTGGCGGCCACTTCGCTGCGATACTTGGCATTGCCCAGGAAAGTCAGCTCGCCGGGACCGGCGGTGCCCAGGGCGGCGAGGCCCCGCACGGTTTCGGACGTGCCCCCGCGCGTCTGTTTCGGTTGGGCGATGGCGAGGAGTTCGGCAGCCGTGAAGGAAACCTGCATGCCTGAGCGTGGGAATTTTCCGTGAGGGGCGCAATGCCTCAAAAACAAACCCCCGTTCCGGTGAGGAACGGGGGTTGATCCAAACGAAATTTCGGGTTGTGCCTTACGGCTTCTTCACCCCCGGGAGGGTGATATTCGGCGAATCGGAAGCCGGAGCCGAAGCCGGAGCGGACGTGGGCGCCAGCGCGGACGGGAGCGTCGGGGCGGTGGCGGGGCGGTCCTTGTTGATGACCTTCAGCACCTCGGGGGTGATGTCATAGTCGGGATCGGCGTAGACGATGCTGGAGACGCCGTTGAGCGTCAGGCCCGACTTGTCGATCAGGAGGTTGCAGCCCTTGCCCTTGGCGATGTCGACGGCGACCTTGCTGATCTCGGCGAGCATCAGGTCATGGAAGGCCTTCATGCGCTGCTGGAGCGAATTGCGGGTGTTCTGCTGGAACGTCTGCACCTCGGTCTGCTTCGCGCGGATATCCGCGAGCACCTTCTGGGCGTCGCCCTGGGCCTTGGACTTGGCCTCGGGGGCGAGCATCGGATTGTCGGCGGAAGCCGCGAGCTCCTTGTACTTCTCGACCATCGCGTTGCCTTCCTTGTTCAGGCGGTCCAGCTCTTCCTGGGCCTTGGCTTCGTCGGCGCGGAGCTTGGCGCCCTGCTCCTCGGTCTTGTAGTGGCTGTCGAACAACGTGCCGAGGTCGACAACAAGGATTTTCGGGGCCGGCTGGGCCGACGCACTCAGGGCTGCGACGCCAAAGGCGGAGAGAGCCAGCAGGGTTTGGATGGTGTTTTTCATGGATGGATAGAGGGGAAAAGGAGGCTCAAGCTAGGTAGATTAATAGCGGGTGCCAAAGGAAAAATTGAACTGGTTTCCCTTTTTGTTGTACGGGTCGGTCGTCAGCGGGATGCCGAAATCAAGGGCCAGCGGTGAGCCGGCCACGAACAGGTGCAGGCCGACGCCAAAGTTGTCGTTATAGTGGGCGGGATTGAAGTCGTAAGCGCCGGCGTTGACGAAACCTGCGTCATAGAAGATGGCGAAGCGGACCGGGCTCACGATGTCGAATTGGTACTCCGCACTAAAGAAGCCATAGGTTTTGCCGCCGATCGGCACATTCGCCGAGCCGCCCACCTTCGGGCCGACGTCATGGTATTCAAAGCCACGGAGGTCGCTGGGACCGCCGAGGTAGAATTTCGAATAGTAGGGCACGTCGGTGCTGGCGCCGAATTGCTCGATCACACCCCCGCGGGCGATCAGGCTTAGGACCTGGGAGTGGGTTTCGAACACCTGGAAGAACTGCGACGTGCGGAGTTCCAGACGGTAGTCGTTCTCGCCGCCGCCAAGCGGCCCGCCCGCGACGGCCACCGTGGCGGTGAAATAGTTGCCCTGCGTCGTGTTGATGATCTTGTCCCGGGTGTCCCGCAGGATCGTGAAGCCCATCCGCGAAACCGTGTTGTTGCCGGCCAGCGCCGTGATGGTGGGATCGGCGCCGGCAGCGATGTTATCAATGGTGATGATCTCGGCCGTGTATGAGAGCGTGCCTTCGACCAGCTCGAACAAGCGTTTCCGAAGGTAGACTGTGGCGCCCGTGTCGACTTCGCGGTAGTATACCTGGGCGTAGTCCGAACTGGTGCGGAACAAGTTAAAGCCGAGCGCGAGTTCGCGCTGGAACAGCCAGGGCTCCTCAAACGTCAGTATCGCCTCGCTCGACACCTGGCCGAGCTGGAGGCGGAGACGGAACTTCTGGCCATCGCCTTGGAAGAGAGAACGACTGTTGAACAGGTCGAAATTGGACTGGGACACTTCGGCAAAAATGCTCGCCCGCTCCAGCGAGCTGAAGCCGGCGCCGAAGGTGAGATTGCCCGTGCGGCCTTCCTTGACCGCGATGCGCAGGTTGCGGCGGCCCGGGATGTTGGTGTCCTGCGGCGTCACGCTGACGTCGTCGAAGAACCGGGTGTTCTCAAGGCGCAGCCGGCTGATCTTTTCGCTAACGGTGTTGAACACGTCGCCCGGCCCCAGCGTCAGTTCGCGCAGGATGACCGTGGACTTGGTCTTGGAATTGCCCTCGATGACGATGGATTCGACGGTGAACTTGTCGCTCTCGTTGACCTGGTAAACGAGGTCAATGTTGCCCGTGGTGATGTTCGACTTGCGGGTGAGCTGCACCTGCGTCTCCAAATGACCGTCGCGGCCGTAGAATTCCTCCAACCGCTCGCGGTCCTTGTCGATCTTGGAGGGACTGAAGATCGCGCCGCTCTTCTGGCGGAGCACGCGCTTCAGCAGGGCTTCCGGGTGCAGCTTGCTGCCGGTGATGGAAATGTCGCCGATGCGGTAGCGCCGCCCTTCCGTGATCGCGATGGTGATGACCAGCCGGTTTATCTTGGGGTAATCGAAGGTGACCTTGTCCGGCTGGATATCCACGTCGAGGTAGCCCTGTTCGCGGTAGAAGTCGCGGAGCTTTTCCAAGTCGTCATCGAAATCCTCGTCCTTGAACACGCCCGTGTCCGTCAGCCAGGACCACATGTTCCATTTTCGGATTTCCATCTGGCCGATGAGGTGCTTGGCCGCGATGTGCGCATTGCCGGTGAACTTGACGAGGGAGACGCGCACCTTCGGGCCTTCCCGCACCTTGAATGTGACGGTGCCGAAGCTGGTGGCGCGATTGCGCTCGATGGAGTAATTGATCGAGACCTGGTTGTAGCCCTTCTTTTGATAGAAGACGCGGAGCTTCTCGGCGTCGTCCTTCACTTGGCGTTCGTCCAGGGACGTGTTCGGCCGGGTCTTGACCTCCTTCTCGAGCTTGCCCGATTTGAACTCCTTGTTGCCCTCGAAACGGATGGCGAGCACGCGATACTTGGACGTGAGCTCGACGACGAGGTTGAGCGTGTTGAGGCCGCGAACCGGCTCCTGCTTGATCTCAATCAGCTCGAACAGGCCGGTCTTATACAAGGAGCGGATGTCGCGATCGATCATCGTCGAGTCGATCTCGCCGCCCTCGCGTACCTGCATGTTGGCTCGCACAACCTGTTCATTGACAATGGCGGTGCCGATAAACTTCACGGTCACGGTGCCCACGTGGTAAACCGGTGCCGGGGTCTGCGAGGCGGATGGTGCAGGTGCTTGCTGGGCAACAACCGGCGTGCCGGCCACGGCGAGGAGCAAACAAGGGACAAGGCAGGAACCTGTGACCCGCCGCAGCAGGTTACTGAGTGAAGTTTTCAAAGCGGGTGATATCTCGAAGGAAAGTAAGCTTTAGTTCTCCTACCGGGCCGTTTCGTTGCTTAGCAACGATTAACTCGGCCGAGTCGGAGGCAACTTGGAATTTTTCATCTGCGTCTTTGGGGCGGGCCAGCATAAGTACAACGTCAGCATCTTGTTCGATCGATCCGGATTCCCGCAAGTCAGCAAGTCGGGGGGCGCGGTTTTCCTTTTCGGATGCTCGGTTCAACTGGCTTAATACAAGCACCGGCAAATTGAGTTCCTTCGCCAACGCCTTTAATCCGCGGGAGGCCTCCGCCACCTGCTGTTCGCGGGGCACGCGGGGGTCGGTGGGGCTCAGGAGCTGGAGATAGTCGATGATGATGAAGCCCAGCTTGTGGCGGGCGTGCACCCGGCGGGCCTTGGCCCGCAGCTCCATGATCGAAAGGTGGCTGGAATCGTCGATGAACAGCGGCGACTTGGAAAACTCGTCGGCCGCCTTGATCAACTCCGCCTGCTCGTTGCCGTTTTTCGACAGCAAGCCCTCGCGCAGCAGCTTCATGTTGATGCGGGCGCGGGAACACAACATGCGCAGCGCCAGCTGGGCCGCGCTCATTTCGAGCGAGAAGATCAGCGTGGCCACGCCCTCCCCTTTCCGCGGCATCGCGGCGGTCTCGGCGATGTTCAGGGCGAACGACGTCTTGCCCATCGAGGGCCGCGCCGCGAGCACGATCATTTCCGCGCGCTGGAAACCCCACGTCAGCGCGTCGAGATCCTTGAACCCCGACGCCACGCCGGTGAGCTCGCCCTTCTTCATCATCATCTTGTTGATGACGTTCACCGCCTCGTGGGCGGACTCGCGCATGGGCTTGGCGGCGTCGGACACGCGGTCCTGCGTCACCCGGAAAATATCCTGCTCCACCTTGTCGATGAATTCCTCGAGCCCGCCCTGGTAACTGTAGCAGTTCTCCACCGCACCGGTGGCGACCTTGATCAGCTCGCGCAGCAGGTAGAGCTCGCGGACCTTGTCGATGAAGTATTGCGCCTGCGCCGTCGTCGGGATGCGCCCGCTGATTTGCGTCAGATAGGCGAAACCACCGATGCTCTCCAGCTGGCGCGAGGTCTTGAGCTCTT
>Ga0316219_1002820_pt1 | contig 15119 bp, 8 predicted proteins | sample TBH18003PmetaG_FD_203635 | JGI IMG/M metagenome (GOLD analysis project Ga0316219, IMG submission 203635) | Freshwater microbial communities from Trout Bog Lake, Wisconsin, USA - TBH18003P | ecosystem: Environmental > Aquatic > Freshwater > Lake > Hypolimnion/Profundal zone | place: USA: Wisconsin... | reverse complement strand
CAGCCGCGGGGAAAAAACGAGGAGAGGAGTTCCCAATCCTCATCCATGATGTTGGTTTCTATCATGGGGCTAAATAATAGCCTCAGCCCCTACAAACGTCAATCAACAAGTTAGCGCTTATGGGGCATCGCCCCACTGCCATTAAGTTAAGGAATTCGCGGTCTCGTTCCCAGGCTCCAGCCTGGGAACGCCCCTGTCTTGGAGGCTCCAGCCTCCCGTGCCTCTCCGGTGCGCTGTGCTTTTGGAGGCCCGGCAGGAGGCTGGAGCCTCCGGGAATACTGCATTCCCAGGCAGGAGCCTGGGAACGAGCGCGCGTTACGAGAGCCTCCAAGCTTAACTTAATGGCAGTGGGGCGATGCCCTAGGCTACATTGTGGCTGGGCCGGTGGCCCGGAAAGGCGGCAGGCGATCCCAGGTTCAGGCCCAACAATCACCCTCGCGCTTTGGCGAGGTTGGCTCCTCAGGATGACAACGTTCGGGGTTCCGGTCTGAATGGATCTAACTTAAGGGCGCTCTTGGATCAATGCTGGTTCGTATTGCAGATAGCGCTCGGAACGGGGACTCCGGGGAGCGCACGCGTCCCGGAACTGTTTCAAAAAGGATGGTTTGAATTACAGGGGCAAGCTGCAAGCCTCCGGATTGTTCTCCAATGCGCTCACTGTGAGTCAAAATTTCAACTCCGGCAACTCCCCCGCCCGCTTACTGCGGATACAGCAAGTACGGTTTTCGCTGGGCTCCAAACTGCGCCGCGGTCGAGGCCCAGCTTCCGATGATCTTGCTGGGCGGGACATGTTTCTCGATCGCCCGGCGGATCGAATCGCTCCCGTAGCACTTGTAAAAGAGGTCGTACTTGCGGTTTGGGCCGGCAAAGATGCCGCGCGGAGCGCTTTTTTGGGCGACGGCCAGCAGGTGGATTCCCAAAGCGCTGAGGTTCGCCGGGGTGTTCGGGTCGATGTGCAACCGCGCGCCACCGAAGCCGCCCTTGTTGTATTCGCTAACCTCGATGCCGGGCAGTTTCAGCGAACGGAGATACGCGGTAAACGCCGGTGCGCTGATCCATTTGCTGGCGGCGATCTCGAACGGCTCGGGACCGCCGCAGCCGGTCTCGATTCCCTCGACTTCGCCCACCAGCCCCGTGGCTGCGTAGTAGAGCGGCGAGGTGGAATACGGGATGTTTGGCGAAGTGGCGATCCAACGGAGGCCTGTGTCGTTCCACGTCATGCCTCGCGTCCAGCCGGACATGGCAACGACGGTCAGCTTGCATCTCGGGGTTGCCCACCCCTTGTCGTTGGCCATCTGCGCGAGTTCCCCTGCGGTCATGCCGTGGACGTAAGGCACCGGCAGCGCGCCGACGAACGAAATCCAACGCTGCTCGATGGGCGGGCCTTCCACGCGCAGCCCGCCCAGCGGATTCGGTCGGTCGAGGACGACGAACTCGATGCCGAGTTCCCCGGCGGCTTCCATGCACTTGATCATCGTGGAAATGTAGGTGTAAGACCGACTGCCGATGTCCTGCATGTCGTAAACCAGCAGGTCCACGCCGCGCAGCATGTCGGGCGTCGGCTTGCGCGTGTCTCCGTACAGGGAATAGACCGGCAGGTCGGTGAGCGGATCTTTGCGGGATTTCACGTATTTGCCGGCGGGCGTGGTGCCGTCGAGGCCGTGTTCGGGCGAATAGAGCGCCACCAGATGCACGCCCTTGGTTGCGGCGAGCACCTTGCGCGTCTTGACGCAGCGCGAATCGATGCCGGTGTGGTTGGTGACCAGCCCGACGCGCTTTCCCTTGAGCTGCGCAAAGCCATTGCGTTCGAGAATATCGATACCCAGTTGCACCTGGGCCTGCGCCGACGCGGCAAGAACGCAGAAGATCGCCGCTACGATGCCGGGGAACCGGGGGAATTTCGTTTGATTGAGGAGCATAAGTCTTTAGGGTCTGGATTGTATGGAACCGTCAAAAATTGGTCAATTACTGCTCTCCGGAGTGCCGGGCCCGGAGCTGGATTCCGAAACGGCGTCGATTTTCCGCCGGGTGCAGCCGGGAGGATTTATCCTCTTCGGGCGAAACATCAAGTCCCCGGCGCAACTGCGGAAGCTGATCGACGATCTGCGCGATCTCTCGGCGACCGAGCCGATCGTCACCATCGACCAGGAAGGCGGACGGGTTTCGCGCCTGCGCGAGATCGGTTCCGAGCCGCCCAACGCGCAACAACTTCGCGAAAAAGGCGACGCTGACCTTGTCTCCCGCCACGGGCAGATCACCGGGCGCTTGCTGCGGCTCTTCGGTTTCAATCTGGACCTCTGCCCGGTGCTGGACATCTCTTTCGACGACGATGCCGACAATTCCCTGCGCGGACGCTGCTACGGAACGACCGTGGAACAGGTGAACGAGCTGGCCGGCGCATTCAACGACGGTCTGCGAAGCGAGGGTATCCTCAGTTGCGGCAAACATTTTCCAGGATATTCGGCGGCACGCATCGATGCTCATCATGAATTGCCCGAGATTAACCGTTCCCGGGCGGAACTCGACGCGAACGAACTGGCTGTGTTCCGCCATTTCGCCGACAGTGTGGACAGCATGATGATCTGCCACGCGTTCTATCCCGCCCTGGAGCGATCGCGCACGCCGGCGTCGCTCTCGCGGGCGGTCGTCACCGGCATCCTGCGCGAGGAGTTCGGCTTCGAAGGGTTGATCATGACCGACGACCTGGACATGGGGGCGATTTTGAATCACTACGGCCTGGAGGAGACCATCCGGCTGGCGATCACCGCAGGGAACGATTTGGCGATGATCTGTCATCGGCTCAATTGCGTGGAGGAGGCTTTCGCGACGCTGCAACGGTTGCCCGCGGCGGAGCTCGATCGCGCATTGGAATCGCTGGCGCGCTTCAAGGCGCGGATGATCCGGCCCGACCCGTTCAGCGAAGAGGATTTCCGCTGGCGCGACGCGGAGGTGTTCCAACTCAGGGTGGATACGCTCGGGCCCGAACACGCCCGCGAACGCAGCCCGGAAACCGGCAAGCGCTCGCCCGTTGAGGTTTACTGAGTCCGCGGAAGAAGAAGAAAGGTCCGCAGATTACGCAGATTTTCGCAGATTTGGATGGTAGGTTTGGCGCGACAGCGAGGCGGGGGGTGGCAGCCGCCGGGTTTGGGTTCCCATTCGTCGCATCAGTCCTTTTGGTCCTTTTGGTCCTTTTCCCATTCAAACCACTGCTTGATATCGCCGGCTGAAAGCACCCGGTTGTAGATACGCAGAGATTCGACCACGGCGGCGTTGTCTGAGAAGAAATCGAGCGCATCGGTGGTGAGTGTCGGAGCGCCGGGGCCAGTGGCGACGCACTCGCCATTGAGATACAGCGCCAGCTCGTTTTCGTCCCCGGTGAGAACGACGTGCCGCCACTCGCCCGGCTTGGTCTTCCTGCCAGACAGATGACCGGGATCGGCGCGCAACTGGCCGCCGTTTTCCGCACACCCAACGGTCTTGTACGACTTCCCGAACGCGTTGTAGCCCCCCTTGCCGAAGAGGTTTCCGTTGCCCTTGTCGCTGAGGAACCAGACGCCGACAGAGATGGCGTTCTCCTTCATCCGCAACCCCGTCACCTTGAACCCGCCGTTGGCCGCGCCGTGGGTGAGGTTGACGTCGACGGCATGAGGATGGTCCGCATCGTCGGCTCCGGCGCGATTGACGGCGATGGCGCTTCCGTGCCGGCCCTTGACCTTCACCGCGCCGGGAGCGATCCACACGTCGAATCCGGTCTTGAGATTGGCGGGACCGGGCTTGCCGTCCCAGCGGTCGAAGTTCACCGAACCGAGCAAGTCCGCCACGGGAACGTTCACGCGCGAGAATCTCACACGCGCCGGATCGGTCACGGCGCGCCCGTTCTGGAACGCGCGGGCGGTCAGGACAGCGGTATGATCCAGAATGACTGGAGCAGAGTAAAGCGGAGCGTCCGGCCCCGGTTCCCGCCCGTCGAGAGTGTAACGTATTTCCGCGGCGCGGCCTGGCGGCAGGCTCATGGCGACCGGCGTCGGGCCATAAATCTCCGAGTTTCCGCCGCCGTCGGGCTGAATCTTCACAAGCACGGGACGTGACAGCAAGTCGGCGCTCAGAGGCACGCTTTGGCCGTCGGGATAGGTGACCGATCCGCCGGCAATGCTAGCGCCGAGCCGAATCGACACGCAATGCCAGCCCGCCTTCAATCCGGTGCGACGCAAAGGCGCGCGCCCGCAAACACCGCGCTGGACAACGACCTCGCCGTCCACGCGAAGCTGATTCTGATACGCCGCGCGAAGTTCGCCCAGGCGCGCGTTCTCGCCGCGCCGCGCCGGGAGATCGAATCCGTAAACGCCGTCCACAGGCGCATGAAACCAGCCGTCGTACCGGCGCACGAGACCGGGCTTGCTGTTGGTCTCGATGACCGGCGCCGGTCCCTCGCGCAACGGAATAAGATTGTCTACGTCGAGGTACTCGGCGTCGCGGTTCTTTCCGTCGCGGTCGTACACCGATAGCGTAACGCCGGGCTCCAGCCAACCGGGCGCTCCGGCCTCGTGCCGCCTGATCGCGGGTGCGGGCGCAAGGACATGGCCCGCAGGTTCGAACCGGAGATCGCCGGCAGGCATCGGTTGCGCTTCGTCGCCCTCCCGCCTGACGGTCACCGAAAACGGCATGGAATCGACCGTGGTAATATTCCACAAGAGCGGATCGCACACTACGAGATCGATCGGATGCCAGCCGCGTTCGAGCACCGCAACGCCGCGGCGCACCTCCTGTTGCTGATGAAACACGCCCGTCCATTCGATGGCGGCCTGCCCGCCAATATCCAGTGTTACCGGGCCGCACGAATCGACCGCAAACTCATAAGCGCCCGGCTCCGCAGCGTGGAACCAGCCAGTGAACCGGTAAAAGCCCTTGCACTGCTCCGCCATCGGGCGGGCCGGCGTGACCGCGGGAAGCTGGAATCCCGCCGCGCTCGCCGTGAGAATGGGCGTTTCGCGGTTCAAATCGGGCATCATCGCCCTGGCCGCGTCGAAAAACCCGCGGTCGTTCCACATGACGGTCTTCTTTTCATAAACGCGTCCGAGCAATCCCGGTTGCGAACCAGCGGGCGGCTCGGCGAGTCCCGGAGCCGGAGAGACTGCAACGAACCGCGCGGTGGCGGTTTCGCTCTGTTGCAGGTCGCATTTCCAGCCCGGATCGAACACGCGCGCCTTCAACTCACACGTCTTTTCGACCGCCAGCGGAGCTTCGTAGAGCGGCGAATCCACGCCGGGTTCCGAGCCGTCCAGCGTGTACCGGATGCAGGCCGGCGCGGGCGGGCGGACAAGCGCGGCTTCGATGCGCCCGGCAAAACGATACTCTGGCGGCTGCCCTTCGCGGCGGGTGGTGCGAGCGTCGTTGAGGTCAAAGCGCCGGCCCCGAACGTCGAACACCGGTCGCGCGGGCCGGGCGTCGCAACTGAGCGCGGCCTGACCGTCCCGCTCCATCGCAAACACCGTTCGCCCTCCGTCCGTCTGGCCGAAGCGATAGACATCCCGCTGATCCTTGAACTGCACCGTCAGTTCCGTGCGGTCGCGATTCCATTTGGTGGCGGGCAGCGCATCGCCAAACCGGTGCGGATACACCAGAATGCGGAAATCCGGCGACACCGCCATGGCTGGAATCGTCAGATGGGCGAACCCCTCGAAGCGTTCGAAGCGCGGCACGGGATAGCCATAGGGAGTGTTACGCCATAACACCCGAACAAGACACAGCGGATCGCCTTTCTTCGGCTGGAGCTTGCCTGTCTTTGGATCGCGCGCCGTTCCCGCGCGCCCGAGAATCAGATCGTCCTCACGCACGGCTGACGGCTCGGTGTTCTGGTAAACGATCTCCGGGGTTTTCGCGTCGATGAGTTCGGCGTCGTCGGGAAGCGTGATGTTCCACTCGAAGAGGTGGACGGCGTCGTCCTTTTTGGCGTCGTCGATCGTCAGCAAATACGGAGTCCCGCCCCTGGCGAAATGCACCGTGCGGTACGCCTGCTCCATCGGATTCCACGTCTTGTATCCCTCCACAAAACGCGTCTCACCGCTCCACGGACCGTAGTCGGTGTGCGCGTACCCGTCGTTCCAGCGCACCGTGCCGGGATGAAAAGCGACCTGGATGTCGCGCGTGAGATCGTAGTTTCCCTCCGTGAACGGCGCGTAATACGGAAGCTTGCCGGATGGGAAATCGAGCGGATGAATCTGCATCGATTTGGTGTAGGTGAAGCCGTTCCGGCAATCCGCCGCCCCAACCGCGCCAGCCGGCGTTTCGCGTATTCCGAGCCACACGCCGGGCGCGGGCGGCCAGTGGCAGCCTTTCCCGTCCACGGTCAGCATGTTTTGGAGGAAACTCGCCTTTGTCGCCAGCATGTTGACGTCGCGAATCCAGTTCACGCCGTCTTTCCAGAGGGTCAGCCTGCCGTTTTCCGAACCCTCGTGGCCGCCGTAGAAGAAGTCCTGTTTGCAAGCAAACCCGGCGTGCAGGTCGTCCTTGCGCCAGGAATTGCGCGTGTCGATGTAACCGCGGGCGTCGTCATGCCAGGTCAGCGGCAGCTGAAGCGCGTCGATGCGCGCCTGGGAGGTCCACTCCTCCGGCTTCGCGTTTTCGTTGGCGAACAGCAGCAGCAGTTCCGGCGAGATGCCGACCGGGTCCGGCCAGCGCGCGCTGGAATCGGTCAGGAATGGATGCGTGGTAAGACTGGCGGTGTAGAGCAGATCGATGCCCGGATCGGACGGATGCAGGTAATGCATCAGCCAGATCACGTGAAAGGCCGAGGCGCGCATTTCGTCGCGGATGTGCCATTCGCCGTCCTCCCAGCGCAGGGCCGCCTGGAAGAAGCGCATCTTGGCGCGCAGATGGCTGTGCATGAGCAAGTCGCGCTGGCGGCGTCCCACGGCAACGAACGCCGAAACATTCAGCCAGCCTTTGATCGACTCGAAACACATGCCGTCGCTGTCGAGATACCAGTCGAGCATCGCGCGCGCCTTGCGGGCCGCGAGGTCGAAAACGCGCTGGTCGAAGCCGGGTTCGCCCTCGATCAGAAGCATCAGGCGGATATACTCCATGCCGAACCCGTTGTGATTGTTGATCACGAAATGATCGGGGATCGCCATGAAGTTGGAGATGCGGTTCGCAACGATTCGGGCGATGGTCTTGCGAGCCAGTTCGCGTTCTTCCGGCGTCATCCAGCCGGACAGGTAGTCGTAGTCCAGCAGCGCCCAGATTTCGCTTGGAGGATTCGGATTCCCCGAGGCAATGATGGAGCGTTCCACGCACCACAGGTTGTCATGGTCCGGTTGCCGATCGAGCACGTCCAGTTTCGGCTGGAGCGCGTTGAGCTTGGCGACAAGCTCGGCGGCCAGTTGCCGGCCCAGCGTGTTGTCCTGAGACACCAACGCGTAAAAGGCGCTGCGCGATTTCGAGGCGCGCTCCCACATGGTCCGAAACGGCGCCGGCGCTTTTTCACCGAGCGCAACCCGCGCGCGGACGATCTCGACATCCGCCGGCGTCACCAGCACGCGCGGATGAATACCCGGCGGCGGCGGCGCGGGCAGGCGCGTGGCGTCGAATGCGGGGTCGGTGTAGTCCACCTGAACCGCCGGGGATGCCGGCCAGAAGTCGCCGCGCAGGGCGTCCGCGGCGGGAAGAATGGCGCGCGGTTTCCAGGCGGGCTCCTGGTAATAAGTGCGGGCAATCCCCTGGTGGGAAGGGTCTGGCGAAGCGGCGCGAACGGCGCCGAACGCCACGAGAAAGGAGAGACAAACGAGAGGTTTCAAGAACGATGCGCACATTGGAGGTAAAGCGATTTTGGAACTCATTAAACCGCTGTCGGTCGGGTAAGTTACGAAAAAACGCAAGGGACCAAAGAACCGCCAGGGCGCGCACCCGGTTCTCATCATGCGTGGCGGGCGCACGCTCAGGTTGAATGAGACAGCTTTCGGAGCGTTTCAGCGGCCCAACCCCATCGCCCGGCGAACCCGCGAAAGGGTCTCCCCGGCGAGCGAGCGCGCCCGTTCGGCTCCGCGGCGAAGGACTTCACCAACGATGGCGGGGTCGCGCTCGATTTCGGCTCGTCGGGCTCGGGCCGGAGCAAAATGCTCCCACACAGCCCCAAAGAGCCGCTTCTTGAAATCGCCGTAGCCCACGCCGCCCGCGCGGAATTCGGCCTCCATGCGAGCCGTGTCCTCCGGGGTCGCAAAAAGCCGGTAGAGACCGAGGATCGAAGACTGCTCGGGATTCTTCGGGCTTTCCACCGGCGTCGAGTCGGTGACGATCCCCATGATCTTTTTCTTGAGCGTCTTCTCCTCCAAGAACAGCTCGATGGTGTTCCCGTAGCTCTTGCTCATCTTCTGGCCGTCGAGTCCGGGAATCGTGGCCAGGTCAGGCAGGATGCTCGGCTCGGGCAGCTTGAGAAGATCGGCGCCGTAGAGCTCATTCAGCTTGATTGCGATATCCCGCGTGACTTCCACGTGTTGCTTCTGATCCCTGCCCACCGGAACGATATCACTGTCGTAAATGAGAATGTCGGAGGCCATCAGCACCGGGTAAGCGAACAACCCGTGCGATGCAGGCAATCCCCTGGCGAGGGCGTCCTTGTAGGCGTGGCAGCGTTCCAGCAGGGCCATCGGCGTCAGGACGGAGAGCAGCCAGGTCAGTTCCGTCACTTCAGGCACATCCGATTGGCGAAAAAAAGTCGCCTTGGCGGGATCGAGTCCGCACGCCAGGAAATCGATGGCGAGGCTCAGGGAATCCGCCCGCAGCTTTGCCGGATCGGTCACGGTGGTGAGCGCGTGGTAATCGGCGATGAAATAGAGCGCATCGCCCTTTTCCTGCCACCCGATGGCGGGGCGCATCATGCCAAAGTAGTTGCCGATGTGGAGGCGGCCTGTCGGTTTGATCCCGGAGAGAATGCGTGGCATAGAAGAGTTTCGTGAAGAGCATGGAATTTCTTCGAGGCCAACGCCGTTTGTCAAGAAGGGAGGAACTCAAGCGGCGCGCGGTCAACCGATTAACCACGGATTTCACGAATGAACACGGATCTGTTTTGTCCGTGACGTTTTGCTGAAAATGGCTCACTATCGGCTTGGATGCGCATGATCGATGTTCCACCCGCCGACAGGTACGCGGCCTGGCTGCCCGTGCCGTTTGGCGGTTTTCAAGAGGAGTGCGCGTTTCCGCAGCGTCCGGCGTTGTCGGAACTCGAAATACAGGCGCGCTGGTTTTCGGGCGAGTTTGGCAGGACGTTTCTTACGACTGCGGGCGACACGGTCGAAGTGGTCCAGTTCGGCGTCTGGAACCGGGAAAGCGGACCGGACTTCCGCGACGCCGCCGTGTCCCTCAACGGACGACCGCCGGTGCGCGGCTGCATCGAGATCGATCCCGATGCTCGCGACTGGGAACGCCACGGGCACGCACCGAATCCCGCCTACGGCAACGTGCTCTTGCACCTGTTCTGGAGCAGTGGCAAACCCGAGTTCTTCACCCAAACCAACGCCGGACGAGCAGTCCCGCAGGTGAGGCTTGACCTGAGCGACATCGACCGGCGGACGCTTTTTCCCGTTCCCTACGCCAAGCCGGGACGCTGCTGCGCTCCCCTGTCGGTGCTGCCTCAGGAGAATGTCGCAGGACTGCTCCGGGCCGCCGCCCATTTCCGGCTGCGGCGGAAAGCGCATCGGCTTCGGCAAACCGCCGAGGTGCATGGCGAAAGCGCTGCGCTCTATCAGGCCGTCGCCGAAACGCTCGGTTATAAGTCGAACAAGCTACCGTTTCTCCTCCTGGCGCAACGCCTCCCGCCCGGACCCTTGCGGCAGCGGCGCGCCGGCCTCGAAGCGCTTCTCTTCGGAGTCAGCGGCTTCCTGACCGATACCGACCTGGCCGCCAATCCAGAAGGCACGCGTACCTATCTCCGCGAGATTTGGGAATACTGGTGGCCGTCCCGTTCCGAATTCGCGAACCTGATCCTGCCCGCCCGCCTGTGGAAATGCGGCGGGGTCCGGCCCATGAACCATCCGCACCGCCGGGTGGCCGCCCTGGCGGAGCTGGTTCGCCGCTGGAATAAGGCGCGGGCGGCGTTCGATTGCGCCGAACCGGCCGCGGTCGGTCGTTTCTTTGCCAGCCTCACCCATCCGTTTTGGGATTACCATTACACGCTCACCGGACGCGCCGCACCCCGCCGCATGGCGCTGGTGGGACCGGAGCGCGTGGCAGGCATTCTGGTCAACGTCGTCCTGCCATGGGCGCTACGTCAGAAGAATGCGGCCTATGACAAATTGCACGCCCTGCCGGCTCCGGATTTCAACCTTAGGGTCAGGATTGCCTCCCTGCGGCTCTTCGGCATCGAGGCCAAACGGGTGCCCATGCTGAAGACGGCGGTCCACCAGCAAGGGCTGCTGCAAATCTATGAGGATTTCTGCTGCCAGGATGCTTCAGACTGCTTTCGCTGCAAATTGCCCGAACAGTTGAGGCAGTGGGAATGAGGCGGCCTACCCCTCATCCACCGGCAGCGGCGGTGGCGGTCCCTTCGAGTCCAGGACTTGCGTGAACTCCTGCATCAGCGCCACCAACTCCGGCGTCCGGGTGGCGATCGACTTGGTCAGCTTGATGTAATTATCGGGGTTGCGTTGCGCCAACTCCGAAAGGGCGGAAAAAACTGCCAGCGCGTTGTTCATCGAGTGCTTCAGTTCGCTATAGGCCGACCGCATGGCCAGCCATTCCGCGTGGGTAAAGATTACAGGGGCGTTGCTCATAAGTTGCTGGGTTTAGTTCTGGCGGTCGGCTGACAGTTGTGCTTTGGTGACCATTTCCACGAATCCTGCAAAATGGCGGCGGAAACAATCAAAATCACAGGGGCGCGTCAGCATAACCTGAAGAATCTCTCACTGCAGATTCCGCGCCAGAAACTGGTCGTAATCACCGGATTGAGCGGTTCCGGCAAATCGTCGCTCGCCTTCGACACCCTGTACGCCGAGGGCCAGCGCCGCTACGTCGAGAGCCTCTCGGCCTACGCGCGCCAGTTTCTCGACCAGATGCAGAAGCCCGACGTTGATTTCATCGAGGGCCTCTCGCCCGCCATCGCCATCGAGCAGCGTTCCTCGGCCAGCAATCCCCGTTCCACCATCGCCACCACGACGGAAATCTACGACTACCTGCGCGTCCTCTTCTCGTCCATCGGCCAGCCACACGACCCCGCCACCGGTCAGCCTGTTTTCAAACAGACCGCGCAGTCCATCGTCGATGCCCTCCTCGCTCTTGGCGATTCGGAATGCCGCCTGGTTCTGCTGGCGCCGCTGGTCCAGAGGCAAACCGGGGAGTTCCGCGATGTCCTCGAAAAGATCAAGCGCGAAGGGTTTGTGCGGGCGCGGATCGACGGGGAGATCGTCGAGCTCGGCAATTCGCAGCAGGAGGTCCGGCTCGGAAAAGGCGAGGCGCATACCATTGAGGCGGTGGTCGATCGCATTGCCATCCGCGACGGCGTCCGGCAGCGGCTGGCGGACTCGGTGGAGACGGCGCTCAAGTGGGGCGGCGGAAAGCTGGTTGCCCTGACCCAGGGCGCCTCGGACCGGGCGGGCGATCGCTGGACGGAGCACCGTTATTCGACCGATTTCACCAATCCGGAGACCGGCTTCACCATTCCGCAGCTCACCCCAAAACACTTCTCCTTCAACAGCCACTTGGGCGCCTGCGCAACCTGTCACGGCCTGGGAACGGAACTCGTTTGCGACCCCGACCTGATGATCGCCGATCCGCAAAAGACGCTGGACCAAGGCGCGGTGACGCCGTGGGCGCGGGCGGTCAAGCGAATGCAGAAGTATTACGCCGGAGTGCTCGGTTCGCTGGCGCGGGCGTACAAAGTCCCCACCGACCTGCCGTTTGCCGACCTGCCCGAAGCCTTCAAGAACGCGCTCTTTTACGGCACCGGCGACCGGGCGATCGAGCTCGTCTGGGGCGATGCGGTGCGGCGCACCAGGGTCGCCAAACCGTTCGAGGGCTTGATCGCCCAACTCGCCCGGCTCTACGAGGAAAGCTCCAGCGAACTGACCCGCAACCGCATCCGCGCTTATATGAGCCGGCGTCCTTGCGAAATCTGCCGCGGCGCCCGGCTCCGCCCTGAAATTCTCGCGGTGACGATTCGCGGCTCTCATTTTCGAGAATCCGAACACGGCCTCGGCATTCATGAAATCTGCCGGCTCACGATCTCCGAGGCGAAAATGTTCCTCGAAAGCCTGCTGTTGACCGACCAGCAGCGCCTGATCGCCGCGGAAGTGCTTCGGGAAATTCTCGGGCGGCTCCGTTTCCTGGACGAGGTGGGGCTGAGCTACCTGAGCCTCGACCGCGAAAGCGGGACGCTCTCCGGCGGCGAAGCGCAGCGCATCCGGCTGGCGACGCAGATCGGCTCCGGCCTGGCCGGCGTGCTGTACGTGCTGGACGAGCCGAGCATCGGACTGCACCAACGCGATAACGACCGGCTCATCGGCACTCTGCGGCGGCTGCGGGACTTGGGCAACACGGTCATCGTCGTCGAGCACGACGAGGATACCATCCGCGCGGCCGATCACGTGCTGGACCTGGGACCCGGCGCCGGCGTTCGCGGCGGGCAGTTGGTGGCGCAGGGAACCGTGGAGGAAATTCTGGCCGCCGGGAACTCGCTGACGGGCGACTACCTCTCAGGCCGGCTCAGCATCCCGGTGCCAAAATACCGGACCCGTCCGGCGGGCAACCGCGAGCTGGCCATCGACGACCGTTCGCTCTCCAGCGGCTGGCTGACGGTCACCGGCGCTTGCGAAAACAACCTCCAACAAATCACCGCGTCGTTTCCGCTCGGCTGCTTCACCTGCGTCACCGGGGTTTCCGGCAGCGGCAAGTCCACTCTGGTGGACGACATTTTGCGCCGCGCGTTATTCCGCCATTTCTACAGTTCCAAAGACCGCCCCGGAAAGCACAAGGCCATCCTCGGCCTCGACCAGGTGGACAAGGCAATCGTCATCGACCAGGCCCCCATCGGGCGCACCCCACGCTCGAATCCGGTCACCTACACCGGGGCATTCGCGCCGATCCGCGCGCTCTTTGCGCAACTGCCCGCATCACGCATCCGCGGCTACGACCAGGGCCGGTTTTCGTTCAACGTCCGCGGCGGGCGATGCGACAACTGCGAGGGTGACGGCGTCATCAAGATCGAAATGCATTTCCTGGCCGACGTGTACGTGGAGTGTGAGGTCTGCCGCGGACGGCGCTACAACCGCGAAACCCTGGAGGTCACCTACAAGGGCAAAAACATCGCCGACGTGCTCGACATGACCGTCGATGAAGCCGCGCGTTTCTTCCGCAACGTCCCCACACTCTCCGACCGGCTCACCGCGCTGGAGGATGTCGGCCTGGGCTACGTCCGCCTCGGTCAATCCGCCACCACGCTCTCCGGCGGCGAAGCCCAGCGCGTGAAACTCGCCGCCGAACTTGCCAAGAAAGCCACCGGTCGCACAGTCTATATCCTCGACGAACCGACCACCGGACTGCACTTCGCCGACATCCACAAACTGCTGGAGGTTCTCCTGAAGCTGCGCGACGCCGGCAACACGCTCATTGTCATCGAGCACAACCTCGAAATGATCAAGTGCGCCGACTGGGTCATCGACATGGGCCCCGAAGGCGGCGGGGCCGGCGGGCGAATTGTCGGCGAAGGCACCCCGGAACGAATCGCAGCGCTGGAGGACAGCCACACGGGGCGGTATTTGCGGAGGATTTTGGGCAGCCGGAATTGATAATTGAGGGGCACAGGCAATCTGCACGGAAGCGAGCATCTTTTCTCTTCCCTCGCCGAGGCAACTTTTGTTCCGCTGCCCGCGATTGCCCACGAAGAGGCCTTTGGCAGGGCGCCAAAGGCCGCACGCGAGGGCGCGTGCGCTCCCCAGAGCCCGGTCTCCGACGTTCTCGCAAGAATCGGCGGGTAATAATAGAAGTAATTTGTCCTGCGCCCCTCCACATAAGCGTAGCGTCGAGCGCTTGATTTCTTCCGCTTTTGATGGATAAATTGTGTGATCAGAGTGAAAAACAAAAAATTACCCCGAAACACCCCGAAAATCCCCCCAGCCCGATGAACCCTGTCGTAAGTTGTATTACTCCGTTCTTCAACGCTGCCCCGTGGCTGCCGGATCAACTGGAATCCATGTCCCGGCAGGCCTTCCGGGAACCGTGTGAGTTTCTGTACTGCGACAACGGCGCGACGGATGGCAGTCGCGATGTCATCGCGTCGTGGCAGGGTCGTCTGCCGGGCCCGGTTCGGATCGTAACGGCCTCCGACCGCAAAGGCCCGGCGCACGCGCGCAACGTGGGTCTGCGCGAGGCGCGCGGGGAATACCTGGTGTTCTGCGACGCCGACGACCGTGTCAATCCAGACTGGATGGATGCGATGGTCGCGGAAGCCCGGGCGAGCGGGACGGAATTTGTCTCCGGTTCCCACCGCCTCTGGGACGGTTCGCCCGGTCCCTGCCTGGCACGGGTGACCAACGCGGCGCGCGGCAAGCAACTCGATTACCTGCCGATGATGCAGGGGGGCAACATGCTGGGGCGCACGGAGGCGATCCGGGCGCTGGGGGGCTGGAGTGAGGATATGATCACCGGAGAGGACGTCGATTTTAGCTGGCGCGCGCAGCGCGCGGGGTACCGGATCGCGTGCTCCGATCGCGCCATCATGGAGTACCGCACGCGGCGACGGTTGCACGGCACGTTTCGGCAGTTTTTCCGGTACGGGTATTACGACATCCTGTTGCTCAAAAAATACTCTAACCGGCCACGGGTGCGCAAGACATTGCGTCGGCACTGGGAGGAAATCAGGCCGATTCCCGCCGCGCTGCTGCATGTGCTGCAACGCCGGGAAGGACCTGAGGAAGTTCTCTGGGCTGCGCAGATCGCGGGCAAGAAGGCGGGCCACTTGATCGGAAGCCTGCGCTTCGGCCACTTTTACCTTTAGTTGTCGTTTCCGGGGTCAACGCTTGACGCTTGGTGCGCCCGTGAAGCGGGCGTCAGCGCGGGTGAAAGTCCCGCCGGTGCAATTAGGCTGTTCAGCACCGCAGACCGTGCCAACTGCGTCGCCGTGAGGCGGGGTGGGG
>Ga0316219_1002804_pt1 | contig 15183 bp, 17 predicted proteins | sample TBH18003PmetaG_FD_203635 | JGI IMG/M metagenome (GOLD analysis project Ga0316219, IMG submission 203635) | Freshwater microbial communities from Trout Bog Lake, Wisconsin, USA - TBH18003P | ecosystem: Environmental > Aquatic > Freshwater > Lake > Hypolimnion/Profundal zone | place: USA... | reverse complement strand
CAACTGAGCTGCCGCGCGCGGAGCGCCCGGCCCACCTCACAAGACTCACGCGCAAGACTCGACGGTCTGATCGCAACTGTCTGCCCCTTCGTGGTTCGGGGTTTACCTCCCGACATCCGAAATGCCATGTCGGGCCTAAAGCCCGACCCATACTCCCCCCGCACACCCACACAGCCACTGCTTCCGCGTCGCTCCCCCGAGCTTGTCCAACACCCGCCCGCCTCCCATCGTCGCCCTCGCTCCATGAAACCCGCCCGCCCCGCGCTCCCCTATTTCGGCCTCCTGCTGGCCGGCGCGCTCGCCTGCTCGGTCCCGGTTTCCGCCGCAGACCTGACGCTCCAAGCCACGGCGTGGTCCGACGATCACTCCGCGCTGCTGGAGCAGGCCGCGAAGCTCAGCACCGACGGCTATGCCGCCGATGGCAACAAGCTGCTCGCCGACCAGGCCGACGAGGACGGCGGCGCCCCCGCCGCCTTCGCGGTGGCCAACACGCTCTACGCCTCCGACCCGGCCATTTCCTACCGCCTGCACCTGCGTGCGCAACGGGCCTTCCCCAACGATCCCGCTGCCGTCCTGCAGGCCGCGATGGAACTCCACCGCCACGGCGAGTACGCCGCCGCCATCGTCCACTACCGGCGCCTCATCGAGGCCGGGGTGATGCCACACAGCTCCGCCCTGCTCGCCGATTGCCTCGTCCGCACCGGCCAGCTGAAGGCCGCCGTCCAAGCCTGGGACCACGCCGGCCACGCCCAGCATCACGTCGAAATCGATGCCGCCATCTGCGCCATCTACGGTCCGCTCTCGCCGTACCAGCGCCGCAGCGACCTCATCGCCAAGATCGAGGGCGGCGACGTGGCCAAGCTCGCCGACCTGATTCTTCTCGACCTCAACTTCGACACCGACTGGTGGAACGCCCGCGTCAACCACGACGCCCTCGACTCCGACTTGAAGCGCGCCGGCGCGGCGCTGGGCAAACGCGACGCCCGTTACCGGGCCCTCGCACTCTACGCCCAACTCACCCGCGTCGAGGAAAAGCGCGCCAGCGAAATCCTGCGGTTGCTCAAGGACTCCAACCTAATCGTCGGCCCCGGTGCCGACCTGCCCGCCGATTCCCGGATCGCACGCGCCCTCTGCGAACTCGCCGTCAACGCGCGCCTCGCCACCCCCGCCGAACTCTGGACCGCCTACGAGGCGACGCTGCGCGGCCGCCTGGAGCAGCAGGATCACGACGCCCTGCACCTGCTCTGCTGGCTCGCCGCCGCCAACCACAACCCCGAACTGACCAACCTGGACCGGATCGGCTTCGAGGAATGGAACGACCCCTTCTTCGCCTCGAGCTACCTCGTGGACCTCCTGCGCGAGAAGAAGCTGACGACCGTCACCGATTCGCAGCTGCTGGCCGCGATGGCGATCTCGCCGGATGACGCCACGCTGACCAGAGTCCGCCTCACCCTCGCCGGTGACAATCTGACCACCGCGATGATCTCCGACTCCATCAAGGCCGAGTATCGCAAGCTCTCCGTCGGCGAAACCCGCCGCGACTCCGCCACGCTCAACGCCCTGTTCGCCGAACTGGGCAAGCGGCTCTGAAGCGCCATGCCGCTGATCTTCGCACCGCCGGGCTATCCGCGCGTGCGGACGGTCGGCAGCTTGGAGGAGCTCGTCGCGGCGCCCTTCGCCCATGGCGTAAATGCGGTCTGCTGGCCGCGGACGCTGCCGGGGGATTTCGGGCCAATCGTGACGCAGCTCGGGCCCGGCGTCGGGATCATCCCACTCGATGAAGCCCGGCTCAGTACCCTCGCATTGAGCCCCGCCGGCGCGGCCGCCCGCGCGATCCTCCTCGCGGACCTCCAGCTCCTACGAGCGCACGGCCTCACTCCCGAACTCAATTGCATCCACGCCTACCCGCGCGATGCCTCGGATGCTCTCGTGGCCACCGACGTCCATTCCTTCCACGCCGACAGCGCGCCCATCGAAGCCGCGACCTGGCTCTGCACCTACCATGGGCGTCCGTCGGACGGCCTGCGCAACGACGAGGCCCGGCGGCGCGTGGATGTCCCCGCCGCGCGCGCCGCGTTGCTGCGCGAATATGGCGGCCCGGACGATGCCGGCTTCCGCGAATTCCTCCGCGAGCGCCACTACGACCTGCACTACGCGCCGCAGCCCGGCGCCCAGCCGTTCTCCTTCGGGCTCGGCCATCTCTGGCGCATCGCCCTCGACTGGCCCGGCAGCGCAGTCCCGCCCTGCCTGCACCGCGCCCCGCTGCCCGTCCCCGGCGACCCGCCGCGCCTGCTGCTCATCAGCTAGCGGATCTCGCGACGGCCGCGAAGGTCGCGACGAAAAACCACGTTCCAAAACGTCGCGTCCTTCGCGGCCGTCGCGAGATAAATTCCGTAAACTCATGATAAAATGGATTTTATTTATCGTCGTCATTTTAGTTATTGCTTAATTAAGTATATGCTTAACTGTTGTCGCCATGAAGAGCCTGCTTGCCGTCGCCGACCCGACCCGCCGCCGCATCGTGGAACTGCTCGCCGAGCGCGATCGCACCGCTGGCGAGCTGGTCAGTGAGTTTGACCTGACGGCGCCCGCCATTTCCCAGCATCTGAACGTCTTGCGCGCGGCCGGGCTCGTCACCACGCGCGCCGAGGGCCGCTCCCGCGTCCAGACGCTCGACCCGGCCGGCTTCGACGAACTCGAGGACTGGCTCAGCCGCACCCGCCGCTTCTGGAGCCAGCGCCTCGACGCCCTCGAGCGCGAGCTGCGAGCCGAAGACGCTGCCGCGGCCAAAAAGGCCAAGGGAATTATTCCGCAGCATCCCAAGCCAAGAGCGACCAAACCCAAACTGAGTTAACCACGGATTACACCCAATCCACACGGATTCGGAACCTATTCATTTCCGGTTTGATCCGTGTTATCCGTAGTAAGAAAGCCCGAACTTCCTTCATGAAAACCAATGACCAAAAAGGAACCTTCACGAGCCGCGCTGAGCTCCGTTTCATCCGTATTCTCCCCGGCCCCATTGAGCGTGTCTGGGACTACCTGGTCGACCCCGACAAGCGCGCCCGTTGGTTTGCGGGCGGACCGATGGAGCTGCGTCCCAGAGGCAAGGTCACGTTCCTCATTCGCCACCGGAATCTTTCTCCCAACGAGGTCCCCCCGGAAGAACACAAGGCGAGCCACGATGCGGACCGACTGATGAGCGGTACCGTGACGCGCTGCGAACCGCCCCGGCTGCTGGCGTTCACCTTTTCCCACTATGGCGATTCGGAGGCCACGTTTGAACTCACCCCACAGGGCCGGGACGTACAGCTCGTCCTCACGCACCGTGGAACGGGCGAGGATCTTTCGTACATGCCCGGCTTTGGGTCCGGCTGGCACACGCATCTGGCCCACCTCGTCGCATTGCTCGAAGGCGCCCCGCCGCCGCCTTTCTGGTCCCTGCACGCCCAATTGAAGCCGGACTACGATAAACTCTACGCCACCGCAAAATAACCCTCCATCCGCCCAACCACGCTTCCGCCCATCATGAAAGCCAACGAACCATACGGCAAATTCACCAGCCGCGCCGAAGTCCGCATCATCCGCACCCTGCCCGGCCCGATCGAACGCATCTGGGACTACCTCGTCGACCCCGACAAGCGCGCCCGGTGGTTCGCCGGCGGCCCCATGGAGCAAAAGCAGGGCGGCAAAATGGAGCTCTTCTTCCGCCACGAGAACATCGCCCCCGGCGAGACCCCGCCCGAGAAGATGAAGCACGTGCAGGATCCCGGCTTCAAGATGCCCGGCACCATCCTGCGCTGGGAGCCGCCCCACGTGCTTAGCTACACGTTCGACGAGGACTCCGACGTCACCTTCGAGCTCACGCCCCAGGGTCGCGAAGTCCTGCTCGTGCTCACCCACCGGGCCCGCGGCGAGGATCTCCCTTACATCACCGGCTATGCCAGCGGCTGGCACTCCCACCTCACCCTGCTCCTCGCGCTCCTCGAAGGCACCCCACCCCCGCCCTTCTGGGCGACGCATATGAAACTCCGCGAGGAATACGACCGGCTCCTCGCGCAGCTCCCACCCTCCTAAACCAAACCATGGCCCGCGAATCACACGAATTTACGCGAATAAATCCTTCCCAACTTTGCTCCAGATGCTCGCGTCCATTCGCGTGATTCGCGGGCAACACTCCTCCCATGAAAAAACCCACCGTCGTTTCCCCGCAAAAGTGGCTCGCCGCCCGCCGTTCGCTCCTCCGCCAGGAAAAGAAATTCAGCCGCCTGCGCACCCAGCTCACGCAGCGGCGCCAGGCCCTGCCCTGGGTGAAGGTCGAAAAGGACTACGTCTTCTCCACGCCCGATGGCAAAAAGACGCTCGCCGAGCTCTTCGCCGGACGCAGCCAGCTCATCGTCTACCACTTCATGTACGGTCCGGGCTGGGACGAGGGCTGCATGGGCTGCTCGTTCGTGTCGGATCACTTCGATGGCGCCATCGCCCACCTCGGCGCCCGTGATGTGACACTCACCGCCGTATCCATCGCCCCGCTCAAGGAATTTGCAGCCTTCAAGCGGCGCATGGGTTGGAAATTTCCCTGGGTGTCGTCGCACGGCACGTCCTTCAACCACGACTTCGGCGTCACGTTCACCCCGGAGGAAGTCGCCTCCGGCCGGGCGAACTACAATTTTACGCCGCAGAAAATTGGCATCGACGAACTGCCGGGCCTGAGTGTGTTCGCCCGCGACGCCGCCGGGAACATCTATCACACGTATTCAACGTATTCCCGCGGACTCGAGGCACTCATTGGCGCCTATTCCCTGCTCGACCTGGTGCCCAAGGGCCGCGACGAGGATGGTTTGGAGCGGAGCATGCAGTGGGTGCGCCACCATGACCGCTACAAGTCCGCGCCAGGGAAGAAGCGCTCTGCCTAGGCCACCGCCACCCGAAGAAAATGAAGCCGACGCACCACCCCGCTCGCGGCGCAGGGGGTCTCACCCTCCGTAGCCTTGGCGTAGGAGGAGCCCTCCTGCTTGCGCCCAAGTGCGCGCTGTGCCTGCTCGGCTACATCGGTCTCGGCGCCGTCCTCGGGCTCACCCGCCCGGAACTGTGCGGCGCGCCCGCTTCGTCCGCGCAGCCGTGGCTCTGGCTCTCCTCGCTCGGCGTCGCGCTCGCGTGGCTCGCCCTGCGGCGCCGTTAGTGCCTCGCTTCCGTGTCCCCCGTTTGATCCGTGGGCCAAGTTCCCCAAGCCGATCTCACCGCGCCCTCCGCGCGTGAGAAGCGAAGTTGCAACACCGAGGCCAATCACTATCCCGCCCGCGCTACGGCGCCCGGCCGCAAGCCAGCCAGAAGAGCCCGAGGCGCGGGCCGCTCCGGGGTTGACGGCGCGGCGACGGGGGACTTTTTTGGGGCCAGGGTGTTCTGGACACCCCCAGTTCGCGGAAAAGGCCCAGCCTACCAGCTCCACCTCGACATCCTGCTGTCCCGAGCGAACGACAGTTCCCACTGGAGCTATCCCCATGAACGAGAAGATCGACGCCGGCATCGCGCCGCGCGCCAGCCTTGAACACCTGAAGAACCAGGCCAAGAGCCTGTTGAAACTCGCTCGCGAAGCCAACCCCCACGCCCTCGCCCGCCTGCGCCGCGCTGGCGCCCTGCCCGAAGCCTCCGCCGTCACCCAGCCTCCCCTCCAACTCGCCGCGGCCCAACTCGCCATCGCGCGCGAGAACGGCTGCTCCAGCTGGACCGAACTGCGCCACACGCTGGACCAGCCCCCCACAGCGGCAACGGGCGACGCAGCACCGCTGAGTGTCCTCGGGATCAATCAGGTCTGGCTCGACTGCACCGACCTCGATGCCGCGGAGAAATTCTACGCCGGCCAGCTCGGGTTGAAGAAAACCGGGCACGTGCCGGGCATGATGGTGATCTTCGATTGCGGCGGCACCAGCCTGCTGCTCGGGCTGCGACCCGAAATGCGGCCCAACTCCATCTTGTATTTTCGGCTCCACGATTCCGTCGAGGCCGTCCAAGCCGCCTACAACCGGCTCAAGGCGGCCGGCGTCAAAGTCGGCGACTCGCCGCATTGCATCGCCCGGAACTGGAACGGCCGCGACGTCTGGCTCGCCCACTTCCACGACCCCGCGGGCAACCAGCTCGCCTTCAAGGTCGACGTGCCGGTCGCCACGTAGGCCGCCTGCTTGCAGGCGCTTCCGGCTCTGTCTGGCAGCGACGCCAAATTCGCGAAAATCTCCACCCGTCACGCTCCCGGCACCGCCGCGGGAGCGCGCCACACCATCGTGCAGAAATGCGGGAGGCGGTGGAAATCCTGCATCTTTGGATGTTTCGCCTTCACCGCCGGCGTCGGCGTGGGTTCGTCAAAATGCTCGAGCTGCAGGCCCGTCCCGAGGAACGCCTGCACATACGCCGACAACGGGCGGTGCCAGTTGACGATCGAAATCCCCGCCCACTCCGCGCGCCCGGGGCGTTCGACCATGTAATTGTCCATCGTCCAGTGCCGCTTGTTATTGTCCTCGTCCCGCGCCCAGAAGTGCGTGGTGGCGGTGCTGAAGCCGTTCAGGTTGGCGACGACGCAGCGCCCGCCCGGCCGCACCACCCGCGCCATCTCGCGGATGGCCGCGCGAAAATCCGGGATGTCCACCAGCGCCACATAGCTCACCACGAGGTCCATGCTCGCGTCCGCCAGCGGCAGCGCCTCGCCTCCCGCCGCGTGGAACGTGCCGCCCGGTTGCTGCCGGCGCGCCTCCGCTATGAGTTCCACGGTCGGGTCGACGCCCACCGTGCGTGCCCCGCGGGCCGCGAGCATCCGGCAAAACCGCCCTTCGCCGCAGCCTACGTCGAGCACGTCGAGACCCTTCACGTCGCCGCAGAGCCCGAGCATCACCTCGTCGAGCAGCAGCACGCGGTTCGGGTCACCCTGCTCCATCAACCGCAACCAAGCCCCCGCGGAGGTGCTCCAACCGTTGTCCGAGGGCGTGCTCATCCGCCGAACAAACTTGCCGCCCGTCTCTGGCGCAATCCCAACCTCCGTCCGCTCCCGGTCTGCCCCGGACGCCGCCGGGGTTGCAATCGCGGACGTGGAGGCCAAACTAAAGAAGTCATGCGGTATCTGGTGAAAGCACGCGTGAAGCCCGGACGGGAACAGGCCCTGCATCAAGCCATCGCCGACGGTTCGCTGGGCCGCCACTCGGTCGCGGGCGACGAATTCCTCCGCGACATGCAACAGGCCCGGCGCCTGGCGGACGGCACGGCAGCGTGGGTGGAGGTTTGCTTCTGCCCGTCACCGCTGGAGGAGGAGCGCGCGCACTGGGAGAAATTTTTCGAGCTGCTCACCGTGCGGGAGGCGCACGCGCGCAGCCACTGCCGCCACGAGAATGGCACGGAGTTCTGGGCCTGCGCCGGTTGCGACTGCACCGAACGCCTCGAATCCCGGCTGCAGGGCGAGGGCCAGCCCTTTCTCGCCACGCTGCCCGCCACCTAGCGCCGGCTCAGCCGCCGAAGATCTGGTGCCAGACGACCGGGCCGTTCTCCCAGAAGATCAGCAGCACGCCCATCAGCGACCCGCCGGCAATGATGCCCGACGCCACGGGAAAATTGTAGAGTTCGGCCCGCGCCGGGCTCTTGCGCTCCATCAGCCAGCCGAGCAGCGCGCCCACGAAAAAGAGGAAGCCGTAATACCAGTGGAACGTCCACGAGAGGCCGATGCCGGACGCCGACGGCATCCATTTCGCAGCGCGGGGAAACCATTTCGGCAGCAGCGTCAGCAGCACGCCGGTCACGCCGCCGATGACGATTGACCAGATCTTGACCGGCTCGAGTGACTCGAACCCCTTGCTCAACGCCAGCGCGACCACGCGCCACGACTGCGCTGCCGGCGCCGGAAATTGGTCCGAGCCGAGCACGCTCGCCGTCGGCACCATCACGCGGAACGCCAGCACGGTCGCCACCGTGCCGATGAAGATGCCGGCGAACTGCGCGAGGAACTGCTTGCGGGGATTCGCCCCCAGCAGGTAGCCGCTCTTCAGGTCTGTGAGCAGGTCGGCGGACGAAACCGCGGCGCTCGACGTGATGTTCGCGCTCATGAGGTTGATGTTCATGTTGCCGGGGTTGAGCCCGCCGAAGATCAGCTGCGTCACCTTGCCCATCGCGCCCGTCGGCGTCGTGTCCGTTTCGCCCGTGACACGGCAGGCCACCAGCGAAAGGAAGAAGGACAGCGCCACCGCCAGCACGCTCTCCCAGATCGGCAGGTCGAAGCTCACCTTCGCCAGCCAGGCGAGGGCCACCAGCGAAACCACCTGCCCGTAGACGAACCAGGACATCGGCGCCTCCAGCGTTTCCATCTCGGACGCCACCTTCGCGGGTCCGCCGAACAAGCTGCGCAGCCCGGTGAAGGCCTTCACTATCGCGCGCCACTGCATGAAAAACGCCAGCAGGCCGGACGTGACCATGCAGGACACGCCACCCCACAGCGTCCACTGGACGACCGCGCGATAGCCCGCGCCCGTGATCACGCCGTGCGCCTGCATAATCGGCACGAACACACACCAGCAAAGGCAGCCGCCGAAAAAGATGCTGGCCGCGGCCCGGAGACCCATCAACGTGCCGGCCGCGATGAAGATCGGGTCCCACACGAAGGTGACGGTGCGCCCGATCCATGCCGGCCCGAACACTGCCGCGTCAAAACGGTCCACGAGCGCGCCCAACCCGAAGGGCTCCAGCTTCGTGCTGACCAGCCGCAATCCATCCGTCCAAAACTGGCTGATCGCCGCCGCCACACCGGCGTAGGTCAACGCGCGCGCGGACTGCACCGCCCGCTGGCCCTTGGAATACAACGCGCGCAGCGTCTCGGCCGACGCGATACCCGTGGGAAAGCGCAGCTGTTCGACGTTGATCATCTGCCGCTTCATCGGGATCGCCATCGTCACGCCGAGGATCGCGAGGAAGAACACCCACGCCAGCGTCAGTCCGATCGGCAGCGCGGTGTTGTTGATCATGAAATACGCGGCGAAGGCCGACACGAGCGTCGAGCCCGTGGAATAACCCGCGGCACTCGCCGTCGACTGCATGCAGTTGTTCTCGAGGATCGTCATCGGCGTCTTCGCAAAGCCGAAGCGGAGAAACACGGACCAGACTGAATACGACACGATGCAGGCGGTGATCGTGACGCCGAAGCCCCAGCCCGATTTCAGGCCGATGTAGAGATTGGTGAGCGAAAGCACGCCGCCCAGCACGGTGCCCATCACCACGGCGCGCCATGTGAGCTGCGCCATCGAATCGCCCCGGCCCCGGTAAACCTTCTCCAGCCACTGTCGCTCGATCTCCTCCGGCGTCCCTTTGAAACCTTCCACGTGGAGTGGTTGGTCGTAATTCGCCTCGCCGGCAGCTGCGCCGGACTGAACAACGTCGGGGTTGGGCATGGGGGGACACGGGTCCTGAACGGCGGTGACGATGCCCGCGCGCCCCACCCCGCGGCAACAAGCAAATCGGATTGAGCGCGGCCCGCGCCCGCGACACGTTGCGACCATGCTGTCGTCCACTCTCGCGTGAAGACCCGGGAAAAAATCGAGCTGGGCCTAATTCCCTTCGCCGTGGCCGCCGTGGGCGTCGCTGCACGATGGCTGCCCATGCAGCTGGAAACCGGCGAGCTCCTGGTCGTCGCGTGCCTAACCTGGCTCGTGCAGGGTGGACTGCGCGACCTCTGGCTGCTCCATCTCGCGCGAACCCAACCGCCCGACGCGCCCCGTCGCCGGCTCGCGTGCATGTGCCTCGAATCCAGCGTGGGCCTGACGGGGCTACTGCTCGGCGTCGGCCTCGCACTGACCGGCGTCGGTGGCCACGTCGCGCTCACTCCTGCGCGCTGGATGCTGCTGGCCGCAGGCGTGCTCGCTCTCGGATTCTCCGCCAAGGACCTCGTGATCACCTGGCGCCCGCTCGGCGTGCGCCGCGATCCCGATCACCACATGATCGTGTTCACGTGGTGGAGCTAGGCCGGCCGGCATCCGGATTTTTTGCCACGGATAACACTTAGGAACACGGATCAATCCATGCATCGCAACGTTCGATGGCTTGGGGATCGATCCGTGTTCCTAAGTGTTATCTGTGGTAAAATTTGCCGGAAAATGACCCGCCCGATTGCTTGAGGTTCAATTTCCCCACCCGCCGAACAAGTCCTCCCAATGCGCCGCGATCGCGGCCTGCTCACCGGCGGGGATCTGCGCGGCAAACGGCAGCTCAGGCGCGTTCGCCATCTCGGCCGTGAACTCCGCGACGGCGCTGAGCGACGCCGCCATCAAAACGGGATCCACGCGGCTGAGATCGTCATCGGGCCGGTGATGGAAAAACCGCCCCGCCGTGCAGTTGAACCTCATCAAGGTCAGCGCTGGCACGCCCGCGGCGACAAACGGAAAATGATCCGCATACGGCAGCACGCCATGCTCGCGCCGCACCTGCTGCCCGTGCTTCTGGAAATACCCGGTCAGCAACGCATCCAGCTCCCGCGGCCCGCTGCCCCACAGCGTGTTCCAGCCCAGCAGCGAACCGAAGCTGTCAAAGTTGAACAGGCAGCGCCCGTGCCGCGCCAGTTCCTCGCGATGACTCCGCACGTAATGCGAACTGCCCACTGAAAGCTGTTCTTCCGCGCCAAACGAAATCAGCCGGATCGTCCGCCGCCGCGGCAGCGGCGCCAGCACCCGCGCCAGCTCAAGCAGGCCCGCCGTGGCTGACCCGTTGTCGTCCGCGCCGACCGAGTTGGCCTGCGTGTCGTGGTGGCCGCCGAGGTAAAGAATGCCCGCCTTCTGGTCCGTGCCCGGCAGGTCGGCCACGACGTTCGCCGACTGCGCGGGTTTCATGCCGCCCACCACGCGCAGCCGCGCCCGCGTGGCCCCGCGCTCGCGCCAGCGCCACGCGTCGAGGTAGGCAACGTTGAGCGTCGGCACCGCGCCGCAGGCCCGCGCATACGCCGGGAAAATCGCGTCGGCCAGCGGCGTCGACCCGGGATAGCGGACATCCACCATCAGCACGCCCGCCGGCGCCGCCGACATCAGGCTCTGGTAATTCGCCCGCGACTCGATGTGGCAGCCCAGGTGCAGGACAATCCGCCCGCGCAACTTCGCCGCAAGCTCCCGGTCCTGGTAATCCGACGGCGCGGCAAAGAACACCAGCGGCGCCTCCACCCATGCGCCGTCCGTGCCCGGCGTGTTGACGAAAACGGAGCAGCCCGCGTCGTGCCACGCGCCGTCAAAATACACCTGCAGCTGCTCGTCCTTCACTTCGCGCGTCTGGACGGGAAAAACCTCCATTTCCACCCGCGCACCGGCCGCCGAAAATTCCTTCGCCAGGTACGTCGCCGCCGCCGCCTCGCCGGGTTGCCCGGTGAGCCGCACGCCGATCGTCTCGGTCAAATGTTGCAGGTGACGTTGCAGTCGGTCGGGGGCGATCGGGGACATGCGAGGGTGATGGCCCATCAACGCGATGCCGGCGAAAAATGACAAGCGCGCGCGTGGACGGCGGCAAATGGCCGTAAACGTCAGGGCCGAAATACCCGGGCCGATTTTCAGAGCTTTTTCGCACAACAAAGTTCGTTTCCGCGCGTCTATGTCGGTGTAATCCCACCATGAAGACGTCCCTCTCTCCCACCTCAGCCGCTCCCGCGGAATCGCCTCCGCCGGAACGTGCGTTACGCGTCCTGTATGCGGACGATCTCCCCGAACTGCGGAATCTCATGACGGCGGTCCTCTCGCGCGACGGTTACCTGATCGAGACGGTGGGCGACGGCAGCGAGGCGCTGGCGCGGCTCAAGCAGGACGGCGAAGGCTTCGACCTGCTCATCACCGACCATCACATGCCGGGCACCAACGGGCTGGAACTCGTGCGCCAAACCCGCGCGCTGGCCTTTCCAGGCAAGATCGTCGTGTTCAGTTCCGAGCTCAGCGAGGAGGTCCATGAGAAATACCGCCGCTTCGGCGTGGATGCCATTCTCTCGAAGCCGGTCTATCCCCACTCGTTCCGTGCGGTGCTCGACCAGATGTTCAACACCGTGCACTTAAACGCCCACCCGGCGCGCCCTGCGGCTGTGCACCCCTAGAGTCTCACGCGGGCGCGGGGCACTGAGGCGCGGACTGTTGCAAGCGTCTGGCTGGACGCGGTTTTGGGACTTGCCATCGGTTTCTTCTCTGGTTGCCTGCGACGACCCCACGAGAGGGCTTCGTCCGGCATGCTGTTCAATTCGCTTACGTTCGTCGTCTTTTTCGTCGTGGTCCTGGCCGCGTATTGGACCATGCGGTCCTGGCCCGCGCGCAAGAACCTGCTGCTGGTCGCGAGCTACATTTTCTACGGCGCGTGGAACCCGCCCTTCGCGCTGCTGCTCTTCGCCACCTCGGCGCTGGATTTCTATCTGGGCGCGCGGATTGCCGCCGCCACGAACCCCGCGGCCCGCAAGACCTGGATGATCACCAGCGTGACCGTCAACCTGAGCATGCTGGGTTTCTTCAAATACGGGAATTTCCTCCTCGAGAACTTCACCTGGCTGCTGGCGCGCTGCGGCATCGCCTACCAGGCCCCACACCTCGACATCTTCCTGCCGATCGGCATCTCGTTCTACACGTTCCATTCGCTGTCCTACACCCTCGATGTGTATCGCGGGGTCTGCCAGCCGACGAAGTCGCTGCGGGATTTCGTCCTCGCCGTCTCCTTCTTCCCCCAGCTCGTCGCCGGCCCGATCGTGCGCGCCGCGGATTTCCTGCCGCAGCTCGTCTCGGCCCCGGTGCTGAAACGCGGCCAGTTTTACTGGGGCCTGCTGCTCATGACGCTCGGGCTGTTCGAAAAGATCGTGCTCGCGGACACGCTACTGGCGGACGCGTCCGACGCGGTCTTTGGCTATGCCGGCCCGCTGCTGGCCACGGACGCGTGGGCCGGCGTGCTGGCGTTTTCGGGCCAGATCTTCTTCGACTTCGCCGGCTACTCCACCTGCGCCATCGGCGCGGCGCTCTGCCTGGGATTCCACCTCAAGGACAACTTCCGCTTCCCGTATGCCGCGGTGGGCTTCTCCGATTTCTGGCGGCGCTGGCACATCTCGCTGTCCACCTTCCTGCGCGACTTCCTCTACATCCCGCTCGGCGGCAACCGCTCCGGGCCGACGCGCGCCGCGATCAACCTGATGATCGTGATGTTCATCGGCGGGCTCTGGCACGGGCCGGCGTGGACCTTTGTCGTCTGGGGCCTCATTCACGGCCTGCTGCTCGTGCTGGAGCGCATCGCGCGCGCCATCGGCGGAGACGCCCCGTGGACCGAGCTCTTCATCGTGCGGTTGCTGCTGGGTCTCGGCACGTTTGCCGCCGTGTGCTTCGCGTGGGTGTTCTTCCGGGCCGCCGATTTCCCCTCGGCGTCGCGCCTGCTTCACGCCATGACGGGCTCCCTCCCCGGCGGCGAGGCCGTGCTGGGCGCGCGGCAGATGCTCGGGGTTTTCGTCGTGATCGCCGGCCTGCTCGTCGCCCACTGGTCGCTGCGCGACACCTCGGTCGAGGCGGTCGTCGCCCGGATGCCCCGCTGGGCGGTGACCGGGCTGTGGACGCTGATGCTCGGCGCCATCATACTCACCCAAGGAAACGGCCATGCCTTCATCTACTTCCAGTTTTGATTTCGAGCGGGACGTGCCCGACCTGCCGTGGCGTGGCCTCCTGCTCGCCGTGGTCGCCCTGACTGTGGTCGCGACGGTCGGCTGGGAAATCCGCGCGCGCGCCTGGGGCTACCGGCCGGCACTCAACGACACCCCCGACCTCTGGGCTGACCAGCGCGAAGCGGTGAAGCCCGACTCGATGGTGATCATCGGCGACTCACGCTCGCTGTTCGACAACGACCTCGACACCTTCGAGCAGGCGTTCGGCAAGCGCCCCATCCAGCTCGGCAATATCGCCAGCTGCGGCTACGTGATCCTCGAGAATCTCGCCAGCGACCAGAGCTTCCACGGCACCGTGGTCGCCAGCCTGATCCCCGGCCTGTGGCTCGCGCCCCCGGGGTCACCACCCTACCGCGCCTACGAACGCGCGCTGAAGCGCTATCAGAATCGCACCCTCGCCCAGCGCAGCGGCCACCACCTCGGCATGTGGCTCAAGGAGCGCCTCGCGTTTATGAACGACGACCTGAAGCTCAAAGAGTGGCTCGCCAAGCTGCCTATCCAGGAGCGCGCCGCCTTCCACCCGCACCCTCCCGGGCCGCCCGACTTTCAGACCTTCTCGCGCGACCGCCAAGTCCGCATGTGGGATTCCTGCGCGAAACCCGGCCCGCTCCAGGACCGCGTGAAATACGGCTGGCCCGGCCTTTTCACCCCGCCCCCGCCCCCGAGCTACATCCCGAAGGAGGCCTTCTTCGCCGCCATGGGCAAGGCGGTCGAGCAGCGTTTCGCCGACACCGCCGCCGCCGTGAAGAAAATCCAGGCCCGCGGCGGCAAGGTCGTCTTCGTGCGCTACCCCATGTCAGGCCCGCTCAAGGAACTCGAGGACAAGGGCACGCCTCGCGCCGGCCCATGGACCCGCATCCTCAAGGAATCCGGCGCGCCCGGCATCTATTTCGAGGACTATCCCGAACTCGCCAGCTTCAACTGCCCCGAGTGGTCCCACCTCTCCGCTCCCGACGCGGTGGAGTTCACCAAGCGACTCATGCCGCACCTCAAGTCAGCGCTGGCGCACTGACCAAAAAACGCCGCCGGAACGAATTCCGGCGGCGCAAAGTCGCCCCGCGAGGGCGACGACAGGGAGCTTCAGGACGACGTCGTGACCGTCACCGAGACCGCGACCTGGCCGTCGTCCGAGGTGACCACGTTGACGGTGTCGCCAACCTTGACGTCGCCGCTGCCGATCGCGGTGCCGCCCTTGGAAAAGGTCGTGGCGGAGTTCAACGACACGGTGCGGCTGCCGATCATCAGGCTGGTGTCCGACTTGGCCGCGACCTTGCCGCTGAGGTTCTGGGTCGCATGGCTGTCCGGCGCGGCGGGGGCCGGCTCGGACGGGGCGGACTGGGCGAACGCAGTCACGGGCAGCGCCGCGACAGGGAGGGCAAACAGGAGGCCGAGCAGGGCCGGCTTGATTTGGGAGTTCATGATGTCCTTTGGATTTCTACAGGTTGGGTTACTTGACGGAGATGTGGTTCTGCACCTCGCGCACGCCGCGGACGGCCGCGGCCACCTCGCCG
>Ga0316219_1002789_pt1 | contig 15252 bp, 19 predicted proteins | sample TBH18003PmetaG_FD_203635 | JGI IMG/M metagenome (GOLD analysis project Ga0316219, IMG submission 203635) | Freshwater microbial communities from Trout Bog Lake, Wisconsin, USA - TBH18003P | ecosystem: Environmental > Aquatic > Freshwater > Lake > Hypolimnion/Profundal zone | place: USA... | reverse complement strand
ATATGAATTTTCTAATAACCAAGAATCAATCATACCTGTTGGGTCAAACTCGTATATTTCACCAAGTTTATATTCAACTTTCATACCTAAATATCCATCTAAATAATAGATATAATCTTTAATACAAATATATTTTTCCTTATTCATAGACATAAAAAAATCATTTAAACAAATATAAGAAAAATATTTGAATAAATGAAATTTATTTTATTTTTATTTTGATTAAATGATTTGTAAGTTATATTCCATATTAAATTTATCTTTGCCTATCATATCAATTAGATTATACATCCATTCTTTACTTCTAGGAACTTGAAACCAATAATACCTATTTGCTTTGAAATTGGTTTTTAAAGGATCATTTTCTAATCTTTCAGCATTTTGGAATAATTTGTAGAAAAAATTATTTCCATTTGGACTTGAGTTTATTATAATTTTACCATTTTCCGAAGATAATGTAGGGTATAAATTAGTATATATATTTTCTGAAAATTGAGAATGAGCAAAATCAGAAAAAATACACACGTCTATCTTTTTACCTATATTGAAATATTTGGCATATACATATGTGTTTATTTCACCAGCATTATCAAAAATCATATGTGTTCTATTCATATTTAGAATACCTGGTTTTATATAAAATGGTAAATTTTTGTATAAATTTTCGATTTTTTCTATTATTTCAAAACATTCTGATTTTGTATTACATAGTATAATTATTTTTTTACCATTTATACAAGCTTCATATAAAGATATTAAAGAATTAATTAGAGAAGAGCCTAATTGTCTTGACATCATATTTATATTATATTTATAATCAAAATAATTTTTAAGAATTTCTTCTTGGTAATCTCTTAATTTAATCCTTGTTAGATCATTATAAGTTGTTATATATAAACTATTAAAAAATAATAATGGATTTTTTCGGTAATTATTAATTATCTTTGTTTCATCTATTGAATATTCATATTTTAAAAAAGGTTTTCTTAATCCTACTATATTTTTATAAAAAGGATTTTCATCAAATGATACTAATTTTCCTTCTTGTATTTCTACCTGTTTCTCATTTACTAATTTAGTGCTAAATAAAATTTCTTTTTTAGAAGAAATTTTAGATTCTTCGATAGGAATTTCTATTTTTTCTTTTTTTATCAATGTGATAATATATCCATTTTCTGATTTTGATACATTCCCATTAATTTCATAACCTTCGTTGAGATATTTTTCTACCTCTTTCTCAAATTCTTCTTTATTTGAAGAATAAACTAACTTAAATTTTTTCATAATTTATTTTTTCTTTTTATATATAATTTATTTATTAAGTTAGTGTAAATAAAAAAGAATATCTTATAAGATATTCTTTTTTGCAGAAACGAGAGGACTCGAACCCCCAACCTTTACCAACACCGGCACTATTGTATCCAATTCAACTACACTTCTATTTAGCGGGGATAGAGGGATTCGAACCCTCCTAGATTGAACTCTGTGACCGAGAGACGTCCACGCCAAGCAGACCCTACCCCCTTTTTATACTGGTCAGGAAAACGAGACTCGAACTCGCATAATTCTCCGATCCAAACGGAGTCGGCTTCCAATTGCCTTCATTTCCTGTTATATTAGCAACTATGAGGGGATTCGAACCCCAACCGCAAGGTAGACAGCCAAGCATTGTAAACCATTCAACCACATAGTTATTTTTAATTTTTAATCCACTTTCTTATACAATTATCACTTACACCATATTTTTTACCAGTTCCACGATAACCTAATTCTTTTACATCTTCTAATAAGATTTCAATATTTGGTCTTTCTATTTTTCTTCTTGTTTTAAAAGAACAATCTTTACATTTTTTTGATTCTTTTAATTTAATATTATTACATTCACATTTATCATATCTATTTGTGTTATTATTTATAATTTTAATCTTATTTTTAATTAATCCTTTACTACCTCTACAATGAGTTTCTAATCCAGCATTACAATTAGGACAAACTATTCTTAGATTTTCTATTCTATTATCATTAAAAACACCATTAATATGATCTAATATAAGAGATATTTTCATACCATTCCAATTTTCATCTTGACCACATAAACAACATTTGTTTTCTAAAATATTTAATTCAAATAATCTTTTTTTTAAATCTTTTCTTGAATAATTTGAATTTTCAACTAAAATCTTTTCTAAATCAATTTTTTTACTTTTTCCATACATTACTGCATTAAAATAATTTGGATTAAAGTGAGAAATATCTATATTGTATAATTCAATATACTTTTTTAATGTTTTAGAATTATTACCCGCTGCTCTTATGTCTAATTTTAATAGACATTCTTTATAAGTAAATGATTCTTTAACTATTTTTAATAGATTATCTTTATCATATTTTATATTAGATGTTTTATTAAATCTAGAATAATCTATATTATGTTGGTTTAAATATTTTTTTAATGTTTTAAAATTTGTACCAACAGCTAATAAACCCATCTCATTTAAAACATTAGTAAAAGAGTTATTTTTATTTACTAATTTTTCTAATTTTTCTTTATCTAAATAAATTTCTTTAGAGTTTTTTAATTTACTTAAAAAGGTAAAATGATCTATATTGATATTTAACTTTTTTATTAATCTACTAATATGTTTTTTTAAAGAACTACTTGATTTATCTAATCCCAATTTATCTATAACTTCAACATAAGATATTGAACCTATAACTACTTTTTCTAACTCTTCTTTTTTAATATCATTAATCATAATTTTTATTTTTATATATTATTATATATGATGTCCGTTTGTATAATAATTGAATCCGAACTTTAATTATTTTTGTTTCTCATCTCCGGAACGATCAGAGTTTTTGCGGGCCAAATCCGCACGTAATACCTTTATACCAATGAGAAATATATTTTGATGCTTGTCCAAGAATCTAACTCGGATCGCTGGGGCCAACACCCAGAATAATAAACCCTTCACCATAGGACAATATGTCAAAAAAGAAAAATCCCCTGAATTATTTAACTAACTCAGGGGATTTTTCAATATCTTTGCTACAAAATATTAAACATGAGTTAGCCATTCCTTATCAGGATCCTGATCGGGTTGTTGTTGCGGCATAATTGATATGTTTAATAAGTTTATCATAAAAGTATATATTAAAATTTGTTTGTTCCTTTGTTATTTATTTATACAAATATAAGAAAAAAGTTTGAAATAAAAAAATTATTTTTTATTTTTTTAAATATTTGTGTTTGTTTGTTATTTATTTATACAAATATAAGAAAAAAGTTTCAATTAAAAAACTTTTTTAATTATTTGATAAAATCTTACCTGTCTTTATAATAAGAGAATTAACATCCCCATATTCATGATTTTTACCATCCCAATTTGGGAAAAATTCTTTTATTAATTATTTAGTAAAAAATTTAATTTTTGTTCTCTATCCCAATTCTTTTTAAGCATAAAATAGTGTTGAAATAAAATATCTCCTATTGAATACTTCATTTGGAAATTATAAAAATTCTTATATTCGTATTCAGTTCCTTTATATTCCAATTTTTCCTTAAAAATATAAATCATATTCGGCATAAATTGTCTAGTATTATCTATGTGATAGTATCTAATACATACATATTCATCTTCTTTCATAATAAAGATTTAGTAAGACCTATTAAAGGGCTTGTTAAAATTAATTTTTCTTTTATATTAGGAGGTAAACTATTTAATTGACTATCATCATCTATAATTAGATAATCTTCTTTATTAGATGATAAGTAATTAATAATTTCGTCTTTACGACTAAGATTATTTACATTATTTGGTAATGTTTCTATGATAGCATCAATGTTTCTATTTCTGAATATAGTAATCCATTCTTCATTAGAATACCGAGATTTATGAGAAGAAGTTAAAACTATTTTAGCACCTGTCTTTTTTAAGATTTCATTTAGTGTAGATATAGCTTTTTCATCAAATTTCATAAAACCATCTTCTAAGAAATCAGGTTGTTTCCAAGATTTTAAGGGCAGCATAACTCCATCTATATCTAATAATATTATCATTTTATTTATTTTAATCTAAAACCTACCCACCATAAGTCCAGTCTAAAAAACCAATTTCCATTATGTTTTCCAAAACCAATTCTTAACATTCTATTATCTTTATCTAAAGTAATTTTATCTATCATATTTTACCCATTTTTATCATATTTCCATACAAACCCAGCACTTGTTTTTTGAACACCCTTAGCACAATCTACTATACAAGCATGAGAGATATTATAATATTTAGATGCTTCTGCTATTGTATACCATGTTTTTATATAATTCCCTTTTTTACATAAAATCCCATATAAATTATTACCTTTATATTTATGTTTAGTAAAGGGATCATATATTATTAGATCTTTGACACAAAAGAATTTTTTAATTTCTGCCATTTACTTTTTCAATTATGTTTGAATTAAGCAAATCTGTTGTACAATCATCACAAATTGCTATTAGAAAAGTATCCATATCATATGAACTACCAAAACCTGCTTGGATTTCAGTCACCATTCCAGAATCCCACATTGCTCTTTTAATACTTGGGGTAGGTTCTAATGTTTTTACCACGGCGCTTTTACACACACAACAAGTTTTAGAAAAAGAAGTTCTATTGTAGATTTCATACTTTTTTATTAAATCTAATGCGTCTTCGTATTGTTCTTTCGTAATATTCATAAATTATTTTATTTACATAAATTTACTTAAAAATTTTAATATATAAAAATAAAAAATATTATGGAATTTATCCTTGAGTATAGCGAATTTATTTTAGAAAAAAATTCACCTACAAATAAAAAACTTTGGGCTTCTTGTATTGCTTGGGCTAAAAGAACATTTGATGTTTATCCAAGTGCTTATTGTGTTCCATTAGATTCAGAGGCATTAACAAAAAAAGGTTGGAAAAAACATAATGAATTAACTTTAAATGATGAAATTCTAGCTTATGATCCTAATTCAGATTCTCTTAAATGGACACCTTTATTAAATATTCATTTCTATGAAAATCAAAAAACAATAAAAATGGTTAAATCTGGTCTTAATTTTGAAATAACTTGTACTCCTAATCATAGATGGTTATATTATAGAGAATCTATTGATCAAAAAATTAATGATGAATCAATAAAAATTTTTGATTTAATACAAAAAATAAAAAATAAAGAAATATCTATCGAAGAATCTAAAAAAGAGTGTAAAACAATTGCTAGATATTATCAAAGATATAAAAATTCAGATTATTTAGAATTTCTTAATAAATCTAAATTTATAAGTGGAGGGGTTAAATTTATTGAAACAAAAGATTTACCTAGAGCTGGTTATATTTTAAGTAATGCTAAATTAGATAAATCTTATCCATCTTGTGAATTACCAATTATTTCAAAATATGGTAATAATTGGGTAGAAACTATACTTAATATGTCATTAGAACAATTGGAAGTATTTTTTCTTTCTGCTATTATATATGATGGTAATCAAGTAAAAGATATAACAACTGGAAAAGGTTTTAATGATTCAAATGAAAGAATAAAAAATAACGTGTATGGATTTAAACAAAAAGATAAAATACATGCTGATATTTTTGAATTGTCTGCCTTTTTAACAGGTAGGAATATAAAAAGAAATTATATTGAAAAGCAAAATCTATATAGTTTTTCAATAACTGAAAAAAGAAATTATTCTTTATTAGGTATGGTTTATAATGAAAGTGATATTCAAAATGTGTGGTGTCCTGAAACTGAATATGGAACTTGGGTAATGAGACAAAATAATAGGATAATGATAACTGGAAATTCAAACGGTGCTGCTGCTCGTCGCTATAAGAGTAAAGGTGGTAAATGGAAAAAATCTAAGAAATAAAAAAGCGAAGATTAATCTTCGCTTTTTTTCATTTTCATTAGTGAGTCTATTAATTTTAAATCTCTATCACTATAAGATTTTCTTTTTTCAATTGTTTCCTTAACATCAATTAATTCCACAATTAGTTTCTTTAGAAAGTTTAATTTTTCATCATCAAACTTTACACTAATCTCCTCGTTAAATTTTTTTAGGTTTTTCATAATCCACATACACTTATTTTTAATTATATATTAAAATTTTTCCATAAAATATTTTTAAGTTATTTTTTCACATAAAATATGTTTATTTGATTACTAGTAACTCATTAAAGACATTATTTTAATTTTTAATAACTTAGTATTAAAAATTTTTTAGATTGGTAGTAAGGTTAATAATAAAATTTTTTAATTTAATTTCAAATAAGATAACCGATTAAATTGCTTATTAGTTTTAATTTTATGACAATTAACACAAAGTAATTGACATTTTTTAATTTCTTGCCATATATTCCATAATGAAAATTTATTACTACACATATAAGATATATTATGTATCTTATCTCTTAGATGGTCAAAATGAAAAGCAGATAAATTATCTAAGTTAACATTTCTTTCGCATTCTTGACAATGACCTATTATTAATTTTTCTTGGTCTACAAAATCATAATTTCTTTTAACTCTTGTCATTCTATTTTTTGGATGATTAACTTGTAAATGATGGCAAAAGGAACATAGTAAAACACACTTGTTAATTTCATTATCTATATCTTTTTTCTTATGAAACTCGTCTATTAATCCTAATTTATTACCTAAATGATGAAATTCTAAGCATTGTAAATTATCAAATTCACATAATGAACATTTTGAACCTAACTCTATTTTTTTGTTATAGATATAACTTACTTTTTCTTTATTTTCTTCTTTTCTACACTCTTTACAAGTATGATTTTTACCAAATTTACCACTTTTTTTATTATGAAAAAGAGTTAAGTCTTTTTCATTTAAACATTTTGTACAAATTTTTTTCATAAAAAATCCTTTTTTATTTTATAGAAGAAAAAGGATTTAAAGTTTAAACTAAATGTAAAAAAGGAACTAATTAGTTCCTTTTTATTTGTATCCTGAAATTACTTCTTATAAAAGAATCAATTTCTTTAATATTATTGATTATTATGTTTTGTGTATTTTTCATATTGTAAATATAAGTTTTATTTTTATTAATTTGTTAAAAACCTTTTAATAGGCTCTCAATTTGATTGTGAGTTAAATCACTGTTTTGTTTAATTGTAAAAATTATTTTTTTTCTATTGTATATATTAGTTCTTTGTGGATGCGTTATAGTTAATAACGCAATTAATAAACGTAATGAAAAAGTTTTTTGATTTATTAATTCTAATATATCCATAACTCTATCAAAATCCTTAGAATCAATTATTGGATCTAAATATTCATATACTATATCAATTGATTTTAAATCATCTATATGATCTATATCTTCTAAAAAATTTACAAATTCTATATCTTTAGTCATTTAATAATTTATTAATAATCTCTTCTCTTTTTACCATTTTAGGATTAACATAATTATATTTGTATTTGGTATACATTTCTAATTCTGTTATTTCATCTCTAAACTCACCACATAATTTTTTCCAAATAGTAGTATATGGTTCTTTCCACATCATTTTTTCTACCCACATAGACATAAATTTTGGTACTCTTGGTGTATATGCTCCATGAAAAACAATTTTATCTTTATTTGGATATTTAACAAATCTAACCCAATATTTACGAAATAGAGTATTAAATATAAATTCTCTATCTATTTCAAATCTTTTATCAAAATCTTCATCTGAAATACCTTTTATCTCACTAAAAGGTTTCCATTTTTTATTATATTCAATTTTCATATTAATCTATCTAGGAAAAAATCTTGTAAATGTTTAGGGTCAAAAGAATTATTTATTTTTTTAGCTTCTTTAATAAAGAAACCTATTAAACCTTTTTTACCTTTCTTAAACTCTTTAACTTTATCTGAATTATTATCAATAACTGATTTAATAACTAATTCTAGTTCATCAAAATCTTCATTATATACCTTATTCTTTTTCTCTTCTTTTCTTTTTAAGAACTCAGTATAAGGATCTATTTTTTGACAAAATAAAGGAGCATAAATTTCACACGCTTCTTTTTTACCAATCATATTTAACCAAATCATATGTGGTATAATATATAAATATTCTTCTTTTACTGTCTGTGGATACTTAGTTGCTATAATAGTTAAATAATCAACAAAATCAATAGTTTTTATATTAATTCCTTCAACTTCTTCTATATAATCATAACATGCGGTCATTACTAAATCTCTTAGATCCCACAATTTTCTTTCTTTAAGAAAGTAACATCTATTTATTTTATGAAGAATATATCTATCATTTATTTCTAATAAATCATCATTTGTTAATCCTAAATAATAGTCTATTTCTTTATTAGAATAAGAATCGATTTGGTCATCAAGTTTACTTAATCTTAAAGTTTCCTCAGCGTATGGTATTTCGTTCATTTATTTATTTATTTTTAAACTCTTCAAAATTAATTATAATACATTCTTCTAATGTAGCTCCTTTTTTGAATTACATTCCTCACAAATAATTAAACCATTATTAAATCTGTTAGAGATTTAAAAGAATTTAATCTAAAATAACTTTTTTGATATTTTTCAACATCATTAAAGAGAAATCTATATTTATTTTTAGATTTCTTTGAGGATTTAAAATAATCATACATTTCTTTATAAGTGTTAATATTTGGTATCATTTCCTTCCAATGGGTAGATACTAAATCACTTAAAAAGTTATTAACATAATCACTTACTTTAATTCCTTTACTCATTAAATATGCTCTATAAGCAACTTCTTTTGAAGCAGCAATAGAATCATAATCATCTATATTTTTAACCTGTCCTATAAAACTTGTATAGAAAGGATTAACCATTTTATACTTTATTGAACTTATATTTAACCATTTGGTTAAATTATTAACTAAATAATTTCTATTCCAATCATTATTAATTAATTTATTGAAATACTTACCTAACTTATGATTTTTAGAATTAATTATTAAATCTTCAATACAAACATATTGTACTTGATAGTGCTTACATAAATTAATTATATGTTTGTTTATTTGAATTATTTCAAATAATTTTTTATTTCTTTTAGATTTATTCAATAGTCTCAAATCAATTAATTCTTTAAATATTTCTTTTGAGCCTGAATCTAGTATAGAAATTGCTAACCAATTAGGATTTAAATCAATTCCTAAATATCTATCTTTCTTAGATTCATGTTTTTCTAAAACAGGCTCATTAAAACTAATCCAAACATATTTTTCATTAATTTCAAAATTAAAATAATTTAAACCTTGTTTAGATTCTTCTTCAATTATTGATAATAATCTAGATTCATTTTTAGATAATTTTAATTCAATATCATATTTAATTTTTCTATTCGGTTTAAAAGTAAATATACTACCATTTAAACATGCTTTTCTATTACCATTTGGGTCACTTGAAGAACCTCTAACTTCAAGAGGTGTTAATTTATTTAGATTATTTATTTTATTGAACTTTCTTTTAAAAAAATTAGATTTTCCGCCAAAATAAAGTTTTTTATCAATTTGGAGTTCTGTTGATTTTTTAACAGCACATTTAATTAGTGAAGCGTCTAAACAATCTATATTATTCATAAATTGTTTAACATTTTTTTCTAAATCACTTAGTTTAGTAATTTTATCTTTAATCCTACGATTATATGAATAACGAATAACATTATTATATTTTTCTAATAATTCTATGAAAAATATATCATTTATATTATGTTTCTTTTTAATCGTTATCATAAAGTATATATTATAATAAACTGGCTCCCTTCTTTGAATTATCTTCCTCACACATTAATTGATAGTTATCAATATGATCTTTACCACCTTTTGACTTTGGATGAATATGGTCTATATTCATCAAATGATTATGTTCATCATATAAATCAAAGTGTAAGCTACCAGGTTTATCAATAGTCATTAAAAACTTAACTCCTTCTCTTGGACAACGAACACATTTAGTTCCTAATTGAATTAGATCATTTACACGCTGACTTCTTATTCCACCTCTTTTAACCAATTCAACCCCATCTTCATAACTCCATTCGTTAAGAACTTTTTTATTTCCTTTATCAAAGACCCATTCAGGATAGCCATTGTATATAATTTTATTTTTGATATAAATTATATTTTTCTCAATAGGATTTGTTTTATAGCAAATAACAACATCTCTGTAAAACAGAGATGTTGTATTCAATGGTATTTTCTTACCATTTGCTATGACATGTGTATCTGTGATTGCATCACATTTTAGTTTAGGTCCTTTTTCTATTCTATATAGAATATTCTCTATGTTAGAATTAAACCAATTTAAATATTTTTTCATACTTTATATATTAATATAAGAAGTTGTAGTCTTCTTGAAGTTCATCTTTCCAGAAGTTTAATTCAGGAACAAATTCACTTAATTCTTTTCTTGTCACTTCTGTACTATGTGAAAAGTTTCCTTCATTAATAGGATCTTCATGATCTACTATCAACTTAACACCATTCCATTTCATTTGTAAAAATGCAATATCCAATTTAGATAGAAAATCGTAGATAGTATCTTCTTCATATTCTATTCTTTTTGGGTCAAAATCAACTGATAAAATCTCTGAGGAGTTTTTATTTATTTTGATACTTGATACTGTATGCCAATCAGTATCCATAAAATGTAATTCTTCATTTTCTTCTACAACCACAGGTTTAGCATAGGCATAAGTATTTTTATACCTTGAAGAATAATAATCTTCTCCCCAATCAGACCAATCATCATCCCAACCACCATAATAACCACCACCATAGTAGCTACTATATGATTTATATTCAACTTTAGTATGGTCTCTTTCTGTTGGTAAATTTTCCCAATCTATTAAAACAGATACATTAGCTAATTTTTCTAGAAAGTTTAAGTCTTGAGTTTCTTTACAAGTATGTTCGTTTTTATAACCAACAGATATATTAGTACATTCGGGATATAAGTCAATAAATTGAGCAGAGTCAGTATATAGACCTGTGTTATCATCTTTGTAATTAAATACTATGTCATTGGTGTAATCTGTTGCACCTTTGTCATTTAGTTCTTTTGCTAATGCTAAAGCAAATTTGTCAGAGCAGCAACGTTTACTCATTTGGAATGTGATAATGGAATCAGTACCACGTCTATCAAAAGATATTACACGTTTGATATTTTCTAAATTAGATTCTTTTACTCTTTTTGCTAAATCTTTAGAACCTAAACACCCTACTTCTTCACCTAAGAAGAAATAATAAATACCAGGAACGTTGTGTTCAATCATATTTAACATGATAGTTACTCCTGCTTTATCATCTGCACCTAAAATAGATGTACCATCTGTTGTACAGATGCCATTATTTATTACATGATGAACGTTTGTCAATTGTTGTGTTGCGGTGTCTAAGTGAGAAGCAAACAGAGTTGTTGGATTTTTTCCTATTTTAAGGAAACGATTTCCAAACGAATCTGTTTTTAGATTTTTAGGTAAAAGTCCGAAAATCTCTGCTTCAGTTCCGTGTGGGTAAGTTCTGCTTGTTAATCTTAAAAATGTTTCTTTTATTTTCATTTATTTTTATTTATTCACAAATATACAAAAAATTTTTCAAATAAAAAAAATTAATATATAACTAATATGCAAAACATAATAACAGATTTTACAACAGGATATTTAGAAATTTCAGATGTTTATGCTGCCACAGCAAGCGGATTAACTGATTCATATCCACTTTTTGATGGGATAATTAATTCCCATTCTATATACATAAATAATGTAAGTGGTGTAGAAAAGTTAAAAACATTTAATTATAATTCAACTGGTGAAACATCTACACGTTATTTAACAACGACATATAGAATATCAAGAGATGGAGTAAAATGGACAACTTATTTACCCTTAAATAAAAGTATAGATAATTTTCCAGCATGGAGTGGTGATTATAAGTTTTATATAGAAATAAAATTTACTAGAGAAGGATCAACTACATCAGGTTCAATAACTTTATTAAATTGGACTTTATTAGGAAATACTCAAAGAAATTTAATTAAAACAGAAACAGCTACTGCTACTTTGACAACAGGACAAAATATTATATATAAGCCACCTTATGTATATAAGGTATTTAAGATAACTGATATAGAAGTTATAGCAAATAATAGTAATTATACTATTAGTTATAGATATTCGCAAGATTATGGTAGAACGGTGACAAATTGGACAAATTTTACAAAAGAAAATATTATTTCGGAAAGAATTACACCAATTAGATTTTTTCAAATAGAATATTTGATTGAAGCAACTAATAATGTAAAAATTTATGATATAAATTTAATAGGAGATTTTCAAAATGTAACAAATGATTCTAAAAAAACTAATGTATATGGATCTCGTGAAGATTGCAATTGTTTAATATTAGGATTAATTAATACACCCGAAACTGCTCAAAGAACAGATGTTATTGTAAATGGTGATCAATCACAAAAATTATATCAATTATCATCACAAGATAAAGCTAATTTATTTAAGCCTTATAAAATACCAGAAGCAGTTAATTTATTAACTAAATTAAGTAATGATGTTAACGAAATAGTTGGACACGATGTAGTTTATTTCTTAACTGACCCTGATAAAAATGGAACTGATTATACTTTCCATGAATATCAATTACTTAATTATGTATGTGATGAACAATTAAAAGTTAGTGTAGATAATAATCAATTTCCTGATAATCAAATTACTATGAATCAATTTGATTTAAGTTTGTTTGAAGCATTTGAAATACATGTACCAAAAGATGCATTTAAGAATGCATTTGGTGTAGAGAAAAGACCTTCTAAAGAAGACTTTTTATGGTTTTGTGAATTAAATAGAATGTTCCAAGTAGAACATGCTTATGCTTTTAAATATTTTAATAACACATCTACATACTATAAAATAGCTCTTAAAAAATATGTTCAAAAAGCAAATATTATTGGTGGTAATGAGAGCATGACTGAAAAAGTTGCTAAACTAACTCAAAATTCTACAATTAATGATTTATTTGGATTGGAAAATGAATTAGATAAAAAAGCATCTTCTAATATAGAACAATTTAAAACTCAATCAAGAGACTTATTAAGATATGAAATATTTGCAGATATTGATAGAGAATTAATAGAAAATTCTTCTAATATAATTAGTAAAACTAATTATGATTTATCTAGCATTAAATATTTAGCAACTGCGTTAATATATAGAAATTTTAAAAATGTATTTGCTATAAGTGATAACATATCATATACTTCTTGGTTTAATATTAATGTATTAAGTCCTGGTATATATTATAACTTCATAAATTATTATGATGATATAAATAGTCAAGGATTTACAATTAATAAATTAAATAATAATTTTATAATTAAGTTAAATACAACTACATATACTTTTACATTATCAACTGATTTATTAAGTTCTGTTTGGTATGGATTAGTATTAAATATAGACCAAAGAAGTAAAGCATTATCTTTATCAATATTTAAACGTGATGCTGAAGATGAAGCAGATGCAGGTAAATTAAATTCAACTAAATTAGATTTAGTTTATTCACAACAACTTTCTTTAGTTCCACAAGATATAACAATAGATAATTCTGTAGCAGCAAATATATTAGCAAGTAATATGAAAATTACAAATATAAGATTATTTACGGATATAATACCACAAAAGTCACAAGATAAGATTTTAAATCAACAAATAATAGGAAAAGATACGAAGTATTTAATATTTGCAGATAATGCAAATGAAAGAATTATTACAGATTATATACCATTAGATACTTTGAATGATTTTCAAAGTACACTTAGAATTGGCACGCGTAAAACAGGAGGTAAAGATTTTCCAGATAGTGATTATGGAACAGAATAAAAAAAAATGAAAAAATGAAACATTTAAAAAAGTACTCAGAGATAGAAACTATAAATGAAGTTTCTAAAGAATTAGCAAGTAGAGCTGCAATTGCTGCTCAAAATAAAATAGATAAATTACAAAAACAATTAGACATAGCAAAAAGACAATATCACACTTTTTCTTCTACCGAAGATATAGATAAATTAGTTGAAACTATGAATATAGATAAAGATAAAATTGTTAACTTAACAAGAAGATCTTATAATTGTATTCATTACGTTACTAGATGGGTATATGATAGAACCGATGATAATAGTGATAAAATACCATATTTTACAAAATTAGGAGATATAACTCAATTAACAGAACAAACTATATTAATGTATAGGTCTTTTGGTATGGTTACCGTTAATAATATTAAAGATTGTTTAAAAAGTTATGGGTTAAAATTCGGAATGGATTTAGATAAGTTAGGAATTATATATGATAAAGAAAATCATAAATATGTTAAAAAATAACTAAATTAAAAAAGAGGCTCAACAGAGCCTCTTTTTTAATGTTTTACGTTTCCGAAAGCGGGAACAACTATGGTAGCAAGTAATAATGCTACAAATAGAACAGTTAATGTTGACATTTTATGTTTATTTGTTTGTTATTTTTATTACAATTATATATTATATTTCAAAATTGTTTTTTATTAAAAAATAATTCTTTTTCCCCCTCTGTATTAAGAGAAAACGATCATTTAACAAATCACTTTTTTCAAAATTTAATTTGTTTAACTTTTTCTTATTTAAGAAAATCCCACCATTATCAAACATTCTCTTAGCTTCACCTTTACTATTAAAGATATTACACTTAACCAATAACTCAAATACATTAAAGTTATCAATATTAACAGATACTTCCGTAGTAGGAACACCCACCAAAACCTTCTCTATTTCATCATTTGATAAACTTTTTAATACTTCTTCCGTGTTATCAGAAAATAATACTTGACTTGTTTTTATCGCCAAATCTAATTCTTCTTGTCCATGAACAAATCTAGTTACTTCTTCAGCTAATACCCTCTGTAAAATTTTTTTATTTTTATTGGTATTGTGTTCTGAAATAAGATTGTCAATTGTTTCTTTATCTAAAAATGTAAAGATTTTAATCCAATTTTCCGCATCTTCATCTGAAGCCTTTAACCAAAATTGGAAAAATTCAAATACCGATGTTTTGTTAGGATCTAACCAAACATTCCCACTCTCTGTCTTACCAAATTTACCACCATCTGCTTTCTTAACTAATGGACAAGTAAAAGCAAATGCTTCCTTACCTAATTTCTTAC
>Ga0316219_1002782_pt1 | contig 15271 bp, 2 predicted proteins | sample TBH18003PmetaG_FD_203635 | JGI IMG/M metagenome (GOLD analysis project Ga0316219, IMG submission 203635) | Freshwater microbial communities from Trout Bog Lake, Wisconsin, USA - TBH18003P | ecosystem: Environmental > Aquatic > Freshwater > Lake > Hypolimnion/Profundal zone | place: USA: Wisconsin... | reverse complement strand
AAGGCCGATACATGGGCGTGCGAGGTCGCATGACGGAATCGGTCAGCATCGTCTCGGCCCTGGCTGCCGGGGCGATCATCGACTATTTCCGCGCTCAGGCAATGGAGCGGCACGGCTTTGCCTTGCTCCAGTTCATCGCCGCCGCGGCGGGAGTTTGCAGCTTCCTGCTCTTGCGACGGCAGCCCGACCCTGGCCACCGGGCGCCTCCGGGCAAGGTCGGCAGCCGCTCCCTATTTGGTCCTCTCGCCGACAGGCGTTTCCGCTGGCTCGTCGCTTTCAACGTCTGCTGGCTGGCCGGTCTCAATATTTGCACCCCGTTTCTCACGGCCCATCTCATCAAGAATATGCATTGGGACTTCCGGCATCTCTCCTGGCTCGCGGTGCTTGCCTCGGTGGCGGCGATTCTGGTGAATCCGATCTGGGGACGCCTCGCCGACCGCCACGGGCATAAACCGGTGCTCAAGGTTTGCTGGCTCGGCCTCCTGACTGTGCCGGTGTTTTATATCGTGTGTCCGCTGAACCTCCATTGGCCGATTTACGTGGCTAACGTTGCCAATGGTGTATTCTTGAGCGGCTTCTCGCTCACGATGTTCAGCCTCTCCCTCAAAGGACTCCCCGCCGAGGCCCGCACCATGGGGGCCGCGGCGCTCAGCGCCGTGGCGGGTCCGGCGACCTTTCTCTCTTTGCTCGCAAGCGGGGCGCTGGCCCAACATCTGGCCGGGTTTCAATGGAAGATCGCTACGACGATGTCCGTCGGCAACTACCAGTTCCTGTTTCTCTTATCCGTCCTGGTGCGCGTCCCGACGCTCGCCTTGCTCCACCGCATCCATGAGCCCAGCGCGCATCGCGCGCGCCACCTTTTGCGCACCGCGCTCTTTGCCGGCAGAGCTTGAGTATCGTTTAGCGCCGACTCAGGCTGAAGGCCCGAAGCAACGCGAGCGCATGATGCTCCGGGCTTTCAGCGGGCAATGAACACGGAGCATCTCACTCCTGCTGCTTCACCACGCTTCAAGGAATATCGGAGGAAGTAACATTCCAGCCTTCGAGAGTGATATGGAGCTGGTCGCGGTTCAGCGGGGAGGTCGTTGGAATTTCAACGCTGAGTTCTGTTGTTTCTCCTGAAAGCAGCGTCACATAATTGTCGCTATAGAAGGCGGGGAGGATGGGTTTCCCTTTGGCCGCGTCCCGCACGGTGACCGTGCTCATGATGGCGGGGGTCTTGGAGGGGTTATGAAGGTTGATTTTTACAATCGATGCGCCCTCCTTCCGGGTCAACTCCGCTCTTGCCTCGAGCTTTACTTTGGGTAAATCGTTCATCATGCGCATCTCCTTTTCCCCAGCACGCCAGTAGAAGTTTGAGGAGAGCAGTTGCCCGGCCTTATTCCGCAGCTCCAGTCGCACAAAGGATAATAGCTTGTCATATTTCAACGGGGGAATGATCATGGCCTCTGTTACAGCGGAGGGGGCAGCCGTTAGGGACGCCTTCAATTCGTTGACGGGATTTCCTTTCTCGTTGAGGACTTTGGCGGTGACGGTCAACCCTTCGAGGGCCTCGAAGCCGTGGTTGGCCACGACGACCTTGTTATCCAGGGGACTCATCTGCACATGCACCGGCTCGTTGGCGTGCTTTGCTCCAAAGTAGGAACCGTGGGCGTCCCCCTGCCAGCTATAGAGTTGCCAAATCATGCTCGGCCAGGCGGGGTGGGTCATCCACACGCTGATGCCGCTCGTCGCATCCTTCTCCTTCGTAAACATCTTCTGGATAGCGGATTCGTAAATGGCGCGGTAAACTTCGTAATTCGCCATCTGCGCCTTCTTGCAGAACTCATCGAGTCCGCTGGAGGGGCCGAACGACTTTTCAATGTTGCCGACATACCATCCCCTCCACGCCACGGGGAAGTCGTGGTAGCCCCAGGTGTCGTTAATCGGCCAGGTGTCGGACGCCGGCATCATGGCGCGAATGGCATCGGCACTCGGCACTGAGGGTGAGCCGACCTCCGGGCGAAAGCCCTTAGCCTCGGAGAAAAGCCCGGACGTTGCCTGCCAACCCCACGGCCCGCTCCCCCCCATTCCTGCCCCATTGGATGATCCTTGATAGTAACGGGTGCCATCCAGAGAGGAAGTGATCTCTCTGAGATACGCGTCTGTTTCTGGGAGCGGCATCCCTTCGTTGCGCCCCTGCCAGACGACGATGGAAGGGTGGTTTCGATAGCGGAGAACGCTATCTTTGAGGTTCTCTTCCATCAGCTTCTCATCCAGGTGGTCATAATTGGTGCAGTGGGTCGTCATCCAAAACTCGCACCACACCATGATTCCGTATTCGTCGCAGAGTTCAAAGAGGGCGGGCTCAATGCTTTGCCCGCTCCAGGTGCGGATCATATTGAGATTGGCGTCGTGTTGGAGCCGGATAAATGGCTCCAGGCGTTCCTTTGACACCCGCTTCATGGCATCGTCCATTCCCCAGGAGCCTCCGCGCGGGAAGATCGGTTTGCCGTTGATCTTGAGGCTAAAACTCGGATCGGTCTTCACCGAGATTTGCCTCACCCCAAAACGGACCTTGCGGCTCTCGCTCAGCTCTCCATTGGCATTGAATACTTGAAGTCGAATGGTGTAGAGATTCTGGGCTCCGTAGCCGTTGGGCCACCAAAGGCGGGGGTTTTGAAGTTTCAGGGCGGGGAACTTTTGGGGATCGAAGCTCACCGGCACGGTGCCGCGGGCTGGCACTGTGACCGTTTGCTCAAAGGAGCGGTCCTCCATCGTTCCACGCAGCGTGACTCTCTGCTCGGCGGAGGTGTGGTTCGTGAGGCTGGCGGAAACAGATAAGTCCGCCGCGGAGAAATCCGGCTTCGGAAAAGATGGTTTCACGAACGGGTCCGCAATAGTCACCGAGCCAGCGGCGGCAAGCACCACATCCTGCCAGATGCCGATGCTGCGGTCGCGAATGCCGGGAATCCAATCCCAATTTTCAGTGGCGAAGAAGGTGGGGCCATCGAGCACCAGCCACCCGCCGCAGGGCCTATTGTGGATCCCCAGCGACAACTCCACCGGATGGCCGACATGAGGCGGGGGGGTGATCTTCACTGCCAGGGCATTCATTCCTCCCTGCTGCGCTAGGAGCTTGGAGACATCGTACTTGCCACGCAGGCCGATCCCCTTGAGCGTGCCGACCCGGCTCCCATTGAGCCAGATCTCGGCGTTATAATTGACACCCAAGAAGTCCAGAGAGAGGGTCTTATCGCGAAAGGAGGCTGGCGTGGCGAATTCCGTGCGATACCACCAGTCCTGCCGGCTGAGACTCTCAGGAATCGAAAGGTTATTGAGGCCGTAATAGGGATCGGGGTAAATTCCCTGGTCCACTAAGGTTGTCAGGACCGTTCCGGGTACCGTGGCGTCATACCATGTCTTCGTGTCGACTCCCGGCTTGGAGAGCTTGGCCCCATCCAGCGAGGTGCGGCGTTCCTCGATCAACTCCCAACCGGTATTGAGGACCATTCGGCCGTCACTGCTTGCGACAGGCTCTTTCTGTTGGATTAGCTTCGCCTTGCGAACCGCGCGGGAGGGGGAGGACTGGGAGACAGGCTGGGTGCGTGGATCCTGGGGTTCAAACAAGCCCGGACAATTGAGCATTCGGTAGGGCGTTGGTGCGGTGGCAAGCGGCGGCTGGAGGGGAGGAAGGGTTGCGGAGTTCGGTGCTGATTGGGCCAGTCGGGCGATCTTTTCCGGCGGGAGTAGTTGATCCGAGGCCGTAAATTCGGCGATGCTTCCCTCAAACCGCTTGAGATTGTTCCACACGAGTGCGGGTGCGAGCGTTATCACCGACGTCGCTTCACGAAACCAGAAAACCCCGGATGCGCTCAGCTTGCCATCTTGATAGATACGAACTTTTTCGCCATCGAAGGTGGCTGCCAGAAACTGCCACTCTCCAGCCCGCAACGGGGTGTGGCTGTAGATGTAATCCTGACCGTCCCAGAGGCTTAAGCCGGTAATGGAAGCGAGGAACATGCGTTGGGTTCCCTGGGTGTTTTCCCCCGAGCCGACTCCTCCGATCAGCATAAATTGCGGAGCATTGTGTGATTCGCCCTTGGGATAGCCGGGATGGTAGTTGGGTGGAAGCTCTGGGATGGATGTGGGCTTGACCCAAAGCGAAATACTCCAAGGGCCGTCCCGTTTGACAACGCTCCCCGGCACCTGCCCGGAAACCACCAGCGGCTCCGATTTTTCCTCAAATGTGGCCGAAAGTCCCTGGCCAAATGCAAAGGAGCGTGAGCCTAGAGACATTAGACCGAGAACGGCTAGGCAGAGAGTCGTCAAGATTTTCATGAATAGCTATCGATCGCACGAGGGAGAGCTTGGAGGGCTCGTGCAGAGGTTGAGAACTAGAATCACAACCAATGAAGTAAAGAAGAAAAGCGACGTCAAAGAAATCTTGTGGCAAATAATTGACATGAAAGTGAAAAAATGAGAATTTTTCAAAATCGACTGTCATCTATCTCCCAAGCCCATCGTTTTCCCAGTTCCTGCCTCGCCCCTCCCTGCCGCTCTCAAGCTCTTCATCAGTCTCCAAATCTCCAGTTAGACCAAAACCAAGCCATCCCATATGAAATCCACCAATCGCCCAAATAATCCTCGGTCCTCAAAACGCTCCTTCTCCCGCCGAAAATCGCCGGCAGCCTCAAAATTCATCTTGGCCGCCGGGATCTCCGCTCTCGTCGCCGCTCCCAACCTGATCCACGCGGCCACCTACACCTGGGATTCCGCCGCCAGCGGGGGCGCTCCCGTGGACGGCACGGGCGCCTGGAGCACCGGCACTGCCAACTGGTGGAACGGAACTACCGATATCGCCTGGACCAGCAGCACTGACACGGCGGTCTTTGGAGTGAATAACGGCACGGCAGGGACGGTCACGGTTGGGGCAGTCTCCGTGGGGGCCATGACCTTTAACTCCACGGCGTCGGGAAACTACACGCTCAGCAGCGGGACCATCACCCTGGGCGGAACAATGGCGACAATCACCGCCAACACCGGCGCGACGATCGGTTCGCTGCTGACGGGAACCGCGGGCATGACCAAGGCCGGCGCGGGCACGTTGACCCTCACCAATTCGAATTCCTACACCGGGGCGACCAAAATCACCAGCGGCACGCTGGCTCTCACGGGAGGCGGCGCGCTCCCGCTCGCCAGCGCCATCACCATCAATGGCGGCACCCTCGATATGGGTTCGCAGACTGCCGTAAACAACCTCGGCAACAACACCGGGGTCACCTTCGGCGCCAGTGGCGGCACGCTGAACGGCAGCGGAACGCTCAACATTTCTGGAACGGGCAACGGCGCGACTGGGTTCACCGTGCCTGCGAATGCCACTGCGGTCGTCAATGAGAACATCTTACTGATGCAGCCCTTAGCCGGTTACCAGACGCTGGCGAGCGTTGGCGCCGGCGCCAACCTGACGATCAATGGTGTGCTCAAGGCGACGGGCACCAATGGAAGTTCGGAAGCGCTCTGGCTGAGCGGCGGCACCCTGACCCTGACGAACACCGCGAACAGTTTCAATGGCTTTAACATCAATGGATCCGCAGCTACCACCGTGTCCGCTCCCAGTTTTGCCGCGCTCTCTTCCAGTAGGTTGCTCTTGGAGCAGCACACCTCCGATGGAGCGGCTACCATGATCTACACCGGGACGGCTGTTTCAACCTCATTCGCATTTCAGTCCGGTGGGCTTTATCCCGGCGTCACCAATAACGGGAGCGGCACGGTGACCTTCACCGCCAGCCCCTTCCTGAACGCGTACGGCAGCAACGGAACCAGTGGAACCAGTGCAATCAACCAGACCTTGACGCTCGGCGGGTCTGCCGACATCGCCGTTTCGGGTGGAATCTCGGATGTTAACACAACTACCCCGGGTGCATGGCGCACCAACCTAATCAAGACCGGCGCGGACACTCTGATCCTCGGCGGGGCGACCACCTACACCGGCACGACGACCATCTCCGGCGGCACGCTGCAAATCGGCGCGGGAAGCACGGCGGGTTCGATTTCCGGCAGCGCCGGTGCCATCGTCGATAATGCAACGCTGGCATTCAACCGCACCAACACGCTTACCCAGGGCACGGACTTCCCCGCCACCATTTCCGGCACCGGCAGCGTGGTGCAGGCGGGCAGCGGGCTGACGATTCTCTCCGGCAGCAATAGCTACACCGGCACGACCATCGTTTCCAGCGGCACGCTGCAAATCGGCGCAAGCGGAACGACGGGTTCGCTTTCTCCAAGCAGCGCGATTACCGACAACGGCGTTCTGGTATTCAACCGCTCCAATCTGGTCACGCAGGGAACGGATTTTGCGGCCACCATTACGGGCTCGGGCGGCCTCACGCAGGCCGGCGCAGGCACGTTGATCCTCAACAGTTCGAATTCGTTCACCGGCGCGACGAAGATCTCCAGCGGCACGCTGCAAATCGGCGCTGGCGGCACGGCAGGCTCGCTTTCGACCAGCAGCACGATCACCGACAACAGCGCGCTGGTGTTCAACCGCTCCGACACCCTTGCGCAGGGGACGGGCTTCGCGGCCAATATCCTGGGAACGGGCAGCCTCACGCAGGCCGGCGCGGGCACGCTGATTCTCTCCAGCAGCAATAGTTACAGTGGAGGAACCATCGTTGCCAGTGGTTCGCTACAACTGGGCAACGCCGCTGCGCTCGGGGCCGTCACCGGGAGCCTCGCGGTCAATGGCGGGACGTTGGATTTGGACGGAAACAGCCTTTCGGTGGGGGCGCTCAGCGGAAACAGCGGAGCGGCGATCACCACCAGCACAACGGGTTCGATCACTCTCACCGCCAGCAGCGCAACCAGCAGCACCTATGCGGGCTCGATTCGGAACGACGCGGGAACCCTGAGCCTGAACAAGGCGGGCACGGGCACCCTGACGCTCGCCGGCAGCAACAGCTACACCGGCCCGACGACCATCTCCAGCGGCACGCTGCAAGTGGGCGGCGGCGGGACGACGGGCTCGCTATCGCCAAGCAGCGCGATCACCGATAACGCCGTTTTGGTGTTCAACCGCGCTGATACGATCACGCAAGGGACGGATTTCGCGGCGAACATCTCGGGAACCGGGAGCCTCGCGCAGTCCGGCGCGGGCACGTTGACCCTCACCAGTTCGAATTCCTACACGGGGGCGACCAAGATCACCAGCGGCACGCTGGCTCTCACCGGCGGCGGCGCGCTCCCGGTTGTCAGCGCCATCACGATCAATGGCGGCACCCTCGATATGGGGGCGCAAAATGCCGCCAACAACCTGGGCAACAACACCGGGATCACCTTCGGCAACAGCGGCGGCACGCTGAACGGCAGCGGCACGCTCAGCATCGTCGGTACAAGCGCCGGGGCGAACGGGCTCACCGTGCCCACGGGCGCCACCGCAGTCGTCAATGAGAACATCTTACTGATACAGCCAGCAGGCGGCTATCAACAGTTGGCAAGCGTCGGTAGCGGAGCCAATCTGACGATCAATGGAGTGCTCCGGGCGACCGGCACCAACGGGAGCTTGGAAGCACTCTGGCTAAGCGGCGGAGGCACCCTTATCCTGACGAACACCGCAAACAGTTTCAATGGCTTTAACATCAATGGCTCCACAGCCACGGCTGTGTCCACCCCCAGTTTTGCCACACTAGGAGGTTCTTCCTACAGGGTGCTCCTGGAGCAGCATACCTCTGATGGGCCTGCTACCTGCATCTACACCGGAACGGCTGTTTCAACCTCAACCGCGTTCCAGTCCGGCGGCTACTTTCCCAGCGTCCTCAATAACGGCAGCGGCACGGTGACTTTCACCGCCAGCTCCTTTATGAGCGCATATATTACCGGAACTAATGCTACCAACCAGACCTTGACCCTCGGCGGCTCGGCGGGAATTACCGTTTCGGGGGTGATTTCGGATGCTAACACAGTAACCGCCGGTGCATGGCTCACCAACCTAATCAAGACCGGCTCCGCCACACTGACGCTCGGCGGGGCGAATACTTACACTGGCACGACGACAATCTCCGGCGGCACGCTGCAAATTGGCGCGGGCAGCACGTCGGGCTCGATTTCCGGCAGCGCCGGCGCCATCGTCGATAACGCGACGCTGGCGTTTAACCGCACCAACACGCTTACCCAGGGCACGGACTTTCCAACGACGATCTCCGGCTCGGGCAACGTAGTCCAGGCGGGCAGCGGGACGACGGTTCTTTCCGGCTCGAACAACTACAGTGGCGGCACGATCATTGCCAACGGCACCTTGCGGATCAGCAACACCAACGCGCTTGGCACGGGCGCAACCGCGGTCAACGGAGGCATTCTCCAATACCCTCAGCCGCAGTTCCTCACGAGCGGAACTTCGATCACCATCAACAGCGGGGGCGCTTTGAGCCTCAACGTGGGCGGCACCAACGAGTTCACCAGCGCCAACCTGGACAGCGTCTTCAGCGGGAGCAGCGGCGTGACCTTTAACGCGGGCTCTACGGTTGCCCTCGATACCAGCAACGCCGGCGGGACCTTTACCTACACGAGCGTGATCTCGGGAACGCAGGGCATCTCGAAGCTGGGAACAGGGAACCTGGGGCTTTCCAGTTCCAACACCTATCTCGGGGCGACGCAACTCAGCGTGGGCACAATCAACGGCGTCACCCTGGCCAACGGAGGTCAGCCCAGCAGCCTCGGCGCGAGCGGCAACGCCGCTTCGAACCTGGTCTTTGGCGCCAGCGCCGGCAGCGGCAGCACCATTCTGAGTTGCACCGGAGCGGGATCGGTCAACACCGACCGGCTCTTCACCCTCGGCAGCCAGCTTGTCGCCAACGGGACCACAACCCTCGACAACTCCGGCGGCGGCACGCTCAGCTTTACCAACCCAGGCACCATCGCGGTTTCCGCAACCGTCGCGACGACCCTGGCGTTTACCGGCTCCAGCGCGATCGTCTTCGCGCCCGTTCTTGGCAACGGCTCCGGAACGGTGGCGCTCAACGCCAGCCTGGCGAACGTTCTCACGCTGACCGGAAACAATACGTACACCGGTTCGACAACCGTAAGCAGCGGCACCTTGCAGATTGGCAATAGCGGCACGACTGGAGCGATCGGTTCGACCAGCGGCGTCTCGCTTGCCTCCGGAGCGTTGCTGGCCTTCAACCGGACCGACAATTATGGCGGCAGCTTCGCCAAGAACGTTAGCGGCGCGGGGAATCTGGCGCTCAATTCCGGCACGCTCACGTTGACTGGGAGTAACACCTTTAGCGGTGCAACGACGGTCGCCTCCGGTGCGGCATTGCAGGTGGGCGACGGCTCTTCGGGATTCATTTCGGGAACTGGGGCGGTGACCGTCAACACCGGCGCCACGTTCACTGTGAATCTGGCGAACAGCGGCACACTTGGTAGTTTTATCAACTCCGCCGGCGGAGCGGTGAACTTTATCGGAAGCGGCACGAACACAATTGCGGGGCAGATCTCAGGCTATGCCTCGGGAACAGTCAACCAGAGCGGAACCGGTACGACGATCCTTATTAATACGAATCAGTTCAACGGAACGACCAACATCACCGCTGGGGTGTTGCAATTGAGTTCGCTCAATTCGGCGTATAACATGACGGTCAATGTTGGGTCCGGTGGCACGCTGGCGTTTGGCTCGAGTGCGGTGAACGTTGGCGCTCTCGCGGGCAGCGGCAGTGTTGTATTGCTGAATGGGGGCAGCGGCGTGACGCTGACTGACGGCAGCAACGGCCAGAGCACCGTTTTCAGCGGGAACCTGAGCGGCGCAAACGGAGCGCTGGTCATGAATGGTACGGGCGCGCTCGCTCTCACCGGTTCGAGCAGTTACAGCGGCGGCACGACGGTCGTCAATGGAACCCTGCTGGCCGGCAATACCTACGCGCTCGGCACGGGCACAACAGGGGTCAGCGCCGGGGGGACCCTTCAATACCAGCAGCCTGGGTTTCTTCCCAGCGCTTCCGCAATCACCGTCAACAGCGGAGGGACTTTGGGCCTGAACGTCGGCGGCACGAACGAATTCGCAAGCACCGATCTGGACAGTTTCTTTGGCGGGAGCGGCGGCGTGACCTTCAAGGCAGGCTCGGCGGTTGCCCTGAATACCAACAATGCCGGCGGAACGTTCGCCTACGGAAGCGTGATTTCGGGAACACAAGGAATCACCAAGGTGGGTTCGGGAACCCTGGTGCTTTCCAATTCGAGTTCCTACCTCGGCGCAACCACGATCACCGGCGGCACGCTGGCCCTTTCAGGCAGCGGCGCGCTCCCGCTCGCCAGCGCGATTACAATCAACGGCGGCACCTTTGACATCGGTTCGCAAACTGCCGTCAACTTCCTCGGCAACAACACGGGGATTACCTTCAGCGCCAACGGCGGCACGATTAACGGCAGCGGAACACTCAGCATCGTGGGTGTGGGCGGCGGTTCCTATGGCTTCACGGTGTCCGCCAGCGCCACCGCGGTCGTCAACGCGAACGTTCTTCTCTCCAACACCGCGAATTACAACTACCAGCAAGTCGCCAGCGTCGGCTCCAACGGAAATCTGACGATCAACGGAAAGATCACCGGCCCGGCCCTCTGGCTGAGCGGCGGCACCCTGACCCTGACGAACGGCAGCAATGCCTTTAACTACTTTGGCATTGGTGGCTCAGGCGGCATTATTACCGCCCCAAATTTTGCCGCGTTGGGAACCGCGCAAAATATAACCCTCGGGCAATACGGCTCGCCAGCCACCTTGATCTACACCGGAACGACCGCCACAACGCCGCTCACCTTGAATGACGCAATTCTGGCGCCAAGCATCTTCAACAATGGCAGCGGCACGGCGACCTTTAGCAACGCCACCTTCATTGCTCCCTATACCAATCAAACCAGCGGAACCCAGACCTTGACCATTGGAGGATCGGCCAACATCGCGATCTCGGGCGTGATCAACGATGCGAACTCGAACCATTACGGCTGCCCCACCAACCTCTTGAAGACAGGCGCGAACACGCTGATCTTCGGCGGGTCGAACGCTTACACCGGCACGACGACGATCACCGGCGGCACGCTTCAAATCGGCGCGGGCGGCACAACGGGTTCCATTTCCGGCAGCGCGGGCGCGATCATCAATAACGCGACGCTGGCATTTAACCGATCCAATACGCTCACCCAAAGCACGGACTTTCCTGCGACCATTTCCGGCACGGGCAGCGTGGTCCAGGCGGGCAGCGGGACGACGGTTCTCTCCGGCTCAAACAGTTACAGCGGCGGTACGACGGTCGTCAGCGGAACCCTTCGGGTTGCCAGTGTCAATGCGCTTGGCACTGGCGCGGCAACCGTCAATGGAGGCACTTTGAGCCTCAATGTGGGCGGCACGAACGAGTTTACAAGCAGCAACCTGAGCAGCGTTTTCAGCGGAGCGACCTTTAATGCAGGCTCGACGGTCGCGCTCGATACCAGCAATGCCGGCGGGGCGTTCACTTACGGCGGTGCGATCTCGGGAACGCAAGGAATCACGAAGGCGGGTTCAGGCAGCCTGGTGCTTTCCGGTTCCAACACCTACGGCGGCCCGACTACGATCGCCGGCGGCACGCTGCAACTGGGCAACGGGGGAACGACCGGCTCGCTTTCGCCAAGCAGCGTCATCACCAATAACAGCGCGCTGGTGTTCAATCGCTCCGATACGATCACGCAAGGAACGGATTTAGCGGCGGCTATTTCAGGCTCGGGCAGCCTTACGCAGGCTGGCGCGGGCACGGTGGTTCTCACCAGTGCGAATTCCTACACCGGCGCGACCGCCATCACCAGCGGCACGCTCTCCCTCTCGGGCAGCGGCACCCTTCCGCTCGCCAGCGCTATCACCATCAACGGCGGCACGCTCGACTTGGGTTCGCACAACGCCACCAACAACCTTGGCAACAACACCGGCGTCAACTTCGGCGCCAATGGCGGCAGCCTCATCGGCACCGGAACTCTCACCATCGTCGGTTCGAATGGCTCCGCGACAGGCCTGACCGTGGCCGCCGGCGGCACCGCCGTCGTCAATGAGGCGATCGTTCTTTCCAATACCGCGGGCTTCACCTGGCAGTCGCTGGCCAACGTCGGTAGCGGCGCCAATCTGACCATCAATGGAAAGATCGGCGGAACGAGCCAACTCTGGCTGTATGGCGGCGGCACCGTGACCCTGACGAACACCAACAATAGCATTGGAAGCGTCAACTTCTGGCCCGGAGCCGGCCCTGTCACCACTCTGACCACCGCCAACTTCGCCACATTGGGAACCGGGAAAACGATGACCTTGGGACAAACTCCCGCCCAAGGACCGGCCACCTTTATTTACACCGGGACAACAACCTCGACCTCGTTCTATTTTCAATCCGACGACCTCGCGCCGAGCGTTCTCAACAACGGCAGCGGCACGGTGACCTTTAACGGTGGCAGTTTCAATACCCAGTATACTACGATGAGCAGCGGAACAAACCAGACCTTTACCATTGGCGGCTCGGCCGACATTGCGATCCAGGGGGTGATCCACGACGCGGTCAGCGTTAGCGGCACTATGTTCCGCACCAACCTTGCGAAGACTAGCGCCGACACGCTGACGCTTTCGGGGTCGAACACATATAGCGGCGTGACGACAATCAACGGCGGCACGCTGCAAATCGGCAACGCCAACGCGCTCGGCACGGGCGGACTGACGGTCAACGGCGGCGCGCTCGACCTGCACGGCAACAGCGTGAGCGTTCCGGCGTTCAGCGGCACGGGCGGAGCAATTACCAACACAGTGAGCGGCACGGGCACTTTGACCACGGCTGTCGCCAGTGGCACTGCGACCTATGCGGGGAATATTACCGACGGAACCGGAGCCGTGGTTCTCACTGATTCCGGAGCTGGCACGCTGATCCTGAGCGGCTCTATCACGATGGCGGGCCTCACTGTGAGCAGTAGCGGCGGCACGGTTCAACTGGCGCAGTCCGGCTCCATCGGCGCGGTAAACGTCGGCGCCGGGGCGACCCTTTCCATGGTGGCGCACAGCGGCAGTACCTACCACGTCCTCGACATCTCCTCGCTGACGCTCTCCGGTTCTACTGCGGGACCCGCCATCGCCGCCTATACACCAGTGGGCGCCCTCGCCCAGCAGAACGCCGGGGTGCTGACGGATAAGGGGATTGCGGTGGCGCAGGCGGCTGCATCCAGCGCCATCGAGCCGGCCTCGCCCGAGGCCGTGCCCGAACCGGGCACGCTGGGCCTGCTGCTGGCGGGCGCATCCGCGATGCTCGGCTTGCGGCGCAAGGCGAAGAGGAGCATCCGATAAATCGATTTAAGGTTGACCAGTATTTGCCGGTGGGGACCGGCTTGGGGGTGCGAGTCAATCGAGGTCGCCGCAGCGTTTTGGGGGCGCTGCGGTGACCGCCAATCGGCTCCACATCTTAACAAAAATAGACGAAAACCAAGATTTGGGGGAGTTTGCGAGTGATGTCGATTGGGATTCGACTGGGGTACACGCGCAAACGAACAAAAGCTGCCGTGGCGTTTTAGGGGCGCCACGGCAGCAATTTCTAGACATATGGACAAAGCAACCAACTAATGAATAAGATCGCATTACTGAATGTTACCACTCTGCTGCTAGCGCCGCTGGCTGTATCGCACGCCGCCGGAACGGTTGGGCAGAGTTCGAAATCCGGAGCCACGCAGAGTGTCGAAGTGATCAATGTGCCGATCGCCAAGGGGCCATGCGAACCGAGTTGGAAATCGCTGGGCGATCATTTCAAAACACCGGCGTGGTGGCGCAAGGCCAAGATTGGCATGTGGTTGCATTGGGGGCCGCAGGCAACCGGCGAGGACGGCGATTGGTACGCAAAGTGGATGTACATGGCCCATAATTCCTGGCATAAAGACTCCCAGGTTTATCAACATCATCTGGCCCGGTTTGGCCACCCAAGCGAGCTGGGCTACAAAGACATGTTGCCGCTCTGGAAGGCGGAAAAGTTTAATCCTGAAAAACTGATGGCCCTGTATAAGCGGGCCGGCGCGCGCTACGTTATCGGCCAGGGGATGCACCACGACAATTTCGATCTTTGGGACTCAAAGTATCAGCCTTGGAACGCCGTGAAGATCGGTCCGCATCGCGACATCCTCGGGGCATGGGAGAAAGCCGCCCGGAAGGAAGGCATACGCTTCGGGATCGCTTTTCATGGTGACTATTCGCTGTGGTGGTACCAACCGGCGTTTCTGTCCGATCTCGAAGGGCCGCGCAAGGGCGTTCCTTACGATGGTGCCCAGAACTATGAAAGCAAGAACGCTTGGTGGAAGAAGATGGGGTTGGATTTGAAAGACCTTTATGGAATCGATTTGAAGGACGATGTGGAGTTCCCCGCCGGTTTCAAGGGCGACCCCTTCGAGTTCCGTATGCGCGATCCGCTTTCGCACGGAATTCCCAACGGCAATCTGCGCGTGCATCCTGAGTTTGCCACGTGGTTCGCCACCAAGTGGACGAACCGCGTAATCGATGCGATCGACCAATTCTCGCCTGACTTTATCTACTTCGACGGCGGCAACAGCTACCCGTTTTGCGGGCACGGCACGGGTCGCGGGCTGCGCGCCGATGCCACCCCGCGAGTCATCGCGCATCTCTATAATACGAACATGGCGAAGAACGGCGGCACGTTAGACGCCATGGCGTTCACCAAAGGCGACGAGGATTCTCGCGCAGTTGCGGTCAACTTTGAATCGAACTTCCCCAAAGAGATCAAGCGGGATCGGCCGTGGCAGACAGAGGTCGGGCTGGGCGAGTGGTTCTACTGCAAGGGGACGTTTTATGAGAGCGGTATGTTGATTCACCAAATGCTGGAAGCCGTCTCGCGCGACGGCAACTATGCGATCAATATCCCACTGACGCCGGCTGGCGAACTCGATGCCGGCGGTCTCAAGACGTTGCAGGAAATGGGCGACTGGATGGACGTCAACAGCAAAGGCATTCACGATTCCAACGCGTGGGACGTCTGGGGTGAAGGCAGCGTCGTCATGGCCCACGGCAATCTCGGTCCGGCCCAGGCCGCAACGCCTTATACCGGTCAGGACATTCGTTTCACCACCAAAGATGGTGCGGTCTACGCCTGGCTCATGGCCTGGCCCGCCGACGGGAAAGCCACTCTCCATTCGCTCGCCACACCGGCCGGGAAAGTCACCGCAGTCACGTTGCTGGGCAGCAAGGAAAAGCTCCAGTGGCAGCAAACCGATGGCGGAACCGTCGTTCAGTTACCAGCTAAAAAGCCCT
>Ga0316219_1002781_pt1 | contig 15275 bp, 13 predicted proteins | sample TBH18003PmetaG_FD_203635 | JGI IMG/M metagenome (GOLD analysis project Ga0316219, IMG submission 203635) | Freshwater microbial communities from Trout Bog Lake, Wisconsin, USA - TBH18003P | ecosystem: Environmental > Aquatic > Freshwater > Lake > Hypolimnion/Profundal zone | place: USA... | reverse complement strand
CCGCGCGCGACAGCACGGACTTGGGGAAAGTCTTAAACCTCACCTGCCGCGCGCGGAGCGCACGGCCCACCTCACTTCCCCGCCAGCGCCGACCGGAGCACCTTCGTGAGGTCGGCCACGCGGTAGGGCTTCGGCACGATGCCGCAGAACCCGTGATCGCGGAAATTCGCGAGGACCGGGTCGCCCGAGTAGCCGCTGGACACTACCGCACGCACTGTCGGGTCCAGCTTCCGCAACTCCTGCATCGCCTCGCGTCCGCCCATCGCGCCCGGCACCGTCAGGTCCATCATCACGAGGTCATACGGGTGCCCGGCACTGCGCGCGGCGGCATATTCCCGCACCAGTTCGGCGCCGTCGGCGACGGTCTTCACCGACAGGCCCAGCCGGCCCAGCAGCGTGTCCACCATCTGGCGGATCGGCTCCTCGTCATCCATGAACAGGATGCGGCCCGACATCGCTTCGAACGGCGAACGGCTCGCCTCCAGCGTGACCGGCGCCTGCTTCGCCGCGGCCAGCCACATATGGAACGTCGTGCCCTTGCCGAGCTCCGACTCGACCGTCACGTGGCCGTGGTGCTTGCGGATGATCGAATATACCGTCGCCAGACCGAGCCCGCTGCCCTGCTCCTTCGTGGTGAAATACGGCTCAAAGATGCGCGCCAGGTTCTCCGGGCGGATGCCGCTGCCCGTGTCGGCGATGGACAGTTTCAGGTAGCGGCCCGCGGTCAGCGGTGTGACCGAGTCGGCCCCGAGTTCCTCGTTGCGCAGCGTGATGTGGATGCTGCCGCCGCCATGCATCGCCTGCATCGCGTTGATCACGAGATTTTGCACCACCTGCCCGATCTGCCCGCCATCCACGTCGGCGGCCCACAGATCGTCCGCGATCTCAAATTCGCCGCGCACCGTGGACCCGTGCAGCGCGAACTTCGCGGCCTCACGCACGATCTCGGGCAGTGCCACCGCGGAGCGCACCGGGTCTCCCCCCTTCGCGAACGTGAGCAGCTGCTGCGTGAGGTCGCGCGCGCGGAACGCCCCGCGCTCGGCTTCCTTCAGCCAGCGCATCGCCGCGGAGCTGGTGCCGGCGTCGAGCTGCGCCAGCGTCAGGTTGCCCATGACGATCGCGAGGATGTTGTTGAAATCGTGGGCAATGCCGCCGGCGAGGATGCCGACCGACTCCAACTTGGACGCGCGCTGCAGCTCGGCCTCGAGCCGCGTGCGCTCCGTCACATCCCGCAAAACCAGCACCGCGCCCAGGCCTTTCCCGTCCGCATCGCGGATCGGCGCGCAGCAGCCCTCGACGAGCACGCGCCCGCCGATGCGGCGCAGCAGCGCCGTCTGCGGCGGCAGGTCCACCACCCGGCCCGCGGCCAGGGCGGCGGCCACCGGCGGTGCGACCACCGCGCCGGTTTTTTCGTGGCGCAGCGTGCAGACCTCGCCGATGCGGCGGCCAGTGGACGCGCCGGAGGTCCAGCCGGTGATGGCGCAGGCCGCCCGGTTGATGAAGCGCACCTGGCCCTCGGCGTCGGTCGTGACCACGCCCTCCGCCATGGCGCTCAGCGTCACGGCCAGTCGCTCGCGTTCCGCGGCGAGCTCGAGTTCCGCCGCCTTGGTTTCGGTGAGATCCAGCAACGCGATCGGCGTGCGCTCGTAGTAGGGCTTGCCGTCCACGATGGGCACCCACCAGTGGGCATAAACGAGGTGGGGTGCGCCATCCAATCCGAACAGCGTCATTTCCCCCTCGGATTCGTTGATGCCGTTCCACGCCGCAAGGAAGGACTGGCGCCGCTGGGCCCACGCTTCGGGCGACACGATGCGCCCAAGATTGGAGGTCACTTCCTCCACCGTCTTGGCCCCAATCAGGCGTAACGCCGCGGCATTGATGCCAAGGATCTTCACGCCGCTCATGGCGGCGGCCATTTCCTCCGGGTGCGCATCGGCCCACGCCGACAGGTCCGTCACGCCTTCGCGGCGCAGGCCCTCCATCCACTCGATGGTGGAGCGATAGTCGTATTCGACGATCTCGATGGGGGAGTTCTCGAAGAGCAAGCGGTAGCGCGACTCGCTTTCACGCAACGCCGTCAGCGCCCGCTCGTGCTCCGTCAGGTCCTTGGCGATGCTCAGCACCTGCTCGCGACCCTGGTCGGTGAAGACCAGCGTGGTGATTTCCACGCGGACCGGCCGGCCGGCCTTGCTCCGGTGCGTATAGACTCCGAGCTGGTTCGGCCCCTGCCGCATGCCGCGCACGCCGATCTCCAGGTCCTTCACTTCCTCCTCGGGGCGGATGTCCTTCAGCGTCATCCGCTCGAATTCCTCGCGCGTGTAGCCGTAGAAGGCCATCGCCGCGTCGTTGACCGCGAGGAACCGCAGGGTTTCGCGGTCGTAGATCCACATCGGATACGGGTGCGACAGGAATAGCCGGCGGTAGCGTTTCTCGCTCTCCCGCAACGCGCGCTCGCTGTGCTTGCTCTCGCTGATGTCCGTGTGCACGCCCACGACGCGCACCGGCTCGCCCGCCTCGTCGAGCTGGGCCTTGCCGCGCGAGAGGATCCACTTGTAGGTGCCGTCCTTGCAGCGCATGCGGTGCTCGACGTGGTAATACGGCTGGCGCCCCGCCACGTGCTCGCCCATCGCGTGGCGGCCGAGGTGGACGTCGTCGGGATGGATGCGCGGAATCCAGTCCTCCCGCCGGCTGGACAACTCGTGCGGTGCGAAGCCCAGGATCTCCTTGCTGCGGTCCGAATAGAAACTCTCCCCCGTCGCGAGGTTGTTTTCCCAGATGCCGGAATCGAGCCCCAGCACGGCCAGCCGCCACCGATCCTCGCTCTCGCGCAGCGCCACCTCGGCCCGTTTGCGCGCGGTGATGTCCGTCACCAGCCCCTGCACGTAAAGCAGGCGGCCCGCGGAGTCGCGGACGGCACGCACGTTTTCCGAGATCCAGATCCGCGAGCCGTCGGGCCGCACGACTTCCGACTCGAAGTCCGTGATCCGGTCCATCCCGGAGTCCAGCAGCTGGAAAAACTCCTCGCGCCGTGTCGGCGACACGTAGCACGCGGCCACCTTCCCCGGCGGCAGCGCCAGCAATTCCTCCGCGCTGCGATAGCCGAGGATCCGCGCCATCGCCGGGTTCGCCAGCTGGAAGCCGCCCTCGGGCGGGTTCTTGTAGATGCCCTCGACCGCGTTTTCGAACAGGTCGCGGAATTGCTCCTCCGACGCGCGCAGCTCGACCGTGCGGCGCTGCAGCAAGGTGCGCAGGTAGAGGATCAGCGCGACCACCGCCGTCACGGCGAGGATATCCACGCCAACTTCCAGTCCCAGCGAGGACCAGTTGCCGGGTTCGCGCGCCTCCGCCACTGGCGCCGCGCCAGCGCGGGATGCCACCAGCAAAAGGACAAAGAATAGCGTCAGCGGGCGCTTCATGACGACTTCAGGCAGGACCCCTCCATCCTAGCCCGGGAGGGCATTTTTTGTCGAGGGACAATCCCCCCGCCCGCTTGACTTTCTCGCGGGCTGCGCCGGCCTGAGGCCTGTCATGCCCCACCAGATCCGACCCGCCACGGCGGCCGACGTCCCATTGATTCTACGCTTCATCCGCGGCCTCGCCGCCTATGAAAAACTCCTCCCCGAGGTCGAGGCGACCGAGGCGACCTTGGCCGCCACGCTCTTCGGCCCACGCCCCGCCGCGGAGTGCGTGCTCGCCTTCGCCGAAGCCGGCGCACCCGCGGGTTTTGCCATCTTTTTCACGAATTATTCAACCTTCCTCGCCCGTCCCGGCCTGTATCTCGAGGACTTGTTCGTGGAGCCGGAGTGGCGGGGCCACGGCATCGGCAAGGCGCTGCTGCTGCACCTCGCGGGCCTCGCGAACCAACGCGGCTGCGGCCGGATGGAGTGGAGCGTTCTCGACTGGAACCAGCCGGCGATCGATTTTTACGAATCGATCGGCGCCGTGCGCAAAACCGAATGGACGACCTGCCGGCTCAGCGGTCCCTCCCTCGCCCGCTACGCCCCGACCCGCGCCCACTGAAATCGCCCGCGCAGGCCTGCGGGAGTGATTGCAGTTTATCCGCTGGCTGACCTAACCTGAAACCCCATGCCAGCAGTACCGCCACCCAACAGCGCCATCGCGGAACTGGCCTCGACGCTGGGGGAAGACTCCGCCCGGGAGCTTGCGGAGATGTTTTTGACCAGCTTTGGGGCCGTCCTGCACGACCTGAAGTCGCCCGACCGCGAGGAACGCAAACGCGCCGCCCATAGTTTGAAGAGCAGCGCGCGCATCGTGGGCGCGATCGACTTGTCCACGCGCATGGCCGAGCTGGAAAACCGGCTCACGCACACCGCCGCCGACATCACCCCCGACGACATCACGGCGACGCTCGAGGATTTCGAGCGGAACGCCGTGGCGCTGCGGGCTTACGCCCAGCAGTCGGGCGCTTAGTTCTTCACCAGGCCGGCCTGCACGCACCAGCGCACGAGGCTGGCAACTTCGCGCACGCCGATCTTCTCCATGATGTTCGCCCGGTGTTTTTCCACCGTGCGCACACTCAGGCTCAGGCGGGACGCGATTTCCTTGGACGAAAATCCCTCGGCCACGAGCTGCACGACCTCGATCTCGCGGCCGGAAAGCATCTGCACGGCCTCCAGCGAGGGCGCGGGCGGACCGGGCTTCACGGACGGCGGCGTCGACGGGAGCTTTGCCGCGGCCGCCGCGGCGTCGCCGGCGACCTTCGGCGGCACATTGGTCGCGAAAAACATTCCGCCGCCCATCACCACCTCGATGGCCTGCAGCACGTAGCTCAGCGGTTCGGCCTTGTCCACGAAGCCGTGCACGCCCTGCGCAATCAGCCGCGCGGGCAGGTCGCCGTCGGGATGGCCGGTCAGGACGAGGATGCGCGTGCCCGGCGACTTCGCGCGCATTTCACGCACCACGTCGAGGCCGTGCATCCCCGGGAGAAACAGATCCAGCACCAACAGCGCGGGTTTCTCCTTCACGCAAAATTCCAGGCCCGTGCGCCCGTCGCCAAATTCCCCGGCGACCGTCAGGCCCCGCATGCGGCTCAAGGCCATGCTGAGCATGTGGCGGAACACCGCCTCGTCCTCGATGATGACTGCACGAATGGCCACGAACCATCACTCAAGGCCTACGCCCCACGGTGACAAGACTATATGCCGACCCGGGCCAGGCCGTGCAGGTAGCGTCGCAGGGCCCGGAAGTCCTCGGGCAGAAAGACTTCGCGGTGCGCCGCCAGCTCCGCCAGGCCTTCCGGCCGCCAGTTGCGCGTGAGAAACCGGACGTGCTGCTCCGGCGTCAGCGCCACCCAATGGGGGCAGTCGACGCAGTGCGTCCCGCTTACCCGGCTGCGTACGCGCTCCAGTTGCTGCCGGCGGCAGGTGCCGTCCGCCGCGATTTCCCGGAACGAATCGCGGCAGGTCTTGAACTCCGGATAAAAACAGGCCTTCACCAGCTGCTTGGCCGGCCCCGCCAGCGCCGCGCGTCCCGCGGGCGTCACGCCGGCCAGCACGCGCTCGAGCAGCGGGCTGACCTCTTCATCGGACATCTCGCCCGGCTCGCCGCGCTCGGTGGGTCCCAGCGGCTTGGGCAACCCCCGCTCCGCGATGAGCGCCCACAATTGCGCGACGAAGGCCGTGCGGTCCGCGAGCAACGGCAGCGGTGACGCGTTCTGGGCAAAATAGCGGGTGAGAATTGCCTCCGTGAACTGCGCAAAAGCATTGCCCGCCGATGTCATCGCCGGCACACGAGACGAGGAAATCCCCCGGCGCAAACCATGAAGCAGAATATCGCCATCCTGGTCTTTCCCGACGTGGAGGTGCTCGATTTCGCCGGCCCGTTCGAGGTCTTCGCCGTCACCGACGAGCTGCGCGGCTACGAGACGTTCCACACGTTCACCGTCGCCGCCGCGCCGGGCGTGCTGCGTGCGCGCAACGGCCTGCAGGTCGTGCCGGACTTCACCCTCGAAAACTGTCCCCGCCCGCACGTCCTGGTCATCCCCGGCGGCTTCGGCACGCGTGCCGTGCTGCGGCAACCCGCGTTGCTCGAGTGGCTGCGGCGACAAGCCCGCGACGCCGAAATCGTCCTGTCCGTGTGCAGCGGCGCGCTCATCCTCGCCCAGCTCGGCCTCCTCGACGGCCTCCGCGTCACGACGCATCACGAACTGCTCGGCCTGCTCGCGAAAATGGCCCCCGCCGCCACCGTGGACGGCTCGAAACGCTTCCACGACAACGGCAAAATCCTCACCGCCGCCGGGATTTCGGCGGGCATTGACGTCTCGCTCCATGTCGTCGCACGCATCCTTGGCGAACCGGCGGCTGTCGCGACGGCGCGGTACATGGAATATCAGCGGCCGGGCGCGGTCTGACCGCCTTTTTCCGCCCTAATTCGTTCCGATTTGCGCCGGCCCGAGAGACGCACATTGTGCGCCCCTTGTGAACTCGGCCCCCGCCAATCCCCGCAGTGGCGTCTTTCTCGCCTTCGCCGCGATCTACCTGATCTGGGGTAGCACGTATCTGGCGATCCGCGTCGCCGTCGAAACCCTGCCGCCGTTCCTGATGGCCGGCGTGCGCTTCATCGTCGCGGGCGCCCTGCTTTATGCCTGGCTCGCGTTCAAGGGGCGCGCCGCGGCGAGTCCGCGGCAATGGCGCGACAATCTCGTGGTCGGCGCGCTGCTGCTCGTCGGCGGGAACGGCCTGGTGGTGTGGGCCGAGCAACGGATTCCGTCGGGGATCACCACCCTGCTGATTTCCATCACACCGCTCTTCATGGTCATGTTTGACTGGATGCTGCCCAAGGGCCTGCGGCCGACCTGGGCGACTTTCGCAGGTCTCGCGCTCGGGTTTGCCGGGGTTGGGCTGCTGATCGGTGGTGGCACCGGCGGAGCGGCGCTCGACCTCGCGCGCTGCGGCGGGCTGCTGTTCGCGTGCGTGTCGTGGGCCGCCGGCTCGCTCTATTCCCGCCACGCCCGCGATCCAGCCGACCCGATGACCGCCGCCACGCTCCAGATGCTGCTCGGCGGCAGCCTCATGTTTGTCGTGGGTCTGGCCCGCGGCGAAATGACCGACCTGCGTCTCGCGTCGCTCACGTCCCGCTCGTTGCTGGCCTGGGCCTACCTGGTCGTGGCCGGGTCGCTCATCGCGTTTCCCGCCTACGTGTACCTGCTCAAGCACAGCACGCCGGCGCGTGTCTCGACCTATTCCTACGTCAACCCAGTCGTCGCCGTTTTCCTCGGCTGGTTGATCCTCGGCGAGCCCGTGGGTCCGCGCACGTTCCTCGCCGCAGCGGTCATCATCGTGGCCGTGGCCATCATCACAACGCAGCGGGCCCGCGCCACACTGCGAAAAGCCTGACATGTCCACCGCCATCGCCCTCGTCGGGGATTTCAAGCCAGACGCCCTCGCGCACCAGGCTATCCCGATCGCCCTCGCGCTCGCCGGCCAGGTGGAGCAACGCGCGGTGTCGTGGGAATGGATGCCCACCGCCGCGATCCGGCAGCCCGCCCGCGACCTCGCGCGTTTCGCCGGCATCTGGGTCACACCCGCCAGCCCCTACGCCAGCATGGCCGGCGCACTCGCGGCGATCCGCTGGGCGCGGGAGACGCGTCGGCCGATCTTCGGTTCCTGCGGCGGCTTCCAGCACATGCTGATCGAATTTGCCCGCGACGTCGCAGGACTCACTTCCGCCGATACGTCCGAGACCAATCCCACCGGTACCGAATCCGTGGTCGACGCCCTCACTTGTTCGCTCGTGGAGCAAACCGGCCCGCTGCGCTTCACCCCCGGCAGCCGGCTGCACGCGATTTACGGCCGCGACAACACTGTCGAGGGCTACCATTGCCGCTACGGGTTGAACGACGCCTATCGCGCCCGACTCGAGGCGGCCGGGTTGCGCTTCACCGCTTTCGACCAAAACGACGAGATTCGCGCCGCGGAATTGCCCGAGACGATGCATCCGTTCTTTGTCGGCACGCTGTTCCAGCCCGAGCGCGCCGCCCTGCGCAGCGAGGTGCCGCCCCTCGCGCGCGCCTTGGTGCGGGCCGCCGCCAATTTCACCCCATGAGCTCCCTCCTGATCGCCATTGCTGAATCCGACCCCGACATCCTCCGCTGCTTTCCCGTGATGCTGCAACTGCGGCCCCATCTCGTGGAGGCCGAGTTCGTCGCCCGCGTGCGCCGCATGCAGGCACAGGGCTTCCACCTGGCCCGCCTCGAGGAGGACGGCATCGTGCGGGCCGTTGCCGGCTATCGGTATCACGAGAAACTCTTCTCCGGCTCGACGCTCTACGTGGACGACCTGGTGAGCGACCCCGCGCACCGCTCGCGCGGCCACGGCGCCCGCCTGCTCACGTGGCTCATCGCGGAAGCACGCAAGCATCACTGTGACCTGTTCGAACTCGATTCTGGCGTACAGCGCTTCGACGCCCACCGCTTCTATTTCCGGGAGAGGATGAAAATCTCCTCCTACCACTTCACGCTGCCGCTCCAGGCCTGAGCCAGCTCTTCAACGTCGCGGCATCGCGGAGAAAATTCTCCGGCGCGTCGTCCTCGACGAACTCCAGCATCGCATAGCGGTCGCCCGGCGCCGTTTCCGCCAGGTCGAGAAAATATCGCCAGCGCTCCGCCCCCGCTTCCAAAGCCAGCCGCTCGATTGGGGTGACCGAACGCCAGTGATAGACGTGGACATGCGTCAGCCACGGCAACAGCCGGCGGAGGTCGTGCAAGTTCTGGTCCGTGTCCAAGGCGAGCGGAGGCTGCCAATAAGTCCGCAGGTTCGGGTGGTCGACGTGCTCCAGCAGCTGCACGGTTGAGTCGGCTGTATCCGTCAGCGTGCCGTTGTGAAACTCCAGCGACACGCCCACGCGGGCCGCCGCCGCCAGCTCGGCGATCCGGCGTAAATCCGCCGCCACCTGCGCGCGCACTTCCGGACTCGCCACCGCCGAGGCCACCGGGCCGGCCCAGACGCGGATGAGCGGTGCACCGAGTTCGACCGCGGTTTCCAGCACCCGGCCGAAGCTCAAGCCGTCCGCTTCGCTTTTCGCGGCGCGATAATAACTGCCATACGCCGCGACGCTGAGCCCCGCCTGCTGCGTCAGGGCGTGGACTTCGCGGGCGCGGGCGAGGTCGCCATGCGGCACATGGACGTCGCCGCCCCACTCGATGCCCCGCAGGCCCGCCCGCTGGACGAGGCCGACGATCTCCGCCGGGGACAGTGCGCGAAAGGTGACGGAGACGAGCCCGGGCGAGATCATCCGGTCAGCTTGGACCCGGCGGGCAACTGCGCCAAGCCCGCATCGCGCCCGGACTCCACCCGTTGGAATTGCACGCAACCGGCGCGCCGGCACAGTGACCCCATGCGAACCACGCCAACCCCCGCCCCCGCCGCGAAGCAGCTTTCCCCCCGGCGCAAAACCACCCAGGCGCATTCCCTGCGCGAGCTCGCCGAGGAGCAGCTCGTACATTTCCACCTCGACCCCGCGTCGCCCACCGGCGCGCCGCTGCTGCGGCTGGCGGAAAAACTCTACGGCGCGCACGGCGACCTGACCGAGCTGTGGGATGCCACGATGCGCGAGCTCCCCCGCCTGCCCCGCACCGACCGCATCGCGCTGTTCAACGCCAAGAAGTTCCTCGCCTTCCAGTTGGCGAAGCTCCTCGACACGCTGCAAAACCCGACGCGCGCGGTTCACCAGGGCCTCGGCCACTCGATGGCCACCTCGCTCGCCAAGGGCCCCTACCCGACCTTCGACAACGTCGCGGCGCTCTTCTCCGCCAATCCCGTGATCACGCGCACCGCGACGTATATCTTCGCGTGCACCGAGTGGATCGACGACGCGTTCCAGGGCCGGGAGTTCCTCCACGAGATCTACTCGCGCCTGCTCAACCCGACCTCGATCTCGCTCGCCAACCACATCGTGGACATCGAGGCGGGCGCCATGTCCGGCGAGTACATGGCGTGGAATTTCAACAGCGGCATGGCCGCGATCGACGGCATCCTCTCGCACCTCGTCGGCTACGAGGACGTCGTCCTGGCCTCGCGCAACGTCTACGGCGGCACCTACCAGCTCCTGCACGACTGGTTCGCCAAAAAATCCAATCTCAACGTCGGCGTGGAGTTCTTCGACGGCGCCACCGCCGCCGATTTCACCCGCGCCCTCGCCGCCACCCGCGAAAAATACGCCGCCCGCCTCGCCGCCGGGCGCGAGGTCTACGTTTTACTCGAGAGCCCGTGCAATCCCCACGGCTTCTTCCTCGACGTGCCGGCCATGTGCCGTGCCGCGCACGCGGCCGGGCTGACCGTGATGCTTGACGCCACCGTCGGGACGCCGTTCCTCGTGCGTCCCCTCCAGCAGCCGGACGCCGCGGCGCGCCCCGACTACGTCATCCACAGCTACACGAAGGACCTGGCCGGCAGCGGCAACACCACCGCGGGCGTCGTCATCGGCCGGAACGCCGACATGTTCATGGCCAAGGGCGAGCCCGGCTGGGAACACACGCTCTTCTGGAACGTTTACTACGTGAAGGGCGCCTTCCTCGACGCCGACAAGGCCTACGAGGTGCTCTCGGGCATGAAGACGCTGGAGATGCGCCTGCTGAAGAAGTGCATCAACACCGTTATCCTTGCCCGCTGGCTCGCCGCCCACCCGCAGGTGCACGTGAGCGGCCCCGCCAGCCCCTCCGATCCCAACCGCGAGGTCTGCGACCGGCTCTCCTACCTCGGCCTGCCCGCGCCGCTCTTCACCATCCACCTCGAGCAGGCCGGGTTCGAACGCCTGGTGTTCGAGCGGTTCTTCGACAGCCTCTCTCCGATGTTCGGCCACATGGTCACTCTCGGCCAGAGCAATACCGTCATCCTCTGCCCCGCGCTCACGTCGCACAGCGAACTCGACCCGGACGCCCTGCGCGCCGCCGGCATTTCCCCAACGACGATCCGGATTTCCGTCGGCGACGAGGACCCCCGCGAACTCATCGCCGGCTTCCTCGCCACGGCGCGGCTCGCCCTCGACCCGGTGCAGCCCGGTTTCAGTGCGAAGTTCCCGCAGGGCGCCGCCGTGGACCGCCTGTGCGACGACATCTACCTCGACGTGCATCGCCGTCACGCCGCCGCCCAGCCGCGCTTCGCGGCCTGCAGCGGCCAATTGTAGGGCGGGGTCACTGACCCCGCCGGTTTGTCAGGTAGGGCGAATCCTCCGGATGAGCCGAACCCAGTCCGCGAACGGCTCATCCAGAGGATTCGCCCTACCCCAAGGCACATGATTCAGGCGGGGTCAGCGCCCCTACCCTACAAATCGCTCACCCACCCAGCGCCAGGATCCCCTTGAAAAAGAGCAGGATCACGCCGACGAAGGCGCAGCAGCCAAAGAACCCGCATGCGTCCATCCGGTTCCACTTGGTGAATTCCCAGTTGGAGTGCGGGAAGAGCTTGGTGTGGTCGAGGTGGGTCGGGTTCGCGTAACCTTGATCCACGGCGACAGCGTCCTCCTCAAGTGTGGGCGCCACCGGCGTCTTCAGCCGCACGTAAAACCGCGCCACCCGCGCCGGATCCGTGGCCGGCGTGAGCAGGCTGACAACCACCAGGATCAGGATCGGAAACGCGGCATCCACGACGTAGCGCGTGGTCAGCAGGCCCGCCGGGCCAAAGCCGGCGACATCCACGCCCAGGAGTTTCAGCAGGTAAACTTCGACGCGGAACAGGCCGATGCCCGTCTTCGCCGAGTTGAGATCCTTCGGGTTCACGTGCACCACGCCGTCCTCGAAATAGAGCGACACCGGTTCGATCCGCTGGGTCTTGGTGATGTGTTCGCCCTCGCGCGTCGCCCGGCCCTGCGCGACGTCGGCGGCACTGGCCTTGGCCTCAAACGTGATTACGCGCTCGTGCGTCATCGCGGTCAGCTCGCCCGACCGGGCCAGCGCCGGGATGGCGGGCACGCCCCAGGGGATGACGGCGACGAAGATCAGCGTGGCGACAACCTGGACGCGAACCGCCAGCTCCGTCAACCGGCGCCAGAGGAACATCAGCGTGATCGGCACGCCCCAGATCACCAGCAGCACGATCGCGAACTTCAGCAGCGCAATCACGCTGTGGAGGTAGAGCGCGACGCCGATGCCAAGGGCGAGGATCAGCGGCACGGTCAAGCGGGCGACGAGCATGTAGTGTTTCTCGGTCCGGCCCGGAAACACGGGCTCGTAGAGGTTCTTCACGACAAGGCCGGACAGCACCACCGAGCCGGCGCCGAGCAGGGCGAGCTTCCCGCCGAGGATGCCCACGATCATCACGCCGATCAGGCCCACCGGCAGCAGCGCCTGCGTGAGCAGGCCCCAGGTTTGGTCGGGGTCGGACAGGTTCGGGCCGAACAGTGCGACGGCGATCAGGCCGCAGAAACACCAGGCGATCGTGACGAACCGCTTGCTGAAGCCGCCCGTGACGGCGCCGATGCGGGCGGCGTATTCGTTCTTGGCCGAGCCCGCGATGGTCATGCTGGCCTGCGAGCCCACGATACCGACGAACTGCACCAGCAGGAGCGCGCCGATGGAATACCACGTGTATTCGCTGGCGTGGTCCCCGCCGAAGACGTTGAACATCGCCGCGGGCAGTTTCGCGTGCAGGCCCGTCACGCCGCCGATTTTGGCCAAGCCGAAAGGGATCAAAACGAGCGAAATCGTGATCACCAGCACGGCTTGCACCGCGTCCACCACCGCCGACGCCTTGAGACCGCCGAGCATGACGAACGTCGCCACCAGCAGCGACGATACGATATAGAACACGACCGGGTTGAGATAGGAAACGTAGGGCTGGAGCTCGCCGCGGTCATAGTAGCCTTTGAGCAGCTCGTAACGCGGGGTCGTGGGCGTCGTGGGGTGCGCCAGGTGCTCGTGCCGCAGCGCCGCAAATTCCTGGTAGTCCGCCACCATCTGCTGCTCGGTCACCGTGTAGGCCGAGGTCGGCTTCGTCATGAGGGGCTGCAGGGTCTTCAGCGCAACGACGTTGCCGCCGGCGATGCCGACGATGGCCATCAGGATGGTGGTGATGGCGTAGAGCGTCGCGAGAAACCGCCGGCCGAACCGGTCCTCGAACAAGTCCGCCATCGTGGTCAGCCGCACGCGGCGAAACCAGACATTGGTGAACCAGTAATACGGCGTGAGGAAGAGCGTGATCAGCGCCAGCCAGGCCCCGCCCGCGCCCTGCCGATACACCGAGCTGGCCGTGGTGGTGGCCTGACCCGGGTCGGTCATGTTGCCAAAGCTGAGGAAGAACTGGAACCACTTGCCCAGCGAGCGCCCGCCGAGGAAGAAATCGCTCTCGCCCTTCACGCCCCCGGAGTGCGCCTTGCCGATGAACAGGATCGCGATGACGTAGGCGATGAGGATGAGGGAGTCGATCCAGTGCAGGCCGAACAGGGTCATGGGAGGGAGAGGGGCAAAAGCCGGGACAGATTCCCGAAATGGAGCATTAGGCAGACTGGAATTGCCTCAGGCAAGCCCGGCTTGAGGCCTGCCGCAGGACGTCAGCTATTGATGTCGTTGTCCTTCGTCTCGTGCACCACGAAGAGGCATACGAGGCACGACATCGCCGCCACCCCGATCGGATACCAGAGGCCCGCGTAGATGTCGCCGGTGTAGACCACGATGCTCGCCGCGATCAGCGGCAGGAAGCCGCCGAACCAGCCGTTGCCGATGTGATAGGGCAGCGACATCGACGTGTAGCGGATATGGGTCGGGAACAACTCGACCAGGAACGCCGCGATCGGCCCGTAAACCATCGCGACGTAACTCATGAGCACGAACAGCAGCCCGATCACTTTCAGCCGGTCAATCCGCGCCGGATCGGCCGCCTTCGGATAGCTCGCGGGCGCCAGCGCTGCTTCGTAGGCCTTGGCGTCAAAGCCCTGCACCCGCATGCCGCCTGCCGTCAGGACCAGCGGCGCTCCGGTCGTCGCGGGCACCAACTGGAACGGAATGCCATGGTTGTTCAGGTAATTCCGCGCCAGGTCTGTCTCCGAGTAAACGTGCTTCATGCCCACAATCTTGCGGGCGGCATCCGAGGCCGCGTCCATCGTCACGTCCCAGATGCTCCGGAACTCACCCGTGTGCAGCTGCACCGGCGTCCGCGCCATCGCCTCGGCCAGTGCCGGGTTGGCGGCCACCGTGAGGCTCCGGAAGATCGGCTGGTAGGTCAGCACCGCGAGCAGGCAGCCCGCGAGCATGATGAACTTGCGCCCCACGCGGTCGGAGAGCCAACCGAACACGATCAGCAAGGGCGCCCCGAGCAGCAGCGCCGCGCCGATCAGCAGGTAGGTGTTCTCGTAGTCGAGCTTCAGCGTCGTCGTGAGAAAATACAGCGCGTAAAATTGCCCCGTATACCACACGACGCCCTGCCCTGCCGTCGCGCCGAACAGCGCGATCAGCACCAGCCGCGCATTGCCCCACCGGGCAAAACTCTCGGTCAGCGGCGCCTTCGACGTCCGACCCTGGGCTTTCATCTCGGCGAACACCGGCGATTCCTCGAGCTTCAGCCGGATGTAGATCGAGATGGCCAGCAGCAGCACCGACACCAGGAACGGCACGCGCCAGCCCCACGCGCCGAAGCTCTCCGGCGTCATCGTGTGCCGCGTCACGTAAATCACCGCCAGCGACAGGAAAAAGCCGAGCGTCGCGGTCAGCTGGATCCAGCTGGTGAACAGCCCGCGCTTCCCGTGCGGCGCGTGCTCGGCGACATACGTGGCCGCGCCGCCGTATTCGCCGCCCAGCGCCAGACCCTGCGCGAGGCGCAACACGACGAGGATGACCGGCGCCCAGAAGCCGATCGAGGCATACGTCGGCAGCACGCCGACGAGCGCGGTCGCCAGGCCCATCACGATGATGGTCACGAGGAACGTGTATTTTCGCCCGATCAGGTCGCCGATCCGGCCAAAAAACAGCGCGCCGAACGGCCGCACCGAAAAGCCCACGCCGAAGAGTGCGAGGCTGGACAGGAAACCGGCGGTCTCATTGCCCGGCGGGAAGAACAGCTTGCCGAAGAATGCGGCGAGCGTGCCGTAGATGTAGAAATCGTACCACTCGAAGACCGTGCCGAGGGACGACGCGAAGACGACGAGCTTGTGCTTGCGATCAAGCGCAGCATCCGCAGCGGCAGAGGGGGTACTCATGGGGCGCGGGAAACAGAATGGTTTCACCCGCCCAGCGCAAGCGTGGCGGCTGGGCTATGAAAAGGAGAACGGACCTCCCGGTCCGTTAGCTTGGGGCTGGGTTCAAACCAACGGACCGGGAGGTCCGTTCT
>Ga0316219_1002772_pt1 | contig 15306 bp, 12 predicted proteins | sample TBH18003PmetaG_FD_203635 | JGI IMG/M metagenome (GOLD analysis project Ga0316219, IMG submission 203635) | Freshwater microbial communities from Trout Bog Lake, Wisconsin, USA - TBH18003P | ecosystem: Environmental > Aquatic > Freshwater > Lake > Hypolimnion/Profundal zone | place: USA... | reverse complement strand
ACACCGGGAAAGGCGGCACGAAGGTAAGCAGCGCCTGGGCGTCCGGGTCCACCTGGAGAGTTTCGAGGATGCCGCCGAAGGGCAGCAGGTCGGTTTCGTCGAATCCCCGCAGGGCGGGATGGCGCTGGCCGGCGATGGCGGGATCGGCGCCGGAGCGAGGTCCGTCCACGCGGGCGCACAGTTCGGGAGTGAGCCGCAAATAGGTGTGGGCGGTATCCGCAGCCCAGCGTCGGCGGGTGGCCAGCGGCAACCCGGGCAGGCTGCCGCCCATGGCGGCGGTCGCACCCGCGACGCTGACGGTCTGAAGAAAGTCTCGCCGGCTCAGAGCAGTTTCGGGGATCATGCAGCCGGCATTCTCGCGATCACCATGCCCCAGGGCATGCTTCGGAACGAACCAGGGCATGCGCGTCCTGGCGGCCACGCAAGCACTGAAGGTGTGGCCACCCATCAGGGTCGAGGAGCATCAACGCCCGAAACGAGCCGGCTCAGAGGTCAATTGCCAACACCTCGTGGTCGAGGATCGAAGGAACCGTGACGGTGAGCCACTCCCCGACGTGGTCGACCTTGGGGTTTTTGCCGGCTGCCAGCAAATGCACCTTGCGGACCCGCGCGGTGGCGGGCAACCGCACCCTCACCTTCTGCTCGCCGATGGGAATCAGTTCGCGGATCGGTCCTTTCATCATCATGGGGTTGGTGAGATTGACCAAGTGAACGGTCATCGAGTCCTTCTGCCGCCAAACGGTGACATCGAGCACGCCGGGCCCAGAGACGGTGGCCACCGGGGCTTCGTTGGTGGCCCACTGGACCGCGTTGCGCAGCAGCTTGAAGTGGTCCACGCACAGCACTTCCCAGAAGGTGCGGTCGATGTCCCACGGGAAATAGACGACCCGGCCCTGGCCCGACTCGCGCAGGTAGACCTGCGGCACGTCGGTCTTCGGCACCCGCGGATAGACCTTCTCCATCGGCAGATCGGGATACGACGGGATAAGCGTCAAGGGCGGGTGCGGGAAAGGGAGGGTGGCCTCGACCTCGACGCAATGGACGCCGTTGATGATCCGTGGGGCATCCTCCAGCCCAGCCAGGAGCGGATGCCGCTTGCCGGTGGCCGGATCAGTTTCCAGGCGCAGATAGGAATTCTGCATCGGCCCCACGGTACGCCCCTTGAAGGAAACCCCGAACAGGGAGGCCAGGCCGAGTTCCTTGCGTTTCACGCCCCATTCGTCGAAGAGGCTCGTTTCATGCGTGGCGACCAAGCCCCCGCCACGTGCCACGAAATCCTGAAGTTGCCGGCACTGCTCAACCGAAAGCGCCGCGAGGTTCGGCAGGATGAGTGTCTTGAAGGCGCCCAGGTGACCGATGTCCAGCAACCGGTCATGGACCATCTCGAAAGGGATCCGCGCCTCGACCAACGCCTGGTACCAACCCAAAGTGTGGTCTTCAGTCCTGGCCCCACAAAACCAAGCCGTCTGTTGCGAATAAACGATCGCCACGCGGGCCAGCGGGGCTTCGTTGCGCAGGTATTTCTCCCAATCGGCGTAGCGGCGATAGAGGTCCTCAACGGGCTTGAGCCACCGATCATCATGGAGCACACCGGAAAACTTCGTGAACCATGGGCGCAGGCCGTTGGCCATGCCGTCGGCCGCCCAAAGCTGGATCTCCGCCGCGCTCTGCACGCTGTCCTTCCAGCGATAGGGTTCTTCCACACCCACGCTGAAAATGCCGACAATCGGTTTGCGCCCCATGGTGGCGCGAAACTCTTTGCCGTTCTTGCCGTTCGCCCAGGGCGGCGTCAAGCCGCGACGCGCCTGCCGATCCGCGATCAACGTCGGCGCCAATTCCCCGATGCGTCTCATGTCCAGGGAACTGGTCGCGCCGCCCCCGGTGTTGGGGATGACGCAAGCATCGGGGTTGATCCGGCGAACCTCGGCGTCCCAGCGCTGCCACAGGTCGAACAACCGCGCCTGGCGCCAGAGAATATAGGCGCGCCTGGCCGGGGCCTGCGGATCGTTCGAGCGCGGCAGGTCCTCCCCCGAGGCTTCCCGGAAGTTCCGGCGGCAGTAGTCGCAAAAGCACATGCCTGAACCGTCCCATCGGTTAATGAAGATGCCGTCCACCCGGTAGCGCGTCATAATTTCCCGGTGCACGTCGGTCATGAACTCGAAATTGTAGGGGCCAAGCCCGCAGGTCACCCACATCTCCGGAGAAGCCCAATGGCGCTGCGGGCGGCCCTCCGCGTCCACCGCGATCCAATCAGGGTGCGCCGCCTGGGCGTCGTCGTAGGTCGCGTGCGGATCGGTGCGGGCAATGACAACCATCCCCAGCTTGCGGCAACCGGCGACCAATTCACCGAACACATCCCGGTCCCCGAGCCATTGGCTGCGGTGGTGAAAGGGAACCCGAGTGGGGTAATAGGCCACGCAACCGCCGGCGCTGAGGCAGACAGCGTCGGACCGGGTGCGTTTAAAGTAATCCAGCCAGAAGGGGAGATCGAACTTCCCCGGGTCGTCCTCGACGAGCGTGAGTTGGGCCCAGCGCATCGGCTTTTCCACCCAACTCGGGGAGGACAGCGCGGCAGGGGGATGCTCAGCGGCCTCCGATCGCCACCACGGTAAGTCGCCGCCGACAACGACGGCCGCGCCGGCGACGCTGAGAGTCTGAAGAAAGTCTCGCCGGCCCAGAGCGGTTTCAGAGTTCATGCAGGCGGCATTCTCGCGATCAGGACGCCCGGGGGGCAAGCCTCGGAACGGGAAAAGGGGAAGGACGGCCATGGACGCACTGATGGACGTTGAAGCGGCTTACGCTTGGTGGCGGGCACATTTCGTCGACGCCCCCGTTTAGATCTCCGGCGGTTCCAGTTCCGGGTCGGCCCGGTAATTGATCACCCGCACCTTTTCCAAGGTCACCAACCCGCCTTTCATCATTTCATCCAGCACGGGGAGGAAGCCATTCAGCTTCTCCTCCGAATCGACGATCTCGATCACCAGCGGAAGGTCCATGGAGAGCCGCAGGATCTTGGCGGTATGGAGGCGGCTGGATTTCCCGAATCCCATCGGCCCACGCAGCACAGTGGCCCCAGCCAGGTGCAACTCGCGCGCCTTCAACACGATCGCCTCGTAGAGCGGTTGGTGTTTCCAGCGGTCGCTCTCGCCGATGAAGATCCGCAGCAACATCGCTTCGTGGGGCAGGTGCATATCATTGTCCTTTCATGGCATTGAGGTTCCCGGCCAGCAAGTGGCCCAACCAGACACCGACCAGGCACAACACGAGGGAAAGCACGGCATTGGCCCCCGCTTTGAACCATTGACCATCCTCGGCCAGACGGAGGGTCTGTAGACTGAAAGAAGAAAACGTCGTATATCCGCCACAGATCCCAAGCATGAAAAACTGACGGAACGACACCGGCGCCATCCAGCGTCCCTCAGGTCCGGTCACTGTGGCGAACAACCCGATCACAAATGAACCGGAGACGTTGATGAGGAGCGTACCCCAAGGAAAGGTCTCGCCCACCCGGTTAGCGACCAGGCCGGAAACTCCCCAGCGAGCGACGCTACCCAATCCGCCGCCGACAAAGATCCAGAAGGCACTCCACATAGGCGAGCATTTAACCCAGGCAACCGGTTAGTCCCGGGCCTCCCATCACGGTGGTGGGCGGCTGCCTGGGGCGCGCGCGGCCGCTTTTAGGCCTTGCCGAACATGGCCTTGTAATTATCCAGACACCGCTTGGCCGTCTCAAATTCCGAGAACCGGCTGCCTTCCTGCTCGATGAGAGCGAACTCGAGGCCGCCCACCGATTGAGCCGCGGCGAGCAGTTCTTTCCAGGGCGTCATGCCTTCGCCAAAGAGCGCGCGGTACCCTTTTTCCTGACCGCCGCCGCCCGGCGCCCATTCCTTGAGGTGCATGATCTTGATGCGCCCCGGATTGGCTTTGACCCAGGCGACCGGGTCAGCGCCGGCTTCCTCGCAGGTGCCGACATCCAACTGAAGCACGAATTCCTTGGGGGTGTTGGCCGCGATGACCTCGAGGATGCGCTGGCCGTTGTCCAACTTGGCCCATTCGGTCTGGTGATTGTGGTACCCGGCGCCCAAGCCGTGGGGCTTCAGTTCCTCGACTGCGGCAGTGATCTTCTCGCAAAGGCCCTTCCAGCCGTCCAGCCCATTAGCGCCGGCGCTGGCCAGCACGATGTAACGGGTGCCGAGGATTTGGTTCAGTTCGATGGCGTGGGCCAGGTTGGCCCCCGGGGTGAACGACTCAAAACCGTTGTGCGTCGAGTAACAGCGCAGACCGAGATCGTCCATCTGCAGGCGGACGTCCTTGGCATAAACCGGGGTCCACTTGAAATAGGGCGAGTAGAACTCGACGACTTCGTAGCCGAGTTTGGCGACGGTCTTGAGGGTATTGGGGAGGTCGCGAGAGAGTTCGCCCCGCACGGAGTAGAGTTCCAGGCCGATAGGGTATTTCTTGGCTGTGGCGGGTTCGGTCGCGGCGGAATCCGCCGCCGGCTCTTTGGCCGAGGCTTGCGCGGCGATGGCCGCGGGGATCGCGCCGGAGATCGTCAGGAAGGTGCGTCGGGAGAGGGACGAGGAGAATGACTTTTTCATAATGACTCAATACCGCCGATGGAGTTTTTTTCCTCGGCAACACCCGGAGCATAGTCTGTTGCCACGGTGCGACGCAATCTCTAGTTGGTGGGGAGCAGGCGACGAAGTGTGGTGCGCGTGCTACCAGGTCATCTCATCGGCGCCCTGCGACTTGATCTCCACCACGCGGCGGCCGTCGATCACCGCCTGGTAATTGGCCCCGGATCGGCCCTGGATGACGGCGTGATGGCCGCTGAGCGTGACGCGGAACGGGGCGACCACCCGGTGGCCGTCAGCGATGACGCAGTCCAGGGAATCCAACTGACCCTCCAGTCGCAGGCGGAGGCTCACGACGGCGCTCGGGTTGATGGCCGGCCCATTGCGGTACTGCTCGGCCAGGTTGAACGAATCGGGGACGCATCCGGCGTTCGGACCATCGGGGTATTGCATCCGCTCGGCCGCGACGAGGATGCCGGTGGCGACCTGTTTCCAATCGAAGGAAGGGTCGTGCGGGGCGAGCAGGGCGAGGGAGTAAGCGTAATCGTAGCCGCACCACTGGACCGGCAGACCCATCCAGTTCGGGGCGCGCCATTCGGTCGCGCCATAGACGGCGATGGTGGCGTAGACCATGGTCGGCCGGCAGCTCCATTGGTAGACAAAGGGCAGCCCGGTGATGGCCCAGGCGCGGGCGCGGGCGAGGTATTCCGCTTTGCCTGACAACTCGTGGCCGATCAGGTAGGCATGGACCAGGTAGGCGCAGGCCAGGATGTCCGGGGTGTGCAGGGGACATTCCCAGGTTTGGGCCCCGCGCGGGTCTTGGAAGTGTTTCATGAATTCCAGCGCCTTGAGCCCGGCCTGCAAGGCAGCGTCGTTCCCAGTCAAGCGGGCGGTTTCGAGCAACTCGACCGCGCGCGAGGCACAGTAGCCGCTGGCGGTATCTTCGAAATGCCCACGCTGGTACTTGCCGTGGTAGCGGAAAGAGCCATCCGGTTGCTGTTCGGCAATGATGCCCCGAGCCGAGGCGTCCCGCAGTTGCAGCCAATCCTGGGCACGGCCCGTGAGGAAATAAGCTGCGTCGTTGCGGATATGCGAGCCGCCGGGCACCAGGTGCGGGAGTTCCGGGACCTGACCGCTCAAGCGCCAAATCGTCGAGGCCTGGTCGGCATAGGGCTGGCGGACCCACGATGGCTCGGCGCAATGGCCCCAGCCAGCCTCGGTCTTGAGTGGCGGGCCGCTGAGCGCTTTCAAGCAAAAGTCCAGTTGGGCCTGCCGGGCGCGCGGGGGCGGGGGCAGCGGGGGCAATCCGCGTTTTCTGGCGGCCCAGAGTATGGCCTCCTCGAGGGGTTCCGGAGCGCGGACGCGAATGGTGGCGTTGATGGTCTGGCCGCGCAACGCCGCGCGATGACCCTCCGCCCCGTCGAGGAAGTTCGGCGTGGCGAACACGGGTTGGAGCGACATGTCCTGCCAGGTCATGGCCGTCGAAGCGCGGTCGGTAACGAAGGCCATCAGCGGCATAGTGACTTTCATCGGATCCGGGGCGAACCGAATGTGCTCCTCGGTTTCGAGGTCGAGGGTGGAGGATGAGGGTTCGCCTTTGGCCAGATACTCGAGGCCGGCAAAGAGTCCTTGTTCGAGCGGACCGAGGGCGCGCAGCACCGGGCCTTCGCACGGCTCCGTGCTTTGGATGCCGACCGAGACCTCGCTGCCCTGCACGGAAACGTCCAAGCCGATCCCGTCGCCGCTGAAGTGCAACCGCTCACCCCGACGTTCCAGGGCGAGCCTGGGCAACGTGCCGTCCCGGCTGGCCAGCGGCGCCAGAAAACCGATCAACTTCCCTTCGAGTTCGATACGGGCGCCCGATCCATCGGGAGCGACCCGCAGCGACAAGCCATCCGATTTCAAGGTCTGCCACTCGACGGACAAGTTGGCATCGGCAAAAAAGACCTGGCGTTTGAGGGGCGGCAACCCGGCGGATTCGACTGCTATCTGGCGCGCCTCGAAGGGGGCGCTGCCGGGTTGGTTCACCGTGACGGCTTGTGTCGCGTGGCCGGAGATTTGGTAGTTCCCTCCCCCCACGCGCACTTGGATGGACTCGATCGCGTGATTGGTGAGGGTCAACTCGGCGGCATGGCCCAGAACACGCACGGAGAGAATCTCCAGCGGATGCGGCGTCTGGTGGACCAGTTCCATCTTCTCGACCTCAATCCTACCCGGCGCGTCGCCCGGGTCCAACCGCAAGCGGGTGACGGTTCCCACGGCGGCCAGCGGCACGGAGTAATCGTGCCACTGCCCGTCATGAATGAGCTTGAAATGTTGACTCCTGGCTTCGGCGAGGTCCGGCGTGGCGGTGGTCGTCCAGAAGAACTGGCCGGTGCCGACGGTGGCGCAACGCATCCGGAGGTTCACCGTCAGCGGGCCTTCGAGTTGGAGGGGAGGGCCGGCAAGGTAAGGGTCCGTGCCGCTGCTCTGGATGCGGAGTACCCCGTCCTGCGCCGCCACGGTGCAGTCGTGTTGGGCGGTCCATCCGGCCGCATTCTCCTGGAAGCGCCACTGGAGCAGCGTCTCCGTCTTGACGATCGATCGTGGAAAGGGATGGATGTCCTGGGCCGTGACGACACCGACACCAAGGCTGACCATTACTGCCAGGGAGAGAAGGGGCTTCATATCGTGGTCGAAGGTGGAAAGGGACATTTAGCTGGGACGGCGGAGCAACAACCACCCGCTTAACCCGCCGACAGCAAACAAACTCAGCGTGGAGGGCTCGGGGACCGGGCCGACGGTCAGGTTCACCGTCACGGGGGTAGCAAATCCCGATTGTTCCGACTGATAGGTGCCGGGGTTGAAGTCGGAAAACTCAATCGGCAGGAAAGCAGATTGGGTTCCGGGATGGTAGAGAAACGTGAGGCCGGCGCCGCCCCGACCGGGTAATAGCGCCAATAAACCGAAACTATCGTCGCCGCCGTTCGGCGAGTGGTAGGCATCATACGACAGGATGGGAACGTAGACACTGCTGCTACCGTATTGGAAATAACTCCCGTCAGCCGCAGGGATGGCTTGAGGGGCAACGCTCCCGGCGTAACCGTCTCTGAAGATACCAGGCGCCTTTACCGACACCGCCAGGCCTGGGTCCGGGGTCAGCCTTAACGCTCCCGGCGGGGTGGCTAAACTGCCAATAACTAGCCAGGAAACCAACGAGTTTCCGCCACCGGCGTCCGAGATAACGTAGTTCCAAGTGGTCTGCGCTTCGGACGTGACCACCGCAACCACGAGCAGGGAGCCGCAGACGCAGGTGGCGAGTTTGGTTTTCATTTTGACTTGATCGGCGTGAGGTCGCACATGAAGGGGTAGGCTCGATTACTGGGACCGGGGCGTTCCCCCTGCCCTTTCCACACCTCTGGCTTCAAGCAATCCCCCACCCGGCCCGGAACGACGGCTTCAGGTAATCGTTGGCTGCGGCACAATTGGTGAATTTCATCCCGGCGCTATCCCAGGCGAGTTTCTGGCCTTTGAAGCGCATCGCGATGACCCCTAACAGAGCCAGTTCTGTCAGTGGGCCGCCATAGCTGAAGTCCGACCCGGCAGGCTTGCGCGCTTTGCAGGCGGCGATCCACTCCTTTTCGTGGCCCAGTGAGCGAGGATAGCGCTGTACCTTGCGTTTGAACTTCTCGGTGCCGGGGTCCGACAGGATCTGGGGCGCCGTCGCGCCATGGGAGCCGTACATGATCTTCCCTTGGTCGCCCACCACCAGCGCACCGATGTCGGGCAACTTCTCGTCCGCTTCCAGTTCGGCCGGGCGTGGCGGCTTCTGGGCGCCATCGTACCAGGTCAGGGTCACGGCCGCGCGGTTGCCCTTGGCCGGGAAGGCATAGCGAATGACGTTGCCGGCCGGAAAGGTCTCGCCGTGCTTGACCGGATCATAATTGTCAGGGTGGAGCGCCTCGACGGTGGTGGGCGCCCCCAAATCGAGCGTCCAAAAAACCGGGTCCACCACGTGGCAGGTCCAGTCGCCGATAACACCGGTGCCGAAATTAGTCCAACTGCGCCACTTGCCGGGCACGTAGGTCGGGTGGTAGGGGCGGAACTGGGCCGGGCCGACCCACAGGTCCCAATCCAGAGCTTCCGGAACGGGTTGGCCCAGCTTGACTGCCTCGAGTTGGTCCACGCGCGAGTAAACGCTGCCGCACATGGCATGCACCTCGCGCACCGTGCCGACGGCCCCATCCTCGATCCACTCGCGAAAGATGCGGATGGTGTCGTAGGAATGTCCCTGGTTCCCCAACTGGGTGGTAACCTTCAACTCCCGGGCCGCCTGCATCAGGGTCCGCACCTCGTAAATCGAATGCGCCAGCGGTTTCTCGCAATACACATGCTTGCCCATCTTCATCGCCCGCAAGGCCAGCGCCGCGTGCCAATGGTCAGGAGTGGCGATGAGCACGGCGTCGATTTCCTTGTCCATCGCATCGAACATTTTGCGAAAATCCCGATACTGCTTGGCTTGAGGAAACTTGTCGGCATGTTTGGCCAGGGACCGCGCATCCACATCGCACAGCGCGACGATGCTTTCAGCCTTCATCCCCTGGAGGTCGTTACCGCCCTGGTTAAAGAGCCCGATGGCCGCGATGTTGAGTTTGTTGTTGGGGGATTCGGCCCCGCGCAGTCCCAGCACCGAGGCGGGCAGGATCGAGAGGGCGGTCACACTGCCGGTCGTCTTCGCCAGGAAGTTGCGCCGCGTGAGGTGGTTTTCGTGGTTTTTCATTCAATCAAGATTTCGAGTTTGTCTGAGTTCGCGCTGCCGCTGTCGGCCCGACACCCCCGGTTGTAACCGGGAACACAGGTGAAGGAACAGCAAATTTGTGAGTGTGGCTGGGCTGAGTTTCCATTTTTCCAAACGGCAATTGTGCCTGCCCACTCCGTTCCGCTAGGCTGGTGGCATGAAAACACAGACCTTATTGGCCGTGGCGCTCTCCTGCCTCGTGGAATTGGCCCTTCGACTGGAAGGACCTGGAGATCTATGGGCAAACCGGCTACGTGCTGGTCCCGGGCCGGGACACGTTGCGGGTGCGCCGGCCCGAAGGCGCCGAAAAGGAGATAACCGCCGCGCCACTGCCCGCTCCCTTCGCCGATCCACTCTCGTACCCGGCTGCAGTTGTCCGCGGCGACCGTCAACCGGAAGGCCTTTCCTCGCTCTCCGTGAATCTGGTGGTGACCGAAATTCTCGATGTGGCACGCGAGTCGGCGCGGACGGGAAAGCGCGTCACTCTGCCAGAGCGTTAACGTCTGGTTATGTCCGGTAAAGCAGTTACTCCAAGCCGATCTTCTTGCGTTTCCGGTACAGGGTAGCCTGGTCGATCCCCAGAACCTGGGCGGCTTCGGCCAGGTTGGAGCTTCGTTCGATGACCTTCCGAAGGTGCGCTTCCTCCAGTTGCTCGATGGAAACCAAAGCGCCGACTTGCACCAGGGCCTCGCCACCGTTGACTCTGGCGACCGTCTGGCCACGCAATTCTGCCGGTAGGTCATCGAGGCTGACCTTGGTGCCTTTGGCCATAATGACGGCGCGTTCGATGGCGTTGCGTAGCTCACGGAGATTCCCCGGCCAGGAGTAGGCGCGAATCGCGGCCGAAGCCTCGTCGGAAAACCCATCGAGACGGCGGCCACAGAGATCGGCAAAGTGCTTGAAATAATGCCCGGCAAAGCGAATCAGGTCGCCTGGACGCTGGCGCAAGGCCGGCATCTCCGCGGTGATGACGTTGAGGCGAAAGTAGAGGTCTTCGCGAAACACGCCTTCGGCGACGCGCTGCTTAAGGTCCCGGCTGGTGGCGGCGATGATGCGAACCTCGGCTTGCCGCGTGATATTCTCCCCGACCCGTTCGTATTCGCGCTCCTGAAGGAGTCGAAGGAGTTTGGGCTGGATCTCCACCGGCAGATCGCCGATCTCATCGAGAAACAGGGTCCCGCCCGTGGCGGCTTTGACCTTGCCCCAATGGTCGCGCAGGGCGCCGGTGAACGCGCCTTTGACATGGCCAAATAGGTCGCTTTCGAGCAGTTCCTTGGACAGACTCGGACAACTCACCGTAATGAACGGCTTCTCCGCCAAATGACTCTGCTGGTGGATGGCGCGAGCCACCACGCTCTTGCCGGTGCCGCTTTCACCGAGGATCAGAATGGAGGCCGGCGTTTTCGCCGCGCGCAACAGGGTGTCCATCACCTCTCTCATCCGCGGCGTGTCAGAATCCAGAAGCACTTGGGGGTTCTGCGCATTGCTGTCCTTAACCTCCCGTTCCAGGCGATCGATGTTCTGCTTGAGTTGATGGAACCGCTGCAAGCGAGCGAGCACGAGGTGGAACTGTTCACGGGTGAACGGCTTTTCCAGGAAATCCACCGCCCCACGCCGCATGGCTTCGACCGCGTTCTTGACGCTGCCCTGTGCGGTAAAAATAATCACCGGCAAATTGGGCTGGCGTTTCAGGATCTGGTCCAGAATCTCGAGGCCATTCTCTGGCCCGAGATTGAGATCCAACAGCACCGAATCGAATTTCCCCTCCCTAAGCTCGGCGAGACCCAACGCCCCGGAACTCGCCGCCTCCGCGTAATGACCCTCGGCGTCGATGAGCAGGCAGGTCGCATCCCGAAAAGTCTTGTCGTCGTCGATGACCAGGAATTCCATAGCAGGGCTTTAATGGAGGAGCATGACTCGGGGCAGGCGGAAGGCGAAGGTGGCGCCATTGCCCGGCGTGCTCTCGCACGCCAATTCGCCCTGCATCGCCAGGACTAGCTTCTTGACGATACTTAGCCCGAGGCCGGTGGAAGGCTCGCCGGCGGTCGGCCGGGCGGAAAGGCGACCGTAGCGACGAAACATGCGGGCCTTATCGTTTTCGCTGAGCCCGGGTCCTTGGTCCTGAACTTGGCATTCCATGAACCGGGCGCCCGGTGGACGGACCGTGAGGCGGATCTGCTTGCCGGCCGGAGAAAACTTGATGGCGTTGGAGAGGAGATTATCGAGCACTTGGTGGAGGGCGGCAGGATCGGCCTGCACCAGCGCGTTGCTGCTAGACGGCAGTACGAGGCTGAGCGCGATTTTCTTGCGCTTGGCGGCGTCCTGGTGTTGTTGGACGGCCCGGGCGGCTGCGTCCGAGAGATTGACCGGCTCGGTCCGGAGGTCCAGGCCATGATCCGTCGAGGCGTTGGCCAGAAACTCCTTCACGAAGGTGAGCATCTGGCTGCTCGAATGCGAGATGTTCTCGGCCATCAGCCGGAGTTTCGGGTCGGCTGCCGCCTCGGAGCGGCCACACAACAATTGGGCGCTCATTTCGATGCCGCCCAAGTGGTTCTTGAGGTCGTGGGTGAGGATACCCAGCATCTCATCCCGATCTTCGGCTAGTTGTTTCAATTCGTCGCGGGCCTTCTTGAGGGCCAGATGAGTGCGGACGCGCGTAACCAACTCTGCGTGGTTGAAGGGCTTGGTGATGTAATCGACGCCACCGGTTTCCAAGGCGCGGACAATCAGACCTTTGTCGTCCGCCGATGACAGGAAGATGATCGGGATCTCCGCCCAATCCGCGTGCTCGCGAATTCGCCGGCAGACCTCGAAACCGTCCATCTCCGGCATGAGGAGATCAAGCAGGATGAGGTCGGGCCTGCGGATCGCCAACCGTTGGAAGGCCTGGAGACCACCGTTGGCGGGGAGGATCTCGAAACCGAGTTTGCCCAAGGCGGCGCCAACGATTTGGATATTGGACTCCTGATCATCCACGACGAGCAGGCAGCTGGCATTGGTTTGCTGGTTGGATCCGTTCATCGGGTTTTTCCGGACATCCATGCACTCCGCATAGGGTCTCCGCTCATACAGGTTGGGGTTAGGTTTGCGCTGACAAGGTTTCGATAGACTCGACCAGCTTGGGGAACCCCGCGAGATGACGTTCCATCTGACCGATGGCGTAGGCGTCGGCGAAAGTGGTGAGGGCGGCGGCATAGGTTGCCACGGGGCCGCAATGAGCATCGTGGCCGAGGGTGAACAGGTTGTGACCGAAGGCCCGCGTCTCATTGACGGCCAGGCTGTCACGCAGCACCGGCCACTGGGTAGCCTCCTGGTGGCGGAGTTCGATCGCCAGCACCTTCCACTCAGCGACCTGGTCGGGCGAGGGTTTGGGCAGGCCCTTGACCAGTTCCGGGGAGAACCCAGGTTCGAGAGCCGCCTTGCGGGCCGCCGGCTGCAGGAACTGGGCCAGCGCGAGGAAAAGTGTTTGCCGGGAGAAGGGCTTACGGATATAGCCGCTGAATTGGCGCTGCAATTCCATCTCCTCACCGGCCTTGCTCGAAGCCGTAACGGCGATGACCGGTAGCGTGGCAAGGCTCGCCTGCTTGCGGATCGCCACCAAGGCCGTTCGCCCGTCCATCACCGGCATCCGGATATCGAGCAACACGAGATCGGGCTTGGTCGTCTCCAGGCAAGCGAGCGCTTCCTCGCCATTCGTGGCAAACAGGACATGGTGGTGCGTTTTCTCAAAGATGCCAGCCATCAAGGCTCGATTGGTCTGGTTATCATCTACCACCAGCAGGGTGGCCGGTGCCAGGTCGTTGAAATCCACTGCCCCACCCGGCTCGGCATGGTCGCCTACCGGCAATCGCCCCGAGACCGGGACCTTCGGGAAACGCAGATGGAAGACCGTGCCCTCACCCACCTCGCTTTCAACGACCAGACTCCCGCCCATCAACTCGGTGAGGCGTTTGACTATGGTTAGCCCAATGCCGGTGCCTTCCTTTTCGGCGGTCCGCAACGAGTCCGACTGGACAAACGCCTTGAATACTTCCTCCAACTGATCGGCCGGAATCCCGATGCCGGTGTCTCGGACGTCGATCAACAGCGTCCCGGCGCGACCGTCTTCCTGAGCTTGCCAGGAGACGTTCGTCTTGACGCTGCCCCGTTCGGTGAACTTGACGGCGTTGCTCAGCAGATTCACGAGCACCTGGCGCAACCGCAGGCGATCCAACAACAGCGCACGGGGCAGATTAGGTGCGATCTCGAACCGGAGCTGGAGGGATTTTGTCACCGCCTGCTGACCGAATACGGTGCGGAGGAACTCACAGGAGTCGCGCATATCGGTGGGATCGGGATGCAATTCCAGTTTCCCGGCCTCGAGCTTGGAGAGGTCGAGGATGTCATTGATGAGCCGCAACAAGGCCGCACCGCTGTCGCGAATGGCCCGCACATACTGCGATTGTTTGGGGGTTAGCCCCTCCGGTTCCAGCAACTCGCTGAAACCCAGGATGGCGTTCATCGGACTGCGAATCTCGTGGCTCATGTTGGCCAGGAAAGCACTCTTCTCCTTCACCGCCTGTTCCGCGTGCCATTTCTCCTCCAACAACTCGCGGCGCGCCCGCTCCTGCTGATAATCCACACGGTAAAAGTAAAGCGCGAACAACCCCGCCCCCACCCCAAGCAAGCCGGCCATCCAAGTCATCTGTTGCACCAACTTCATCTGGCGGCGCGTGGCCTCGCCTTTGGCGGACAGCAGGTCCAAACGGTTGTCCTGCCGCTGGCGCTTGATGATCTCACGGATTTGGTCCATCGTGGTCCCGGTTTGCTCCAGGCTGGCAGTCACCCCTAACGCCGCAGGAATGTTCACGGGCCCAAGTTCCATGGCGCGGCGCAACTCCACCAACTCGATGCCAACCAACCGCCCCAACTCGACCAAATCCGCATGGCCTGCCACCCCAGGTCTCGTGGCTGCCGTCAGCCGGTCGAAGGTCGGGGGAAAGGCCTGATCCGCGCGCGTGAACGCATCCCGATAAGCGGCCTTCCCCGTCAGCAGATAGGCTCGCTCGCTGGCTTCGGCATCCTGCAACCCCGAGAAGAGTGCATCAATCGATTCGCGAAGCTGCTCGGCCTCGGCCGTGGCATCGATGCTTCGGGAAAAACGACTCCACGCTGCCGCCCCCAGGACAACGCTGACCACCGTGACGGTCAGCCAGAAAATGGCTAACGGCCAAATAATCCCGCGTCGAAATCGATAGATCATGCGCTTCCCCGCAGCGAGTCGGGCGCCCACGCGTCCGGTCAATGAAGGAGGGATCAACATATCATGCAAATTGCAAGGCGCCTATGGGGCATTCACCGGGGGGCGGTCTTGGGGCTTTCCTTTCGCTTCCGCTGTGGAATCCCATCCCCCCAGGGGGCTACCCCTTGGCGCGCCGACTCTTAATCAGTAACGCCGCGGTGGCGTGAATGATCTCCCGGATTTGGAAGGCGAGCTCTCCGCTCTTGAAATAATCTCCCTTGGCCTCCGACCGCATCGCGGCCTGTTTGATGCTTTCCAGTCTGATGGACACTTCCTGAATCTGCCGCGCCGTCATCCATTTGATGAGACTCGGCTGATCCGGGTCCGAAGCCCGAGGGGCATTCAGAGCGTCGAGGCGCGATTCGTGCGGCGCGGTGGCGGGGGCTTCCGCCGTAAATTCGCTGGTCTCCATAATTCTCTTTGGGATTTTCGGAGCGAGGGAGGGGTCTCTCGCCCTCGCTCCGGGTTTGGGGTTCCGTCCGGAACTCGGCCGTGGTCAATACCCCATGCCGCCGCCGCCGCCAGGAGGCGGAGTCGGGCCTTCTTGGCTGGGGATCTCGGTGACGACGCATTCCGTGGTCAGCAGCAGTCCGGCGATCGAGGCCGCGTTTTGCAACGCGGTACGCGTGACTTTCTTCGGGTCCACCACGCCCGCTTTGACCAGGTCCTCATAG
>Ga0316219_1002771_pt1 | contig 15307 bp, 12 predicted proteins | sample TBH18003PmetaG_FD_203635 | JGI IMG/M metagenome (GOLD analysis project Ga0316219, IMG submission 203635) | Freshwater microbial communities from Trout Bog Lake, Wisconsin, USA - TBH18003P | ecosystem: Environmental > Aquatic > Freshwater > Lake > Hypolimnion/Profundal zone | place: USA... | reverse complement strand
GGCGATGTAGCCGCGGCCGTGGACGTCGAGCTGCAGGATTTGCGAGAGATTGTTGAATTCCTTCACCAACCGGTAGGAATTCCCCTCGCCGAACAGCCACGGGATCGTCGGCCGCACCCGCTCGTATTCCTGCGGCCGGAACACAATCCACTCGGGTGACAGGTAATCAATCAGGTAGGCCCAGTTTGTGCCCACCGCGCGCACCGCGTCGGTCATCTCCTTCGAGGAGAGCCCGGGAAAATCGTAGGTCCTGAGCCCGGAAAAATACCCGATGTGACCGAGCGGCTCCATGAACACCGTGTCGCCCGGCTGGGCGTTGGCCTTGAGCCACTCCCCCACTTTCCGGCGAACGCCGGTCGCGCTGTAAATCTGCTCCGCCGCCATCTCCCGCCGCATCTGCCACGTCAGCCACAGCTCGCCGCCAAGGGCCGCCAGCGCGACCGCCACGACGGCAAGCTTGAGCTGACGCGACCGCGCGGCCGAGGCCGCTTGCGCCGCTCCCCGCCCGGCCACGTCCCAGAGTTGCGCCAGCATTCCGCCCAAGGTGACCGCCGCCAGCAGCGTCGTGCCCGGCAGATACCACGGGAACGGAAAAAACGGGAAATACGTCAGGTAGACATGCATGCCGCAGTAGGCGAATGACGCCACGCGGACTTCCTGCCGCCAGAACGGCACCACCCATTGGAAAGCGAGCAACAACGCCACCGCCCGCGCCACGACCACCGCGAAGACCGGCCAGCCGCCCATCTGGAAATACGACGGCAGGAAAGTCGCCTCCAGCGACGTCGAGCCCTTCCAAACCTTCAGCGGCAGCGTGACGAGCGTGCCCAGGATTCCCCCGATAGTTCTCGCCTCCGTGGAAACGCCGCCCTTCGCCGTGATCGTGTGCGGGACCGGCGTGCCGTAGTACCACCAGGCCCACTCCAGCCACGGCAGGTAGATCAACGTGCAGACGAGCCCGGCTTGGAGGAAGAGCTGGAACCACTGTCGGCGCGTCAGCCCGCTGCGCGTTGGGTCATTGAAGAAGAACGCGCCGGCCGCCAGTAACCCGATGTAGAGAAAACTGTCGGGCCGCGTCCACATCAGCGCGCCCCACGCCAACCCGAGGTGCAACCACCGCCGGCCGGGGCAAACGAACATCGCCCACAGCGTGTACGCGATGAACAGCAGCAGGAATCCCGTCTCCATGCCGTTCGTGGCGAAATCGAGGCTCTTGGCGTCCAGCGCCACGAACGCCGCCAGCGTCGCCGTGACCCAGCCGCCGTAATGGTAGCGTCGGGCCATCGCGAGCAGGAGCAACACCGCCCCGGCCAGCGCCGTCGCGCTCCACGCGCGGAAGAGCCAGATCGCCGATGCGTCGGAATTGTTGCCCGTCAGGTAGCTCGCCGCCGCGGGCAGGAGCACGCCGAGCGGCGAGGTGAACGTGTGCAGGCGGTCGCCGACGTTGAAGACCAGGCCGTGGCCGGTCGCCAGGTTCTTGCTCGACCGAAACGTGATGTAGTAGTCCTCCCAGACGTGGTTCGTCGTCCAGGCCCAACCCAGCGCCACGAGCAAGACCGCGCCAAAAAGGGCGTAGCGTAGGCCGGGCTTATGCGCGTGTTCCATGCGTGGGTGTTAAGTCAAAGACAAGACTGGTCCAATTATCGCCACTGTCGGGCCGCCAAGGTCAATCAAATGGCTCAGAAATATATGCCACCGGACGGGTTGAAGAATCGGCTGGAAGTGACCCACCCCGCCTGTATGAGTGCAACGACTCTATCTTCATGGCCAAGCTGATCTTAGTCACCGGTTCGTCGGGCCTTATCGGCTCAGAGGTGTGCGTCTACTTCGCCGCGCAGGGTTACACCGTCCACGGCGTCGACAACAACCAGCGCGCTGTCTTCTTCGGCCCGCAGGGCGACACGCGCTGGAACCAGCACCGCTTGGCGAAGGATTTGAAGGGCTTTGTCCACCACGAGCTCGATATCCGCGACCGCGCCGGCGTCCTCGCCCTCGTCAAGCAGCTCAAGCCGTCCGTCATCGTCCACACCGCCGCCCAGCCCAGCCACGACCGTGCCGCGGCCATCCCCTTCGACGACTTCGATACCAACGCCGTCGGCACCCTCAACCTCCTCGAGGCCGCGCGGCAGGCGGCGCCGGAATCGCCCTTCGTGCACATGAGCACGAACAAGGTCTACGGCGACGCCCCCAATCGCATCGCGTTGCAGGAACTCGCCACGCGCTGGGACTACGCCGATCCGGCCCACGCGCACGGCATCGCAGAAACATTCACCATCGACCAGTCCAAGCATTCGCTCTTCGGCGCGTCGAAAGTCGCCGCCGACGTGATGGTCCAGGAATACGGTCGCTACTTCAACCTGCCCACCTGCGCCCTGCGCGGCGGCTGCTTGACCGGCCCCAACCACAGCGGCGTCGAGCTGCACGGTTTCCTCAGTTATCTCGTCCGCTGCAACCTCGAGGGGCGCGAATACAAGGTCTTCGGTTACAAGGGCAAACAGGTGCGCGACAACATCCACTCGCTCGACGTCGCGCGCTTCATGGCGGCGTTCGTCGACGCGCCCCGCGCGGGCGAGGTTTACAATCTCGGTGGCGGCAAGGCCAACAGCACGTCCATCCTCGAGGCGTTCAAGCTGACGGAGAAGTTCACCGGCAAGGCGCAGGTCCACACCTACGTCGACCAGAACCGCGCAGGCGATCACATCTGCTACTACTCCGACCTCCGCAAAATGCGCGCCCATTATCCCACGTGGGACATCACAATCTCGCTAGAGGAAACCATCCGCCAAATCGTCCAAGCTTGCCGTGAACGACCTGCCACCTCCGGATGAAAGCCTGGTTTGACTGGCGAGCCATCTGCCTGGCCCTCGTCCTCGCCGTGGCGGCGGCGTTGCCCTACCTGAGCACGAGCGTCGACCGGCGGGATTATTTTTTCTTCGACGTCACCCTCACGTCCACCTCGCCGGGCACGACGCAGGTATTCTGGGACTTGGGCAAGGGCTTCAACGAGACGGACTCGTCCCGCCAGCCGCTCAAGATCGAGCCCAAGCCCGTCGTCTATCGGTACATGATGCCGATGGGGACCTTTTATCACCTGCGACTCGATCCGATCGACGGCGTCGGCGTCTTCACGTTCTCCCACGCCCAGATCGCCAACGTCCGCGGCAAGGTCGTCCACAAATTCAAGCCGGAGCAATTCCGCCCGAACGGTGACATCGCCCGCGTGACGGTCCAAGGCGACACGTTCACCGTGGTCACCAAGCAGAACTCGCACGATCCCTACCTTGAGATCGACCTGCCCGAGCCCCTCGTGCTCCAACCCACGGGCAAAATCTGGCTGCGGGAGGGCCTGCCCCGGGCCCTCCCGGTGTTCATCCTCGGGTTGATCCTCGGTTCACCCTTCGTCGCCTCGCGGCTGCTGCGTCTCGCGCAGGCGCTGGGACGCTGGGCGCAGCGTCGTCCGCGGACCGCCATCGCGTCGTCGGTGCTGCTCGCGGTGGCCATCCAGTGCCACCCGATCCTTTTCCAAGGGCGGAGTTTCGCGTCGCCGAACAACGGCGGACTCATGCTCTACGGCAACCTGCCCACGCTGCCGGGCTCGAAGGAATACATGTATATCAACGGCATGGCGTCCGACACCGGCGCCTTGCTTTTCAACCACATCTATTACCCGATGATCCAGCGCGACGCCCTGCTGAAGTATGGCGAGCTGCCGCTCTGGAACCGCAACTCCCTCGCCGGTGAGCCTCTACTCGGCCAGGGCCAGTCGATGTTCGGCGACCCGTTCAATTTCCTGACTATCGCGACCGACGGCGCGGCGTGGGCGTGGGATGTGCGGTTCCTGCTCGCGCACTGGCTGTTTGGCGCGGGGCTCGGGTTCATCGTCTGGCGGCTCACGCGCCATCTCGCCTCGGCCGTGCTCGTGGGCGTCACCGGCGTCTTCATCGGTTTCTTCACCTACCGGCTCTGTCACCCCGCGAATTTCAGCATGTGCTACGCGCCGCTGGTCCTGTGGGCGTGGACCGGCCTGATCTTCGCAGACATTCCCCGTCGGCAGGCGGGCTGGCTCGCCACTCTCGTCGCGACCAACTGGATCATGTTCACCAGCGGCACCGTCAAGGAGGCCTACATGACGATGGTCTGCCTCAATTTCGTGGGCGCGCTCCTGTTGCTGGCCCTCCCCGAAGCCCGCAATCGTCGCTGGCGGGTGCTCAGTTTCGGGACCTTGGCCGGCGGCGCCTTCGTGCTGCTCACCGCGCCGGGTTGGATGGCGTTCCTGGACTCGCTGCACCACTCGTTCACCGGCTACGACACGCCGGTCGCGCATCCGCTGATGATCGGCCAGGTCATTGGCATCTTCGACGACATCTTTTACCGCCAGTCGACCGTGGATGAACTGGTGGTCGCCCCCGCCCTCAATTTCTTCCTCCTCCTCGGCGTGGCCTGGTGGCTCGTGAGTCCCCGGCTTTGGCGCAGCGACAAGATCGGCCGGACGCTCCTGCTGGGCGCGCTCCCGCCGTTCGTCATCGCATTCGGCGTCGTCCCCGAGTCCGTCATCATCAAGATCCCCTTCCTCGGCAACGTCCACCACACCGGCGACGTGTTCTCCTGTCCCCTGATCGTCATCGCAGCGGTGCTGGCCGGCTGCGGCCTGCGCGACGCGCTGGAGCAGGTCCGGAATCCGGATTGGTGGAAGCGGCTTGGGCGGGCGTTCGCGTTCATCGTCGTGCTGGCGGCGATCTTCTTCCTCTCCACGCGCGCCTACGTTTACAGTGCCTTCTTCAAGGGCTATCTGCCCGCGCTCACCGTCGCCTTGGTGGCGGTGCCGTTGGGCTTCCGCTGGGGCCTGCAACAAGGACGCGCCGGCTCGCTGTGGGTGGTCCTGTTGATCGCGATGCCGCTCTTGCTCTGGCGGCACAGCCAGTTCGCCAACACCTGGTTCAACCACTACGCCTTCACCCCCGGCCTGCGCAGCGACCTCCACTCGCCGTCCCCTGGCGCGACTTACCTGGACTCGCAGCGCCGCGATCCCACCCGCGTCGTGGGCTGGGGCAACACGCTTTTCCCGTCCTACAACACCGCGCTGCGCTGGGAGAGCCTCTACGGCGTGGACGCGCTACGGAACCGCTACTACCAGGAGATCGCCACCGAGTTTAACCTCGAACGCGTCTGGGTGTGGGAAGCCTACAACAAGCCCGAGGATTCTCCCCGGCTCGTGCCCATCCACGACCTCATGAACGTGGGCTTCTACGTCGCTGACAGTGCCAATCCACCCCTCACCATCGCCGGGCTGAATCTCCTCAAGAACCTCGACCTCGACGTCTACGCGAGCCCCACCGCGTGGCCCCGGGCCTTCTTCACCGACCGCCTCGCGACCTACGCCCAGCCGCATGACTTCGGCGAACTCGTCCGCAAGGGCGACCGCCAGCCGTTCGCCGCCGTCCAAAAGGGCGAGGCGAAGGTTCCCGCGCTGCCGGCCGATTTTGCCGGACGCGCCATCCGCCCTGCGACGGACTATCGCCTGACGACCAATAACACTTCGTTCACCATCGACGCCACCGGTCCCGGCGTCGCCGTGCTTTCGGAAGTGTATTACGCCGAGGATTTCCGCGTCACGGTCGATGGCAAACCCACCCCCTATTTCCGCGTTAACCACGCGTTCAAGGGTGTCGCGATTCCGTCCACCGGGCGCCACGTGGTGACCTTCGCCTACTGGCCGCAGCATTTCACGCTCTCGCTCTGGCTCGCCGCCACAGGCCTGTTGCTTTCGGCGTTGGGATTCCTCTGGCTGTGGCAGATGACTCCCCCTCGCGATTCCACGGCCGGCTCGGTCCCGGCATGAGCGCCCAACCCCGGTCCCAACCCGGTCCGCTGCCCGCACGTCCCACGCTCTCCGTGGTGGTGCCGGTGTTCAATGAGCGCGCCACGGTGCAGGCCGCCCTCGACGCCTTGATGGCGAAGCGGATCGCCGGCTGGGACATCGAAGTCGTGATCGTCGAGAGCAACTCGCCCGATGGCTCCCGCGAAATCGTGCAGCAATACCGAGGCCGCCCGGGGGTGAAAATCGTCCTCGAGGACCGGCCCCGCGGCAAGGGCCACGCCGTCCGCGCCGGCTTTGCCCAAATGACCGGCGACGTCGTCCTTATCCAGGACGCGGATCTCGAATACAATGTGGCCGACTACGAACTCCTGCTGGCGCCGATCGTCGCGGGCACGCACCACTTCGTGCTCGGCTCGCGCCACAGCCCGGGCCAGTGGTCCATCCGCAAGTTCAAGGGCCAGTTCTTCACCGCCTCGCTCCTCAACGGCGCCCATTGGTTCTTCACGGCGATGGTCGACATTTCGCTGGGGCTCACCCTCCGCGACCCGTTCACGATGTACAAGGTGTTCCGCCGTGAGTGCCTGGCCGGTCTGGCCTTCCACTGCAACCGCTTCGACTTCGACTTCGAACTGCTGATGAAGCTGGTCCGGAATGGCTACCGGCCCATCGAGATCCCGATCCGCTACCATTCGCGCTCATTCAAGGAGGGAAAGAAGATCCGCATGTTCTACGACCCGCTCACCTGGTTCGTCGCCCTGGCCCGCTCCCGCTTCGGCCCGTTGAACTGACTTTCCCGATGTCCGACGTTTCCGCCTCCCCCGCTCCCTCGAAGAACCGCGTGCCCGTCAGCGCCTGCCCGTTGTGCGGCGGCCGGGCTTTTTCGCCCGTGTGCCTTTCCGCCGGCCACCCCGTGGTGCGTTGCGATGGGTGCCAGCTGCACTTGCTGAATCCGCAGCCCAGCGACGCCGAACTGGTCGAAATTTACCACCCGCACTACAGTTTCTTCGGCGACGAGCAGGCCGCGGGCGCGGCCGTCAGCCGCTGCAAACAGGCGACCGCCGCGCACTACCTCGACCAGTTGGCCAAGGCCGGCATCAGCGGAGGGCGCCTCCTCGAGGTGGGCTGCGGCGACGGTGATTTCCTGGTGCAGGCCGCCCAGCACAATTTCTCCGTCGAGGGCATCGACTATTCGCCCCACTCCTGCCGCAAGTCGCAGGCCAAGCTTCCGCCCGGCACCCCGGTCCATTGCGGCGAAATCAGCGTCCTGGCCGGCCGGGCGGCGAGCTACGACCTGTGCGTGGCCTGCGACGTCATCGAGCATGTCCGCCAGCCCGCCGTGTTCCTCGACACCGTGCGTCATCTCTTGCAGCCCGGTGGCTGGGTTTTCCTCGTCACGCCCGACTTTTCCTCGTGGACCGCGCGCCTGATGGGGTCGCACTGGCTGGAGTTCAAGGCCGAGCACCTCTTCTACTTTACGCCCACGACGCTGCGCCGGCAGCTGACGCAGGCTGGTTTCACCGACATCCGCATCCTGGGCGGAAAGAAAAAGCTCAGCTTGGACTACGTCACCTGGCACTTCGTCACTTACCCTGTCATCGGCCTCACGCCCGTGTTGCGATTCCTGCGGGCCGTGTTGCCCCAGCCCTGGAGCCAGCGCCCCTGGCTCGTCCCCGCCGGCGGCTTCGTCGCCCTGGCCCGCAAACCAGCCCAAAACTAGCGGCGCGCTCGGGCACGGGCCAACCGGGCGAATTACTCAACTGCCACTAACGGTAATGTTTTGAGCCGCCGCAGGGCCATTTCCCGCTTCACCTGCCCGGACGGCTCTGTTTCCTTGTTCGCACATGCGCATTCTTATCACCGGCATCTGCGGCTTTGTCGGGAGTACGCTGGCGAAAGGGCTCGTGGCCGCCGGTCATCAGGTCACCGGCTTCGATAGCTTCATTCGCCCGGGCAGCGCAACCAACCGCGAGCCGCTCCAGCGGTTGGGGGTCAAGGTCCTCACCGCCGACCTGCGATACCCGGCGGAGATGGATGCGCTTCCGGCCGCCGACTTCGTGATCGACGCGGCCGCGAACGCCAGCGTGCTCGCCGGCGTCGATGGCCGCACCAGTTCCCGCGAGCTCGTGGACCACAACCTCCTCGGCACGGTGAACATCCTGGAATACTGCAAGGCCCGCCAGGCCGGCTTCATCCTGCTCTCCACCAGCCGGGTCTATTCCATCGCTCCCCTCGCCGCCCTCCCGGTCGTGACTGGCGCGCTTGCCTTCCGGCCTGATCCGACGGCCAAACTTCCTCACGGTCTCACCGCCGCCGGCGTGGACGAATCATTTGCCACGACCGCGCCGATCTCGCTCTACGGCGCCACCAAGCTCGCGTCCGAGGCGCTGGCCTTGGAGTACGGCGAGGCGTTCGGTTTTCCCGTTTTCGTCAACCGCTGCGGCGTCCTCGCCGGCGCCGGCCAGTTCGGCCGCGCGGACCAAGGGATTTTCGCCTTCTGGATCAATGCCTGGCTCCGCCAGCGTCCCTTGAAATATTTGGGCTTCGGCGGCCACGGATACCAGGTGCGAGATTGCCTGCATCCCAACGATCTCCTCCCGGTTCTGGAAAAGCAGCTGGCCGCACCTGCCCTCCCTGCCTCCGACCGCCTGGCAAATTTTTCCGGGGGCGCCACGTCCGCAATGTCGCTGCGCCAGCTCAGTGACTGGTGCGAGCAGCGGTTTGGTCCGCGCCCCGTGGTAGCCGACGGCTCGCCCCGGAAGTTCGACATTCCGTGGATCGTGCTGGATCACGCCAAGGCGACGCGAATTTGGCGGTGGCAACCCGTCAAGCCGACCACCACCGTCCTCGAGGAAATCGCGCGCCACGCGGAGTTGCATCCCGGCTGGCTCGAACTCTCCACCCCGACCTGATTCATCTTCGTCGCATGGCCGCCAATCCGCAGGAACTTTCCAAGATCTATCACCGCCGCTTCGCCCGCACGGCGGCCTATCGCAACCGGGTCTGGGAGGTCCTCACGCGGAAATTTTTCAGCCGCTGGGTCCGGCCCACCGACGCCGTGCTCGACCTCGGCTGCGGCTACGGGGAGTTCATCAACAACATCCCCGCCGGCACCAAGTTTGCCATGGACCTGAATCCGGATGCCCCGCGGCATCTGCGGCCGGATGTTAAGTTCCTCCACCAGGACTGTTCCGCCGCCTGGCCGCTGCCGGACAACAGCCTCGACGCCGTTTTCACGAGCAATTTTTTCGAGCACCTGCCCGACAAGGAATGCCTCAATCGCACGCTCGGCCACGCCCTGCGGTGCCTCAAACCCGGCGGACGGCTGATCGCGCTCGGACCCAACGTCAAATACCTCCACGGTGAATACTGGGACTTCTATGACCACCACGTCTATCTCACCGAGGCGTCGCTGGGCGAGGCGATGGAGGTCGAGGGCTATGAGATCGAGGTGATCCTGCCCCGCTTCCTGCCCTTCACGATGGTGAGCGCGCCCGAATACCCGATGTTCTTCGTGCAGCTGTACATCGCCCTGCCGTGGCTGTGGCGGATCAAGGGCCGGCAATTCCTCGTCATTGCGCGCAAGCCGGCCTGACCGATCGCCCGACCCGCCATGCGTTCCGCCACCCCCTTTGCCCCCGCGCCCATCGCCCTCTACAGCGTGGTGATCCCCGCGCACAACGAGGAGGAATCGCTGCCGCACACCGTCACGGACATTTACCAGACCTTCGTCCGGGAGCAGGTGAACCATGAGATTGTGGTCGTCGACGACGGCAGTTCCGACCGCACCTGGGCCGTGCTGCAGGACTTGCGCCGCACCATCCCCACGCTGTCGCCCGTGCAGAACCTGGGCGCCCATGGCTTCGGCCGGGCGGTGATCTGCGGGCTCAACCACATCAAGGGCGACGCCTGCACCATCATGATGGCCGACGCCTCCGACTCCCCCGACGACGCCGTCCGCTACTGGCGGCTGCTCAACGAGGGCTGGGAATGCGTCTTCGGCAGCCGTTTCGTCAAGGGCGGCCAGGTCATTGATTATCCCCGGGTGAAACTTTTCGTTAACCGCATCGCCAACTTCCTCGTGCGCGTGGGCTTCAACATTCCTCTCAACGACACCACGAACGCCTTCAAGGCCTACCGCCGCACGGTCATCGAGGGCAGCCGGCCGTATTTGTCGCCCCATTTCAACCTCACCGTCGAAATGCCGCTGAAAGCCATCGTGCGCGGCTACACCTGGACCGTGATTCCCATTTCCTGGCAAAACCGGAAACACGGCGTGCCCAAGCTCAAGATCAGCGAGATGGGCAGCCGCTATTTCTTCATCTGCGCCTACGTCTGGCTCGAGAAATACTTCAGCCGGGGCGACTACCGGAAGAAGAATGAGCTTCCCAAGTCGTAAGATCCTTCCACGTTTTCCGTCTCCCTTCGCGGGAATCCATCGCCCACCATGATTTATCTGCTCGGAGGTTCCGGTTATGTCGGCCAGGCGTATCAAGCCCTGCTCGCACGCAAGGGCATCCCGTTTCGCAACCTGCGCCGGGCCGATCTGGACTACACCAATCCCGCCCTCCTCATCGCCGCCCTCCGCGCGGACCGGCCGGAATTCCTCATCAACGCCGCCGGCTACACGGGCAAGCCCAACGTCGACGCCTGTGAGCTCCACAAGGGCGAGTGCCTGATGGGCAACGCCGTCCTGCCCGGCCTCGTCGCGGAGGCCTGCACCGCAGCCAGCGTGCCCTGGGGCCACGTTTCCTCCGGCTGCATCTTCACCGGCGCGCGGCCGGACGGCTCGGGTTTCACCGAAGGGGACGCCCCCAACTTCACCTTCCGCCAGGACAACTGCTCGTTCTACAGCGGCACCAAGGCCCTCGGTGAAGAGGTGCTCGCCGGCCGCCCCAATCTCTTCGTATGGCGCCTGCGCATCCCGTTCAACGAGGTAGACACGCCCCGCAATTACCTCACCAAGCTCATGCGCTACCCGCGCCTGCTGGCCGCGACCAATTCCATCTCGCAGCTCGACGAGTTCTGCGCCGCCACCCTCGCCTGCTGGGAAAAACACGTGCCCTTCGGCACCTACAACGTCACCAACCCCGGCGCCATCACCACCCACGAGGTCGTGGCACTGATCGAGAAGAGCGGCGTGCACCCCAAGAAATACGAATTTTTCCCGAGCGAAGCCGACTTCATGAAAGTCGCCGCCAAGACGCCGCGCTCCAACTGCGTCATGGACTCTTCCAAGCTCGCCAGCGCCGGCATCCGCCTCACCGAGGTCCACGCCGCCGTCGAATCGGCCCTGCGCAACTGGAAAAAATCTCCCGCCTCATGAACCTACTCGTCACCGGAGGTTGCGGCTTCATCGGCTCCAATTTCATCCGCCAGCGTCTCACCGAAAAAGGGTCCGTCCTGCGCAAACTCGTCAACCTCGACGCGCTCACCTATGCCGGCAACCCCGCCAATCTCGCCGACCTCGCGGGCGATCCGCGCTACGTCTTTGCGCAGGGTGACATTGGTGACACGGCGCTCGTGATCAAACTACTCGAGGAGCACGCGATCGACGCGATCGTGAACTTCGCCGCCGAGTCGCACGTGGACCGCTCGATCGATTCGCCCGAGCCGTTCATCCAGACCAACGTCGTCGGGACCCTTCGCTTGCTGAACTGCGCCCGCCTGCATTGGACGAAACTGCCCGAGCCTAAAAAAGCGGCGTTCCGCTTCCTCCACGTCTCCACCGACGAGGTTTATGGCACGCTCTCCGCGACCGACCCGGCCTTCACCGAGGAAACTCCCTTCGCGCCCAACAGCCCCTACGCCGCGTCCAAGGCCGCCAGCGACCACCTCGTGCGCGCCTACCAGCACACGTATCACCTGCCCACCCTCACGACCAATTGCTCGAACAACTACGGGCCCTACCATTTCCCTGAGAAATTGATCCCGTTGATGATCCTCAATGCCCTCGAGGGAAAACCGCTCCCGGTTTACGGCGACGGCCAGCAAATCCGTGACTGGCTCTACGTCGAGGACCACGCCGCCGCCATCTGGCTCGTGCTGCAGAAGGGCCGCGTCGGCGAGACCTACAACATCGGCGGCCTGAACGAAAAGCCCAACATCGAGATCGTGCAGACCATCTGCGCCCTGCTCGACAAAAAGTCCCCGCGCGCCGACGGCCAGGGCTACATCACCCAGGTCAAATACGTCGCCGACCGCCCCGGCCACGACCGCCGCTACGCCATCGACTGCGCCAAGCTCCAGCGCGAGTTCGGCTGGAAGCCAAAGGAGAATTTCACCACCGGCATCGCCAAGACCGTCGATTGGTATTTGGCAAATCGCACCTGGTGCTCCGATATCACCTCGAAGAAATACGCTCGCGAGCGCCTGGGTGTGGCCAAATAACCCTTCCATGAATCGCAAAGGCCTCATCCTCGCCGGCGGCTCCGGCAGCCGGCTCTATCCGTTGACCATCGCCGTGAGCAAGCAGCTCATGCCGGTCTACGACAAGCCGATGGTCTACTATCCCCTGTCGGTGCTAATGCTCGCCGGCATCCGCGAGGTGCTGATCATCTCCACGCCGACGGACCTGCCCAATTTCAGGAAGCTCCTCGGCGATGGCGCCAACCTCGGGCTCAAGTTCAGCTACGCGGAGCAGCCGAGCCCGGACGGGCTGGCCCAGGCGTTCCATATCGCCGGCGACACCGGCTTTCTCCAGGGCGAGCCGTCCGCGTTGGTGCTGGGTGACAATCTTTTCCACGGCGCTGATTTCGTGAAATGCCTCGCGGACGCTTCAGCCCGCACGAGCGGCTCGACCATTTTCGGCTACCGCGTGGCCAATCCCACCGACTACGGCGTCGTGGAATTCTCCGCGGACGGGCGCGTGCTTTCGCTCGAGGAAAAGCCGAAGCAGCCCAAGTCCAATTACGCCGTGCCGGGCCTGTATTTTTACGACGGCGAAGTCGTGAAGCTCGCCCGGAGCCTCAAGCCCTCCGCCCGCGGCGAACTTGAGATCACCGACCTCAACCGCCTCTATCTCGAGCGCGGCCAGCTGCGCGTCGAACTCTTCGGCCGCGGCACCGCGTGGCTCGACACCGGCACCCACGATTCCCTTCTCGAAGCCGCACAGTTCGTGTCCGTCATCGAAAACCGCCAGGGCCTGAAAATCGCCTGCCTCGAGGAGATCGCCTACCACCAAGGCTGGATCGACCGGGCCCAGTTCGAGGCCAACATCGCCAAGCTCGGCAAGTCCAGTTACGCTGCGTATCTCCGGAAGCTTTTGAACTGAAGTTCCATGTCCCCGCCGCCCCAGGCCAACCTTGGAGCCCGGCGCATCGATGAGCTGGAAGGGTTGCGCGGGCTGCTGGCCTTGTGGGTGGTGATATCGCACGTCGCCTGCCTCTGCGGCTTGGATGCGACCCGCCCCGCATTGGTGCCCCGATCCATCTGGGAATGGTTCCTCTATGCCGGGACGGCAGTGAACGTCTTCATCATCCTCAGTGGATTTGCGATTTTCAAAATGCTGCGCGCCGCTCCCCCGGGCTACGGCGCGTTTGTCACGGGGCGCGCCTTCCGCCTCTTCCCGGTTTACCTGGCCTGTCTCGCGCTGACACTGGCGCTCACGTCGGTGAGCGGGTTCGTGTCCACCACCGCGCCCTGGCATTCGACCGATTACTTTCAGCACTGGTCCGCCGGCCTTTCGCTCGTGCGCGCCCACTGGCTCGTCCAGTTGGCGCTCCAACTGCCCCTGCTCCACGGCTTGGCCCCGGCCGGCTGGCCGCCGCCGCAGGGCACCAGCGATGTGCTGCCGCCGGCGTGGAGCGCGACCCTCGAGTGGCAATTCTATCTCGTTGCGCCAGTCCTGCTCTCGTTTGGGCCTGGGCGACGCGGCGGACGGTTCCTGGTGGCCTTGCTCGCGGTTGCGGTGGTCGCGGCCCTGCTCTTTGCCGCCAACGGCCTGACTTACGGGGGATTTCTCGGCCTGAAACTATGGCTCTTTGCACTGGGCATGATCTCCGCATTCCTCCACGGCACCCACGACGTGGCGGCGTCCGCCAAGCCGCGCGAGTGGTGGCTGCCGGGTTTCGCGCTGGCGGCGTTCCTCACCTACGTCTTCCACGATCCCGCGCCGCTCCTCTGGCTGGCCGCCTTTGCCGTCATCTTCGCGCCCCACCAAGCTCTGGCCGTCGCCGGCAGTTGGCTGCTGACCCGCCGCCCACTGCTCTGGCTGGGACGAATCTCCTATTCCCTCTATCTGCTGCACTGGCCGCTGCTGGTCGGTGGGCTGGCCTTCGTCCTCCGACTCGCGCCTGGCATCAAGGGCCCGGCCGCCGCCGGCTGGCTCCTCGCTGCGGTCTTGCCCGTGATCCTGCTGCTCGCCGGCCGAATGCATGTGAAGCTCGAAGCGCCCCTGATGCGATACGGCCGGCGACTCGCCGGGCGCACGGTTTGATTTATGTGAGTCGGCTCGATGCCGAGATTTGAGTCGGAGCGCGGGAAATTTTCTGCCTGTTTGTGGGCTAACGATGGAGGTTTCGTTCGTCATTCCGCTCTTCAACTGCCTGCCGCTCACCCAGGCGATGGTCGCGAGCCTGCAGGCGACGCTGCCCGCCGGGCTTTCGCACGAGATCATCCTCGTCGACGATGGCAGCACGGACGGCACTCGGGCGTGGCTCGCCACGTTGCGAGCGCCTTTCCGCGTCGCCCTGAACGAGCGCAATCTCGGTTACGCTGCCGCCAACAACCGCGGCGCCGCCCTCGCCCAAGGCGACCTGCTGGCTCTGCTGAACAACGACCTCGTGCTCCCGCCCGGTTGGTTCGAGCCACTGCTGGCCGCACACCGCGCACTTGGCCCCCACGCGGGTTTGGTCGGCAATGTCCAGCTCAGCATTCCCAGCGGCGACGTCGACCACGCGGGCATGTTCGTGAACGTCAAAGGCAAGCTGGAACACCTGCGGCAACGCCCGAGCCCCCTCGCCCGCTGGCTGCATCCCGTCCGCCCAGCCGTCGCGGTGACCGGCGCGTGCGTTCTGCTCGAACGCGCGCTCTGGCAGCAACTGGGCGGTTTCGACGAGGGCTACGTCAATGGCAGCGAGGATGTGGATCTTTGCTTTCGTGCCGCCAAACTGGGACGCATCAATGCCGTCGCCCTGCGCAGCGTGATCCGCCACCACGTGAGCGCTTCGCCGCAACGTAAGGCCCGCGACGAGGAAAACACCTGCCGACTCACGCGGCGGTGGCGCGCCGAACTCGTGGCGGGAATCGACCGCGCCTGGTGCTGGCGTTACCTCGAGGCGCACTGGCTCAGCTCCCGCGATCCCATCAATCACGCCGCCGCCCGCCAGGTGCTCGCGTATGTCCTCCATCTGCGGAGCACGCCGCCCGCCGAGGCCACCCGCGCGTTCAACGCGGCGCTGGATGCGGAGTTTGTCCGTTGGGACGCCCTCCTCGGTCCTCGGACACGATCCTGAGGCCAACCCACCGCGCGCCGATGCTCAAGCCGGCCCG
>Ga0316219_1002767_pt1 | contig 15325 bp, 7 predicted proteins | sample TBH18003PmetaG_FD_203635 | JGI IMG/M metagenome (GOLD analysis project Ga0316219, IMG submission 203635) | Freshwater microbial communities from Trout Bog Lake, Wisconsin, USA - TBH18003P | ecosystem: Environmental > Aquatic > Freshwater > Lake > Hypolimnion/Profundal zone | place: USA: Wisconsin... | reverse complement strand
TTGGTCGAAAGCCGGGCGTCGACCAGAGTGCCAACCAGGTTGCCGGCGTTCAGATTTGTCACTCCGGCGCCATTCCCGGAAAAAGCGGTTGAACTCAAGGCGGACGAGAAATTGGCCCCCGCATTGAGGCGCGGGATGTTGGCGGAAAGCTGGGTATCGGCGATCGTGCCGAGAAACCCCGCCGCCTCCACCGCGTAAGGTGCAGGCGACAAGGGCTGCCTTGGCGACAAAGTTGCGTAGCTCCCCGTCCCATTGGTACGCACGCTGATTTCCAACCACCGCGCATCCCCATTGAAGGCCGCGCCGAAATCGACCGCGACCGTGAAATCGCCGTTGCTCACCGGGGTGCCGACGCTGCTCACGACCGACCCAATCTGGTTGCCGGCAGTGAGCGAATCCTGGAGCGTAAACAAGAGGTCGTATCGGCCGTTGGCGGGAGCGCCGGCGGTGGTGAGGTGGCCTTGGTAGGTGAAGGCGGTGCCCATCGGCACGGCACCGCTGACGATTCCTCCGAGCAGCAGGCAGCACAGGATCAAAATACGTTTTGGGTTCATGGGGAGTTTCTTCAGAGTCGGGTTAATGAGGGTCGGAATTCGCTGGCTTGGCACGACCGCAGCGATGGCCGAGGCGCGCTGGAGGGGGATTTGCGTTTCACTCACGCTCACCACCACTGAATAGGACTGCGGAATGAGGTTGTCAATGGTTACGTAACAGTCTGGGTTGCACCCACGGTTCTCACCCGCCGGAATGTCGTCGGGCCACCCGCTCGTGCAGTTGCTCTTGGATGAGTTCCCATCCCCAGGGGAAGCGTTCCCGGGGATTCCAGCGCTTGAAGCTGACGTGATCGCGATCGGGCACCGGCTCCCGCGCGATTTCGCGCAACTCGGAAATGAGGCGGCATTCCATCTGATCGGGCAGGGTGGAACCGCGGCGCCGGCGGAAGAGATGGACGGGCCAGGCAATCAGGGCGACCACCAGCAGCACCGACGCCAGCACCACCTCGAAGAATGAACCCGACGGGAAGGTGGGGAATTGGGAGAAGGCATGGCGCAGGTTGTAGAGGTTCATCAACATGACCCACGAGCCCAACCCGGACACGCGCCAGACGGAGAACGCGGGGCGGGCGGAATTGAGGCCCGCCCAGGTGGCCAGGAGGGTAAAACGCCACCCGCGTGCCTGACCCCAAGCCCACCAGAGCAATAGGCCCGCCGCCACGCCGTAGACAAAGAGCGCCGAAGCACTCCAGCGCCGGGTAGCCAACCCGCCGAAGATCAAAGCGAAGTCCAGGACCAGCACCCAGAGTCCCACGGTCCGGAATTGCCACTGGAGCGCGTCGAGCCCACCCCAGACCATGTCGCTCGGCTGCAAGCGAGTGGTTAACAGCAGTTCGAAAGTGCCGTCGCGGCGGGCCTGGGCCAGGTTCTTGGCAGCGGCGTGGAGGATGAGCCAATAGAGCGAAAGGTTGAGGAGCGTGACGGTGAGGAAGATATTGGGCACGCTCGGCCAGCGAGCCCGCCAGACGGCCCAACAGAGCAACCAAACCGTCGTGATGCCACCCACGACCGCCCAGGCCATGAAAGTCGATTGGCAGTCGCGCGCCGCGAGCCAAACGAAGGGGTTGGCGTCGAGCCATCGCGCGGCGAGCGCACGGCGGCGGCTTGCTCCCCCATGGATGAGTCGGCGCCACGACTCACGCCAGGGCGCCCCAGTCACACTCTGCGCTTGTTCGCGCCACAATCCCTTCATCACCATCGCCGCAGTGAGCAGGGCGGATCCGGACCAGGCCAAGGTGACCCCCAGGTTGCTCCAGATTTCCCCCAGCGGGGCGCGGCCGTGCCACACGAGCCAGGGTGCGTAGGCGGGGCTCAGCCGCAGCCACCAGGTTGGAGGAACGGCCGAGGAGAAGTGGGCCTGGGCAAAAAAGATCCCCGGCGGGAGAACGCTCGCCACCACCGCCAGGATCGCCGCCAGCACCACGGCCGCCCCCTCCTCCTCGGTTAAAACCGAGGCGAGCAAGGTAAGAGACAGCACGAACAGGAGCAGCGTCGGAAGTGTGAAAACCGTGGCCATAAAGAGGTCGAAGGAGACACCGCCGATGAAGAAAGGCAAGGCCAGCATCGGGAACAGGGCCAACAGGTCGGTCCAGGAAACCAGCGCCGCGCTCAAGGCCTTGCTGGCGAAGACCTCGGTGGGTCCCAGGCCGCTGAGGAACAGCAACCCCAGCGTCTGGGCACCCCGTTCCTCGGCGAAAGCGCCTGCGGCCAGCGGGAGTGCCCGTAGCACCATCCAGATCCCAGCCACACAGAAGGCCTGGTGCAGCCACTGCCCGGCCCCCTTCCCGGGCAGCAGCCAGGAGATCAACAGGAAGAGCAACGCGCCGGCCACACAGATGGAGGCAGTAACCAGGCGCCGACGCACGGGCCGCTTCTTCCGCAGGGCCACCCGGAGTTCACGCTCAATGAGAGGGGGAAAAGGCATGAACCCGGGACGGTTCAGTTCAACGAAGGGTCTTCGGGCGCTTGGGACAATAACTTATACCGCCAGCCCTTCTCTTGGATGACGGTCTGCCAGAGCCGGTCCGGGTGGGGATCGAAGATCAGGTCGAGCGAGGCGGGATGGGTCAGCCAGGCGTCGCGTTTCATTTCGTCTTCGAGTTGCCCGGGACTCCAGCCCGCATAGCCCGCGAAGAGCTTGATCTTCCGGGTGGTGGAAAACGACTCCCCAATTTCCAACAGCGAATCCAGGGAGTGGCCCAGGCTCAGGTTGGGCATGACGTTGGCGTCGGGCAGGAAGGTATCGGTCACCAGGAAGCTCAAGGCCGAGGGCTGTACTGGCCCGCCGACGTAGAGCGGGCAAATCTTGAGGGAGTCCGGCAGATTGGCCACCATGACCTCGGCGGCCGTGCTGCCGGAGGCGCGATTCAAGACGAGCCCGAAGGCCCCCTCCGCGTCATGTTGGCAGATGAGCACCACCGTGCGCTGAAAGAACGAGCCGCCCAGTTGGCCGCCATCCAGGAGTAACTGGCCCTTCAAGAATGATGCTGATTCAGGCATCGCGTCATCGCTGTTAACTCTCCCGCATTATAGGGCATTCCATCGCTCACGGCGAGATCCAAAATCACGGGGCCGCCGCACCCTATTCCTCCCCATTGCCTTCGCGTCGTTCCCATCGGCGCGGGGCGCGCTCAGGCAGGCTGGTATCCACCTTCGCATAGTAGGTGTCGCGGCCGAACCACTCGTCGACGGTGGCCTGAAACTGGCGCGAAGGGGCGACGCGGAACCGTTCGTGGACTTCGACAAAGACCCGCTCGCCGGCGGGACGCGAAAAGCAGAGGAACAAAGGGCACTTGCCGGGGTTGGCGGCGACCAACTGGCGAATCGACTCCAGATGGTCCAGCGTCAGGTGGGCCAGGTTAAGGCGCAGGTGAACCTGCCGGGTATAGCGCCGCGGAGCGTCCTCCAACGGCATGATCTCCTGGGGAAAGAGCTTAGGTTTGTCGTCGCCGGTGTTGACTTCGCCGATCACCAGGATGGCCTGCCCCGGCTGCAGGAGTTCGCGGTATTTATCGAAATTCTCATTGAGGCAAAGCAGTTGCACGGAACCTTCCAGGTCCTCAAGGGTGACCAGTGCGTAGGGTTTGCCGCTTTTCTTGGAGACGCCGCTCTGTACGGCCGCCACCATGCCGCCCAGGCGGGTGAGACTGCGGTTTTCGAGCGCGGCGAGCTGACCGGTAGTGGCCAGCGCAAACTTCTCCAGGATCGGCGCAAACGGGGTGAGCGGGTGGCCCGTGACGTAGAAGCCGAGCAACTCCTTCTCGTGAGCCAGGAGTTCGTGCTCGGGCCATTCCGGCAGAGTCGGGGCGCTCTCGACCGGCGCGGGCCCCGCGCCCTCCTGGAACATGCCGAATAGGGAACTCTGCCCACGCCGACGGTCGGCGAGGACGCCGGCGGCACGGGTCAGGGCATGGTCCATGCGCGCGAACAGGGTGGCGCGGTTCTGGCCGAGACAATCGCAGGCGCCCGCCTTGATGAGTCCTTCGAGCGCCTTCTTGTTGACCGAACGGTCGTCCACCCGCTCACAAACATCGGACAGGGTCTGGAACTTGCCACCACTGTCGCGGGCCTTGAGAAGGGCCTGGACGGCGAGCTCGCCGACGCCTTTGATGGCGGCCAGGCCGAAACGGATAGCGGAGGCGGGACGCTCCGCGCCGGCGGAACCGACTGCGGGAGGAGCCAGACCACCCGGATCGGCCGACCGGATCGGCGGCGCGCCGTTCCCGGCGACCTTTACCGCCACCTTGCCGGGCGCGGGAGTGAAAAACATGCGACTCTCGTTGACGTCCGGCGGCAACACCTCGATCCCCATGGCTCGAGCCTCGTTGATGTACTCGCTGAGTTTTGCCGTGTCCCCCATGTCGTTCGTCATCATGGCGCAGTAGAATTCGACCGCGTAGTTGGCCTTCAGATAGGCCGTCTGGTAGGCGACGATGGCATAGGCGGCGGCATGGGACTTGTTGAAGCCGTAACCGGCGAATTTCTCGAGGACGTCGAAGATGTGGTTCGCCTTGGGGGCGGGAATGCCATTGACCTTAGCGCAGCCCTTGACGAAAGCGTCGCGCTGCTTGGTCATTTCCTCGAGCTTCTTCTTGCCCATGGCGCGGCGGAGCAGGTCCGCGGCGCCGAGCGTGAAGCCGGCCAGCACCTGCGTGGCCTGCATCACTTGCTCCTGGTAGACCATGATCCCGTAGGTCTCACGGCAGATCGGCTCGAGGGCGGGATGCTCGTACTCGATCTTCACTTCGCCATGCCGGCGCGCGATGAACTCGGGGATCAGTTCCATCGGTCCCGGCCGATAGAGGGCGATCAAGGCGGTGATATGCTCGACCGATCCGATTTCGAACTTCCGGCAGAGATCGCGCATCCCGCCGGATTCCAATTGGAACACGCCCAGGGTATTGGCTTTGTTGAGCAGGTCGTAGGTCCTGGCGTCGTCGAGTGGGAGGTGGTCGATCGGCACCTCGAGACCACGGGTCTGGCGAACCATTTCACAGGTGTTGCGGATGACCGTCAAGGTCTTCAGCCCGAGGAAGTCCATCTTGAGCAGGCCGAGGTCGCCGACCGGCCCCATCGCGTATTGCGTAACGATGGCCCCGTCCTCGTCCTGCTTGAGGGGCAGCAGGTTGGAGAGGGGTTGGTCGCCAATGACGACGCCGGCGGCGTGGACGGAGGCGTTGCGCGTGAGGTCCTCCAGGACGAACGCGGTGTCGATGAGCTCGCGGGTCACTTCCTCGCTATCGTAGGCGGCCTTCAACTCGGGCGACTGCTTGAGCGCCTTTTCCAGGTTCATCTTGAGATCGGCCGGGACCATCTTGGCCAGGCGATCGCATTCGGAGTAATTGAGACCCATGACGCGGCCCACGTCGCGCACCACCGATTTGGCCCCCATGGTGCCGAACGTGATGATCTGCGCCACGGCGTCGCGTCCGTATTTCTGGCGCACGTACTCGATGACGTCTGCGCGCCGATCATCCGCAAAGTCGATATCGATATCGGGCGGGTTGACGCGTTCAGGGTTTAGGAATCGTTCGAAGAGGAGCCCGTAGCGGATCGGGTCCACATTTGAAATCCCGAGCAGATAGGTGACGATCGAGCCGGCGGCGGAGCCACGCGCCACACAGGAGATCCCCATTTCGTGTCCCTGCCGCACGAAGTCACCGACAATGAGGAAGTAGCTGATGAAACCGGTCTTTTCGATGACCTTCATCTCAAGTTGGACGCGGTCGATGAGAGCCTTGACGGCCGCCGCCACCAGGGGATCGGCCCGGTCGGAAAGCGGCGTGGCGGCCGCGCGTGCAGCGTCCGGTAACGCCGCCGTGCCGCCGGCGGGCTCGGCAAAGGTCGGCAACCGCCGCGCGTCGGCCAGGCTATCAACGATAAACTCCCCGCCCACGGCGCGAACGCCCAGGCCATAGCGGTCCTTCAAGCCCTGGGCGAGCAGGTGCCGCAAATAGCCTTCCCGGGTGAAGTGCTCGGGGGGCTCGAAGACCGGGTAATGAAGCTGGTTGAACACGATCTCGAGGTTGCACTTTTCGGCGACCTCGAGCGTGTTCTTAATGGCCTCCGGAGTGTCGGCGAAACGGGCCTTCATCTCCTCGGCTGAGCGCAGGTAAAACTGCTGCTCGGCGTATTTCATCCGGCGCGTATCCGCCAATTGCGTTTGGGTGCCCAGGCAGATGAGGCAGTCATGCGCATGGGAGTGTGCCTTCTCGACATAATGGACGTCGTTGGTGGCGACCAAGCCCAGGCCGAACTCCTTGGCCCAGGGGATGAGGTGCTGGTTGACCTTGGCCTGTTCGGGCAGGCCATGATTCTGCAGCTCGAGATAAAAATTCTCGGGCCCGAGGGTTTGTTTGAACCAATCGATGGACTCGCGGGCTTTGGGCAATTGGTCTTTGAGCACCGCTTCGCAGATCTCGCTGGCCAGGCAGCCCGATAGGGCGATCAACCCCTCTTTGTACTGGGCCAGGAGTTCCTTATCGATCCGCGGCTTGTAGTAATAGCCCTCGATATGGGCGGCGGTGGCGAGCTTGATCAGGTTTTTGTAACCGATCTCGTCTTTGACCAGCAAGACCAAGTGGTTATAGACATCGCGGCCGCCCGAGGAAGACTTCTTTTCGAGGCGGCTGCCGGGCGCGACATAAACCTCGCAGCCAATAATCGGCTTGATGCCTTTGTCCCGCGCGGCGCGGTAGAAATCGATGGCGCCGTAGAGCACCCCGTGGTCGGTGATCGCCAGGGAAGAGAACTTCAGGTCATGGGCTTTGTCCACCAACCGATCGACACGGCAGGCCCCATCGAGCAGTGAATACTCGGTGTGCAAATGCAAATGAACAAAGTCCGCGTGCGACATAGGTGTAAGTTACCGCCCTTCCGCTTCCAGGCGCAAGGAAGAGATGACCCCCCAGAGACCACTTCCAGCCAACCGCGCGCTGCCGCCCGGGCGCGACTGAGGCCCGATCAAAGCGGCGGGACCGACGGGCGTTGGTGTCCGCGAAGAGGCTGAGACGGGAGGTGAGCCTCAACAAATTACCGGATCATCAGAGCGGCGTGCCGCGCACTGGCGTAAACGGCGAGAAGGCGCCCAGGCCGTGGAGTTTCACGGTTCGCTTCCAGATCTTGGCGCCACAGAAGGCGAATAGGGTGTTGCGGCCCGATCCCCCCAAGCACACGCCCATCACACGGCTATGGTCCGGTATCGGCAGAATGACCTGGGTCGGGCCGTCATCGGCGCAAATCTGGATACCGAAGCGGGTGGCGACCAGCATTTGGCCCTCCTGGGCGTAGCAGACGGACTCTGCGCCGGCGTCATCCTCCCAATCGGGCACGTGCAGCCAGAAGAAACGCTCCTGGTTGCTCAGTGTCCCATCCTCCCCCACCTGGAAACTGTAAGCCCATTTCGAGTCACCGTCTGCCACCGACAACAACCATTGGTCGGGCCGGTAAGCCAGGCCAGTGGCCCGCTTCAAGCCCAAGTTAACCACGGTGGTGTGTCCCTGCGCCACCCGCCAAAAGCGGCTCCCCGCGGCGGGTGTTTCGCCCGGCCCGGTGATGAAGAGCGTGCCGTCGGGGCGGGCCAGGAGGCAGCGTCCGGGAATCCCCTCGGCCACCAGGCGAGGCGCACCCCCTTGCTCGTGGCGCCACACTTTGCCCGTGACCTGCGAGACGGTGTAGAGTTCACCCTTGGGCCCCACCGCGACGGCGTTGGCATGTCCCGAATCGCCCAGAAACATGCGGGCTTGACCGTCCAACCCGAGTCGGCACACCTGGCTGGCCGGCGGGTCGGCGAAAAACACCTCGCCCTGGGCGTTCACGGTGGGGCTGCAAGCCTCGGTGAAGCCCTCGGCCGCGAGCCGCCAATCCTCGCCGGGTAGCAGCACGTCGCGGACCCGCGGCGCGCCCGGTCCGGCCTTGACCGCCTCCGGCCAGCCCTTCCAGATAAAACGCATCGCTTCCGGGAAGCACTCGTTCCAACCCGCCACATGCGGCCCATCGATCGCGCGGAACCGATAGTCATACCCGGAAAAACTCAGGGCTTTGTCCATCTCCTGGTCCAGGAGGTACCAATCACCCGCGCAATTCACCATATCGTGGGTGCCGGTGGTCAGGTAGGCCCGGATTGGCTGGGGCTCGACCTTGCGCACCAGGGTGGGAAACTCGTGTCCGCCGCGGAAGGCCACGAAACTACCACTGTTGGCGTAGACCCGGGAAAAGGCGTCGGGCCGTTGCCAGGCGGCGTTGAACGCGGCGATGCCGCCGCTGCTCCCGCCGGCGATACAGCGATCGTTGCCGTTGGTGGACAAACGCAAATCGAAGTGCTGGGCAATAAACGGCAACAGTTCCTCGACGAGAAACCGGGCGTAGGTGTCGCCGACGGCGTCGTACTCGAAGCAACGATTGCGACGTCCCATGGTTCCCGGCAAGGGGGCAGGCACCTCGCCGGAACTTACGAACACGCCCACGGTTACGGGCATATCGCCGGCGGCGATCAAGGACTCGAGAAAGCCTTTTTCCGCGGGGTTATAACCGTCCTGCCGCACGTACACACAGGCTGGCCGGGCCGGATCATACTGGGCGGGGATGAACACCGAACCGGTGCGCCGGGTGCCAGGAAAGAGGCGGCTGGCGGAAAAGGAAAAGTCCTTAATCGTCCCTTTCAGGGCCAGCGGGTCCAGCCGGCCCTTGGTCGCATATTCAGAGGGAACCGTGGCCCCGGACAGCGGCTGGAGCACCCACTGAAGATGCTCGTCGCCACCGTGGTAATCCCAGAGATCCTGCCTTGATCCCGGCGTCGTGCCGCCACCAAAATCGTCCAGGCCCTTGGCCGGCGCGTGAACCGCCAGTAGACTAATGGAACCGTTCTCGTTGGCCTTGAGGGTCCAGCGTTGCCAGGGCTCACCGGTGTCCTGTTCCAACACGACGGGCGCGCCGTTGTTCGTTCTCCCGGCCGCCACGGCGAGCACCCGGCCGGGATTGGACCTGGCGGCAAGGGCATACGCGTTCCCTTCCCGGCGCGTCACCACCCAGACCTGGTTCGATGCCCCCGCCGGACGGCCAACCGATATGACATTCCCTTCCGTCGTCCCCGGCGGCACCGCTTCCAATACCAGGTCCGGCGCGCTCACCGGGACGAGCGTGAACGACCCGCTCCAGTCCTGTCCCCACGCTCTTCCAGAAGCGATCATCGTGGCCACGGCGAAAGCCAGCCCCAGTGGCTGGCATAAGCGCGAAGTGTTTGCTAGTGTCATACGATTAATTCTGTTTGCAGTTCACGTCCGGATGGGGCGGCCGTCCAAAACGCTCCACCCCTGGACGGAAGGTCCGCGCCCAACGACTGGGCGCTTTGCTCGCGGTCCACCTGACCGGTTCGGTGTCACCCGTCGGAGCCAGTGGAAAACAAGTCCCCCTCCTCGGCAAGACAAAACCCCGAGGTTCGAGCGCCCGGGATTGTCCTCTGCGGCGCGCCGCCTCCCCCGCCCCCGCGGTGCTCAGACCCGCAGTCCGGGCACGGAAAGTGGAGTCGGATCGCAGTAGAATCGCGGTAGAATCGCCGATTGACACGCTCGGGTCCATCGGCTAGTTACTCCAACGAGATATCCGTGAGCGAAATATCAAACCAACCAGTCACGTTGGAGGGGCCTGACGGAAGCATCACGCCCGTGCAGACCAGCTTGTCCTTCGGTCGGGCGCAGACCAATCATATCGTCGTGGGCGATGACGGGGTGTCGCGCCGTCATGCCTTGATTTATTCGCAAGGAGAAAGCGAGTTCTGGCTGGAGGACCTCCGCAGCAGCAACGGCACCTATCTGAACGAGCAACGCATCCTGCAAGGGGTCCGGTTGAAAGACGGTGACCGGATTCGGATCGGCCACTCACTCTTCGTGTTCCGACAACCGGTCGCTGGAGTCAGTCCCGCCCGCGAGATGCCCGCGGGCCCCATTACGGAACCCATCACGGTGGAGATCTCGACCGACTGCTGGCTGCTGATTGGGGATATCATCGGTTCCACGGAACTGGTCCGAACCACCCCTCCCAACCAGTGGGCCAAGGAACGCGACCACTGGCTCATGCAGTGCAAACAGTTGGTCGAGTCGTCCGGTGGTTCGGTCAACAACTACCTCGGCGACGGATTCCTGGCGTTCGCGCCGGCCAGCCTGGTTTCCGCCGAACGGATCGCGGGGTTGGTCCGCGACGTGCAGAAGCTGCAACTCGAAGCCGCGTTGCCTTTCCGCTTTGTGTTGCACTTCGGGAAAACGTTTATCGGCGGCGCTTCCGTAGGCGGGGAAACCCTTTCCGGACTGGAGGTGACTTTCGCTTTCCGCATGGAGGAGTTGGCGAGCGCCCTGGGCATCCTCTCACTTTTGAGTGAACCCGCTGAAGCCAGACTCGGCCACTGGTTGCCGACCGCACCCCAGGGCTATCACCGCCTGACCGGCTTCGCAGACGAGTTTCCATTCTATGCCCCTTGAGGGTGCCGCTTCGTGGTGGCGGATGCTTTGAATGGATTTGAAGGGATTTGGGGCTTCCCAAGACACCGGATGGATGGTAGCATGGGCTCATGCACTGGAACGTAGGGATGTACTGGATTCGATCCGGCGGCTCTCGGGAAAACGATCAGGGTGTGCCGGTTTCCCCAATCGGCTATGGTTAGGGTTACCCGAGCATGAACACCCCCTGCCCACACGTTTGCCCCCGTTGCGGCACGCTCCTCGAGGAGGCCACGGCAGCCGGCGGAGGGCGCGGCATCTGCCCCGCCTGCGCCTACGAGGCAGCCGCCGCGGACACCTTGACCGCCGAAACTCCTCCGCCAGGCGAGGACGACGCGGCGCTGGCCTATGGCATGCTGGTCGGGCCGGAGGGACGGTTTCTCCTCCTCGATAAGCTGGGCGAAGGCGGGATGGGAGAGGTGTGGCTAGCTCAAGACCGTGAGCTCAGTAAAGAGGGCGAGCCTGTCTCCGTGGCGCTGAAGTTCCTGGCACCCTCGTTTCACCGGGATCCCGCTGCCCTGAACCTCCTGCGCGACGAGGTGGTTAGAAGCCAAAGACTGAACCACCCGAACATCGTCAGGATCTTCGATCTCCATACCCACCAGGGAGTGCCGTTCATCAAGATGGAGTATGTGGAAGGTAATAGCTTGCGCCGGTGGCTCAGCCTGGAACCCTCGGGGGTGATGCCCGCGAGTTTGGTGGCGCAGATTGCCCGGCAGGTGGCCGAAGCCCTCGAGTACGCCCACCACCAGGAGGGGGTCGTGCATCGCGATCTCAAACCGGGCAACCTCCTCTGGAAGGAGGATACCGGGACCGTGAAACTGGCGGACTTCGGCATTGCCGTGGGCCTGGCCGACTTGGAGCATGGCCGATGGCAAGCGGGGCTGGGGACCCTCCACTACGCCAGCCCGCAGCAGATCGCCGGGCAAAAGCCCTCGCCCGAGGACGATATCTACGCCCTGGGAGCGACGCTCTATGAACTGCTCACCGGGGCGACGCCCTTCGAGGCCGAGACCCGCGAGAGCTTGATTCAAATGATTCGCTACCATGTGCCGGAGCGAATCCCAGATCGCTTGGCCGCCCTTGGACGATCGAATGAGGTCTCCTCCAAGCTGCTCCGGTTGGTCCAACTCTGCCTGGAAAAAGACCCGCTCAAACGACCCAAAGCCCTGGAGATCACGCGGTTGCTGGCCACCGAAACGGTGGTTCAGAAGCCGATCCCGGTAAAACCCCCGGATAACCAGCGGCCACCGATCGAGGTCGTGGAACCGCCCACGCCTGAGCCTCGAACCGCCGTGTGGGGCCGGCTCACGGTCCTCTTGCTGTGCCTTCTCGCCGCTTTAGGGAGCACCCTCCTGTGGCCCCCGGCACGGCGCTGGGTCATCGAAACCATCTTCGGCCCCCCGCCGGAGCTCACCCTTCAACCGGCTGACCTCACCCTCCCGGCGGGCAGCAATGGAACCCTGACCGTCGAAGCCAGGGGAACCGAACCGCTGCAATACCGGTGGCGAAAGGACAGCGAAAACCTCGTCGAGGGCAGTGGCCTCGCTGGCGCTGATAGCTCCCGGCTGACCTTCCAAGCCGTGTCCACGAACCAAGCGGGAGCTTATTCCGCGGTCATCACCGACCGCGTCTCCCGCACGGTGACCAGTCAGGTGGCCGTGCTCAGCGTGAACCTTCCGCGAATCCCGGAAGCCAACGACCCTCCCCCGCCCCCTGCCCCGCAGACAGGCACCTTGAAGATTGCGATCGCCGATCCGCAGCACACCTCCGACCCCGCCACCTTGGTCTGGGAAGCCGTCCCCGCCTCAGGCGAATCCAGGCACGGCGCCATCGGGAGCAACGGCCGCGCCGAAACCGAGCTGGTCCCCGGACATTACACGGTGACGGTGAGAACTACCCGATCACCGGTGCCGTGGACACTGCGAACGGAGGCGGATGTGGCGTTAAATGACACCGCCAATTGCACGCTCGCGTTCGTGTCTGGAACTCTGACCGTCGAGAGTTCCCCGCCGGGAGCGGACGTCAGCTGGGCCCCGGAGAGCTATCGCGGCGAGTCCACCGGCCGCTCAACCCCCTTTACCAGCGACCACTTCAAGTCCGGCCTTATCCCCTTGCGGATCGAGAAGCGGTGTTACAGGACCGTGCAGACTAATTATGCATTCGATATCGTGAGGCAGGATCAGGCGCGAACCTTATCGGTCCCGCTCAGGCCCGAGCGCGTGCCATGCGCCGAGGAGAACCCGGTTTGGACCAACTCCCTCAAGATGGTGTTTCGGCTCTTGGCCAACCGCTCTGGTCAGGCCTGTTGGGCGTGCCTGACGGAGACCACCGTGGGCCAATTCCGCGAATTCATTGAAGCCACCCGCTACGAAGCCACCGACCCGTTCCAAATGACCAACCTGCGGTCCCTCACCGCGACCGGTTTTGCGCAGATCGGATCGTGGAGAAACCCCTGGCCGCTGCTGCCTGCGGAGGTGTTCCACCAAACCGACCAGCACCCGGTGGTCGGGGTCAATTGCCAGGACGCGCGCCGGTTCTGCGAGTGGCTAACCGACCAGGAACGACGCCTGCACGAGCGCGGCGAAACCGTCCCAGGATTGCTCCGCGACCAATCCTATGGGCTTCCCACGACCGAACAATGGCTCTGGATGACCCATGATGATCTCCTCCCCTGGCGAAGCGGCCTGAGCGGCATGGAGGAAACCAACCCCGTCCCGCCCTGGACGGGAAACTACGCGGGCGTCGAGGTCGATGGCCGGCAATGGCCGACCGCTTGGGAGCCGACCGTTAACTTCAACGATGGTTTCCCACGAACCGCCCCGGTGGATTGTCTCAAATTCAAGGCCAGCCCGCTGGGCTTCCGCCACGTGGGCGGCAATGTGGCCGAGTGGTGTTACGATGGCGGCGTGGGGGTGGCCTACGGTGGTTCGTGGCGGACGCGCCTCTTCTGGGGACAGCCCTTGGGCGAGCAGCTCAACCCACCGCGAGACCAGGATCACCCACCCCTTCCGGATCAGGACCCCAACCAACGCTCTGATTGCAACGGCTTCCGCGTATTCCTCCTCGAGTCCTTCACCAACCCCATCCACCCCAAGAAATAGGCGCTATGAATCTTCGTCTTGTTTGTTACTGGCTATCGGCCCTACTGCTGGTGCTCCCCGCGCGAGCTGAAATCAAACTCGACCCGGTATTTGGCAGTAACATGGTGCTCCAGAGGGGCGACGCCATCCTGCTGAGTGGAACCGCCGCAACAGGCCGGCACTGCAAGGTGTCCATCCGGTATTCACCGCCCAACCCCGGTTTTTTGGGATTGAGGTCCAAAAGCCTGGGCCGAGCGGAGGTCTCAGATTCCGGTCGTTGGCAGGCCACCCTCGATCTCAAGAAGCTAAGCAGTCCTTGCACACTAACCATTAGCGGCGGGTCGGAGGAGGCACCCTGCGTGGCGACCAACGTCGTGCTGGCCAACGTGTGGCTGCTGGCGGATCGAGCGGATCAGGGCCTGTCCGCCGATCCCATCGGCATCGCCACTCAAGACCCCCAAAAGCTCCGGTTCCTGGACCTGACTCAGGCCCAGCCAGGCCAAGCCGCCGGGACCGCTTCCCCCTGGGTGATCTTCACCGGCGAGAACATGGCCGGACGCTTTTCGGTCCTGGCCCTTCGCTTAGCTCACCAATTATCCTCCTACGAGACCAAACCGCTGGGCATGGTGCTGGTGACCACCAACGAATTGGCCGCGGGCTTGAAGGAACGCAAGGTCTTCAACGAGTGGCAAGACCATTGTGCCGGTTTTTGGTCCAATTACATCAACCAGCCCGTGTTTGAGCGGCAGAAACAGATCCTCCTGGAGCGGCGGGACGCTCAGGCTAAAGGCATCGTGACGAACATCCCCTGGGTGGTGGAATACGATCCACCTTCGGTCTACTATATCACCTCACCCAGCGACTTCCCCACGGCACGGTTGAGCGCCGTCGGCGCCATCTGGCCGCGCAAGCCCTCCACGGGTGAGTAGATCCGCCCCCGGCGGCAACCATCTGCCGCACCCGAACCGGGCTGGAAAAACCGGGCGCGATTGACCAGTTACCTTTCAGGGTTTTTGCCGTTTCACTCAGTAGCCGGCTTTCCCAGCAGTCGCCAAAGCCGGGCGCCGGAAACCGAAAAAGCCAACACACTGAGCTATGAAAACGACCAAGCTAATCCTGAGCCTCCTCGCGGTCTCCCTCATCCCGTGGGCCACCCCGCTGCACGGAGCGGACATCGTCCGGGGAGCCAGCCAATGGGCGCGCCTGACGGGAATCGACCCGGCGGTGGGCCGAGCCTTCTGTGTCGCATCGTCAGACCCGTCCTCCCCCAGCCAAGCCGCCTGGGTGCTGGCCGGGCGGAGCAGCCGGGGCTGGTTGGTTTTGGATCATTCCCTAATCGGATATACCAGCCGCTGGACCGAAGGGGCGGTCAGGCAGGCGGTAAACCAAGCCGAGTCGGCCCAACCCGCCGCTTCGGCTGCGGAGGAGACGGGATGCCCAGGAGCCCTTCTTGGCGGCGGCTCCGCCCTACTCCCTTCCATTCACACCGCCAGCCCGACCGTGCGCAGCAGTACCACTCAAAGCGGCGGTTGCGCGCAGTGTGGGGCTCGTTTGAGCGTCTGGAGTTGCCAGCACAGTTGTTGTCAAAAGTGCCCGGCGAACGCGCCGGGAACCGCCTGCGGGTCGGGTTCCAGCTCGGGCGCGGTGGCGTCGGCTCGGGCCCTGACGGCATCCGTCGCCTCAGTTCCCCCTTCGCCTA